>ENA-UOWO01004704-UOWO01004704.1-activated-sludge-metagenome-genome-assembly--contig:-NODE-4704-length-14921-cov-9.598951_pt1 | contig 14921 bp, 16 predicted proteins | sample MGYA00238148_ERZ761564 | MGnify/ENA primary metagenome ERZ761564 (study PRJEB28885, sample SAMN05720194) | activated sludge metagenome | isolation source: Anaerobic digester | place: USA...
CTCGCAATGACATTATGGTCAAGACAACACCCCGTCGGTTGGTGACCACGGTATGAGTGTAATGAATATATAGAAATTTATAATTCATAATTTTAAATTTTTAATCAATTTCTAATTAATTAATTTAATAATTCAAAAAATTATTTTGTAAATCTTGAATTTAAAATTAGAAATTAATTTGGGGTAACTGACGGGACTTGGACCCGTGACCTCTCCCTCCACAGGGGAGCGCTCTAAACCAACTGAGCTACAGTCACCATGTTATATCAACTTTTGATGCAAATACTTTATCGTGATGTGCGAGAAAATGACAGTTCAAACACAGCCATACTAAATTGTTAATATTATTATTAGTTCTATCATGGTCTTTATGATGAGCGTTAAGAATTCTCTCATCAGTGATTCCACAAACAGAACAAATTGGTTTAATATTGTTTCTTTTTAGAATATTTCTATATGATTGTTCGCCATTTTTCCAATTTTTACTTTTTTCACCACTAAATTCTTTGTTTCGCCAAAGTGTTTGACATGATTTACTGCAAAAATATTTTTTGCTTTGAGAACGAGAGATTAGTTTAAGAGAACGATAAATTTCTTTACCACAAATAGAGCATTGGAAATATTCACCAAGTAGTTGGGATTTATTTTTGCATTTATTAGAACAATATTTCCCCCAACCCATTTTTTGATGACTTGGTTTAACGTAAAATTCTTTTGAACAAATTTTACATTTAGTGATAGGCATATCTCGATTTTAAGGTGCTAGAGTACAAATGGCAATACCTTTGTTTCTGGTTAAACATATGCCCTAACCTTAAACTATGAAGGTATAAAAATACCCGCTCTTGACGGGTGTTTGTGTGGATGATACAGCAATTACCGCCAAATTAATTGGTGGTATGGTGATGCTTGGAGATCACGATTGCTTGTATCATTGGGAGTATTGTAGCAACTTTATGAGTAAAGTCAATTAATTGAGAGTGATAATCTTGAGGGCGGGGTAGGTAGAATTATCATTGTTTGTATATATACACACTATTTTTTGACCTTTCTTGATGTCGGTAAATTTCAGGCTTTTATTGTCTTTGGTGACTATTTCAGTTTTACTGTCTTGTTTCATTTGTAATTCGCGACTGTTATTGTTGATGGGAATAAGGATAAAGACGGAAGTGGTAGTGGAAATATCGGCAATTTTACCAATAGCAATATTTTTTTTATTTTTTAGTTTAGTGGGATCGACGATGAGTATTTTTTTGGCATAGACAATTTTATCTTTGGCTAAAGTTAAAACTAGAACATTTTGACCTTCTTTGAGGTCAGTTATTTTAATTTTCATTTGTTTTTGATTGACAAAGGTGGCATCTTCACTAATTACAAATTCATATTTTTGACCGTTGGAATCTAGACTAAGATTATTTTTTTCTAATTTGGTAATGGTGCCAAGATAGGCCTTCTTGGGATTGATTTTTTCTTCGCCACCAATTTCCTGAAGTTTTTGTTGAACTTTTTGTTGAATTACTTCACGTAATTTTTGAATATCGCTTTCGGGTGTTGGACTTTGGGCGCTGACAGAAGAAACAAAAAACGAGAAGCCGGAAACTAGAAATAATATAAAAAATATTTTCTTTGTCATTCTAATTTGGTGGTGGAATAGGTAATAAATAATTCGAGGTGGTTTTCTTGATCGTTCTCGTCAATGGTGGTTAAATTAATGTCGTTGTAGCCCGCTTCTAAACTAATTTCTTGGGAAAAAAGACCCTGAACATCGGCCAATAAATGATAGTTTTTGAGAGGAGTAGTGATAATTATGAGACTATTTGGACTTGATTGACCTTTTATAGTGACTTTGCTGGTGGAAATAATATCGTTGTTTTGAGGATAATTTACTTTTAGCTGGGGAAGTGAAGAATACTCAGAGGTAGGAAGGGGGTTTGGGGAAGGGGGATTATTATTTTCGGGGGCAGTAGTGGGAATGACGATGTTGGGGGTGTTTTTCTGTTGGTTTTTGTTTTGTTTAACGTAAAAATAGGTTCCAGTTAAACCAAAACCAATTAGGAGGCCGAGGACAATCGCTAATGATAATTCCTTAATCATAGAATGATTTAATGTTATCATAAGGCTATGGAAATAAAATATTTTAATCAGGGCAAGATCTATTTAAAGGGTAAAAAGGAAAATGTTTGGGTAAATCCTGATAAAGACGATTTACGATCAAAAAATTATGAAGCGAGAATTGTAATCTATACTGATAAACAGCGAAATATCGTAAAATTAGGTGAAGAGGGGGGGCGAGTGATAATTGCTGGACCGGGAGAATATGAAATCGGAGGGATAGAAATTAATGGTATCAATTCAATGTATGTTTTGACCATTGATGGAATTAAGGTGGTACTAATGGGTAAAGAAGAAGGAGAAATTAGCGAAAAGAAAAAAGAAAAACTGGAAGAGGCAGACGTACTGATGATTGGTGTCCAGGCAGGGAGTGCGCAAATTGCCAAAAAATCGGCGGCTAATTATGTGATTCCAATCGAATACGAAAATAATAAAGAAGAACTCAAAGAGTTTTTAGATATTTTTGACAGTGAAAACTTAGAAAGTGTTGATAGTCTCAGGGTAGAGAAAGAAAATTTACCCGAAGCCATGGAGGTGGTCTTATTAAAGACGAACTAGTAAAAATACCACCCTCTTTTGAGGAAGCAGAAATTTGTGTATTAGGTTCGATTTTAATTGACAATGATGCAATTTTATCCGTTTCTGAGTTTTTAAGACCAGAGCATTTTTATAATCATAATTATGCTCTGATTTATAAGACCATGATGGATCTTTATGAAGAGAGAAATCCGATTGATATTGTGACCGTGGCGGGAAAGTTAAAAGAAGAAAAACTATTAAAAAACATTGGTGGCAGGGCTTTATTATCAAAGCTGGCGAATGAAGTGCCTACTTCGGCTAATGTTGAAAGCTATGGCCGAATGATTAAGGGACTCTCGGCTAAAAGAGAACTAATTTCAGTGGCGGGGAGAATTTCTCAGAAAGCTTTTGATGAATCAATGCCAGTCGAGCAGTTACTCGATATGGCTGAGCAGGAGGTCTATGCACTGTCTCAGCGACATATGAAGTCAGTGCCCTCATCACTGAAAGAAGTGCTGACGGCTAGCTTTGACCGCCTGGACGAGCTTCAGAAACGGGGAAGTGGTCTAAGGGGTCTCTCAACCGGATTTCGACAACTTGATTCAATGCTGGCCGGAATGCAGGATAGTAATTTACTGATTTTAGCGGCTAGGCCAGGTCTTGGGAAAACCGCTTTTTGTTTGAATATTGCTCGGCACGTAGCGGTTGAAGAAAAACTACCGACCTGTATTTTTTCTCTAGAAATGAGTAAAGAAGAGCTGGTAGACCGTTTACTGGTAAGACAGGGTCTAATTGATGCTTGGAAATTAAAAACGGGACAACTTTCAGATGATGATTTTACATCCTTATCTGAAGCTATGGGAATTTTGGCTGAGGCGCCACTTTATATTGATGATACCCCTGGCCTTTCGGTAACTGAACTTAGAACCAAGGCGAGACGATTGCAATCTGATAAGGGAATAAAATTTATTATTGTTGATTACTTGCAATTAATGCGAGGACAATCGAGAGAAAATAGGGTCCAGGAAGTATCGGAAATATCTCAGGGTTTAAAGAATTTGGCCAGAGAGTTAAAAATTCCGATTTTAGCAGCGGCTCAACTAAATCGACAGATGGAAACTAGGGGAGGTAAACCGAGACTATCTGATTTGAGAGAGTCGGGAAGTATTGAACAGGATTCGGATGTGGTTATGTTTTTATCAAGGGAAGATGATGAAATAAAGGAAGTCGTTACTTGCAGTATTGAAAAACACCGGAATGGACCAACAGGACAGTTTGATTTGTACTTTAATGGGAAGCAAGTCAGCTTCTTTAATGTCGAGAAAAAGGGGTAGATTTCATGAGATAATATGAATAATTTAGCAGGCCGACGTGGCGGAACTGGTAGACGCGCACGACTCAAAATCGTGTGATGGCAACATCGTGTGGGTTCGATTCCCACCCTCGGCACTCAGATGATTAATTTAATTTTAGGGATTGTAGCAATAGTTGGTTATCTTTACTTGAGCTGGCGGACTTTACGCGATAATTATCGGGAAGAAGATATTGTGGCTTTTTCCTGGGTGGCTTTGTTGTTTTTTTTAGTGGGAGGGAGACTGACTTATGGTTTTGAACACTGGGGAGACTGGGCCGGGAGGGGGATTACTTGGCTTGAATTTTGGAAAATTTATGAATTTAATATTTGGGGTGGGAGTACTCTCTGGCTGAGCTTTGCGCTTTTGATCTCCAAAGATAAAGACTGGAAAGCTTGGGCTTTTTTAGAGAATTCTTTGTTAAGTTTTTGGTTTTTACTGACCATGTTTGGGGTAATTACTCGAGACTGGAAATTGTTGCTGGCTTTGAGTGGAGCCTATGGATTAAGTTTATGGTTAAAAGAGAAATATCGTTCTTTGATTTGGTATAAAAGCGGAAAAAAAGGCTTTCTCTTTTTTTGGTTTTTCTTTTGTTTTTGGTTAATATTTGCTTTTATTACCAAGATTTGGTGGTTACTTGCTTTTTGCTTGCTTTTTGGGGTGGGATTGTTTATTCTAGGTGATGATAAGTTTTCCAAGTAGACTAACGAGGGGGATTGAGGCTTTCTTGCATCACAAACTCATTGATTTAAAAAAGAAAGAAAAATCTTTAAAAGAAAGTGATCCTTTTTTTGATCAGCAGAGAACTGGCAATAATTCACTTGAGGAAGATGTTGATGAGCAAATTGGACGTTTTGAGACTGAAGTTAAAATTAGTTTTATTAAAAAGCAAATTGTTCAGGTCAGAAAGGCTTTAACTAATCTAAAGATTGGAAAATATGGGATATGTGAAAAATGTCATAATATGATTGATACTGATCGCCTCGCCGTAAAACCGGATACTACCCTGTGTGTAAAGTGTGCCGAAGACAAAGAAAGCTAATGATTATCAATCCAGGAGCTAGTTTGGGATTAAATTTTCCATTTTTAAAATGGATTCAGCTGTTGTTATTGATAATTTTGGGGGCGGTTTGGCTGAGAGACAAAAAAGCTTGGGGCTGGCTACTAATGATAATTGGGGGCGGACTAAATTTAATTGAAAGATGGCAGCTGGGGGGCGTAAGAGACTACTGGCCTCTTTTCGGAACTTCAATCTATAATAATATCAATGATTATTTAATTGCAGCTGGAATGGTCCAGCTAATAGTAATATTTTATGGAAGAAAAGGCAAAAATAATATATCAGGATAAAGATATCTTGATTATAAATAAAAAAAGTGGGGTAGTCTCTACAAAAGAGGGGAGAGAGGATAAGGAAACACTTGAGGACTGGCTGATCCAGAAATTTGGAAAAAATGATTTGCCGAGGCAGGGAGTTGTTCATCGACTGGATAAGGGCACTTCAGGGCTGATGGTAGTGGTTAAGAACAAAGAAACGAGAAATAAGATTTTAGAAATGTTTAAAAAAAGAGAAATCAAAAAAACCTATCTCGCCTTGGTTGAGGGTGACTTGCCGAAAGATGGGGAGATAAATGTCCCCATTAATAGATCAAAATATGTTTTTGGTAAATTTACGGTGAGTGAAGATGGAAAGGTGGCGGAAACTAGTTTTAAGCTCTTAAAAAAATATTACCGGGATAATAAAGTTTATTCTTTAATTGAAATCGATTTAAAAACGGGGAGAACTCACCAAATTAGGGTTCATTTTAGTTATTTGAAGTGGCCACTCGTTGGTGATTTAACCTACGGGGGAACGAAGCTTTTGGGTTTATCGAGGCCCTTTTTGGAATCAATTAAACTAGAGTTTAAACATCCTGAGACAGGAGCTAATTTAAGCTTTGAGGGAGAGCTGGCGAGTGATTTAAAAGAACTACTCGCAAAATTATGAAAAAAATTATATTAATCTTAATAATTATCGCAATCTTTGGGTATTTATTGAAAAAATCATGGCAGAATAATGATTTTAAGCTGGGAATTATTACCCCAAATCAAATCGCTCTTCTTTCAATTTCACCCGAAAGGGGCATGATAAACCTGCTAAGTGTTGATTCTGAAGTGGAAGTCTGGCTACCCGGAGGAATGGGGTGGTATCCAAGCAATAAAATCCTGAAGATTTATGAAGCTGATAAGAATACTGAATTAATAAAACAGACTTTTTATTATAATTTTGGTTTTATGCCCGAAAATATCGTTGTTTTAGATGAGGTAGGGGATTGGCGAAGCTGGGATTTGATAAAGCATCTCGGCTTTTTAAACTGGATTCGTTATCTTTTTGAGCAAGGGAGCTGGCTATATAAAACCGACACATTAACCAGATCAATGGAGATGGAAAAAGAAAAACTAGATGAGCTATTGCCACGAGATTTTGCTGAAAGTGAACTGCTAGGGCAAGAGCTAAAAGTGACAGTAATTAATGATAGTGGGGAAAACAAGCTTGGTTCTTTTGTGGCTGATAGATTAAACTGGATGGGATTTAGGGTAATGGAGGTCAGAAGCGAGCAGGCAAAAAAGGAATGCGAAATTATGCTTCGGGTGGGAAGTGAAGGGGTAATTAAAAAATATGCCGAAATACTGGCTAAAGAATTCTCTTGTTCTTTGATTAGTAGCGGAACACTTCTGGAAAATGAAATGGTTTTATATTTAGGTCAAAACTATAGCTCGATGATAAAATACAATAGCTATGTCGGGACATTCTAAATGGGCAAATATTAAAAATCGGAAGGGAGCTCAGGATAAAAAAAGAAGTGAGGCTTTTACCAGAGCTTCTAAAAATATCATGACGGCGATTCGAGAGAGTGGGGGAAATTCTAATCCTGAGTCGAACGTTAGTCTTCGAGAGGCAATAGATAAAGCGAGGGCAGTTAATATGCCTAAAGAAAATATTGAAAGACTGCTCCAAAGATTTGAAGAAAGAAAAAATAACCTAGTTAGTGGCGTTTTTGAAGGTTTTGGCCCTTTCGGAGTGCCAATTATGATAGAGGTAGAAACAGATAATAAAAATAGAATCCTGGGTGAAATTAAATTAATTTTTAGAAATTATGAAGGGTCTCTTGGTGAAAGTGGCAGTGTCGCTTTTATGTTTAAAAGAGTGGGGGAGATTGAGCTTGAGTCTAAACTTGATGAAGAGTCAGAGCTAAAATTGATCGATGAGGGGGTAAAAGACATAAAAGATAATTTGGTGCAAACTGAAGTGAATGACTGTAAAAAAATAGGAGAGAAGATAAAGGCAATGGGGGGCCGGATAAAAGAGATAGGGCTTGTTTATCAGTGCTTAAATCCGGTCAGGCTGGATGATGAGACTAAACTGGAAAAAATACTCGATATGATTGAAGAACTGGAGGATAATGATGAGGTGATTAATGTTTTTGCTGGTTTTGACTATGTCCAAAAGAATTAAATATTTTATTTCTTCGCTAATTGGAGCTTTGACTTTTTATTTATATCTAGGTTTACCGGTAGAATCCAAATACTATGGTTTAATTTTGATGCTGGTAATTGTGGTTTTTTGTTTTTGGTTTGGCCTAGGAATAATTTTTGAGGGTAGTTTTGAAACCCGAATTATGCCAGTCTTGCTGCCGATTTTATGGACAATGGGCTTTGGCTTGTTTTCCGTATTATTGCCCTTAAACTGGCTAAATATATTACTTATTACTATTTTTTTTGGAGTAATTTTATATATTATCTTTTTGGTGGAAAATATTTTTTTGGTGGCGATTGGCTATCGAACTGTCCCGCTTTATCGGGCTGCTTACACAGTCAGTCTAATATTGGTTCTACTAATATCTTTTTTTGTTTTTGATTCTTTATTTTCCTTTAAGTTTCCTTTTTGGGGAAATATGCTGGGAACAATAATCCTGGGCTTATTAATTTTCTCCTATCAGTATTGGGCGGTGGCAATTGAACTACCAGATGATGGTAAAGAGAAGGGTAAATGGCCTTATATTTTAGTTCCCACCTTAATACTGACGGAATTGGCTGGTATATTGTCTTTTTGGCCAGTGGGAATATTTAAAGGCTCAATTTATCTAGTTGCGGCTATATATGTAATTACTGGCTTATTACAGGCAGAAATTAGAGATAGACTTTTTAGGGGAGTGGTTTTGAGTTATAGCTATATTGGTGTGGCGGTGATCCTGGCGATTATTTTAGTAACTAAATGGGGATAAGATAAAAAAAGTCTAAAATCTAAATTCTAAAAGGGTAATTACCGAAAAAAATTATATAGAACCGAGGAGTGGGGAAGTGGAGTAGTGGTTTTCACGATATATCCTATAATTTTCACGATAATTATAGGATATTATAGGACCTACTACTGATATAGTATGATATAGTCTATGTGGAAAACTATTTAGTAATCGACTAGATCACTTTTCAAGGCGAGAGTGGACTCTAGGAGAGAGGTAGGGAGAGAGAAATAAAAAGAAATAAAAATCTAAATTCAAAATCTAAAGCATGAGAACTAATGGAGAAAGATGGTTACCCCCCACCAGAGGGGTGGTTGATTTTACTATGTCGCACAATGTATCTTTTACGACTATACAAAAGTGGGAAGTGGAGGGGAGAGCAAAAACATAAAAAAATAAAAAATCTCAAATTCTAAAATCTAAATACTATTTATCTTTTATAAGTTTTTAAATAAAGTCTTTAATTCCTCTCTTACGCTCCTGGCTACCCAAAATCTGTCTTTAGCTTAAAATTCCCTCTTGGCTACTTCCCTAGCCTGTTTTAAAGAGGGTATTTACAAATTATACCTAAAATACCGTTATTTATATATATGACTTCACCAGAAGCCCGTAAACGTACGTTTTATATTTTTGGATGTTAAAATAAGATATGAATTTAGATTTAGCGACAGGAATCAGAAGATTTCTCGAACATTTAGAGGTGGAAAAGAACTGCTCTAAACTGACAATCAGAAATTATCAACATTATCTCGAAGTTCTCTTGAACTACATTGAGAAACAGAATCAGAAAACTCCCGAGGTGTCTGACATTGACCAAGAGACCATTAGAAATTTTAGATTGTATTTATCAAGACAGGCGGGAATTGACGGTGAAATGAAAATTGTAACTCAGGGCTATTATGTAATTGCCTTGAGATCTTTTTTAAAATGGCTGATTAAAAACGATTATGAGGTAATGCAGCCGGAAAAAATTGATGTGCCTAAAAATAAGGATCATTCTTTAAAGTTTTTAAACGGGGAACAAATAGAAAGATTGTTAAATCAGCCCTTACTTTCGACAAAAGTTGGTATTCGAGACCGGGCTATTCTAGAGCTTTTGTTCTCAACTGGGCTTCGGGTTTCAGAGCTTACAAGGCTTAATCGTGATCAAATTAACCTAAATACCCGTGAATTTGGGGTAATTGGTAAGGGAGGTAAAGCGAGAGTGGTCTATATTAGTAAAAGAGCGGTAATTTACGTTGATAAGTATTTAAAAACAAGAAACGACAAGGATAGGCCCCTCTTTATTCGTTACGGAGGAAAAAAGGAAATTATTAATGAAGAGGAAAAAATGAGGCTCAGTCCCCGCTCGATTGAAAGAATAGTCAAGCATTATGTACGCCTGGCCAAATTACCGGTTGATGCCACGCCACACACCCTGAGACATTCGATGGCCACAGATTTGCTGCAGAGTGGCGCTGATATCAGGTCAGTCCAGGAAATGCTTGGTCATAAAAATATTGCTACGACTCAAATTTATACTCATGTTACCAATGCCCGGCTTCGGGAAATTCATGATAAATTTCATTCAGGTAATAAATAAGGATGTGTAACAGGTGTGTCCTATAGTTTCGATATTTTTAAGAAAGATCGGGGAAATCTTATTTTGACTACTCCCCTAGCCTATTGAAGTTGTGTTTTTGCCTATTTTAAGACTTTATTAATTTTTTGAAGCTGGTTAGCAAGGTAGAATTCTGACTGCTATTAAAGCTAAATTTTATTTAGGTATCCTATAATTATTATATAGTTATATCCTATATTTTTTGGGATAACTCCCCTTCTCTCTCATTTTTCTGTAAAACCGTCATGGCTGAGACCTTGTCGTCATTTTTAAGTCTCATTAAAATAACCCCACGGGTGTTGCGAGACAGTATCGGAATATTTTTGAGAGGAAGCTTGATGGTCACCGCTTTTTTGCTAACAAAGAGAACCTGTTCATCGTTTTCCGTGACGACTACCGTGGCAGCTAGATTGCCAGTTTTGCTCGTAAGATTGGCAACTTTTACACCAAAACCGCCACGTTTTTGAAGAGGATAGAGATAAACATCACTCCGCTTACCGACTCCATTTTCAGTAATGACTAAGAGGTGGCGGAAAAATTTTCTCTTCTTTTCTTCTTTAATGGCCAGAACACTTTGAGGAAGAATATCAATGCCAACCAGATAATCATTTTCTTTGAGAGAAATTCCTCGAACGCCACGAGTATGTCGACCCATGGGACGGCAGTCGACTTCATTGAAACGAATGCATTTACCGGCGTGAGTAGCCATAAAAATTTGGTCATTGCCGGAGGTAAGCTTGGCCCAGATTAATTCATCTTTGGGATCGAGCTTGATCGCGGTGAGTCCAGATTGACGGATATTTTTGAATTTTTCGATGGCAGTTTTTTTGATGGTACCTTTTTTGGTAGCTAAAAGGATGTATTTTGCCGGATTATTTTTACTGATGGGTAAAACAGCCTGAACGATTTCACCTTGAATGATATTGATTAAATTAATGACAGCTTGACCTTTTGATTGACGACTACTTTCATTGATATCCCAAACTTTTATTTTAAAACAGCGACCTTTGTTGGTAAAAATTAAAAGGTCGTCGTGAGTATCAACAAAAAGAAGGCTATCGACCTCATCTTCACTTTTGGTGGCCATCCCCATAACACCGACACCACCACGCTGTTGGGTCCGGTAGGTTTCCAGGGGAACTCTTTTGATATAACCGCCACGAGTTAGGGTGACCAAAGTTGCTTCATTCGGAATTAAATCTTCATCACTGAACTGCTCAAGCCCCTTGGCGTAAATTTTAGTTAAACGAGAATCAGCGTATTTTTCGGCAATTTCTTTGTTTTCAGATTTAATTATGGCCACCATTTTTTCAGGAATGGTAATAATGGCGGTTAAATTGGTGATGGTTTCTTCAACTTCTTTATATTCTTCGTCGAGTTTTTGACGCTCGAGCCCAGAAAGCTTTTTGAGTTGCATTTCTAAAATGGCTTGGGCTTGAAGATCAGTAAAGCCGAATTTATCCATGAGCTTGGTCTTGGCATCTTCATCGGGTTTTGTGCCTCGGATAGTTTTGATTATTTCGTCAATAACATCCAGAGCTTTTTTGAGCCCTTCAAGGATATGGGCCCTCATATAAGCTGATTTGAGATCAAAAATACTGCGACGACGGATGACATTTTCCCGGTGTCTAAGGAATAAAAGTAATATTTGGCGGAGATTAAGAGTCTGAGGAATACCATTAACCAAGGCCAATAAATTGGCAGAATACGATGATTGAAGGGCAGTATATTTAAATAGTTTATTTAAAATGGCTTTGGGTTTGCCGTTCTTTTTTATTTCAATAACGACCCTAATTCCGTGGCGGTCAGATTCATCCCGAAGATCAGAAATACCGATAATTTTTTTGTCGGTAACCAGCTGAGCGATCTTTTGAATCATCTCAGACTTGTTGACCTGATAGGGAATCTCGGTAATGATAATTCTGACTTTGCCGGATTTAGTTTCTTCGATATTCGTTTTACCCCGGAGAGTAAATTTACCCCGGCCGGTAGTGTACATTTCTAAAATACCGGTTTTACCGTAAATTTCACCGGCAGTGGGAAAATCGGGGCCGGTAATTATCTTGGTCAGGTCCTCGATGGTGGCGGTAGTTTCAAAATTAAAAGATAATTTTTGAAGCTCACGGAGAGGTTTTAGAACTATTTCCTGAGTACTCAGATTTTTCTCTAAAAGAGGGTTAATTTCAATTTCATTTTCCTGTTTTTCGAGGGTAGCGTGATCTAAAATAAAGTCGAGTCCATTACAGATTTCTTTTAAATTATGAGGTGGGATTTTGGTGGCCATACCGACAGCTATACCGTCGGCCCCATTTAAGAGCAAATTAGGAATTCGGGTGGGTAGGACTTCGGGCTCTTTGAGGGTAGCGTCGAAATTATCAACCATGGAAACAGTGTCTTTTTCAATGTCAGTAATTAATTCCGGAGAAATTTTACTCATCTTGACTTCGGTATAACGCATGGCGGCTGGAGGGTCGCCATCGATAGAACCGAAATTACCCTGACCATTAACAAGGGTGTATCTTAGGGAGAAATCTTGAGCCAGACGTACCATGGAGCCATAAACGGCCATGTCGCCGTGAGGATGATATTTACCGAGAACTTCGCCGACAACTTTGGCTGATTTGGAATAGTGTCCACCAGGAGTCAGACCCATTTGGTTCATAGCATAGATAATGCGGCGATGCACTGGTTTCATGCCATCACGAACATCAGGCAGAGCTCGGGCGACGATAACTGACATGGCATAGTCGAGATAGGACTTTTCCATCTCGGGGACAATATCGATATCCAAAATCTTGCCAATGTTATTAACAAAGGCAGGAGTATCATTAACAATAGTGTTTTTTTGTTTATCTATGGGCATAAAATTAAATATCCAAATTAGCTAAATGGGCATGGGTAACGATAAACTTTTTGCGCGGTGGGACTTCGTCACCCATTAAAATTCTAAAAGTTTCGTCGGCTTTTTCGGCGTCGGCAATCGAGATTCTTTTGAGAAGTCTTGTTTCTGGATTCATGGTAGTTTCCCAGAGCTGCTGAGGATTCATTTCTCCGAGACCTTTGTAGCGCTGTTGGTCATAGTTTTTGGAAGTATCGAGAGTTTTTAAATAGGCCTCTTTTTCTTCGTCGGTATAGACATATTTAACCGTTTTTCCTTGCTTTATTTTATAAAGTGGTGGCATGGCGATATAAACATAACCGCGTTCAATTAAACCGGGCAGATGGCGGAAGATAAAAGTCAGTAGAAGGGTGGCAATGTGGGCGCCGTCAACATCGGCATCAGACATTAAAATTATCCGGTGATAACGTAATTTCTCTATATTAAAGGTGTCGCCAATTCCTGTGCCGAGGGCAACAATAAAGTCTTTTAATTTATCGGAGCTGACGACTTTATCAAGTCTCATCCCCTCGGTGTTTAAGGCTTTACCCCAAAGAGGGAGGATGGCTTGAAATTTACGGTCCCGACCTTGCTTGGCGCTACCACCAGCCGAATCTCCTTCGACAATATAAATTTCACATTCTTCAGGTTTTTTACTTTGACAATCGGCAAGTTTACCGGGAAGACCCATGGAATCGAAGGCACCTTTGCGCATAATGGCATCTTTGGCAGCCTTGGCAGCTTTGCGGATTTGGATAGTCAAGAGGGCTTTGCTGACAATGATTTTGGCGGTATCAGGATGTTCTTCAAAATAAGTATCGAGCTGCTCTCTAACAATTTTATTGACAATTGGTTGGACTTCAGAATTACCAAGCTTGCCTTTGGTTTGGCCTTCAAACTGAAGATCTTTACTCCCCATTTTAATGGAAAGAGCGGCGGTGAGACCTTCACGAACATCGTCACCGGTAATGGTGTCGTCTTTGTTTTTTATCATTTCCTTGCGCTCAGCGTAGTCTCTAATGGACTTTGTTAGGGCAATTTTAAAGCCTGTTAGGTGAGTGCCGCCTTCGTGGGTGTTGATGATATTGACAAAGGAGGGAGTGTTTTCCTGAAAAGAATCATTGTACTGAATGGCGACTTCGACATTAACGCCATCACTTTCCCCCTGAATGTAGATGGGATCATGAAGGACGTTTTTATTTTTGTTTAATTCTCGGAGCAGGGATAAAATACCGCCTTCAAAAAAATAATGGTGTTCGCTATGATTGCGGTCATCATAAAAATGAAAGTAAATTTTGCTGGTTAAATAAGCTCGATCTTTGAGTGATTTAATAATGATTTTGTTGTCAAACTCGGTAGTTTCTTTAAAGATTTCTGGATCAGGATAAAAAGTAGTAGTGGTGCCAGTAATGCCGCCGGGAAGGATACTTTCGAGTCTCTCAATTTTGCTTTTAGGAATGGTAGTTAATTTTGTTTTAACCTTACCTTTGGAAAATTCGATAAAATGAATTTCTTTTTCCCGGCGAACTTCAACTTGAAAAAGAGTCGAAAGAGCATTGACACAGGCAGCGCCCACCCCATGAAGCCCTCCAGAAACCTTGTAGGCCGTGCCTTCAAATTTACCACCGGAATGAAGGGTGGTCATGATGACTTCGATAGCAGGTTTTTTGTATTTGGGCATGATATCAATAGGAATGCCCCGGCCATCATCGGCGACGGTAGCAGAATTGTCGGGATGAATGATAATCCAAATATTTTTGGCAAAGCCAGCTAAAGCCTCGTCAATGGAATTGTCGATGATTTCGTTGAGACAGTGATGAAGACCAGTGGTATCAGTTGAACCAATATACATAGCGGGACGTTTTCTGACCGGCTCAAGACCCTCGAGAACAACAATTTGTTTAGAAGTATAGTCTGTAGTTTCTGGCATATTAAAAATAAAAAAAATCCAAAGTCTAAATTCTAAAATATTTAGAATAATTAGGGATAAATTAATTGTAGCAGATAAAAATAGCTTGACAATAAGCAAATATAGTGGAAAGATAGGTCAAATAAAATGATAAAACCATATCAAAATAGGTCAGAAATTGGTTTAAAATATGCCCTAGTTTTAGGGTAAATATCGAGAAAATTTATTGTTTAGAAAGGGCATCGAAACCGATAATGGCGGTGGCGAC
>ENA-UOWO01004710-UOWO01004710.1-activated-sludge-metagenome-genome-assembly--contig:-NODE-4710-length-14906-cov-10.083227_pt1 | contig 14906 bp, 8 predicted proteins | sample MGYA00238148_ERZ761564 | MGnify/ENA primary metagenome ERZ761564 (study PRJEB28885, sample SAMN05720194) | activated sludge metagenome | isolation source: Anaerobic digester | place: USA...
ATCTTTTTCTGGATCGCTTTCGAATACTTCCATCACAACTGGGACGGCACCTGGCCCTGGCTCAGCCTGGGGAACGGATTTGCCGGCTGGCACAAGTGGATCCAATGGTACGAGTACACCGGCATCTTCGGTGGAACCCTGTGGATTCTGGCAGTGAACATTTTGGCTTACGATATTTTTAAAGGAAAAGGAAATAGGGAAAAAGGAAATGGAAACTGGACAATGGACACCGGACAATGGAAAATGAATTGGGTGAAAGGAAGTGCTTTAGTACTTCTAATCGTCGTACCCGTCTTACTGTCTTATCGTCTTTACAACAAATACGAGGAAAAACCCTGGCCAGTGGATGTTATTGTGGTTCAGCCGGATATAGATCCATACAATGAACAGTACACGCTGGAATCCACCGAGCTATTAAAGGCAAACCTGGAGCTGGCGCAAAAAATGATGGATGACCGGGTTGATTTTATTGCCAGCCCTGAATCGGCGCTGCAGGAGAACATCTGGGAAAACCGGCTGCACGATGCGCGCGGACTTGCTTCCATAAGGGAATATCTTAAAGGATATCCTTCAGCGGCTTATATTATCGGGGCTTCCACTTTTTACCGTTTCGGCGACGATGAGAAAAAATCGGCAACGGCGCGCAAGTTCCGCAGCGCTGAAGGTTATTATGATGCATTCAATACTGCTTTTTATATTGATACGAACAAGCAGTACCAGCTTCACCATAAGTCGAAACTGACGCCGGGTGTGGAGAAAATGCCGCTGGCAGTCTTGCTGAAACCGCTGGAAAGCCTGGCCCTTGATCTCGGCGGAACGGTCGGCAGCCTGGGGACCGATAAAGAGCGGACCGTCTTCCTCCGAAAATCCGACAGCCTGAAGATCGCGCCGGTCATTTGCTATGAATCGGTCTTCGGCGAATATGTCACACAATACATCCGCAAGGGGGCCAACCTTATTTTTGTGATTACCAACGACGGCTGGTGGGGCAACACACCCGGCCACCGGCAGCATCTTACTTTCAGTAAACTCAGGGCCATCGAAACACGCCGCAGCATAGCCCGCTCGGCCAATACCGGTATTTCTGCATTCATCGGCCAGCGTGGCGATATTTACCAGAGAACCAACTACTGGGAGCCTGCCGTTATCCGCCAGGAGATCAATGCGAACAATTTTACCACTTTCTATGTTAGATATGGCGATTATATTGCCAGGCTGTCGGCTTTCATTGCCGTGTTTGTGCTTTTGATCTCCATCAGCACCCGGTTAAGAAAAAAAGTAGAAGCCTGATAAAAAAATTTAATTTTTCAATCCAAGTCGTACTTTTGCACCGTCTTAAATCCGACTTCATCATCTGAATTGTTAATCATTTATGCCTGTTAATTCACAACCGGAAAAAAGCCAGAAGGTCATCCGACAGTTCGGCCTGACGAACCTGGTCCTTAAGAATAAAAACTCGATTTACCTGCTGATCCTGATCCTTTTTGGATTCGGTTTTTATTCCTACACTTCAATGCCAAAAGAACTTTTCCCGGATATTGTGATCCCGACCGTACTGGTCCAGACCGCGTACCCCGGGAACCCTCCGCTCGATATGGAAAACCTTGTCACGCGGCCCATTGAGAAAGAACTGGAGGTAATTACCGGAGTGAAAGAGATTGCCAGCACCTCTTCCCAGGATATTTCTTCGATTGTCGTGGAATTCAATACGGGTGTCGATTTGAAGCAGGCCGTGCTCGATGTAAAAGATGCCGTCGACAAAGCCAAAAGTGAACTGCCTGATGACCTGCCTGCCGATCCGCTGGTTCAGGATATCGATTTCTCGGAGTTTCCGATCATTTACATCAACCTGTCGGGTGATTACAGCCTGAATGAACTGAAGAAGTATGCCGAATATCTCGAAGATGAAATAGAAACTTATTCCGAAATTTCAAAAGTCGATATTAAAGGATTAAATGAGAGGGAGTTCAGTATTAATGTCGATCCTTTTAAAATGGAGATGCTGGAGATCAGCTTTGGCGATATTGAGAGCGCAGTCGGGTTTGAGAATATCTCCATGGCAGCCGGGCAGTTCCGCGAAGGCGACTACCGCCGGTCGATCCGCATCCTCGGAGAATTTGAAACGGCAGCCCAGATGGGCGACATCATCGTCAAATCGGAAAAAGGGAATATTGTTTACCTGAAAGACATTGCGGTTGTAACCGACGGGTTTGCAGAGCCCAAAGATTTTTCAAGGTTGAACCGGCAGCCGGTAGTGACGCTGCATGTCATTAAAAAAGGGGGAGAAAACCTTTTATCGGCCACCGACAAGATCTTTGACCTGCTTGACCGCTCCAAGGAAGACGGCAATTTACCGGAAGGACTGAATATCACGATCACCAACGATCAGTCGGACCTGATCCGCAAGCAGCTCGACAACCTTGAGAACAGCATGATCATGGGGGTAATCCTGGTGGTGTTCGTTCTTTTCCTTTTCCTGGGTACACGCAATGCCCTTTTCGTTGGCTTTGCCATCCCGTTATCGATGTTCATCTCTTTCCTCATCCTGAACCTGATGGGGTACAAACTGAACATGATCCTCCTCTTCTCATTGATCCTTGCGCTCGGAATGCTTGTCGACAATGCTATTGTGGTGATGGAGAATATTTACCGATATTTCGACAGGGGCTACAGCCGGATGGAAGCCAGCCGCCTGGCGACAGGTGAGATTGCCATCGCCATCATCTCTTCGACGGCCACCACCCTGGCCGCTTTCTTCCCGCTGCTGTTCTGGGACAGCATGATCGGGGAGTTTATGAAGCTGCTTCCGCTCACGCTGATCATCGTACTTACTGCATCCCTTTTTGTAGCTTTGACCGTTACACCGGTTCTTACCTCCTCATTCCTGAAACAAGGGGATCAACTGCCAAAACCAAAAATCAAACGTTCCTTAATCATTGTTGCTATTCTGCTTCTGCTTGCCGGTATTTTCTATGCCGGCGGGATGAATACACCCGGGTCACTGTTCGTTTTATTTGCCATCATCGGCATTGCCAACCTGCTCTTCCTGAACAGGATGGCCCGTTGGTTCATGAATGTTTTCTTGCCCTGGCTGGAAGATGCCTACCTGAACACCATGAATTTTGTGATGAAAGCCAGGAGGCCTTACTGGGTGATCGCTGCGACATTTTTCCTGTTAATATTCACTATCGTACTGATGGGAATCCGCCAGCCGAAAGTGATCTTTTTCCCCTCTCCCGATCCTTCTTATATAAATATTATGGCTACTTTACCGGTAGGAACCGATATTACTGCCACCAATAAATTTATGGGGACCTTTGAAGAGGATGTTTACAGCATTCTGACCCCTTACAGCCGGATCGTCAAATCGGTATTGACAACGGTCGGTAACGGGGCCAAAAGTGAAAATGAAGGGTTCGATATTTCCGAAACGCCGCACAGGGGAATGGTGACCGTTACCTTCGTCGATTTTGAATTCCGGGAAGGCGTTAACACCAACGATATTTTAAAAGCATTTTCCGATAATCTGATCGGAAAATACCCGGGGGTAATGGTGGCTGTCGATAAACCCAGCAGCGGCCCTCCGGTAGGGAAAGCCATCAATATAGAGGTTACCGGGGAAGATTTCGACAAACTGGTCATCCTGGTCGATGACCTTCTCAATAAAATTGACAATGCCGGTATAGACGGCATTGAAGGATTGAAAACCGATCTCAACCTGGACAAGCCGGAAGCCATCGTCCATATCGACCGTGACCGGGCGAGGCGATATGGTTTATCAACGGCCCAGATAGCGGGAACGATACGGACGGCCTTATTCGGGAAAGAGATTTCCGATTTTAAGGAGGGTGAGGAGGAATACCCAATCCAATTAAGGCTTAAGGAGGAATTCCGGTACAATGTGGCGAGCCTCATGAATCAGAAAATCACCTTCAGGGACCAGGCCAGCGGGAAAATACAGCAGGTACCGATCACCGCAGTGGCCGATATCAGTTACGGCAGCACCTATGAAGCGATAAAGCGTAAGGATCTGGACAGGGTCATCACCTTGAGTTCTAACGTATTGAAGGGTTTCAACGCTACCGATATAAACAATCAGCTCAAAGAATTTCTGTCAGGAGAAACCCTCCCTTCCGGTTACACTTACAAATTTACCGGTGAACAACAGGAACAGGACGAATCAATGGCCTTTCTGGGCAGCGCGATGCTGATTGCCCTGGCGCTTATCCTCCTGATCATGGTCAGCCAGTTCAATTCGGTGGTCAAGCCGGTCATTATCATGATCAGTGTATTATTTTCGACAATTGGTGTGTTCGGCGGGCTGGCAACGTTCAGAATGGACTTCGTTGTGATCATGACGGGGATCGGGCTGGTTTCTCTTGCAGGAATTGTGGTCAATAATGCCATTGTGCTGATCGATTACACTGACCTGCTGAAACTGAGAAAACGCACCGAGCTCGGTATGGAGGAAAACGCGCTGTTGCCGAAAGACATTGCGCTGGATTGTGTGATCCAGGCCGGCCGGACCCGTTTGCGCCCTGTTCTGCTAACGGCGGTAACAACTCTGTTAGGATTGATACCGCTGGCATCAGGACTGAATATTGATTTTCTTTCCCTCTTTGAGCATTTTGATCCCAAGATCTATTTTGGAGGAGATAACGTGGCTTTCTGGGGGCCGATTTCCTGGACCATTATCTTCGGATTGACATTCAGCACCTTCCTGACACTGATTGTCGTGCCCGCTATGTATCATGTCCTTTACCTAGGTAAGATAAGGATTCATGAGATGAGGAAAAGGAAATAGTGTTTTTCCCGGGATTTTTTTCTGGCCCGTGCAACCCTTTCCCGTTTTATTCTGTCTTCTCCTTGCATCCACGGGCAAATTTATGCCTGTGATGTTGCGTTGAAGTTGTTCTTTGAGCGATTGCGTTTCTGTGTCAGCAGAAAAATAATAGCTGTTTATGCGATGTATCATAATTTATTTACTAAGTTTGTAGCAGATAAATTAGGATAATCAGCTTCAGACAGTTGGAAAGACTGGCCTCAAGCAGGTTTTTCAGTTAAGATGTACTCTGATAAGGAATTAATCGAACATTGCCTGGCGAATGATCCCAGAGCCCAGGAGTTCCTTTACAAGCGGTTTTCACGCCGCATGTACGGAGTCTGTCTTCGTTTTGCAAGAAACACGCTGGAAGCCGACGATATCCTTCAGGAAGGATTTATCAAAGTCTTTGCACATCTGAAAGATTTCCGCTGCGACGGTTCGCTCGAAGGCTGGGTCCGGAGAGTAATCGTCAATACAGCTATTAATTATTACAATTCCAGGCTGCATGAATTGAATGAAACACCGATCGATAAAGCGGTGATCATGAATTCAACCACGGAAGATATCCTCGATAAAATTTCAGCAGGAGATCTTCTTCACCTTATTCAAGGGCTGCCGGAAGGTTACCGGATGGTTTTCAACCTTTACGTTATTGAAGGTTATAATCACCAGGAGATCGCAGAAATGCTAAAAATTTCGGAGAATACGTCCAAATCACAATTATCGAGGGCAAGGACGGCACTCCAGGAACGACTGGCTCAACGCAAATAGTAAAAGTGATGGCAGAAGAGTTTAAACATATTGATGAGATCATCCGGCAGAAGTTCGACAACTTCGAGCCGGAGCCGCCATTGCATGTGTGGGAGAACATCAAGTCCAGCCTGCCGAAAGACCCTGCACCTCCTTCATCCCCGGGGATCCTGCTTCCTATCATTGTCACTATTTCGCTTATTATTTTTATTGCCGGGCTGTTCAACCAGTATTACCCCGACAGGCCCGATACTACGGCCGGCGAATCCTCTTCACCCTATTCCACTGTACAAACCGCCGGTGTTGCTCCCGCAGGGACGACCTCCAATGCCAATCTGACCCTGCCTGAGCCGGCATTCCAGTCACCGGAAATTATACCTTCCCCGGAAGAAAAGAAAGTCAAAGCCGAAGCCAAAAAGCAGGTTCCGGATATTCCTGTCAGGGCTCCGTTTGGTGAAAACACCAAATTCAGCAGGAAATCAAAAGAGACACGAACCGTCGAAACAACACCGAAACTCCGCAAAGAACCGGTTGCCGGATACCGCCCGGGAATTATCAGGGCCGTTACCCTCGGTACCATAACTTATGCCGACGCGATGAGATATGACCTGACCCCGAGAGAAATCAGGAAATTGTCGGTCATAGCTGAAAAACAACGTAATGTAAAACCGACATGGTCGCTCGGTGCATATTTCAACCCGGAAATGACCAGCTACAGCGATGAGAGCCTGGAAAATTCAATCGGATTTAACCTGGCAATCCTGCCGACTATCAGCTTCAGCCACTTCTATGTTCAGAGCGGATTCAACGCCCGGTTTACACACGATAAAGGAGATTATGCCATCGATTTCAACCGTTATTTGGGGTCTTATGAAGATGTTTACGAAGTAACCTTCGATTCAACTGAAAATGGTGTTATCCCTATCTATCATACCCAGACAGTCGATGTATATGATACAGTGGATCACTACAGCATCTCCGAAACAAAAGCCACCTATACCTATCTGGAGGTCCCGGTGCTGTTTGGTTACAGGCATTCGTTCGGAAGGTTCGGAATCAGGGCACAAGCCGGCCCGGCTGCTTCCTTCCTCATTCTGAAAGATATCCCTGCTGCCAGTGTGCCGGAAGAGAATGCAAGAATAGTCAATGTCAATTCCCTGATACCGGTCCGTTCGACCATCAACTGGCAGCTCGTCGTGGGCGCCGGATTTGATTACGAACTGGCCGACAGAGTAATATTCAGCCTTGAACCCACGTTCCGTTATGCCCTCGATCCCGATTTCACCATGCCTGAAAACAGGAACGGCAGGACGCATTCGTTCGGAATAAGGGCAGGCCTGAATTACAGGTTTAAATAATTGATCATGAAAAGGATAATGAATATCATTCAGAAGCAATACCGCACGAAGGCCATCATCTGCGCCGCCGTTGTGACGCTGATGAGTTTCATCGTCCTTCCGGTTTCATCCCAGATCATCGCCGGGCAAAAGAACATCTGTCTGAGCGGACAGCTGACCAGCACCAATACAGGGGCGCCCATCGCCGACCATGAAATATACATTACCTCCGATTCACTGACCAACGGAGGCTTTGGCTATTATGCCGTAACAAGGACCGATGTCAATGGTTTTTACTGGGATACCCTTACCACTACTACTAACGACGGGATTATCAAGATCTATGTGTATGATTTTGATAATAACAGGATCGAACTCGACCGGTACTACCGGTTCATCTGGGAAAACCAGTACCTGATGTTCGCCGATTTCGCCATTTTCGATCCGGAAGCCAACCCGGACCTCCAGGCTAATTTTATACCAACCCCGGATACCCTCGACGATAACCCGATGAAGATCATTTTCAGGGACCAGTCGATCGGCAGCAGCATCAAGTCGTGGTACTGGGATTTTGGTGATGGCAAGTCTTCCACCGTCCAGGATCCTGACCATATCTACGATGCATCGGGCATTTACATGGTTTCACTGACGATCACCACGATGCCGCCGGAATATGGCGTTTCCGAATCGAGCACCATCACCAAGCAGGTTCAGGTCGGGCTGCGCGAATTCCACCACCTGGGCGGGCATGTGTTCGCCAGCTACTTCCCGATCGATTATGGTCTGGCTTACCTCTACCTGTATGATGATCACAACAATCTGATCCCGGTAGATACGACACGGATTGATACCCTGGGATATTATTTCTTCTATGAGGTCCCGGTAGGAAAATATCTCACCAAGACCCGGCTGGAGTCGAATTCGGTGCATTATGGCCAGTTCATGCCAACCTATTTCCGCAATGCCATCGACTGGAACGATGCCACTCCTATCATTGTCGATGATAATGATAACTGGGAATGTGATATTAATTTACGTCCGTCGGCAGGATTAGGCGCTGGTTCGGGCGAGATTCTTGGCCAGATATCCTATGACACCTCGCTTGTAGTCAGAACCCTGGTCCCTGCAGGCAATATTGAGATTGTTCTCATGGATGCCAAAGGGGGCTGCCTTACCTGTACCCTGTCGGATATGGAAGGGTATTTCCTGTTCAACGACCTGGCATACGGGACATACCAGTTGTTCCCGGATGTAGCCGGCGTTACTTCCACCCCGATGTATATCACCATCTCCGAAGAAAATCCGGCACTGGATGATATCAGCCTGGTTATTTATCCCGGAGAAATAACCTTCTCCATCAATGAAAATGTTTCGGATTATGTAGGAAATGCCATGATGGTTTATCCGAACCCGGTGAACGACCAGGCCAGGCTTTCCGTAGAAATAAAGAAAAACACGACAGCTACTGTTGTCATCACCGATATTGCCGGCCGGATGGTTTACCGCCAGGAAACCCGGCTCTCCGAAGGAATGCAGAATATCGTCATCCCCGTAAGGGATCTGCAAAAAGGAATTTACCAGGTCACCCTCATCCCGGAAGACCGGGTGCTGGTTTCAGGCAAATTCCTCAAAATGGACTGATGTTTTTTCCCGATTATTTTTGGTATTTACAGCACCTCCGGGCAACTTTTCTTATTTATTCCCGTCTGACTTAATGTAAGATCTTACAGGATGAATTCCGATGAGCAAATCATATCCGGTTGCCGTGAAGGCAAGCGAAAAGCTTTCAGCAAGCTTTTCGACACCTATGCACCGGTGATGATGGGTGTTTGCATGCGATACTGCAAAAACCGGATCGATGCGGAAGATGTGATGCAGGATGGATTTATCAAGGTATTCGGCCAGATTCACAAATTTCGCGGCGACGGCTCCCTTGAGGGATGGATCAAACGGATCATGATCAATGCCGCTATCGACAGTTACCAGGCCAATCTTAAGCACGCTTTCCACGAGGATGTGACGGAGAATAAGCTCAGCGCCCAGATAGCCGATATGGATGACCACTGTGATGACGACCTGCCGCCGGAATTACAGATCCCGCATAAAAAACTGATGGAAATGATCCAGGAACTGCCCGACGGTTACAGGATGGTTTTCAACCTCTTCGCCATTGAAAATTACAGTCATAAGGAGATTGCCGCTCTGCTGGGGATTTCGGAGAATACATCGAAAACCCAGCTTCTGAAAGCGAGAAAAGCACTCCGCCGGAAAATAGAAGCCATTATAGAACACAGTCATATCAACAGGATATCAACGGTATGAACAATATGAACAAAATAGACGATCTTTTCAGGGAAGCCATGACCGGCTATAAGATGACGCCTGCCCCCGGTCTCTGGCTGAGGATCGAAAGGCATTTTTTCCCGCCTTCCAAGTACAGGCCATCCGGGCTGATCACCTCAGTCCTGCTCTTATCTATTGCCGGGCTTATGCCGTGGATACTGATCCCGGCTAATGACCAGGATGAGAAGAAGCCGGTTTTGCCTGAAGGCAATTTCAAAAGAGGTTATCTGATCGAGACCATTACCCCGGTTGAGATCAAACCCGATGGAAACGGCGATTACCGGATATCGGCCAGAAGTTTTACGGTCAGGCCGACTGTTTATGAAGAGAAAGAGGCCATTCCTGAGGCCGGTGCTTCCGAACAGTTCATTGCTTCAATCAATGATCCCGCTGACGATCCTGCCATTCGGCCCATCCTCATAGCCAACCGGCAGCATATTGCCGATCTGGCCGAACCGGCTATACCCAATACAGCCGTTAAGGAAGGGTTGCTGAAAGATGCAAGCATTGCTTTCCTGGAGTCGCATCCTGTCGGACTGATACAGTACAGCCGTTATATTGAAGAAATGAAGATCAGTGCCGAACTTCGTAAAACTTCGCTGACTCCCTACCATGAGAAGAGTTATGTCAGAAAAGGTGAATTCTCGGCCGGTCTTAATTTCAACCCTTCCATCGTTTTCTATGATCCGAACCCGTATAATAAAATGCTCGGCGGGGATGCAACCATTAGCTATAAGATGTTCTCCTTCAGCATTATGACCGGTATCGGTTATTCGCGGATGGAAGATGTGAGCACTTATAAGGTGGATTATATGACAAACGACAGCGTGGGGTATTTTATCCGCGTCATCGGTTTTATCCCCGACCCGAGAAATCCCGGAGAAATCACCTATATCACCCGCCAGGAAGCGATTTATGACTCCGTGCCTCATTACACAATAGAAGATAAAACCAACTACTATTCCTATATCGACATTCCGTTCTCTGTGGGTTACACATTATTACAGACCCACAGGATTTCGCTGACCATCGATGCCGGGATCAAGTTCAGCCTGCTGGTTGACAGGGATGAACCCGATATCGATTTCCGGATTTCGGACGCCGAACTGATCAATGTGGAGCGGCAGGTGCCCGCCCGGCTGAATACCAACTGGAGGTTTACAGCCGGTGTTGATTTCGGGTATATCCTATCAGACCGGTTCAGCCTGCATCTCGAGCCGGTATTCGAACAATATATCAGTCCTGTTTACGCAAAACAACCGGGTTATCTTCCGAGAAAGCCTTATTTAACGGGAGTAAAAGCAGGTATAAGGTATAACTTTTAAGCGTCGATCTCATGAAAACCTTACACGCAATGATATTATCCGCAATGATGGTCCTGCCTGCAATGGAGATTGTGGGACAGATTTCATCCTTGCCCGACAAAACACAAACTGATCAGAGGGACCATGCGTTGTCGACGGATGATGCCTGCCAGGCATCGTTCAAAGCCACGCCCGATTCGCTGTCAAGTTTTCCATACCTGTACCATTTTAATGATCTTTCGACAGGTATCGGGCTGGTGAGTTCCTGGCACTGGGACTTCGGAGACGGGACGACCAGCACGGAAAGAAATCCGTCGCACCAATACGAAGCCCCCGGGACATACCGGGTTTGCCTGGTCATTTCGGGTCAGAATGATACCGTTAACTGTGATGACGAATTCTGTTTTGATGTTGCCACGCTCAACTATTACAGCCTGGGAGGCCTGGTGTATGCCGGTGATTATCCGCTGAATAACCCGGATAACCAGGGTGATGTCGGTATCGCTTCGTTGTACCGGCTGGTCAACGACCAGATCGTTTTTGTGGAAGACCAGACTTTCCAGGAATACGGATATTTCTGGTTCGGTTATCTATTCCCCGGCGATTATATGGTGAAAGTGGGATTGACGCCTGAATCGCCGAGTTATAACGAATATTTCACCACTTATTACGGGGATGAAGTATCCTGGACGAAAGCAGATATCCTCTCCGTTTCATCCGTCAGCCAGTTTGATGCAGAGGTACACCTTGCTCCTGTACAGGAACTTTCATCCGGTGCAGGCACTATCAAAGGATACGTTAAATTCGAACAGGGCAACCAGTACAATATGCCGCCCATTGCCCAGACCAATGTTATCCTGGCTGATAAAAACCACGTTCCGTTGTTGTTTACCCATCCCAACGCGGCCGGTTACTTCGAATTTTCCTCATTGCCTGTCGACAGCTATTATCTGAGTGCCGACGCCACCGGAAAACCTTCGTCGACCGTTCTTGTGACCCTTACTCAAGCGGTTCCGGTGGTGGAAGGGATCAACCTGACGGTGTTCGGTTCAAATATCAGTTTTATCCCCGATGAAACAAGTGGTAACCAGCTTATGATAAAGCTATTTCCCAACCCAGCCGGTGATAACCTTTACATCAGCATGTATTCGGTTTACTCTGATCCAATAGAGGTTACCATTTGCGATATCACGGGAAAGATCCAGCACCGGTCATCAGTGGTTTTTGAACCGGGAACAAACACCTGGGTCATTCCTGTGAACAACCTCCCGGCCGGAATTTACCTGCTCCGCATTCAGCAGCCCGGTATATTACAGCCTATTACGGCACGCTTTATAAAATAATAGGCCCCCCGGGGGAATTTCTTTCGTACTTTTGAGCGTGGATCAACCCCGGCAGGTTCATCTTTATGAACTGCTGACCGGCGAAGCATTATTTTCAAATGAAAAAACTCATCATACTTATACTTACCGGTATATTGGTTACCGGGTTTTCGCAAGGGCAGGGGGGCTGGCGCGAATATGAAATGGAGGTAAAGATCGTTTTCGGCCGGTTGGAAGATGCCAGTAAATTGGGTGCACTGAATCTTAACGGCGATATATACTCTGCTAAAGGCTACGCTATTCTGTATGTAACGCCTGATGAACTGGACCTTATTAATAGCAAAGGTTTCAAAACGGAAATCCTGAAACAGGACCTGAACCTATATTACTATGACTTCTGGACTTCCCGGGACCAGTATCACACATATGATGAGATCATTGATGTCATTGATTCCCTGGTGGAAACTTTTCCGCAGATCGCTAAAAAATACACTTACGGCACTTCTTTAGGCGGCAGGCAGTTGTGTGCCCTGAAAATTTCAGACAATGTTTATGCCGATGAGCCGGAGCCGGAGGTCTTTTTTGATGCGGGGATCCATGGCGATGAGATCGGTGGCCCTGAGAACCTGGTCCGTTTTGCCATCTTTCTCTGTGAAAATCATACTGTTGACCCCTATATAACCGGTCTGATCAATACCCGTGAGATCTGGTTATATATCATGGTAAATCCCGATGGCAGGGTAAATATGACCCGTTACAATGATGCCGGTGTTGACCTGAACCGTGATTACGGATACATGTGGAACGGGGCCGGATCAAGCCCTGCAGCCTATTCACAACCGGAAACGCGTGCTATCCGTAATTGCCTTCTGGATCACCAGTTCGTGTTGAGTTCCAGCTACCACAGCGGCACCGAATTTCTTGCCTATACATGGAGTTACAGGCCCGACACCTGTCCTGACAGGCCACAAATTGAATACCTTGCCGATCTCTACAGCACCACTTCCGGTTATGATCTGCTTGAATACGGACAGGGTTACACCGGAATGTACCCCATCAATGGAAGTTCAAAAGATGCGGCTTACGGAAGCCTGGGTTCGGTTGGCTGGACCATGGAAATCTCATATGCCAAACAGCCTCCTGCCTCGCAGATACAATATTTTTACGATATTAACGAACCGGCTATGCTGGCGGTTATCGACCAGGCCGGCAATGGCCTGCACGGCACGGTGACGGATGCGGAAACAGGCTACCCTGTGTCTGCCGCCATTTTTGTCGACAATGGCTATCCTTGTTACAGTGACCCGGTGATCGGGGATTACCATAAATTCCTGTTACCCGGGACGTACACGGTGAAGATAACGGCCAACGGATATGAACCGGAAACCACTGAGGTTCTGATTGACAATACCGGGAGCACCGTGCTCAATTTTTCGCTTCAGCCAGCGGATGAGGTTCATGCCTGGAGAGTCATTGCCTGCCAGATTCCGGCTTCTAACTTTTCCGATGAAGCTTTCACGGCGGCGGCCATCGGTCCGCCCGACAATGTCAATTATTCGCTTGGCCACCTGGGATGGATCATCCTGGACATGGGGAGGGTTGTATTCGACGGACCGGGAGATGAAATCATCATATACGAAGGGGATAACGGACCGGAAGGATTTACCTGTCATGTTTCAGATAACATGGATGGCCCCTGGCAACTCGCCGGGAGTGGCACCGGCAACTCTGCCTTTGATTTCTTTGCCGGAGGTATTGCAGGAGCACGGTATATCCGGATCACCGATGACGGAGCGGGGCAGGTTTCGGGCGACAACGCCGGGTTTGACCTGGATGCCATCGAAGCGCCGGCACAACCGGAGTTAATTTTCGTTACTATGGATGCACGCATCGACGATCAAGCTGCAAATGGCAACGCAAGGATCGATCCCGGCGAAACGGCAACGCTGGTGATCACTTTGCAAAGCCTCGGCAGTGTTGAGGTGACAGCAGGGCTGGCGTACCTCAATTACAATGCGGGCTACATCAGCATCCCCAACCCGGAAACCGGTTTTGAGAATATTGGATACGGTGAAAGCACGGAGCTGAATTTTACGATGAGCTGCAGCTCTTTCTGTCCGGCAGGGTCCCTCGTCATGATGGCATTGAATATCACTACCAACAACGGGGAGTACATGCAAACCTTTCCTTTCAGCTTCACGGTCGGCCCGGTGGATGAAGACTGGGAATCGGCCGGATTCAGTCAATTCAGCTGGATGCCTTCAGGCAACAAGCCGTGGGTGATCAATTTCCAGACGCCGTATGAAGGCAACTGTTCTGCCCGTTCAGGAAACATCGATGACGGAGAGGTTTCGGCGCTGGAGATTACGCTGGATGTGATCGGCTACGATGATATCTCATTTTACCGGAAAGTTTCTTCCCAGGGTAATTCCGATTACCTCAGATTTTACATCGACAACAACCTGGTAGATTACTGGTCGGGTGAATTAAGCTGGGAAAGAATGGAATACGATGTTTTGCCGGGATTTCACACTTTTAAATGGACATTTGAGAAAGATGGTTCGGGCAGTTCGGGTTCGGATGCCGGGTTTGTCGATTTTATCGTTTTCCCCTCCTGCAACCTGGATGCCACTTTTAAAGTACTGGCCAATGCATGGCCTAATAGCTATTGCGGCAGCGGAGAATCGCAGCTGAGCGCTTTCACCATAGGTGGTGCCGGTGATCCGGTCTTCTCCTGGTCGCCGCCGGAAGGGCTGAGCGATCCGAATGACCAATTCCCGGTAGCTAATTTAACGGAAAGCGCCATCCTGACCGTGACTGCCAGCGATGGAGGCCAGCCGGCTTCTTCTATTACCGCCATCAACGTATTCAACCTCCCGGCGACTCCGGTCATCCTGCAACAGGGCGATTCGCTCATCAGCCAGGCCGACAGCGGCAACCAGTGGTATACCCTGGAAGGCCCTGTAACCGGGGCGACAGAAAAAGTTTTTTACCCGGAAACTGAAGACGATTATTTCGTCATCAT
>ENA-UOWO01004714-UOWO01004714.1-activated-sludge-metagenome-genome-assembly--contig:-NODE-4714-length-14894-cov-6.327381_pt1 | contig 14894 bp, 12 predicted proteins | sample MGYA00238148_ERZ761564 | MGnify/ENA primary metagenome ERZ761564 (study PRJEB28885, sample SAMN05720194) | activated sludge metagenome | isolation source: Anaerobic digester | place: USA...
CATTGCCCCTGAAATACGTTGAAGAGAAGTTGTGCCAGTAATAAATAATTAGAAAAATAACGGTAAGATAGTGGTAAAACGGTAGTAAAACCCATCACAACCAAATTTGTATTCAGTATTTCGTATCAATTTTTGATTTTTGAGATTTGACCTTTGATTTTTTATTGGTTGGTGTGGGCCTGCCTACGGTAGGTAAACCTGCCTGCCGGTAGGCAGGGGCTAGCAATTGTAAGACAATAGAAAAAGAAAGAGTAAAAATAAAAAAGTAAAAAGAAAATACCCACCACATCAATCTTTGATTGATGTGGTGGGTAACAGAAATCTAAATTGAATTTGATTTTTTTTATTTTTTGTATTACAATATATATCAGTAGTTTAGGGTTATTTATTTTGATTCTAGAATATTAATTAAATTTGAAAAGGAAGGAGGCACAAGATGCCAAGCAGAGGAACTCCCGGAAGTATTGATGATAAAGGTAAGCAGGGCGGTTTTCGTGAATCAAGAGTAAGTGGGTATCACGAGCATAATGATGGAACAAAAGGTCACGACATTGATATTGTTGATAGAGAGTACAAAGACGGTAGAGTTGTGCGAGAAAGTGGCTCAGTTGCGCGTATCCATACTGTTGGATCGGAACGGCCATCTGATCATGATGACTCACAAGCTGTTAATGAATATCAAGAAAAACAATCAAAAAAGTAAGGACAGTGAAATATCGAAAATGATATTTGTTAGTCCTCTACAAGCAGAGAGGACAAATGTTCTCTCTGCTTGTAAAATTTATTAATATAAATATAATAAAACAAAATATGGATATAAAAATAAAAGATACAAATGATTTTAGCGAATATAATCACTTTGAATCGATTTGAGTGGATACTATTTTATGTCATGAAATATTACCTAGAAACAATATGATTGAAATTTTAAAGAATTTTAATATGAAATTCTTTGGGGATGATTGAGAAAATAAAACTTCTTTAGAAGAAATAGGCAGAGCGATATATGGTGATGTAAAAAAAGATAAATTGTTGCCATATTTGCAACAATATATTAAAACTAATTTTTCTTTCTTGTTTTCTTATGATGAAGCTAAAAAGATTTACGAAGCTTTGTTAAACCTAGATTCAGAAGAAGAAATTATGAAAATATGGTTAAGCATGCCAGATAGTAATCCTTATAAAGAAATAATTGAAGAAAAATTGAAAGAAATATTGACATCTCAACAAGGAAATGAAGCCAACAAAATTATTACTTTTGAAGACAAGATTTCTAGAAATAGTATTTTTGCTAATATGCTTGAAGAAATTATATTATCTTGATATAAATTGATGAGGGGGAGTAATAAAGATAGTAAGTAGTAATAAAAAGAGTAAAGAGTAAAGAGTAAAAATAAAAAAGTAAATATAAAAAATAAATACGAATATAATATAAAAGAAAAACTCGTCACATCAATCTTTGATTGATGTGGTGGGTAACAGAAATCTAAAAAAATAAAAGTAAATATCTATATGGATATAAAAATAAAAGATACAAATGAACTATCCAAAAGTAAAATTTAAAATAAATAAAGAATTAGATAAAAAAACGGCCTGGCAGTTTTTAAATGTTAAAGAAGCGGGGATTGATTTTGGTAAATCGATTTTGGTGGTGCATCCAGAATTATCAAAAATGAATACATTAAAAAATAAAAAAGATAAAAAAGAATATATAAATAAATATTTTGATGGATATTATAAAAAATATGGTAAGATGTTGGCTAATGATTTGATAATTGTTGAGAAAGAATGATGCTTAATCAAAAATGAATTTTTTGAAGTAGTTGATCAAATTTTTTATGATTATCCATGGCCAAAAGGTAGATACATTGGTTATATGTCGACGTTAAATTGTAACGTAGTGTTTTGGAAAAATAAAGAATGACAAGTATTTGCATGATTACCGGATAAATATAGAGAAATAATTGTGCACGAAATGTTACATTTTATATTTGTTGATTATTTTTTCAAAAAAATTAAGAATAAGAAATTAAGAGAGCAATGATGAACGATTGCAGAAGTTTTTAATACGGTTATAATTAATACACCAGCGTTTAAAAAATTAATTAAACCTGGTAAAGAATTGGGCTATCCTGAGCATAGAATACTAGCAGCAAAAATGAAAAAAGAGTGGAAGAAGACAAAAAATATTGATCAATGGATTAAGAAGTTTTCAATAGTTGTTAAAGAATAAATTAAAATTTATATTTTTTGGTTTGCTGAATATTGGTAAACATTGCTTAGTATATTGGTATTGCATAAAAATTAAAATCTTGTTACATTTTGATAGTTTAATAAATTTTTAAAATAGCCAAAATGATTTTATGCGATAAGGATATAAAAAAAGCCATTAAAGATGGCGATTTAATTTTTAGAGAAAAATTAAATTCTGAGCAAATAGAGGCGGCTTCAATTGATTTAAAATTGGGACCAATCTTTAAAACTTTTAAGCATACGAGCGAATCAGTGCTAGATTTAAAAAAAGGAGTTGATTTTTCTAAAATTATGGATACAGAAATTGTTGATAAGAAAAAAGGATTTATTTTACATCCAAATCGTTTTGTTTTGGTTAGTTCCAAAGAATTTATGAAATTATCTAATCGCATAGCAATAAGAGCTGAAGGTAAAAGTAGTTTAGCTAGAATGGGACTACTAGTGCATACGGCTGGATTTGTTGACCCAGGTTTTGAAGGGACTTTGACATTAGAAATTAGTAACCAAGCCGAAATTCCGATAATGCTTTATCCGGATATGTATATTTGCCAAATTGCGGTGGAATGGCTTTCAAGTCCATGTGAATTATCATATAGTCAGAGAAGAAAATCACTTTATCATAAATCGGAAGGGCCAAAAGTGGCTAGTGCTCAGAATTTGTTTAAAAAGAAGGGGGAGTAATTGGTAAATAGTAATATAAAGAGCAATTGGTAAATGGTAAGTAGTAATTAGGAAATAATACAATGCAAAATAATCAAAAGAGTAAAGAGAAAAGAGTAATAACAATTACAAAAACTAATAAAAAATTAAAAATAAATACGAATACAATATAAAAGAAAAACCCACCACATCAATCTTCAATTGATGTGGTGGGTGGCCTCGCTTTGCCTGCCGGTAGGCAGGGGTTAGCAAAAATAAAAGAGGGGTAGACAATACTTGCGTTTTATTTTTTTATTTGTTAAAATATATTCATGTTAAAATCTAAAAAATTTTTATGGCTTTAGTTTCTTATCAAAATGTGACAAAAATTTATGACAATAATTGTTTGGTATTAGATAATGTTTCATTTGATGTGGCTGAAGATGAGTTTGTATCAATTGTAGGTAAGTCGGGAGTTGGAAAAACTACTTTATTAAAATTATTATTTGCTGAAGAAAAACCTTCAAAAGGGGCAGTGTTTTTTAATGGCCAAAATATAGCTGAGATGAGATCAAATGAAATTGCAATTTTACGTCGACAAGTGGGCGTGGTGTTTCAAGATTTTAAATTGTTACCAAAATTAACAGCTTATGAGAATGTCGCGTTTTCACTGGAAGTGGCTGGCTATAGTGATGAAAAGATAAAAGAAGAAGTTCCGGAAGTATTAAAGCTAGTTGGATTGCAAGATAGAGCCAATAACTTTCCCCATCAAATGTCAATTGGCGAAAAACAAAGAATTGCTATTGCTAGAGCTATTATTCAAAAGCCCGATGTTTTAATTGCCGATGAACCAACTGGCAATTTGGATCCGATTAATACTTGAGAAATTATTCGGCTATTGTTAAAAATTAATGAATTGGGTACAGCTGTGATTTTATCAACTCATGATAAAGAAATTATTAATACTTTAGGAAGAAGGGTAATTACATTGGAAAATGGGATTGTAACTAGAGATGAAGAAAAGGGAAAATATATACTATAAAATCTCAAATCTCCCACCACGACCAACCGAAGGTTGGTGTGGGGGCTAGCAAATGTCAAAAAGTAAAGAGTAAAAAGTAATTAGTAAATAGTAATTGGAAAAACAATAGCAAACCCCGCCACAACCAACTGGTAAAAAATCAAAGATCAAAGATAAAAGATAAAAAATCAAAAAGTAAAGAGTAAGTAGAAATTAGTAATTGGTAATGAAAAGAGTAAAGAAAAAACAATAGTAATAAATTAATATTCTAATACTCTAATAACCCTGCCTACCGGCAGGCAGGCTAATATTCTAAACAAATACAAAAGAAAGTCAAAAGCATGCCCCCACACTAACCTTTGGTTAGTTGTGGAGCGAAGCGGGGTCAAAAGTTAAAAGTCAAATCTGAAAATAAAAAGTTAAAAATAACAATACTTACCATAATTAATTTAACATTTGTCATTTCGTATTAATTTTTAATTTTTGATTTAAATTTTTGAGATTTAAGATTTGAGTTTTAAGTTTTTATCAGTCTATTTAACAAAAATTCTCTCAATATAAAAGTTGTACCCTTAACAGCTTTTAAAAGAGGGGGTAAAAATTAATATTTATGAGCACACCAATTAGTACAAATCTAAAAAGAATTTTTCAAAAAGGAAAATCAATATTTAAACGTAATGGTTGGTTAACAATCGCAACGATTGTAACTATGTTTTTAAGTATTTTAGTTTTTACCGGAGTTTTGATTATGAATTATGCATCCAATAGATTTATTAGTAGTTTAAAAGATAAAATTGATATTAGTATTTATTTTAAACCATCAATTGAAGAAAGCGAAATTTTATTGGTGCAAGAACAATTAGGAAAAGTATCAGGGGTAGTAAAAACTGAATATGTATCACGAGATAAAGCATTAGAATTTTTTAAAGAAAGATATGGTCATAATGATACTGTCATTAAAGCGCTAGAAGAAATTGGAGAAAATCCATTATCGGCTTCAGTAAATATTAAAATTAAAGATGCCAAAGATTATGAGAGCGTTTTAGCTTATATCGAAACGGCCGTTTTTAAAGATAAATTAGTAAATATTAATTTTACTGAAAATAGAGATTTGTTGAATAAAACTACTAGTTTGATAAATAGTTTGAGAATTGGTTCAATGGTGATTACTATTGTTTTAACAGCTGTCGCTGTAATTGTGGCTTTTAATACCATTAGAATTGCAATTTATTCAATGAGAGAAGAAGTAAATATTATGAAATTGGTCGGAGCTACCAATTGATTTGTTCGTGGTCCGTTTGTTTTAGCCGGTTGTTTTTATGGTATTATTGCGGCATTATTGTCGGCAATTTGTTATGTGCCATTAATTTTAACTATTGGCCGAAAATTTGATGCTTTTCTTGGTAATATTAGCATTACCGGCTACTTTTTCTCAAATATTTTCATATTGATATTGGCTCAAGTTGGATTTGGCATGGTGATTGGTATTGTGGCTTCAACTTTTGCAGTTTCAAAATATTTGGATGGAAAAGTGAATGAATAATCCCCTCTTTTAAAATCGCCCACCACACCAACCGAAGGTTGGTGTGGGGACTAGCAATATTTTTGTAAAACAAAAATATTAATAAAAAGCGATTTCTAAAAAAGGGGATAAAAATATAAAAAAATAATATAATTTTTTATGGAAGAAGAAACCATTGCAAAGAAAAAGATATCTTTTAAACATATGATAAAGATATCTTTCTTTGCATTTAAAATGTATATTAAACCAGATAAAGTTTCTGGTATTTTCTTATTTATTTTTCAAATACTTTTGCGATTAACAGCAATGGTAGATTTTTTGATTATTGCTAAAATTATTAATGTGGTGGTAGAAATTTTGCAGAAGCAAGGTAAAATTTCTGAAGTTGTGCCTTATGTATTAATTTTAGTTGGTTTTTCTTTTGTATCTTCAACTATATCGCTGGTAAGATGATATTTGCAAATTAAAATGAGTCAACTTTTTTATTACAAATCCGAAGTGTTTTTATACGAACATTATAAAAATCTAGGGGTGCCAGTGATGGAAGATCCAGATAAAAATAATTTGATTAATCGAGGTATGAGTGAAATTCATCAAATTCCAGCGTTGTTTTTTAACTTTGTAGCAACAATCGCTGATTTTATTAACATCATCATAACGGGTTTAGCTATTTTCTATTTTATGCCGCAAATGCTGTTAGTAATGACGATTTGAGTTATTTTGAGAAATATTCCATCGTTTTATATAACTAAAGAAGCGTATAAATATGAATTTAAAACCACTGAAAGTCGAAGATTACACAGAGAAATATTAAATTATATTTTGGATAAGATCAAATTAATTGAATTGACAATTCATAATGCTACGAATTATATAAAAGAAAAATATAATAATTTTATCGATGTATATTATAAGGGTTGAATAAATATTCGAAAAAAGTCGTTTTTTTGGACATGGAGTTTAGATTTTCTAAATGTGTTTATTTATTTTTGAGTAGTTATAAATATTATTAATAGAATTATTATAAAAAAATTGTCTGTTGGTCAATTATATTTTTATATTAGTATGGTGGAAAGATTTGAAAGACATGTAAATAATATGTTTAGTAGTATTACGAATTTATATGAAATGGCTTTAAGAATTGATGATACTTACCAATTTTTTAATTTGAAACCAAGTTTTTCAGATGGTAAAATTAAATTGAAAGGATTTAAAAAACCACCAAAAATAATTTGTGATAATGTAAGTTTTAAATATCCAAATACTAATAAATTGATTCTAAAAAATTTGAATCTTGAAATTAAACCGGGCGAAAAAATAGCTATTGTTGGTCATAATGGCGCCGGCAAAACAACGCTTATAAAATTATTGATGAGATTTTACCAGGTTAACAATGGTAATATTTTAATCAATAACGATAATATTGATGATTTAAAAATTGATACCTATTATCGAAATGTTGGTATGTTATCTCAAGATTTTGGCTCATATAGTGAGCTAACAGCCGAAGATAATATTATATTGGGCGATCCCACAAAAGTAGTTTGTAAAACGGATATTACTAGTGCAGCTAAAAAAGCGGACGCCCATAAGTTTATTAGTGATTATCCGAAAAAATATGATCAATTATTAAGCGAAAGTTTTAATGGCGGAATTAGGCCCAGCACGGGTCAATGACAAAAAATTGCGATTTCAAGGTTGTTTTATAGAAATCCATGGCTGGTGATATTTGATGAACCAACGGCTTCAATTGATGCTGAAGCTGAATATAAAATTTTTAATAACATTTATAAGTTTTTCAAAAATAAAACGGTTATTATTATTTCACATCGTTTTTCAACCGTCAGAAATGCGGATAGAATTATTGTGATTGATAAAGGCAATATTGCTGAACAAGGAACTCATGAAGAATTATTAAAATTGAATGGCAAATATGCAAAGGCATTTAAATTGCAAGCAGAAGGATATGAGATCAAATAATAATATATTTATTATGTTAAGTAAAAATCAAATAAAATATAAAGAGGTGCTAGAGTTGAGAAAAAAGGGTTTTTCATATAGTGAGATTATGAAAGAAGTTGATGTACCTAAGTCAACAATATGTGACTGAGTAAATAAACGAGAATTGACGATAAGGCAAAAAGATAGATTAGAACGTAAAAGGATTGAAGCAAGATTAAAGGGAGCAAAAGCTCAAAAAGATCGAAGAATAAATAAAGAAAATCAAATAGAAATATTCGCGAAAAATAATATAGAAGCATTAATACAAGATCCATTATGGTTAATGGGGATTATATTATATTGAGGAGAAGGAAACAAATCAAAACCCTGAAGGGTTGGCGAAAGAGTTATTTTTACTAATATGGATTTTGAGATGGTAGTGGTATTTAAAAAATGACTTATCAAAAAATTTGGAATTGATGAGAACGATATTAATTATAATTTATATATTCACGATAGTTATAAAAAAATCGATAAAATTAAAGAGTTTTGGAGTGATAAATTAAGCATTAAAAAAGATAAAATCATTATATATTATAAAAGATCGAAAGGAGATACTTTGAGAAAAAATATTGATTTAACTTATCATGGAGTTATGAGATTAAAGGTAGCTAGAAGTACTGATTTAAATCGTAAAATAATGGCATATATTAAATTATTAATTAAAATGTGAGATTAATAAAAAAGACCGAATATTCGGTCTTTTTTAATTGCTGCGGGGCCAGGACTCGAACCTGGAAATCTCTTGGTTCAAAGCCAAGCGTCCTACCATTAGACGACCCCGCAATGAATTCTTTATATCTTACTATATTTTTGATTAAAAATCAAGGTTTTGATTTTGCAATAATTTAATTAATTTGTTAGATTCTATATATAATAATTAATAAATTACAAATCATGGAAAACGAAAATGAGGTTCAAAATGTAAAAGTGATCAGAGAAAATTGTTGTCAAAATCATTATAAAACCAATTGACAACAACAAATTCAGGTATCAAATACTTTATATGGCATGGGATTTTTAGGGGCATTGATTTATTTTGTAGTAAATAGTCGTGGTTTGGTTTCGATTTTAATAGGGATATTTAAATCCATTTTTTGGCCAGCTTTAGTGGTGTTTAATTTGCTGAAATTTTTTAAATTATAATTAATGAAATGATTGTTTTTTTATTTTATTTTATGCTATATTATATATAATAACATATAGGTTGGTTGCAAATTATATTATTTAAACTCTAACGAGATGGATCCCGTTAGAGGTTAAATAATAGATTTTAATTATTAAAAAATGTGATATACTTATGTAATATGAAGTTTGCGAACTAATCTTTTTTATATTGGATTCACTGCTGATTTGAAGAAAAGAATTTTTCAACATCAACATAATCAGAGTGAGTATACAAAAAATAGAGGTCCATGAAAGTTGATATATTATGAGGCTGGGTTGTCTAAGGAAGATGCTATTGCTCGTGAAAAATATTTAAAATCTGGTATGGGGCATCGTTATATCAAAAACAGGTTGAAAAATTTTATATTATTTAAACTCTAACGAGATGGATCCCGTTAGAGGTTAAATAATAGATTTTAATTATTAAAAAATGTGATATACTTATGTAATATGAAGTTTGCGAACTAATCTTTTTTATATTGGATTCACTGCTGATTTGAAGAAAAGAATTTTTCAACATCAACATAATCAGAGTGAGTATACAAAAAATAGAGGTCCATGAAAGTTGATATATTATGAGGCTGGGTTGTCTAAGGAAGATGCTATTGCTCGTGAAAAATATTTAAAATCTGGTATGGGGCATCGTTATATCAAAAACAGGTTGAAAAATTTTATATTGTTTAAACTCTAACAGGATGAATGAAAATAAGAAAACCCTAATGGTTGTTGATAGTAATGCATTGATTCATCGAGCGTATCATGCGTTGCCGGGTTTAGTTGACCCAAAAGGAGTTTTGGTGAATGCCGTATATGGGTTTTGTTTAATATTTTTAAAAGCTATCGAAGATATAAAGCCAGATTATATTGTGGCTACTTTTGATGTTAAAGGAAAAACGTTTAGACATGAAGAATTTGAAGAATATAAAGCTCAACGTAAGAAAAATCCTGATAACTTTTATGATCAAATTCCAATGGTAAAAGATTTTTTAAAAAGTTTTGGAGTAATGGTTTTAGAGAAAGAAGGATTTGAAGCTGATGACTTGATAGGGACTGTATGCGAAAAATTTAAAGATGAAGATATTAATATTTTGGTAGTGACTGGGGATTTGGATACTTTACAATTACTAAACGATCAAGTAAATGTTTGAACCCTTAAAAAAGGAATTAGTAATAGTGTGGTTTACGATGTAAAAGCTTTTGAAGAAAGATATGATTTACGAGTTGATCAATTCGTTGATTTTAAAGCTTTAAAAGGTGATCCATCGGATAATATTCCAGGAGTGAAAGGAGTAGGAGAAAAAACCGCCATGGAACTTTTGAAAAAATATCAAAGCTTAGATAATTTATATCAAAATATTGATAATTATTTAGCCGATAAAAACCTTAATAGCAAAGAAAAAAAGTGATTAATGGTTTTAAAAGAAAACGAAGATGAAGCTATGTTTAGCCGTCATTTATCAATGATAAAAAAGGATGTGGATGTTGCAATTAAAATTGACGATGCTAAATTTGATTTTAATAATCGCGATAAGGTTTTACAGTTTTTTAAAGATAAAGGCTTTAGCTCGTTAGTGGCGAAATTAAATGTTTATAATAAAGAATCTTATCAAAAACAAAAGAGCAACACTAAAGAAAATATTGCTATAAAAGAAATTGATAATTGAAGTGAATTTATAAAAGATTTTGATAAAGAAAAAAACCGATTATTTATTTTTGATAATCAACATTTAAATTTAGCTGGTGAGGGGTTCACAGCATTTTATAAGCAAAATGAAAAATGACTATTGTATAAAACTAATGAACAATTAACGTACATTGCTTTAAATGAAATTGTGCCTTTTACATACGATAGTAAAGCTTTGTATTATAAATATTTTGAAAGTTTTAAAGAAACGTTATTTTATGATTTGAAAATTGCTTTTTGATTATTAGATCCTGATAGAAAAGATTATTCAGTAGAAGCGTTGGTTAAAAAATTTAATATTAAAAGTGAAAAATCAATTAGTTTTATTCAAAATTATGAAATGGAGGATTGAATAAATTTATTTGATAAGATTGCAGGCGTTGTTTACAGTCGAATTATTAATCTCAAGATAGATCGAGTGATGGATGAAATTGAAAAACCGTTAACGCCGATTTTAGTTGATATGGAAAAACGTGGTATTAAACTTAATACCAAAGCTTTAAAAAAGATAAAGGATAAAATCCACTTGGAAATATTGAGCTTAGAAGAAGAAATTTATGATTTAACCAAAGAGAAATTTAATATTAATTCGCCCAAACAATTATCCGATGTATTGTTTAACAAATTAAAATTGCCCACCAAGGGTTTAGCTAAAACTACAACTAAAAATATTTCGACTAATAGTGATGAATTAGAAAAAATTATTGATAGTCACGTAGTAATTAGTAAAATTTTAAGATTTAAAGAACTGAAAAAATTAGAAAACTCATTTTTAGATACACTGCCAACTTTTATAGATAAGGATAATAAAATTCACACAACTTTTGTGCAAACGGGTACAGCTACAGGTAGATTGTCATCCGATACACCCAATTTGCAAAATATCCCAACCAAAGGTGATTATGGAAAATTAGTGAGGCAAGCTTTCGAAGCGAGCGATGGTTATGATTTGATTTCATTTGATTATTCGCAAATGGAACTTAGAATTGCAGCTAAACTGGCCAATGATAAAGTTATGCTTAAGGCTTTTGAAACCGGTAAAGATTTTCATCGCTATACGGCTAGTTTGGTTAATCATGTGGATTATGATCAAGTTACTAGTAGTCAGAGAAACAAAGCTAAGGCTTTAAATTTTGGTATTATTTATGGCATGGGCATTAGGGCTTTTTCACAATCAGCGGGCATTACTAAGGAAGAAGCCAGAATTTTTGCTGAAGAATATTTTGAAATTTATTCAGAATTAAGAAAATTTATTGATGGTTTAAAAATAAAAGCCCGGGAAAAAAGTTATTGCGAAACATTGTATGGACGTAAAAGATTTTTATCTTTTATTGGCGGTTTTGGCTATCAAGCGGCCTTTGAAGAAAGAATTGCTATCAATATGCCAATTCAAGGTTTGGCAGCCGATATTATTAAAAAAGCCATGATCAGAATCAATAAATATTTAAAAGATAATAATTTAGAAGACGATATTCGATTGATTTTGCAAATTCATGATGAACTTATTTTTGAAGTAAAAGAGGACATTCAAAACAAAGAAATATTTAACCAGATTGATAAAATGATGGAAGAAAATGATTTTGATATTTTGTTAAGAGTTGATAAAAACCGAGCCAACAATTGGGGTGATTTAAAAACTTAAAAAATAAACAACTTTGGAGATTAACATTATTTAGTTTTTATGCTATACTTTAAATATGAATGTTGAATAAACGATTATTAAATGGTAAAAAGATTTTTAGAAAAAATAAAATTAGCTACTAAATTTTGATCATTTTGGGCGTTGTTGATGTTACAAATGATTTTACTAGTTAATGTATTATTTAGAGCTATAAAAGGTGGTATTCAAATTATTGATTACATTTGGATTTTACTAATAATTATAATTAGTTTTGTGGAATTGTTTTTAATCGATGCAATTTTTAGAGTATCAAAAATTGAATTAGAAAAGAGTCAAGTTAACGGCATGATGGCTTCAATGAATGATGCGGTGGTATCGTATGATGAACAATTCAAGATCACTTTAGTGAATGATGCGTTTGAAAAATTATGTGGTTTGAAAGAAAATGAATTGCTAGACAAAAAAATTGTGCCGGAAATGAATAGTGATCCAAAATATATGATTTTAACCAAAATTATGTTTCCATCCCTGGCTCCAGAAATGAGTCGTTTGTCAGCCGAAACGAATCCATCAAAAATTCAAATTAAAATTTTTAAACCTAGAGAATTTATTTTGGAATTGATTACCACTCGGGTTGAAAATCAATATGATCATACTTTTGGTTTTGTTAAAATTATTAAAGATAGAACTCGTGAAAATCAATTAATGAAAAGCAAGTCAGATTTTATTACAATTGTAGCTCATCAATTGCGAACACCATTGACCGGAGCAACTTGAGGGGCAGAAGTTTTATATAAAAAAGAGCTTGGCGACATTAATCCGAATCAAGAAAAAATTTTGAAACAAACATTGGACACTTTAGGGGACATGTCGAAAACTATTAATGATTTGTTAAAAGCCGCTAGTATTGAAGATGGTAAATTTGGTTATAATTTTGCGATAGGCGATATTATGGAAATTATTAACGAAGTGTTGACTTCGCTTGTAATTCGGGCTAAAGAAAAAAATATAAAATTTGTTGTTTACCCACCAAATTTTGCTGTACCTAAATTTGTGATGGATAAGGAAAAAATTGCTATGGCTATTAGTAACATTGTTGAAAATGCAATTAAATATAATGTTGTAAATGGCGAAGTAGGGATTAAGATTGAACAAATTAAAGATAAACCGTTTATTAAAATTTCGATATCCGATACGGGCGTTGGTATTAATGAAAAAGAATTTGAAAATATTTTTGAAAAATTTTATCGTTCATCGTCTATCATGAAAACCCATACTGCGGGTATTGGTTTGGGTCTTTATATTGTAAAAAATATTATTAAAAATCATGGCGGAGAAATTTGGGTAGAATCTATTGAACAACGAGGCACAACTTTTCATTTTGTATTGCCAACCGATCAGAATTATATACCTCCACAAGTTAGAACAAATTAAATATAATAAATTTGAGGTCGACTTAATTAATTTAAATAATTATTTAGTTATGGAAAAAGAAATTGGCAAAATAACTCATATGTTTGAAAAAATTGATGTGGCTATTTTAGAACTCCAGGATATTTTAAAAGTAGGGGATACAATTCATATTTTAGGTCCAAGTACTGATTTTGAGCAAGCAGTTGATTCTATGCAAGTTGAGCATAAAAATATTGATGTGGCTAAAAAAGGCGATATTGTTGGCGTTAAATTGACTAATAAAGCCAAAGTCGGTGATAAAATTTTTTTAAAATAGAGTTATAAGCGTTTAAAATGAGTAAAAAAATAAATTGGCCATTAATGCTTGAAGCGATGGCTGTGTTAGTTGGTACCATAATTGGTGGCGGGGTTTTTGTTTTGCCATATGTAAATATTAAATCGGGTATATTGATAACCAATATTTGGTTGGTTTTGCTATGTTTAATAGTATGTTTACTTCATTTAATATTTGGCGAAATAATTTTAAAAACCAATAAAGAAATGAAATTACCTGGTTATGCCGGGCACTATTTGGGTAAGCCGGTAAAAAAATTCTTAAATTTTGTTAGTATTTTTTCAAATGCTTTTTCGTTGTTAATTTATATTATTTTAGCTAATAAATTTTTGCATATTTTAATGGGGGATAATTTAAATTATTTAAAGCCTTATACTTTTGTTTTGGTGTGACTGGTTTTAAATATTTTTTTATTTTTAAAAATTTATTTGGCTAGCAAATTGAATTTTTCTTTAACGGTATTACTGGTGGGGTTGATGATATTATTATCGGGTTTGTGTTTTAACCAAATTAACTGAAGCGGTATTCACCATGATATTCAAACGGCAACAAATTTTTGGTATATATCGTATGGTGTGATATTTTTTGCTATTGATGGTTTAGTAGCCATGCCAATGATGTTTATGTTTTTGAAAAATAATAAAGTCAGCAAGCGAACTTATAAACTTTCTGTGATTTTAAGCTATATTTGTGTGTTTATAATATTTTTCATGTTTATGAATACGGTTAGCTTAGTTTCTGGGTTTGGAACATCAATTGATACATTTACTGGTTTAATGCCATTTTTAGGTAGAAACGTGCTAATACTGGGATCGATTATCGGATTACTAGCGGTGATTACGTCCTATATTGTTTTTGTTCATTATTATAAAGACATGCTAATTTGTGATGTGAATTGTAATAAATGATTGGGCTATATTGTTAGTATCTTTTTACCATTGTTGTTTTTATTAACCAATGTCAATAAAGTTGATAATTTAATGTCGTTAGTTGGCGGGGTAATTGGTGGTGTGATTGCGGTTATAGTTTTATTGATGTATGTTAAAGTTCGAGATAAAAAACAAACAGTTTCGCCTTATAATTTAAATTTGCCTAATTGACTATTAATAACCGTTGGAACCATTTGCTTTTTAGGGGCGACACTACAGATTATTTTAAGAATTTTTAATTTGGAATAGGCAAATTTTTATTGACAAAAATTTAATAATTTTATATAATATAACTAAGTATAATTAATTA
>ENA-UOWO01004715-UOWO01004715.1-activated-sludge-metagenome-genome-assembly--contig:-NODE-4715-length-14894-cov-4.395916_pt1 | contig 14894 bp, 12 predicted proteins | sample MGYA00238148_ERZ761564 | MGnify/ENA primary metagenome ERZ761564 (study PRJEB28885, sample SAMN05720194) | activated sludge metagenome | isolation source: Anaerobic digester | place: USA...
TTCACAGAAGTGATGACGGCGTGTTTTACCTGCATCAATTTGATGGCTTCGGCAACACGGCGTGGTTCGTCGGTATCGTATTCATTGGGTCTACCGGTTTTCACCGCACAAAAGGAACAAGAGCGCGTACAGACATTTCCCAAAATCATAAAAGTGGCCGTACCAGCACCCCAACATTCACCCATGTTTGGGCAATTGCCGCTTTGACAGATGGTGTGCAATTTATATTCATCCACCAAACTGCGTACGCGACGATAGTCTTCACCAATGGGCAACTTGACCCTGAGCCAGTCAGGTTTTTTGGTTCTTTTTGGTTCCTCGACTGTGACGTCTGAAATGATTGGTAATTCTAACACGATATGTTCTCTTGAAATAAATAAAATGAGTGCAATGAAAATCAGTTGCGCTTTCCGAATTGCAAATTTACATAAAGATTGAGAAAGTATGGTTTGTTTCTCACGACTGGCGTTTCTACCATAAGGGGCAGTTTTTTGATGAATAGATCGCCCATCATACCCACTTCAATGGATTTGGCGACTTTATCATTGGTGCCCAAGGAGAAAAAAACGCTTGCTTTGCCTTGAATGCCGGGTGCTATGGACAGTTCTCTGAGTCCATTTGACCAGTTTGCCCGACCATAAATGTCAGAGTTGTTCAAAAACTTATTGGCATTTTCGGTGGTGTATTTTTCGACCTTTAATTCGGCGCCTGTCCTGCCGTCGATGATTTTGGGATAGATCAATTCCAGGTAATAAGGTTTGATGATGGCCATAGACGCACCTCCTTCCAAATTGTAACCGATTGAGACGCCTCTTCTTTTGGCTTGGTCTGTCAAATATCTTTTCACACCTTTGCCCAATCTGGCCACAAAAACATCGTTTTGTTTTCCGAATTTATAAGAAGAGCTGAGGCGGTTGAAAACAAAGGCATTGTTTCTATTCTGCGGGGATTCTCTTGGGTCATTGAGTTTTCCGAGTTCGACTTGATAATATAAGGTCTTATAATAGGTGCGAATATTTCCCCAGTTGTAGGCAATGGCATAACCATTGGTATGTACGCGCAGGTCGATTGTTTTTTCGGTGTTGTACACGACATTGGCGGGATTGATCTCAGAGACGATCTGAGCATCCATCAAAAATGGTACAAAAACCATTAAAAGCATGAAATAAAATCTGTTCACCCACTTAAGTTTAAAATGTTTCGAATCATTTCTATTGAAACGAACAAAACAATATTTCTAATTTAACCGATTAAAAATAAATATTCGCAAGTCATAATCGGTTACAAAGTGCCATTTTTTTTGCTTTTTGACATTTTCTTACGAAGGCTTTGAATAGATTTAATCAAATTGAATGTTGAGCTACCCAAAAAAGCATTCGTAGAAAGTAAAGATAAACATCTTAAATGGTTAAAGCAATAATTCTCAAACAGATAAAGGGCCAATAGGATCACTAAAAGCGGTATTATTTTGACAATGATTCAAATGGGACAATGTGTGGACATAATTTAGAGCAATTCTAAGCTAAGTAAATGGCTATTTTAAGCACATTCAATGGCATGATTTGGCGATAAATTTTGTAATCTTGGCTTTACAAATTGGATGCAGACGAGAGATGTGAGATGTGAGATGTGAGATGCGAGCTTCGAGCCACGAGCTTCGAGCTGCTGTGAGATGAGAGATGAAAGATGTGAAATGTGAGATGAAAGATGAAAGACGAGAGATGAGAGATGTGAGATGTGAAATGTGAAATGTGAAATGTGAGAGATGAAAGTGGTTAGGTCTAGACCTCTTTTTTTCAACCTGTGGCTAGAGGAACATGCCTTTTATTTTGCTTCTTTTTCTTCCAATCTATTGTTTAAAGGATACCTTTATATTAATAAGAGTTTAAAATAGGACGTATATGATATATAATTTTGCTGATCATACCTCTGTAATTTCTCAATATCTCACAGAGATGCGGGACATCAAAACGCAGAATGATAAGATGCGATTTCGCAATAACCTCATGCGTGTGGCTCAGATCATGGCTTATGAAATCAGTAAGGAGCTGATGTATGAGGTGGTGCAGATCGACACGCCTCTGGGTATTGCTCCGTGTAAAAAGATATCGGATAAAATAGTGGTGGCTTCCATTCTCCGTGCAGGATTGCCCATGCACAATGGATTTTTGGAAATACTGGAACAAGCAGAAAATGCCTTTATATCTGCCTATAGACAACACCACAAGGACGGCACTTTTGACATCAAGTTGGAGTATGTGACGTGTCCTAATCTGGAAGGAAAAGTTTTGATCATTGTCGATCCTATGTTGGCCACAGGCGCTTCCATCGAAAGTACGTTGAAGAGTCTGGAAGAATTTGGTAAGCCCAAAAATGTACACATTGCAACCGTTATCGCTTCGACTCAAGGCGTAAATCATGTCAGACGACTTTTTCCTAAAGCTAAAATCTGGACGGGTGCCATTGACGAAGAACTGACGGCAAAGTCGTACATCGTACCGGGCCTTGGTGATGCAGGAGACTTGGCATTTGGTACCAAACTGCAAGAGTAGGAGGGGTCGCTTTTAACTTATTTTTATTTGAAAGCGCTTGTAAATCAGACTTTTCAACCATAAATCCTAATTTACTGACATGATAATGTCTAATATTTAGGATTTCTCTATATATTTGTCCAAAATGTTTGCTACATGTTGGTTGAAAATTTAAAATATCTGCGCAAGCAAAAGGAGATGACTCAGTTTGATCTTGCGGATAAATTGGGCATTCCCAGGTCTACGTTGGGCGAATATGAACGCGGCAATACGGAGCCTTCTATTTCACTGCTTATCCGAATGGCCAGTGTTTTTGATGTGTCCGTGGATGATTTGATCAATGGCCGCATCAGCAATCAAGAATTGGAAATTTTGAATGAAAGAAACCTCAAGATTTTGGCCATCTCTGTAGATCAACATCAAAAGTCTAATATTGAGTTGGTGGAAACGAAGGCAGAAGCAGGTTACCTGCAGAGTTTTTCAGATCCACAATACATCAAGGAGTTGCCCAAAATTTATTTTCCCAACATCCCACGAGGCACCTATCGCGGATTTGAAATTTCTGGTGACTCTATGCTTCCGATCGAATCAGGAAGTATTGTCATCAGCAGATATGTGGAAAAAATCAGCGACATCAAGGACGACCGAACTTACATCGTCATTTCAAAATCTGACGGGGTGGTGTACAAGCGGCTCAGGATAGACCAAGAAAGTAAAAGTCTGGTTTTGATTTCCGACAATGATGTTTACATGCCTTATCAGTTGCCTTTCACAGAAGTTGCAGAAGTGTGGCAGTATTTTGCGCATGTATCTTTTTCAGATTCCAGGAAGACATTCAATTCAATGTTGGAGGATCGGGTGATGGATATTCAGAAAAAGGTCAATGAGTTGCATAGTCAGTTGAAGATGAAATCTTGATGGAAAAGCACTGTGGACAGCGAACTGAAGTTCGCAGAAAAACAAGCTACAGCCAAATAAATTTGGTTCTCCACCGAGCAGGGTCGTAAGGTTAATCGGGGAAAAGTTCTGTGGATTGCGAACTACAGTTCGCAGAAGAACAAGCTACAGCCAAATAAAATTGGTTGTCCACCGAGCAGGGTCTTAAGGTTAATCAGGGAAAAGTTCGGTGGATTGCGAACTTCAGTTCGCAGTAAAAGAAACTGCAGCCAAATAAATTTGGTTGTCCACCGAGCAGGATCGTAAGGTTAATCAGGGAAAAGTTCGGTGGATTGCGAACTTCAGTTCGCAGTAAAAGAAACTGCAGCCAAATAAATTTGGTTGTCCACCGAGCAGGATCGTAAGGTTAATCAGGGAAAAGTTCGGTGGATTGCGAACTTCAGTTCGAAGAATAACAAGCTACAGCCAAATAAATTTGGTTTTCCACCGAGCAGGGTCGTAAGGTTAATCAGGGAAAAGTTCTATGGATTGCGAACTTCAGTTCGCAGCGAAACAAGAATCAGCCAAATAAATTTGGTTGTCCACCGAGAAGGGGCGTAAGGTTTTTCAAGAAAAAAAAGTTGGAAGCAAAAAAATCTTTCATCTCTCTTCTCTCATCTTTTGTCTCTCGTCTACTTCAGTAAATATATCCTCTTTATCAAAACCTCTGAAATTTTTAAACAACGGTTTTTTGCCATTTACCAGTCCGGAAGTAAATCACTCCAAGGATGGTCCAAATGGATTCTGCAATGATGATGGAATAAAATACTCCGGTGAATTGCATGTCGAGAGTTTTGGCTAAGAAGTATGCCAATGGTATCTCAATGATCCAATAGCAAATAACATTGAAAAGGGTGGGCACAAAGGTGTCTCCAGCACCATTGATTGCTTGAACAACCACCATGCCAACGCCAAAAATGATGTAGCCGAGGGCGAGAATTTCTAAACAGCGAGCACCCACATGGACTACGATCTCTTTGGTTTCGAAAATCATGATCAATGGCTCTGACCAAACGTAAAAGATAACCGCAATGGAAACCATGAAACCTGCATTGATCCAGGAAATTTTCCAAACGGATTGGATGCCCTGTTCTATTTTATTGGCGCCCATGTTTTGGCCCAGCAGGGTCGCTCCAGCGTTGGCAAGACCCCAAGAGGGAAGAATGGCAAAGATGATGATCCTGATGGCAATGGTATACCCTGCGATCACTTCACTACCGTAGGCGGCCAGAATCATGACCAGGAAAATCCAACTGGTGCTTTGTATGAGGAATTGGCCCGCGCTGCCACTGGAAATCTTCACGATGTTTTTGATGATGTCCATATCGGGCTTGAATATTTTGACCAAAACCCGCAATTTGCTGAAATCTAACAGGTAATATAATTGGTAGCAAACGCCAGAGGATCTACCGATGATGGTGGCCAGTGCCGCACCTTTTACGCCATAATCCAGTACGGCGACAAAAAGGAAGTCGAGACCAATGTTGATGATGTTGGCAATGATGACGGCTTTCATGGCAATGTTTGCCTTGCCGGCGCCACGCAAAGCACCACTCAGTGAGAACAACAGGATTACCACGGGGCTGCTTATGAATTCGAGTTTGGCGTACCAAATTCCTTCTTGTATCAAAGCGTCATCTGCTCCGAGTAATGCCAGAATTTCTCCTGAAGCAAAATAGCAAGGAATACCGAGCAACAAACCTACCACCGTGGATACGATGATCACTTGTATGGTTGCATCAGATGCAGCGGTGAAGTCTTTTTCGCCAGTTCTGCGAGCTACAATGGCGGTAGCAGCGGCTGAAATGCCCCAAGCAATGGAATAGATGATGGTCATGACTGATTCGGTCAAACCGACGGTGGCGACGCCCTCCACTCCTACATATCGAGAAACGAAGAAAGCATCGGCAAGCGCGAACATGGCTTCGAAAAACATCTCGATGACCATGGGAAGGGACAACATGAATATGGCCTTGTTAATGGACATAGATGTAAAATCCCCGTCTTCGTTTGAAAAAGACTCCTTAATTAATGCTAAAAATTTTTTCATCATTGCCACAAAAAAGACACCAGTCTAGTTCACTTGGATAGTTAGGTCAGAAACAGAGAATAAACATACACCAATTTTGCAAGTCAGCCTGCCTGCTGAATTAATTTATTAAGCTCGAACCTTAAAATTTAATAGTTTTTACCCAGAAGTTCTTAATATTTTCAAAAATTTTCTTTGTTTATATCCTTGAGAACACAAAAAATTTAATTTCAAAACGACTCCGGATTTGAAATCAAATAGTCTGAATATTAGGTAAAAACTAATAATACTTCTTTTTCTTTCTGTGTTATGTGCTTTGGCGTAGCGCATTCTTACTAAAAGCAAGCAACGCTATTGATATTCAAAACGTTAAAATGAAATAACGAGATTGGTTTTGTAAGTTTCGTTGTTTAAATTTGGGACATGGAACTGATATTAAAAAAGAGTCTCGAAGAAAAAGATTTTATTCAAGCCTGTATTTCGAAAGAAACCTGGGCTCTGAAAAAATTGTATGAGGATCATTATTCTATGATGTATCCAATGTGTATGCGTTATGCGAATAACAATGACGATGCATTGGACATCTTACATGATGGTTTCATAAAAGTCTTCAATAATCTTGAAAAATATCAGGTGGGTACTTCGCTCATCGCCTGGATAAAAAGGATCATGGTCAATACGGCCATTGATTACTATAGAAAGGAGACCAGAAGGAGAACCACAGATCTAGATCATGTTCTGGATATAACCAACGACGAACCCGATGTTATTTCTGCGATGACGGCAGAGGAATTGCTTCAGGCATTACAACAATTATCACCAGCTTACCGCTCTGTGTTCAATATGTATGTAATAGAAGGATATTCTCACCGCGAATTGGCAGAACAACTAGGGATTACAGAAAGCACTTCCAGGTCCAACCTTGTTAAAGCTAGGCACAAACTCAAAGAAATTATTACAGCGAGGATGGAATTTTCCATTAAAAATGCTGACTAGAAGCGCTAACTAGAACATGACGAACAAACAATTTGACGATATTATTAAATCAAAAATGTCGGGTCTCTCCCACGACAAAACCTCAGCAGACTGGGATCAATTCAGTGAGCTGCTGAAACAATCCAAGGGATTTTCTGAGGTGGGCTTTGACGAAAAGGTGGCTGAGAAAGTGAAGGGCCATCAAATAAGTTACAGCGAAAGCCATTGGGCGATTTTGAAGGCTCGTTTGGAAAGGGAAGAATTCATCAGAACTCGATTGTATTTCTCTAAGTTGGCTGAAATTGCAGCTGTTTTTTTATTACTATTTGCTTCCACTAATTATGCAGGGTTGAAATATGATTTTGGTACAGAACCAGATCCGGCTATGTTTGCCCATCTGTATGAAAGTAGTAAAGGAGAATATAGAAACATCCAAAAGGAAATCTTGAAAAGTCAACAGCGCTCAAGTGATGTTGTAAAAAGCGTTGATCAAAATAAAACTGCCTTTGTCAGTGCTGAAAATCAAACGAAAAGTTTGGTTGAAATAACACCAACAATTGCATCTGCTTTTCACCAAGCCATTACACCATTGGATGTGCAAGTACCGGCTTCACTTCAATCACGTAATATAGAATCAATAGCAAATATTTCAGATCTGAAGATAGATGGGATGAATTTTGCGTCACATGCAAATGGACTTATATTGGAGGCAAATGAAGCGTATAAACCTGAAAGCCAGGTAGATGTCATTTATGCTGCGCATCTAAACCAAGACACAAAGACTCGATATGAGCTGAAGCCATACATGGGCATTGGAGTTGCCAATACGCGTTCGCCAATTGATGAGATTTATAAAATAGATGCAACCAATATCTATTCCATGCAGAGAAAGGCTGGGTTGGCATTTGCTGCGGGATCTGGTAATCTCAAAATTGCTACCGGTCTGGAATGGAACCAAAACAAATACCAGCCAGTGCAGGTAGAAGAAGTTTATGGTTCATTTAGAGAGGGCATCAAAAAGACAAGTTTAAAGGACATAAATCTGCACATTGCCAAAGTACCGATTGGTGTGAAGTATGATTTTGTCAGAAATAAAGAAAATTCCAATCATTCATTTTACGTGGGTGCGAATGTGGGCATCAATGCCATTTTGCATTCCAAATACAACATTCAGGAAACCATAGTTCCTATAGATGATTACCGCAACATCACTTTGAATAATGGCAATAGCAGATCCAATACTACGGAATCAAAATTGTCTTTGAAAGACTTCAGCAAAGGTATTTTGCAGGGTGGGGAAGCGTTGACCAATTTATTTATCGACACTTCATTGGAATTGGGTTTTGAAAAGCGCATCAGTAAAAATGCCAATATTGCAATCAGTGCAAACTATTCTAAGTATTTGGGGACTCAAGGTTTGGGACCGAATGAGGATAGATATGATAATCTTACCTTCAATCTTGGGGTGAATTATTTACTCAACTAGTATTTTCTTCTTGGTTGTGCTTTTAATTCATAAGATAATAGAACTATATTCAGCTGTGTCTTAACATCTAGCAGCCATGTTGTGGCTATGTCTCATCTTTTTTATAATATTTATTAGCTACGTTAAATGATATTTAATAAATCACGTCAGAAAACATTATAAGGCTAATAACATTGGGAACAAAAAGAATACCTGCCAAAACATGAGTACACCCCCTGTGCCTGGGGTTCGTTATCCCTACTACTCGATCAGTTTTGTATCGGCCTTATTTTTTTTAGCTGTCGATCTTCAAAAATACGTTAAGTACAAAAAACTGTTCGAACCAAAAGTGACCTCAAACCAATGAATCGGTGCAGATGCAGCAAAAGACAATGAAGCAAAGCCAAAGGTGAGTTTTTTTTGTATAGTATTTTTGAAGTGAGAGAGCGTTAAGAAAAAAATTCAGCCTTGATTTTTTTTGCTACTTTTTGGCATCAAGGCAAAAAAGTAGATAGAATATTATTTCTGACTACACATTTTAGTAAAGACACGTATTCTATTTTAGATGTGTTCTGCCCTGAGGCGGCCAAATTGTGAATCAATTTGGATCAGAATGTCTTGAGATTCAGAATGTTACCCATCTCATAACAAACTCTGCAACGAGGTTCGTATTTATCTTTTTCACCTAAAACGATGGTTTCTTGTTCTTTTGAAAGTCTATAGGAATGTGTAGCAAGGGTGCCACAATGAGGACAAATGGCGTGTACTTTGGTAATGTATTCAGCGACGGCGAGTAAATTAGGGATGGGGCCAAATGGCTTACCTCTGAAGTCCATGTCTAAGCCTGCAACAATTACCCGGATGCCTCTGATGGCCAATTTTTGGCAAACCATAACGAGGTTTTCATCAAAAAACTGAGCTTCGTCAATACCGACGCAGTTGACTTCATCTACGTGATTGAGTATTTCCAAACAATTGGCAAGCGGGATAGACTTTACCACATTTTCATCGTGAGAAACGACGTCATTGTCATCGTATCGGGTATCCTTCAAAGGTTTGAAAATTTTTATTTTTTGGTTGGCGATTTTCGCGCGTTTGATTCGCCTGATGAGCTCTTCTGTTTTGCCTGAAAACATAGATCCACAAATAACTTCTATCCAACCACTGCGTTGACCTCTAAATCCAGGTTCTAAAAACATCTTGCCCTACTATGAATGAATGATACCAAAGTACAAATAAAAGCATTTTATCATTTAAAATGAGGGTGGCTCTAAAAATAATGAGAAGCGTAATGAAACATCTATGCTTTTGCTTCCTTTATGACAATATCTCCTTTTTTGTCGCCCAAGTCTATACGCCCTGCTTTGTACAAAATGCCCAGTGCTTTTTTGAAATTTTTCTTACTTAAATGGGTAAGCTGATAAATTAAATCGGGGTCTGATTTATCGTTGAGTTTGCGAGCCTGCGGATTTGATGTTAATATATCCAACAAACGCTCTGAAATGTCGTCGAGTTTGAGGTGTCCGATTTTTTCTAAGGAGATGTCTATTTTGCCATCTTCCCTGATTTTGGAAACATAACCTTTGAGTTTCTGCCCTGGGAGCAACAATTTGAAAACATCACTTCTGTAAATAAGACCTTGGACGCTATAATTGACGATGGCTTTGTAACCAAGATCAGATTCTGCCCAGATCATCAAGTCTACTTCATCGGCTACTTTGAGTGAGTCGTCCCTTTTGTCTAAAAACTTTTCTAATTTGGTGCTGGCTACTATTCGGGATGAAAATTCATCAAAATAAATGTAGACCATGCAGAATTGACCCAATTGCAGCGGTCTGGTCATCTCAGCGAGTGGGACAAACAACTGTTTGGTGAGGCCCCAATCGAGGAAAGCACCAAAGGGTAAAACATCAACCACTTCCAGAAAGGCAAATTCATCTATCAGGGCAAATGGTTTTTCGGTAGTGGCAACGGGTCTTTCTTCCTGGTCAAGATAAACGATGACTTCCAATACGTCACCAACTTTTTGGTCTGGAGTTGCATATTTGTATGGCATGAGGATATCACCTATTTCCCCACCATCCAAAAAATAACCTACTCCGGTTTTGCGAATGACCTTGAGTTTATTGTATCTGCCTATTTGCGCCACGTTTTCTTGCTTAAAGTTTAAGTCTGTAAAGATAACGGAATCCCTGAAAATATGACATGATTTTGACAGTGGTCAGATAATCACTTTGTTATCTTTGCAGCCCCGCTTGGGTAAAAAAAATATGATAGATTATTTTAAGGTGATCACCATCACCCATCATGTGATAGATGTCTCAGAAATTGATGCCTACGTTGTAAAGACAGATGGAGATGTGCCAATAGCTCAGAAGTTGGCAGATATCAAATCAGCATTACACATTGAGGAGCTCTGTTATTTGAGTACTTGTAATAGGGTAAGTTACATGTTGTACATGGAGGATGAGCTTGATTTGGAATTTATCAAGCGCTTTTTTGACCACGTAAATCCACAACTCCATTTATTGGAAGAAGGGCATCTTACTTCATTGGTTTCCGTTTATGAGGGCATGGAAGCCATACAAAACATATTTGAAGTGGCTTGTTCTGTGGATTCTATGGTGGTGGGAGAACGAGAAATATACCGACAGTTTAGGGATGCCATTGCTTTTTCTAAAGAACACGGACTCACAGGAGATAATTTCAGAATGATCGACCGGGCAACTGTTGAGACGGCGAAAAAAGTGTATGCCACCACTAGAATTGGTGAAAAACCATTGTCGATAGCCGCACTTGCCATGGACAGTTTATTGGAGTTTCAACCAGAGAAATCAAGCAAAGTGGTTTTTCTTGGCGCGGGTGAAACCAATCAACTGCTTGCGAAGTTCTTCAAAAGGCACTTATTTGAGCGGTTTGTGGTTTTCAATCGTACGCTGTCCAGAGCGCAGGAAATGGCGGAAAGTCTGCAAGGTGAGGCTTATGAAATGAGTCAATTGGCAGAAGTTCTAGATGATTTTGATGTTTTGGTGGTTTGTACGGCTTCCACTCAGCCAATTGTGGATGCACAGACGTTTAAGAAAATTGCCAGTAAAAATACCGCTCAGAAAATTGTGATAGACCTTTCTGTGCCGTGTAATATCCACAAGGAAGTATTTGAGCTATTTCAATTCAACTTCATCAATATAGATGAACTCAAAGTTTTGGCAGAGAAAAATCTGGCTTTCAGAAAGCAAGAAATAAGTTTGGCTAAAGAAGTCATTCACCAAAGTTTGCCAACTTTCAGAAACATATATCAACAAAGGCAATTGGAAAGGGCACTTGCTGACTTGCCAAAAGAGATCAAAAAAGTGAAGCAAAAGGCGATAGAGGAGGTTTTTTCTGATCGCATGGCTAAGTTGGATGAGCCTGCCAAACAGCTAGTTTTGGATATGATGGACTATTTTGAGAAAAAATCCATCAGTATTCCCATGAAAACTGCAAAAAAGGCATTCGAACTAGACGAACATTAGTATTTTTATTTTTAAGTCTTCATAAGCTACCATTTTAAAACTTTTCTTTTCAGTATGATAAACATTCCATTACTTTCAGAGATTTGCAGCATACCTGGAGCTCCTGGATATGAGCAAAAAATCAGGTCTTATCTCCTAGACAAGGTATCCGCTCATGCAGATGAAGTAAAAACCGATGCGATGGGAAATGTCATTGCCATATTAAAAGGAAGTGCTGGATCCAAAAAAATAATGGTAGCTGCCCACATGGATGAAATTGCCTACATCGTCACACACATTGATGATGAAGGTTTTATTCGGTTTCATACATTAGGTGGTTTTGATCCGAAAACATTGACGGCACAAAGGGTGATCATTCATGGTCTGAAAGATGTAAAGGGTGTGATGGGGTCTAAGCCCATTCATCAAATGACGGCTGATGAGCGTACCAAAGCGCCAAAAATATCAGATTACTTCATCGATACTGGTCTTTCGAAAAGTGAAGTAGAGTTACTCATAGGAGTTGGAGATCCAATTACCAGGGAAAGTAGTCTTGAGCAATTGGGTCAATGTGTGAGTTCGAGGTCATTGGATAATAGAGTTTCTGTATATATTTTACTTCAGATCCTTGAAAAGTTGGCGGCAAATCGACCAGCTTATGATTTGTATGCGGTGTTTACGGTGCAAGAAGAGGTTGGAATACGAGGTTCGATTACTGCTTCTTCAGGAATAAACCCAGATTTTGGCATTGCGTTGGATGTCACAGCAGCATGTGACACTCCTGGAATGGTCCCGCACGAATTTGTAACAAGATTGGGCAAGGGCACAGCGATCAAAGTAATGGATGCAGGCACAATCTGTGATTATCGAATGGTAAACTTCTTGAAAACAACGGCTAAAACTCATGAAATTCCTTTCCAGATGGAAATCCTTACCGGAGGCGGCACAGATACCGCAGGAATACAAAGGAGTGCTCCGGGGGGCGCCATTGCAGGTGCTATTTCCATTCCTACCAGATACCTTCATCAAGTCATTGAAACTTGTCACACGGATGATATCCAATCTACCATTGACTTGTTGGCTGCGGCTATCGGTGGTATGGATCAATACGATTGGAATTTTAAATAAGATCAACAAGCGTCTATGAAAAAATATTCTGCACCTTATATTTTCATTGGAAACGGAGAAATCCTTGAAAATAAGGTAATCATTACCAATGATGAAGGTGAAATTCTTGCAATTGAAGCTATTGAAGACCACGATCGAGCAAGTATCCAATTCGTAGAAGGGGTAATCACACCTGGGCACATCAATACACACTGCCACCTGGAACTTTCTCACATGAAAAATAAGGTGGATACAGGAACGAGTTTATTGCCATTTTTGATCAATGTAGTTTCCTTCAGGAACATCGACGAAGAGGAAATAAAGGCTGCCATTGTTGCTGGTGATGAGGAAATGTACCAAAATGGCATTGTCGCCGTTGGTGATATTTCTAATAAGGCTGATACGGCACCTGTCAAGGCGATAAGTAAATTGGCTTATTTCACTTTCGTTGAAATGTTTGATTTTCTACAACCACATCTTACAGAATCTACTTTCGCACAATATCAAGCTGTTTATGAAGCGCATGAAGGTGAGGGCAAAAATAGAAAGTCTTTTGTGCCACACTCACCTTATACAGTGACTAAAGGATTATTTGATAAGGTCAATAGCGGCAATGATAGTGGAACAACCATCAGCATTCACAACCAGGAAACCCCTGCAGAAAATCAGCTATTTTTGGATGGTACAGGAGGTTTCATGGATTTTTATAAAGGCTTTGGATTTTCACTGGATCAATTTGAGCCACTTGGCAAATCGGCTATTCATTACATAATCCAATCTTTAAAACCAGATTTCAAAACTTTATTGGTGCACAATACGACCAGTACACTTGAAGACATACAGGCGGCACTTGCGTGGAATGCTCAAACCTACTGGGCTTCGTGTCCCAACGCTAATTTGTACATCGAAAATAGGCTGCCAGATTATAAAGCTTTTTTGACAGCAAACGCTCAAGTGACTTTGGGTACGGATAGTCTCACCTCCAACTGGCAATTGTCGATTGCTGAAGAGATGTTTACGATATCAAAATATTGTTCTTATGTGCCTTTTGAAACACTTGTCAAATGGGCTTGTGAAAATGGAGCGAAAGCCCTTGGATTTGAGAAAGAGTTGGGTACGATTACTCAAGGTAAAACACCCGGATTGGTACAAATGAATGTGACTAAGCTGGGTGAAAGGTTTGTCATGCGAAATGCAGCTGTCAAACGTATGATTTAAGGGCAATAAAAAAGGCCTCACCAATTCCTTGATGAAGCCTTTATAAGTTCTAAAGTTATGTTTATTTATATCTAACTCTCACAGATTCTCCAATCCAGCAACCAACAGATGCTGATTGACCTTCTTTGACACCTCTCATGAATCCCATTTCTTGGTCAGGAAGTGATCTACTGTAAGTTCCGATTCTGCCACTAGCTTCTCCTGCAACTTCGCCATCTATTGATCTTGCGTAAGCATATTTGTCGATTGCAGCAATGATTGCAAGTCTTTGAGTCCAAGAGTCACCACATGATCCTGCAGTTTTACCGTACATATCACCAATCAACATGTAAGGTCTACCCCAGTTTGGCTTCAATTTGGCAGCCTCATAAGCAGTTGCTCTTGCAGCGCCGTATTGGCCCAATTTTCTAAATTGGATAGAAGCTTTTCCGAAAAGTAAGAGTGCTTTTTTCTGAGGATCATTTTCACCAGAAATAGCTTCGTCATATTTTTCTATAGCCTCACCAAATTTGCCTTCTTCGTACAATTTTTTAGCAACATAAGCTGGGTTGTTAGCTTCGTACTCAGATTGAATTCTTTCGTTTTCTTGAGCTGCGTATTTACTCCACTGGCTGTTGAGTTGCATCATGAATTCGTCGTCTTCACCACAACCTTTCTCTTTCAAAGTAAGGATGAGTTTTTTCAAAACAGTAGGATTGTCTGGATCGCTTTCAAATTCTGGTTGGAATTTTTCTTTGAAATATTCGCAATCAAAAATTTGATCTTCGATGGTAGCAAAAGTACCGTTCATGTTCTCCTTTGCTTGGGTGTAATAAGCAGAGAGATTTGCATTGTTATTGATTTGGTGGTCAGCAATTTCGTTGAGTTTTTTGTACAAATCTGCAACTTTGGCTTTTTCCATCAATTTGTTTTGAAATTGATAAACAGAAATGCTCGCTGCAGGTGCAAAAATGATGTACTCGTTGTCATTACCGCCAAACTCAATGGCTTTATTGATGGCTTCCATGTTTTCATCATAAGGCATGTTGAAAGTGTAAAACATATCAAATGCTTTTCTACCATAAACAAAAGCCAATTTTTTGTTGACACAATCTTCAGATCGGAAGAGCACACGTCTGAACTCCAGTCACGCTACGTTATCT
>ENA-UOWO01004720-UOWO01004720.1-activated-sludge-metagenome-genome-assembly--contig:-NODE-4720-length-14885-cov-9.475590_pt1 | contig 14885 bp, 12 predicted proteins | sample MGYA00238148_ERZ761564 | MGnify/ENA primary metagenome ERZ761564 (study PRJEB28885, sample SAMN05720194) | activated sludge metagenome | isolation source: Anaerobic digester | place: USA...
CACCCTTGAGCCGGCCCGGAATAACAAGCTCATTCTTCTCCTTCCCGCAGAAGAAACAGACACTGACCGACGGATTTAACCCGTGTTTTTTTGATAATCTGATAGACATGATAGACAACCTCCCGTAAATATTGAGTAAGTTTCTTAAGAAAAATTTTCTGGAACACCCTGATCAGGACGATAGGATCTTCCGGTTACATATTCTTATAACATAAAAAGGGGATATTTTTTCAGACAGTAGAAGATGTTAAAATGTAAAGTCAGGAAGCGATTTAATAGCCTTAACTTTTTGTGCATTGGAAGCGTGTTGATACACTTGATGAACCAGCTTAGAGTTATGACCTACAAGTTCCATAACTACATGAACAGGAATATTTTCTGCAGCACACATGCTTACAAAGGTATGCCTAAAACTGTGAAACCCATACACAGCCGTTTTCCTACTTGTTCCGTCTCTTTCCACTGATGTTTCGATGCCGGCTTTTTTAAAAGCTGTCTGCACTAATTTTGAAAGGTAAGTTGGCGAGTTTATGTGCAATCTTGAGTATTTTGGCAGCACATAATCATTTTTGTTGTTTTCGTCAGCTTCTTTTTTTAGAAGAAGAAGCATTTCTTTTAATTTAATATGTATAGGGAGATGTATTTTTTTTCCTGTTCCCTTCGTTTTTGATGGTTGTTTTGTGATGATCCCTGTGTCAAAATTGATTTCACTCCATTTAAGTGTTGCCGCATCACCGAGTCTCAATCCGGTATATACGCCTATCATAAATAACGCCTTCATTTCACCTCTGTCTGTACAGGAGAAAAGCTGGTTTAAATGCTCAGAAGTTAAATTCTCCTTACTTATTGTATTTTCAGTTTTCTTTTCAACAAGAGTCCATACATTTTCACGCAAGCCGGCTTTCTTTGACAAAGCAGTGAAAATAGCTCTGAAATTTTTAATCCTTTCGTTGTAAGTCCTCTCCGATATATGTTTTTTCCACTCAGATATAAGAAAATCTTCTGCGACCTCGATATGTACCTCATTAAGAAACTTAACCTGTGGATAAGCTTTCTTTGCCCATTGTACAAATTTGTTCCACAGCCTTTTCTGATCCCTGTAAGTTCTTTCTGTAGCTTCTCTTTTTTTAGGTCTATTACGATATTGTTCAAATGCCTCATCCAGGCTTACTTTTAGAATTGTGCCTTCGGTTAATTTTTCTACACAGATATTCCTTGCTTTATCCCGTTCTTCAGGTGCTAAAGAATCAATACAGGAGATGAGCCGATTTAATGGTTCGTAATAGCTTTGAATTCCACGCAATTCCCGCTCCCGTTCAACAGCTACCTTCATGGCCTTTCTATAATCGGTTTCCCGAGTAGATTCGGAATACATCTTATTATTTATGCTTACTTTAAAATAATAGAACTCTCTTCCGGGTCTTTTGTACGGTTTAACCACTTTATCCTCCAAAAGAAAATTGATAAGAATTGTGAGCCGCTGTTAACATGTGTAACCCCCAAACATAACTGGTGTCCAAACTGGTGTCCACTGGCATAGTAAAACAGAAAAACATAATAAAATCAAGTAAATAAAACAAAAAATCCGCGGCCTCTCACGCCGTTAACGGGGGTTCGAATCCCCCTGGGGTCGCCATGATAATCCTGAATGATTTCAAGAAGTTAAGTCAAGTAAGCAAAAAATCAAAAAAATCGAATTAGTCAAAAAATACCTTCCATAAATATTGACAATGTTGATAAGAAAAATTGAATGGAACTTCCGGATCAGGATGATCGCCAAGATTATAATTTATTTGTATTTTTTAAGAGTGTTATCATGCTTTCTGATCTGTCCGGATCATACTGCCAGTTATTATCAAACTCTTTAATAACCTGAGTATTTTGACTTCTTCCTATAAGTAGTGAGTGAAATTTTGTCCCGGTTTCTCTGGCTTTTTCAATTTGATCTTTTGAATTTTCATCAAATTCCGGCATTATAAAATCAGACACCACGATCACATCTGCTTTTTTATAACTATCTGAAGACAACATTCTTAATGCTTCTTTCATTGCCGGTGTTGCATCTGTCCCGCCATGGAAACTCATTGAAAGAAAATCAATTATTTTATCAATGGAATTCTTCAAGTCTGCCAGATCAAGTGTTTCTATGCTTGTCGAAAATGAAATTAAATAACACTTCCGTTTGTCTCGTAAAGCAATTTTTAAAAGTGCAAAACAAAGTGTTTTTGCAACATTTTCAGGAGTGCCATGCATTGAACCGCTGGTATCTACACATATAATGAAAGGCCCCTTTGATTCCTCTTTTTCTCTTAGTCTTTTATCCTGAAATTCTTCTTCACTGTATGAAAGTTGTTTTGCAATATATTCAAAGGTTTGAAGTTTCTTTTCTACAAATTTCTTAAAAAATACCGTTTCTGTTGCTTTATCTGCAAGAAGCACTGTTTCTGAAGGAAGCAGTGCACTCAGATCGTCACTTTCTCTGATCCCCACAAGATCTGATTTTTCTGCGTGAACAAATTTCCATTCCGGCTTGATTTTTATATTTGTAAACAGCTCTTCTTCATACTCTTTTTCAGCCGACCTCATTCTTCCAAGCATTTCTGCAAGATCTTGAATTGCTTTGTCCTTTTTCATCAATTCAGCATATTTCTTAATAATATCGAAACTATTTTTATTCCAGCTCCCTTTGCTCATATCCCAGAGTCTTCCGAGTTCATTGGTGAACGGTTCCAGCAACTCCTGAATTTTCATAAGTTCTTCAATCTTTTTATAAAGCTCTTGGCAAAACTTCTCTCTTTCTCGGTCAATAAATTCAAGTTCTCTTTTTGTCTGTTTCTTTATTAAAAGCTCTTCCCATTTTTCAATGAAATGCTCTTTGACACTTTCAAACTGTACTGCCTGTTTTTTGTCTTTGATTCCAGGATTTAAACTTTTCACAAATTCTTTCTCATAAAATACCGTGTCTAATTCTTTATTACCGTAAGTGGTCTTTACAAAAGAAGATGCTTTGTCCCATTCTGCCCTGAAAGTTTTTTCAGATATGGTCTTAAATGAATTCAGCATTAACTGCTCTTCTTCATATGGGTTATCCAGTTTGTTGAAAGCTTTTTTTGTTCTATTTATGAAATCCAGAACATCTTCTGTTATCTTTTGAGACAATTCGCTGTCGTTTCTGCTTAAATTTTTCATTTTCTCATTTGAAATGATTTGAGATAATGAAGATGCATAATTGCTGCTTTCGGAATTCTTTAGATTTATATTGCTCTTTCCGTTAAACAGAGAATCATAAACAAAATCTGTTATCTTTTTCCTGTTTATAGGATCAGCAACAGCCCCGAAGGTTATAAATTTTTGAAAACTTCTCATATCTTTTCAACGACCTCTTCATCTTTTAACTTTTTGTAATCATTTTGGATCTTTCTGATCTCCACTTCTAATTTATCAATCTCTTTCTGGGTGTCTGTCAGATGTGTTTCAACAATATTTGCATATTCCGGACTGACAAAAAGATTTGTTCTAAGATGCATCAGATCTTTATTTTTGTAATCTTCGAGCTGTTTTCTGAAGTTGTTTGTCACCTCAAGATAGTTATTTACCCTTAAATCCCAGGATTCCTCAACCTTTTTGTGGGGTTTTTTTGTTATTTTCCGTTTTTCGCCATCTGTTCTGGTTTTCAGGTTGTACTCTTTGTCATTTATAAAAACCGTGTGTTTTGAATCACCTTTTCTGATATTGAATGAGTAGTTACTTTCTCGAACTTGATTATAATGTTGATACCAATAATACAATCTGCGAACGGTATTGTTGTTTGTCAGATTTTGGAAATCAATTTGCCGCAACAAATTGTTGTTATCACCAATGCCGATTATCTCATAATAATCGGATCTTGCATTAACAAGCACCTCAACCTTGGTGTCTTTCTCAAATCTCGTTTCCTCTTTTATTTCAACCTTAAACTCTTTCAGTTCACCTTTCAAGCTTTCAAAATCAAATTCTATTGAATATCCAAATTTTTGAATAGCATCAGTTACAAACTGGTTAACTGCATCAATCTGATCTGTTTCGTCCCAGACGCAGTGTTTAATTAGAAAACAGTCCATCAAATCAACTGCTTTTCTGGCATTTAAAAAGGCGGAGGTTCTTAAAAGACGGACTGTTTTTCTCCATCTTCTGTCTGAAACATATATTTTTTCATCATTTTTTTTGTTATGCTTCTCGATATAACCTCTTATTACATGTATGACATTAAAAATATTCTCGGGCATTTCGATCTGATCGATAGACTTACTCCATTCTTCATAATCTTTTTCAGATATTTTTAAAATTTCACTGACAGTATCTTCATAAGAATTTAATGTTTTTGATATCATGTCATTGAAATTCTTCCTTTCCATAACTCCTTCAACTTTTAAACGGACAAGAAACCTGTCCCAGAGAGCTTCAAGTCCCTCGTTTTTTGCAGGCAGTTCATTGGAAGCAGAGATCAGAGCTTTCATGGGAATCTTGATTTCCTGCTCGCCGTTACGATAAATTTTTTCATTTAGTACTGTAAGAAGAGCATTTTGAATTGATGGTCCGGCTTTCCATATTTCATCAAGGAAAACAACAGCTGCTGAAGGGAGATAGTTTTTAGTTATTCTTTCATATTTATCCTGATCCTTGAGTTTTGAAATTGAAACGGGACCAAATATCTCATCGGGAGTGCTGAACCGGTTCATAAGATATTCATAGGAACGCGCTTCTTTAAAAGCATACTTGAGCTTTCTTGCAATTAAGCTTTTTGCTACACCGGGTGCTCCAAGAAAGAAAATACTCTCTCCGGCAATGGCTGAAAGAAGTGTGAGGGCTAACGCATCTTCTTTTTCAATAACACCTTCATTAAGTTTTGTAAGTAGTGTTTTAATCTTTGCTTTTACTGACATTTCATTCTCCTTTGTGTTTGTTTCTATTTCAAATCTTTTCATCGTTCTACTTTCGCCTCCGCACATTTGTTTTTCACCTTGTCCAAAGAATACCACGCCGGAAGTTGTCTTTTTTCCGGAACAACAATAAAGATTCTTATACTTACCTGTTTTTGTTGAATTATTTTTGACTTTTTTTCATTACACTTTAATCTTTAGTCAGAATTTCAATGTTTTGTGGAGGGCTTATGGACTCAACGAGTTTAAATGACAAAATGAATTATGAGTGGGTTGAAGATTTTCTTGAAAAGAAATATTCTCAGCAAAAGAAAGTAACAAGAAAAAAAGAACAGGAATGTTTTAAAGAAACTGAAATCGAACAAGATTCAGAACTGATGAAACCCGGCGCACTATACAAAATTAAAGTTACAGCACTTAAAGCTGAAAATAAAAAATTTGAGAAGAAATTTAAGTTCAGGGCGTTTTCTGAAGATCACCCGGCTATTTTAATTGAAATTGGGCAATATGGTTTAAATAATTGGTTCTGGGGAACAACAAAAAAAGATTTTGCTGACAAGAAGCTGAGTTGCGCCAGAAAAATATTAAGTAATTCACTGGGTGGAGTTTTCACAGTTATTCCCGGAGACGCAAACTATGTTTCTCCAGTTACAAAAGAAAGAAAAATATCTCCGGACAGAATAACTTTTTTTACAATTCACCTGGGTGCAAAACAATATTCAAAAATAAAAGCCCCTTTTACTTATGACCTTTATTGCGGAAGACTGAATAATGATTCTTTAAATATTGCTTTTGATATTTATGCGGGGAGAAGAACTTTATGAATAAATGCGAACAATATTTAGAGTTATATAAGTATTTTAAAGGTTTGTATTTTTCAAAAAAATGGTTTGCATCTTTTCAAAACCGCAAAGATGAAGAATTTGTTTCAGCACTGTTTCATGAGGTTTTGTTCTCAAGGATGAGTGCTTGTGAGACCAGTTTTGATATTATAGTGAAGGATTTTCTTATAAATCCCGAAAAGTTTTCCAAAAAAGAAGAAAGAAACTCATATATAGCCAAAGTATTTAAAAGCAGAATTAATGATCTGTTGCGGAAAAGAAATGGGGGACCCAGACAATTTACTGAAAAAGAGGAACAGGAGTTTCCCGACACATCATTAAATATTTATCCCGAACAAATTGTAATTGAAGAAAATCTTGAGAAAATATCGGAAGATATAAAAAAATTTTTCTTTAAACCGGAAATTTGCAATCTTTTAGCGTTGTATTACCGGAAGAACCTGACTTACGCAAAAATTGCAGAAGCAACAGGCAGATCTACTTCAGGAATTGGTGATGCAATGAAAAGAATTCATATTACACTGGGAAAGATTCTTGAAGAAAAAATGCCTATACCTCCATGGCTTATGAATAATCGCCAAACTGTTTTAGGAACTCTTCTTGATTATGCTGAAACCGAATTATTAAAAAATGGAGAACAAATATGACAAGATCACTAAAAAAGGGGCAGATATGGGTTGTTTCTGATATAAGAAAAAATAATGTTCCCGGACAGTTGGTTTTAATTCTCTCACATATTAATGATACTGCGTTTATAGTTCCTGTTCATTATTATCTTGATAAAAGAACTTTTCACGATTTGATAATTAATGCAGATATTCATTCTGCATTTATTCCTGGACCTCTTGTCGTAATCACTTCTTTAACAATGTGTGTGTCCGCTAATGTTTTCAGTGAAGAGAATGCTTGCCTTGTGGGTGAAATATACCAGGAAGGGTTGAAATTAATTGAAGAAAAACTGCAAGTTGTTGAAAAAGCAGAAATGCATCTTGCTAATTTAAGGATGAAAGATTCATTAGGAACCGGCGTCACTTTTGAAGAAGACATTGCAGCTGTTGAAGCCGGCGCATACAACATTCTTCCAGTTGATGGCGATATTGCCGGCTATAAAAAGTTCTATCATTCGGTGTTTGATATTCTCGAACCTTGGCACATTATGGCTCAACAACTCATACTTGAAGAATCAGTTCAAAAAACAGTTGTTCAAAAAGTGAAGAACTTCATTGTACGCATTAAACAAGTATGTTCTGACTGGGAAACTGTCACACCATTACTGAGCGGTGCTGGAAGTAGAGACGACTTACCATCATCGCTTCCTTTTTCTATTGATGGAATCGGCAGTTTTTCTATCACATTCAGACTTATTGATACCCACATAACTATGATACTTGAGGGTGAAAATACTGACGAAGTTTTGAAACGAGTTCCCGTAATAAATATTGTTTACAATGACGGACATCAGGAAAAACATACTTTTTCCATAGATTATATCAGCAAAGACATCACTATTAGAGAATCAAATATCATCAGCATCGACATTGAATTTACAAAGGAGGGCTAAGTGTCATTTAATTTTCACATAGCATTTCCGGTTGATTCAGAAATTTCTCCGTATGCTGTCAGTGTCAAGAGTACCAGCAATAATAAAAATCATAGAGTGTCGATAGGTTCTTCATTAAAATCAGACCTGAGAGTAGGTTCAGGTGCAGATTTTGTAATCAAAATAGCTCCTGCCGCCACCAATTTTTTTGAATTTACTCCTTTTCCCAATAATAATTTCAGAAAATGGCTTGAAAATAGAAAAATTGAAGATATTGGTCCTGCAGATTTTTATACTTCCGGAAAATCTGACGGCTTAGCTTGTGCTCTTGCATGGTTGCTTGTCGATAGACAGCAGAATTTTGATGAAAACGACGGTCTTCCTGTGATTTTCGCTTCCTGTGCAATAGAAAAAGATGTACACAACCCCGACTTTATAATAAAGCGTGTTGCTGACGACAAATCAGGAACTGAGCAATTAAAGCAAAAGTGGAAAACTGTATCTAAAACGGCAGAAAATCGTTCTGTTATTTTTGTACTTCATAATGAAGATGCAGAACTTCTTTTAAAACAAATAGATCCGATAAAAGATGTTTTTATTGTAAAAAATATGAATAAAGAAACTCTACCTCTCTTATGCAGAAAGAATTCTAAGAAGATATGTATAATCAAAGCAGATTCTGATGATTTTGATTTGATAGCAGATCTAGTTGGAGCAGATTCAAAAAAGTTTGAAAAAGATTACGAAATTAAAGAAAAGATTAACGATATTCTTAAGACAATATTGTCGCCTACCGATAAAACCAATACCGGTGCTGAGGAGGAAAAGCTTGAAAAATTAATTCAACAAAACACGGTCGAATTGAAGACCGTTTTTGAAAGTAATGATGAGGGTCAAAAAATACAGACGTTAATTCTACTAAAAAATCTGGCATCGAAAAAACCATGTGCGTTGGAATGGCTTTTACAGACCAATGATATTATTAGATCATTGGCTGATAATTTCCGCAAAAAATCAAGAGAAGGTTGTGTCGGATATGATTCTAAATATGCCAGCAGTTTGAGGGTTCTCTCTTTTTATTGTAGACAAGAAGGCAGATTTGATGAATCTGTAGAATATATTGTTGAGGCGGTTAAGATTCGAAGACACCTTTGTGAAAAAAACACAGAAAAATTTGCTCCCGATCTTGCAGGGGGACTCAACAGCATTAGCAACTTGTATCGTGATATGCTTAAGTTTGATCTTGCATTGGAAACATCAAGAGAAGCGATAGCGATATATAGAACACTCGCTGAAAAAAATTCAAAAAAATACCGGCATGTTTTAGCAGGTACGCTTAACAGCATAAGTGAAACATATCGCAAAGCCGGGCAATATGAAAATGCACTGAATGCAGCCAAAGAAGCTGCCGAACTTTATAGGGCTCTTGTTTTTGATGATCCCGTCAAATACAAACCAATTTTAAGTGGAACTCTCAACAGCATTAGCAACTTGTATCGTGATATGCTTAAGTTTGATCTTGCATTGGAAACATCAAGAGAAGCGATAGCGATATATAGAACACTCGCTGAAAAAAATTCAAAAAAATACCGGCATGTTTTAGCAGGTACGCTTAACAGCATAAGTGAAACATATCGCAAAGCCGGGCAATATGAAAATGCACTGAATGCAACCAAAGAAGCTGCCGAACTTTATAGGGCTCTTGTTTTTGATGATCCCGCCAAATACAAACCAATTTTAATAGGAACTCTCAATTGTCTCAAAGATCTTTATAATGTTCTTGGCAAAAAAAAAGAAGCAAAGAATACTACAAATGAAGTAGCATTTCTGTTGAAAAATTAAAATTAGAATGTGAAATAATCGCTTTTCTATTTTCGGGTCATGATAATCCCATTTTTCTTGATTTTAATCTTTTAAATGTTACAAGCGGTTTTGTGGACTAAAGTTTTTTACATACTTTTTTAAGGAGTGCTGATATGAGAGCTATTTCAACAAGAGGAAAAATGATGCCGCCTTCACCGATAAGGAAGCTTAAACCTTATGACGACAGGGCAAGAGAGGCGGGAAGAACTGTATATCACCTGAATATCGGTCAGCCCGATATTGAGACGCCTAAGGAGATGCTTGATGTTCTCAAGAATATCGGAACAAAAATAATAGGTTACGGTCCAAGTCAGGGCATTCCGGAATATCAGGATGCTCTCATTAAATATTATGCAAAGCACGGCATTAAGCTCGGAAGAGAGAATGTGATCGTAACTACAGGCGGAAGTGAAGCGATAATCATGGCTTTCACAGTATGTCTCAATCCGGGCGATGAAGTGCTTATTCCTGAGCCGTTCTATACCAATTACAACGGTTTTGCGACTGCGACTGATGTAAAGGTGGTTCCTGTCACGACAATGCTCGAAAATGACTGGGAGATCCCGGCTGTAGAAGAGATCGAGAAACTCGTTACCGAAAGAACGAAAGCTATAATGATCTGCAATCCGAACAATCCGACGGGAAAGGTCTATTCAAGAGACGAATTGAAGAAAATAGTTGATCTTGCCATGAAAAAAGATCTTTTCATATTTGCTGACGAGGTTTACAGGGAATTCATTTTCAACGGTGAAAAACATGTCAGCTTGCTCAGCTTTGAAGAGGCCCGGGACAGAGTAATAATGATGGACAGCATCTCAAAAAGATTCTCTTCATGCGGAGCGCGGATAGGAGCTTTCATCAGCTATAACTGTGATATAATGAAGGCGGCGCTGGCATATGGACAGGCAAGATTGTGTCCTCCGACGATAGATCAGCTCATGGCTGTCAAATCGGTCGATCTTGATGAAAATTATTACAGTCAGGTTGTCGGAGAATATAAGAAAAGAAGGGATGTCGTTCTGAAGGCGCTTGAAGGAATGGAAGGAGTTGAATACAGAGTTCCCAACGGTGCCTTTTACATTGTGATAAAGCTTCCTGTTGAAAATGCCGAAGATTTCGTGATCTGGCTTCTTACCGATTTTCATGTGGATAACGAAACAGTGATGCTCGCTCCGGCGGAGGGCTTTTATTCAACACCCGGACTTGGCAGGAATGAAGCAAGAATAGCGTTTGTTCTGAATGAACAGAAAACGGAACGGGCTATGATGATACTTAAAAAAGGTCTTGAGAAATACAAATCTCTTTAACATAACCTTGCTTTTTAATACAATCTAAATTAGAATCTCTACATTGTGTTTTTTGTGTTGGGATCAATATGCGAAATATAGTTTTAAGTTTCACAGGAGGGATTATGAAAAACATTAGATTTTTTGTGTTTATGCTTTGTATTCTTTCGGTTTCGGCTTTATCCGCCACTATCGAAGGGACAATGATCGGTGGAGAACCGTACGAAAGATGGGAAGACGGCGGACAGGACTTTTTTGTGATGTTCAATTCAAACATTGACAACAAACTGGTTCTTTTTGAAGAAGATCCTGAAAACCCGCAGGGAGATACATGTGTTGATGAAAGCACTTTCACGCTTGATGATTTCCATGTGCCCAAGGACAGCATTGTTGAAAAAGCATATCTTGTATGGATGGGCGCTGTTGATCCTTCCAAACTTGATCAGCCCACCGATAACAGTGTGAAACTTAAATTCATCCAGACTGCTGAAACTTCTCCTGTAATTTATGAGGAAACAGTAACGGCAGGTGAGACCGGCAAACTTTTAAGCGATGAGAACAGCTTCAATTTTGAATCACTTTATTTCATGGATGATGTTGAGAACGGTTGTACTGAAACAGCCGGTGGCTCAATTGTCAGAGATCAGTATCTTGGATATTTTACATACCGTGTTGATATCACTTCATTTTTTGACAAGATATCTGAAATGAACAACGAAGCGGGGAAACTTGAAGAAGGACAGTATTTCGGAACTTATGTTTTCAGCGATCTTGAATGCACCGAGCATGATTACTACCGCTGCAAGACAACGATGGTCAGTGCATGGGCGATTTTCATTGTTTACCGTTCACAGAACATCAGGCCGAAAAAACTTTATCTTTACAACGGACTTGCCTTTGTTCAGGGTGACAAATCACTTGCATCGGTAAGTGGATTTGAACTGCCGAAAAATCCGATGGTGCGACTTACATCAATGATAGCGGAAGGCGACCCGAGTCTTGTTGAGGCATCATTACCCCCTGAAGGTATTTTCCTTCAGGGTGAAGGTGCAACAAGCAGATTCCGTCTTTTCAATGAGTGTAATCCGCTCATGGGGACTTATGTAGAGGTTTTTAATTCAAAATCTTCAGTTGTAAACTGGAATCCTGATGCAGAAGAAAAAATACAGTGTATAAGCGGTCCGGACGATGAGTGGGCTAACTACGGTATTGATGTCGACACCTTCCTTCTTGACAGCGAAACGAACATTAATCTTCAGGAACACTTGAAGAAAGGGAACGAATCAATGGAGATAACTCTTTCTGTCAACCAGGATGCGATATTCACCAACTTCATGGTGCTTTCTGTTGATAACAAAGGTGCAAATTTCGATATTCCGCCTGAAGCGGCTGACACAACAAAATCAAAGCTTAATTTCCCGCTTGACAGGGAAAAACATTTCTGTGCCTGCCCTTCCACAGATGAAGGCAAGATCGAGGATTACTACTGCGAGACCGTTAACAGCAGAAGAGATTTCTATTACTTCATCAAGGTTCAGAACTGGGGAGATGAAGATGCTGAAGATGTTGTTGTAACAGATGAACTTGACAAAAATCTTGAATATATTCCCGGAACTACATCAATGGCTACAGTTTATGATGCAGAGAAGGATACATATACAGACTGGACAGTCATTCCGGATAAATCGGATGGAGGATTTCCTCTTTCCGGCTCAGGTTTTAAGGTCAGCAGCAAGATGAGAAACTGTGATCAGAGCAAGTGGACATGTCAGGACACTGTTCTGATAAGATACAAAGTGAAACCGAAATCCGGTATTGCAAAGAACTATACATTCCAGAACATGGCTCTTATCAAGGACAAGAAAAGTGATGAAGCATACAAAACTAATTTGAGCTATCCTCTTAAATTGAAACCCACAACATGCGAAATTGACACAACATGTCCTTCTCCCACTGAAGAAATGTGCGGTGGAGTGCCAGAGGATGAGTGTGATTGCGGTGAAAAAGCAGACGGAGCAACCTGTTCTGACGGTTACGCATGTGACGGATGTTACTGTGTTGATGACCCTGCAAAGACCTGCTTTAATTCGACTGCTGAGTTTGATCTTGGCAAAAACTCTCCTCTTTCCGACGGGTCGAAGATAATAATTCCGAAGGATAATGAAGGACAGAAACTTGTCGTCGGTCAGTTCACTCTCCAGGTAACAAACTGTGAGGATCGTTTCTTCAATTTTGATGCCGCGACGATACATTATGAAACAATGGGCGACACCAATTTCAGTTTCAAAAATCTTGAGCTCATTTACGATTTTGACGGAAACGGTGTATATGATGAAGCAGTTGACACAATACTTGCCACAGGCGAAGTTTTTACAAATTATGTTAAGTTCTTCATTGATCCGGGTCACAAGAAATATCTTGGAAAGAATATACACTATTTCCTTGTCAGGACTGATGTAAATTACAACGCTGAAGAAATAGTTCAGGGAACGATCTTCAATTTTCTCATTGAATCTGAAAACTCAATTGAAATAAGTGATCAGGGAACCACGATGGTCTCCCAGAACGATGTAGAATTTGCAACCTTCATGCTTGAGCCGACAGGAGATTTCTTCATTGTAACGATCGGACCGAAAGATCCTCCTGTTCCTGCATTTTCTGAAATAAACAAAAATATTCCGGTACTTCAGCTTAAGACAAAAGCGGCTATGAGAGCCAACACCATAGAAAAATTCACAATAAAGATCCCGAGCGCGGGAGGATATGTGAAATTCGGAGAAGAGAACGGAATTTCTGAGATCTCGCTCTGGGTTGACACTAACAAGGATGGTACGGGTGATGTCAAAGTTGCTGAACAGACAAAATTTGAAACAGTTTCAACAACAGTGATATTTAATAATTTCGTTCAGCCGATTTCCTATCTTGAAGGAGAAGAAAAATATCTTGTGGTAAATGTAAAGTTCAACATGGTGAAAGCTGATGATCCGATGGCCGGAAGAATAGAAATACCGAACAGCGGTATAACGGTAGTTGATGATGAGGCAAGTGTTGTCGAACTCCCGATCAGATCAAAGATATTCAGATATGAATGCAAGGAAGGCGATGTCGGCTGTGAAGTTCCGCCAATACCGAAACCAGATGGCTGCAGTTGCGCAACAGTCGGTGTTGACAGTTCAGACAGCAATGCTCTTCTTGTCGCCGCTCTTGCAGTTCTTGCCGCTTTATCCGCATTGCTTCTTAGAAAAAGAATCGCATAAATAATCTTTTGATCAGAATTTGACCTGTCTTGACTTTTTAACAGTCAAACATTCCTTATTATATTGCTTAAAACATACATATAATTAACTATTGACATATTGCTATGTCTTTAGTAATATTGTTAAAGATGTTCATGGAGGTGTGTCATGAAAAATATCACGATCGGTCTTGATGCGAGGACTTTTTTTCTTATCAAGCAGGCGAATCCTAAAAACCTGAGCAAATTTATCCGCGATGCGATTGCAGAAAAAGCGCAGGCGGAACTGAACCGTCAGATAGATGATTATTGTGCCAATTTAAAGAGCAGTATGGAGGATTTCGATGGATTCAACAGCGAATCAGAAGAAAACTGGCCAAATTAAGAGAGGTGCTATAGTTATTGTCCAGTTTAATCCTTCAGTCGGATCAGAGACAAAAAACATCCATTTTGCAGTAGTGGTTTCCATTGATCAGCTTAACAGCCGCTCGCCGCTTATTTCTGTTGTTCCGATGACTACAAAAGTGGATAGATTCTTTCCTGCATTTGAAGTCATGATCAATGAAACCGGAAAACCTGCCAAAGCTGATTGTGCGCAAGTCAGAACGATCGCCAAGGAACGGGTCGTTGAAATCAAAGGAACAGTTTCGGAAGAAACACTCATCGAAATCGGTAATAAGATCAAAATGGCTTTAGGTTTAGATTGATTTTTAATTAATCGTCTATCTTACAGACCCTTTTTTCGTGTCTTCCCCCTTCAAAAGGTGTAAGAAGAAAGATCTCAAGATATTCTTTGGCTTCTTCAAATTTTATGAATCTTCCGCCGAAGGCAATGATGTTGGCGTTATTATGCTGTCTTGAAAGTGTCGCATACTCCTTTCTTGTGACAAGTGCCGCTCTGATCCCTTTAAATCTGTTGGCAGCGATTGATATGCCGATACCGCTTCCGCAGATGAGAACTCCGAAGTCAGCCCGTTTTTCAAGGATGTCATGTGCCACAACTTTTGCATAGTCAGGATAGTCAACAGAATCAGGTGAATTTGTCCCGTTGTCAATAACTGTGTGCCCTAAAGATTTAATAAATTTAACAAGTTCTGTTTTTAACTCAAAACCGCCGTGATCTGCTCCGATTGAAATTTTCATTGAATTTTCTCCTGTAAACTAAATCTGCAATCCGCCCATGAAAGCTCTTTTGATGTG
>ENA-UOWO01004724-UOWO01004724.1-activated-sludge-metagenome-genome-assembly--contig:-NODE-4724-length-14878-cov-4.129259_pt1 | contig 14878 bp, 14 predicted proteins | sample MGYA00238148_ERZ761564 | MGnify/ENA primary metagenome ERZ761564 (study PRJEB28885, sample SAMN05720194) | activated sludge metagenome | isolation source: Anaerobic digester | place: USA...
TGTTTTGACAGTATGAAGGGAATCGCGATAGCGGGACTGAATCTCTTTGTGATCCTCGGTTTTGATTCTGACGGCCGAAGATGACTGTGCTAAGGCGACGCTTGGACCGGCATAGTTGAGACTGACAGGAGAAAACGAGAGAACGCTAAACATGATTGTTGCAAGCAAGAGATACTTGATACTGGACTTAATGATTACTCTTTTTTTCTTCATTTTCTGCTCCTTTCACAATATACTACGTCTGCTGGAGGAGAAATGTTTCAAAGAGCTTGTTCTGATAATTCTATCCATCTATTTAGCACAAGAAGCGCGCGTTTTCTTGAGTCGGAAGGGTTCGATTGAAAGCCTTGTTAGAAGGTAGATCGGTGGAACCAAAAGTGCCAGTAAAATCGTTACATCGAGCAATCCAACTTTTGAGATATCATTAATAAAATTTTTAAGAAAATCAATGGTTAGCTTGAAGTGGATTAGGTGGTCAGAGATAGAGGCAAAAACCTCTTGCCTTGAAAAATAGAGGGTAAAATAGAGTGTGAACATACCGCAGGAAAAGAAGAATAGTCCTACAATCCAAAGAATTCTCCGCAAAAAAGCCTTTGTGATAATTCCCTGCATGATTTTGACATGAAGAGTATCTGTGAATTCGGGAATAATAATACTATCAAGCAAGCTTTCCTTATATATCATAATCAACTCATAGCCTTTCTGAGCGATCTTTTGGCACGATAGAGATAGGTCTTTACCGTGTTTAGTGGAAGATTAAGTTTCCGGGAAATTTCACTGTACTCAAGCCCTTCTTGATAAAACAGGTTTATCACTGACCTATAGACAGGTTTAAGTTTTCTAAAAGCGAGACCGATGTCAATGTGGGAGTTCCGTTTCGTCGTTTCGTTCTTAACTAGCAAGTAATTTTCAAAAACAAAATTCGGATCATCGAGGATGAGCACCTCCCTGCTTCGTCGCCGCTTTCTCAACCAATCGAAAACAGTGTTTTGAGTAATTGCAAAAATCCATGTGCTGAAAGTTTTTTGTAGGTCAAACCTCGAAAGATTCTTGAAAATTTTCAAAAACACTTCTTGAACGATATCCTCCGCATCATGTCTGTTTCGAACGTAGCGTAATGAAAAAAAGAATACGGGCTTTTCGTACTCACAAACAATCCTTTCAAAAGCAGAGATACTGCCCTTTGTGGCTTGCTCTATTGTTGCTCTGTCAATCGAAGTTTGTTTCATGCGTCACTTCATTCCTCCTATATTTAATTATACGACGATAATTCTCGGATGACTACAATCAAATCATTTCTGGCAAAATTTACTTTGGAATTTTGTCTGATTAGCTGATAGAATTTAATCGAAAAGGGGACCCAAAAAGGGATAAAAAGGAGTGCATATGATTGATAATGAGCTCAATCTCGATGGTACAAATCGTTCAAAAGGCGGTGTGATAGTCTTTGTAGTAATTGCCATCATTGGTTTCCTTTTGGTTGCCGGCAACTATTATTTCTCCAAGAAAGCTGCCGAGGAAGCCGATTCCATTTTTATTGATGACTCCATAGCTCCTGATGATTTTTTGAATGAAGATGAAATAGAGGCTGATCCTGGCACGATCGACTCTGGCTTAACCGAGTGATTTGTTTCAAGGTATCTTGGGTGAGACTGCCGTTTCTTTATTTGATATTTGACAGTTAAATTGAATGTTTGGTAGTGTGTACCTGTACCCCAGGATATGGTAATTAGGAGAAAAAATGGACCAAAGTAGAGACAAGGCCTTGATAAATTTCAAAAAAGCCAAGAGCCACATTGAAAAAATAATTCAGATGACTGAGGACGGTCAGTATTGCATCAGTGTCATGCAGCAAAATATGGCTGTTATTGGCTTACTCAAATCAGCCCACCAGCTTCTAATGGAGGGTCATCTTAATAGCTGCTTTAAGAATGCAATGAAGTCAAGCAATGACGAGAAGCGGAAGCAGGAGATGGTTGAGGAGATATTAAAAGTCTCACGGTTAGTCAACAAATAACAAGGTTAATGTCAAAAACCAAATGCCAAATGACAAATGACAAATAGAATGTCCAATGGCGGGAAATGCTAAGCTTTTAATATTTAAGCATTTAGATTTTTATTTGAAATTTGCAATTTGGATTTAGGATTTACGGATTATCGTTTGCACATTCTAGTCTTAACTTACGGTTGGGGTCAAATATGAATAAGATAACTGTTCCTATAAAAGGCATGCATTGTCGTTCGTGCGAACTCTTAGTGGAAGAGAAGCTCTTAGCTATTCCGGGTGTTAAGAGTGTGAGAGTAAATTTTAAGAAAAAATCGGCGGATATATATTTCAAAAATCAGCTAAGCAGTGCGGTGATCGCAAGTGCTGTCACGGAGGCAGGTTATGCCGTGGGCTTAGATGAGAAGGGTCGTTGGCTGACACAAGATTCGGCCATTTACCGGGATGTGGCATATGGGGGTGTTTGTCTCCTTGTACTTTATTTCTTGGTCAGAGCACTAGGACTTTTCCAGATCAGTGTTGGTTCGAGTAGTAATCCTGGAAGTCTTGTTGTTGTCTTGCTAATTGGGCTCACTGCCGGAGTCTCGACTTGTATGGCGCTTGTTGGAGGTCTGGTCTTGGGGATATCGGCAAAATTTGCCGAAAAACACCCAGAGGCATCCGCTTTTCAAAAATTCCGTCCCCATCTTTTCTTCAATCTTGGGCGAATCAGCTCGTATTTTGTTTTTGGCGGTTTGATTGGTTTGGCAGGAAAGGCTTTTCAGCTCTCTGGTCCGACCCTTGGTTTCCTAACTATTTTGGTTGGGCTAGTCATGCTCGTGGTAGGATTGCAATTAACCGAACTCTCACCAAAGCTGGCCGGTATTAGTTTGACCTTGCCGTCAAGTATTGGTAAAAGGTTGGGTATTAAAACCCAGCATGAAAAAGAATACAGTCACACAGGGGCACTGACGGCCGGAGCACTTACTTTTTTCTTGCCTTGTGGTTTTACCCAGGCAATGCAGCTTTACGCCATGAGTACAGGCAGTTTCATGCGCGGAGCCTTAATCATGGCAATATTTGCAATAGGGACGATGCCGGGTCTACTTGGAATTGGTGGTCTAACCGCTGTTATGAAGGGATTGTTTGCCAAGAGGTTCTTTAAATTTGCAGGAATGTTGGTGACAATTCTTGCTGTCATAAATATTTCAAACGGCTTAAATCTGACAGGTGTCACTGCTAAAATTTTCAACATTTCTTTTGGATCGTCAGATGGCGGATCAGCAACTGCAGGGAAAGATCTCCCTCCTGTTGTGGATGGTTATCAAGTGGTAAAAATGACGCAAGAATCGGGTGGTTATTCTCCAAATTCATTTACAGTTCAGAAAGATGTTCCTGTGAGGTGGATAATTAGTTCGGTGGATTCAAACTCTTGCGCTGCGAGTATTTATTCTAAAGCGATAAATTTGCGAAAATTCTTGAAAGAAGGTGAGAATGTTGTTGAGTTTACGCCGAAAGAAACGGGAACCATTGCCTTCTCCTGCTCCATGGGAATGTATACAGGGAAAATTAAGGTAATACAAGGCAAAACCTCTAAGGCTGAAGATAGAAGTGTTGCTTTAGAAGACAAGGTTGAAAGTTTGAATGGGCAAGCGAAAGATAGCGAGACCCCGGGAAATACTACATCACCTGTGCTATGGGAGCCCTGAGGGGATCGATTGTCGCAGGGTAATAGCCAGCCCCTTTGCTTATAAGAGGTCTATAGGTTTAGCCAGGGCTTGTATTAGAGTATCACTTCTTCTATAATTTACATATATAATTATGTACTCAAATATTGTGGAGGGGTCATGGTTTCAGGAGAAGCAAGGACCAGTATGCAGGGTAGTGGGGACATAAAAATTTCCCGGAAATCTTTGCTTGTTGGCTTGGTGGCCATTCTGATAATGTTGATACTTGGTTTGCTCTGGCAGTTGGGTGTCTATGACAAGGTATTGGATAAGCTGCTTGCTTCTGAGATCCAGCTTGTTGTAAAAGATACCGAGAGTAAAAAACCGATTGATGGTGCGGAAGTTACAATTGGAAAAACAAGCGGTAAGACTGATAAAAATGGCCAGGTTCTTCTGGGGGGATTAAGGGCTGGCAATTATCAAATAGTTGTAAGTGCCAAGGGCTATAAGGATGCAGATCAGCTATGCACACTGAAGAAAGGGGGTAACGTACTCGATTTATCCCTTCGTATCAATGTTGAGCGCATTACTTTCTCGGGGACCGTTAACGATTTTGTCAACGAGCAACCGATCGAGGCGGTTTCTGTCAATATTTCCACAGGCTCTGCTGTTACAAGCAAGTCAGGCACATTTGATATTGCCAAAATTCCTGTTGGAGAAACAGAGATTTCTTTAAAGAAAGAGGGTTATAACGACAAGACGGAAAAAGTGGTTGTTGAAAAAGGAAAAAATGCTACATTTACACTTGCTCCAAGTGGAAAAATTGTTTTTATCTCTTCCAGAGAGGAGGCTAAGCGAGGCATTTATTCAGGCAATTACGACGGTAGTGATATTAAGCCTCTTATAAAAAGGGTTGATGACACCGAGGATTTCAATGTAGTGGTAGGCCCTAATCGAAATAAAATGATTTTCTTATCTACCAGAGATAAACGCAAGCCTACTGATAGTGCTTATGATCCGGTGCTTTATATGATCAATATTGACGGAACCAGCCTGATTAAGCTGACAAATCATTATGGGGTTTCAGGTCATAATTGGTCAGCAGACGGGTCTTTTGTGGCCTGGAATGGAAGAGAGTCAACTGATAACTACGATAGCAATCTCTACCTTTACTCTCTTCTGGAAAAAAAGGTGACAAAGCTGAACGATAGCGGTGCTACATATGGTTATCAGTTTAGTCACGATGGTACTGCAATTGCCTGGAATCAGAACGTGACCGCGAATGATCCAAATTCTGTTGCCGGTATATTTTACAAAAACTTGATTAATGGTGAAACAAAGAAGATTAGTGACAAAGGCTATTTGAGTGACTTTTCAAATGACGACAAAAACATCCGTTTCAGTTTTTATGATGATACTGATAAAAAAACTAAGTATCAGCAATATCTTATTAGTAGTGGCCAGACTAATAATTATTCGCCAGAGCCATACAGCTCATCACTGAAAGTTGCCTCTCCTGACAAGAAAAACTATGCTTATGTCTCTACTAGAGATGGCAAGAACGATATTTATATCAGTGACAGCAACGGAAAAAACGAGAAACGTTTGACTACCATAGGTACTGTCATGGGCAATCTTGTATGGGATCCCAAGAGTCTTTATTTAACGTTTGATTCGTACAAAACTGCCGAAACTGCCAAATACATAGTCAGCACTAGTGGTGGAATACCGAAAAAAATTACTGATATCTATCTGGAATATGGCCGCGAGGGCATGTACTAAGAGCGTTTTACTGATAAAAATTACGGTAAAACACGAGTGATAAATCTACTGCAAAGAATGTGAAAAATTAATACGCATTGCAATACTCCTTTTGTAATTTTCTTGAACTAAATTTTTTGGTTGACTTCTTTTTGTAATACCTATACCATGGGTGTAGGTATATTTAATCAGAGGAAGCATGAAACGTTTTATTAACTTGAGAATAAATGGTATGCACTGCTCTTCTTGTGCCGGCATTATCGAACGTTCAATTAAAGAAGTTCCTGGTGTTGAAAGTGCTAATGTTAACTTTGCTGCAGAAAAAGCTCGCGTTTCCCTGGGAAGCAGTACGGTTGATGCAGTGCTTAGTGCAGTCAAGAAGGCAGGATACTCGGCAGAGACGATCGATGAGAAGGATGGCGAACGGGAATCGAAGAAGCGCGAAGGTGAGATCAGGGCTCTTTGGCAGAGATTTAAGATTAGCCTGATTCTTTCAATCCCAATGCTTTATTTTATGATCTTTGATTTCATACCTGGATTTCCCGGCGCAAAACTGCTTCTTCCGTACGTTGGAATTATTTCTTTAATATTGACTACCCCGGTTCAGTTTGTGATTGGTTCAGGTTTCTACAAGGGTATGTGGTCAAGTTTGCGGATGAGGACATTCAATATGGACTCGCTCATCGCTATCGGCACCTCGACTGCATACATTTATAGCTTGGTAAACTATCTATCTTTTGTGATAAAGAACAATACCTTACTTGGGCTTGATGGAGCAAAAATTTCAGAGCTATATTTTGAAACAGCCGCTTTTCTCATTACCTTTGTTATCCTGGGCAAGTGGCTGGAAGCTCGAGCTAAAGGAAGAACAAGCGAGGCCATCGAGAAGTTGATGGGACTGCAGGCAAAATCAGCCAGAGTCGTTCGGGGCGGTAACACATTGGATATTCCGATCGAGGAGGTTGTCGCTGGGGATATTGTTTTGGTGAGACCCGGCGAAAAAATCCCAGTGGATGGGAAGATCGTGAAAGGTTCTTCGGCTGTTGATGAGTCAATGCTGACAGGTGAAAGTCTTCCTGTTGAAAAAAATATTGGCGATTCTGTAATTGGTGCAACTGTGAATAAATCCGGCAGCTTTGAATTCGAAGCCACTCGAGTCGGTTCTGAAACTGCACTCGCTCAGATAATCCGTCTTATTGAAGAAGCACAAGGATCTAAGGCTCCAATCCAAGCCTTTGCTGATCGTATCTCGGCCTATTTTGTTCCAGCTGTTATCGTGATTGCGCTCTTGGTATTTATTACTTGGTACTTAGTACTTGGAGAAAGTCTAGCTTTCTCCTTAATGGCTTTCACAGCCGTAATCGTGATTGCTTGTCCTTGCGCCCTTGGTTTGGCAACCCCAACAGCAATTATGGTTGGGACCGGGAAAGGAGCGGAGCACGGCATACTTATCAAAGGCGGTGAACCTCTTGAAAAAGCTTGCAAGGTATCCGCAGTTGTCTTTGACAAAACCGGTACTTTGACACATGGCAAGCCAGAGGTAACAGATATTTTGACAACAAGTGATAGCGATGAAGACGAGGTCTTGTCATTGGCCGCAAGTCTCGAGCGATCATCTGAACATCCCTTGGCCGAGGCCATTTATACTTATGCAGGAGAAGAGTCGGCGAAAATAGAAGATGTTGATAAATTTAAGGCGATTCCCGGTCACGGTGTTGAGGGCGAAATAAATCATACAAAGTATTACTTTGGCAACCGTCGCCTTATTACCGATATCCTTCATCTGGAAATAGACAAAATCAACCGCAAACTTGAACGTCTTGAAGAGCAGGGCAAGACTGCTATGATCCTGGCGACCAAAGACAAAATTATCGGGGTGATTGCAGTGGCTGATACTGTCAAGGAAACATCCCGTGAGGCTGTGATTAAGTTGGAGGGAATGGGGATCGCAGTCTATATGATTACCGGAGACAATGCCCGCACTGCGAAGGCAATTGCCAATCAAGTTGGGATCAAAAATGTCTTGGCGGAAGTTTTACCAGAGGACAAAGCGAGTGAGGTAAAGAAATTACAACAGGATGGTAGTGTTGTAGCAATGGTTGGCGACGGTATTAATGATGCACCAGCTCTGGCACAAGCGGACCTTGGTGTGGCAATGGGGTCTGGTACTGACGTGGCAATGGAAGCGGGTGGAATTGTTATTATCAAAAACGACTTACAGGATGTTGTAACCGCCATAGAACTTTCAAAAGAGACCATGAGCAAAATTAAAAGCAATATGTTCTTTGCTCTCTTTTATAACGTCATTGGTATTCCGATCGCTGCCCGTATCTTTGTGGGGGCTGGTCTTATCTTGAAGCCGGAATTGGCAGGATTGGCAATGGCCTTAAGCTCGGTTTCCGTCGTTACTAATTCCTTGCTTTTAAAGTATTTTAAGCCAGGCAAACGAAATCTCCTCTCTAAACTGGCTCCGATAGTGATGGTGATTCTTTTCTTGCTGCTTTTCATAGAGTTCGCCCGTTTTAGTTCAGGGATGGCACAATGATTTCCAAACCGAGAAACAATATTAAATTTTTGATACTCACAGTTTTGCTTGTTGTTGCCATTCTTGGGATATTTTCACTAACCAGAAATGATCTTTCTGAAAGCATTGCTGATCCAGTGGTTGTTACTGAGGGATCAAAATCTGAAATTCTAAAAGTAACAGAGGCTGATAACATCAGGGGTGAAAAAAACTCTCCCGTTACTATCATTGTCTATTCTGATTATCAGTGTCCTTACTGTATTACTTATGATAGAACCCTTGCTCAGGTAGTTGCAGCTTATCCAGGCAAGGTGAGATTGGCTTATCGACACTTCCCTTTGCCGTTTCATAAGGCTGCCAAAGGTGCTGCAATTGCGGCTGAAGCTGCAGGATTGCAGGGAAAATATTGGGAGTTTCATGATAAACTAGTAGAAAATTCACAGCCCGACGGCGGGGGGTTGGCAGAAAAAGACCTTTCAGAGTATGCTGGTGAAATCGGACTCAACGTTGATAAATTCAAAGCCGATTTGAAAAACAATAGCCTGGTAAAAAAGGTTGAGCTTCAGACTAAGGCAGGTAATTCTCTTGGTATTAGGGGGACCCCATCAAGCTACCTTATTAACAAAAATGGCGAAATTGAAGATCTTGACGGTGCACTTTCGTTAGAAGATTTGAAGACAACGATCGAATCTGCTCTAAGTAAATAGTCAAAGGTTGTGGATAATTATCGCAAGCGTCTTGACAGTTGATCCCTGGGTCCTTGCGCTTAATTGATAAAGGTACTGACCTTCAGGTGTGCGCCTGTTGACAAACTTAATGCAAACAATATTGCCCCCGCTGGATTAAAGCGGCACAAACGAGTCAATACCTTTTGTTACGAGTTGGAAACTCCCTGTGGGCACCGAGTTTTCTACTGTCATATCTTGTAATAAAAGTTAATCTAAGGATAATTATGAAAAAAGGCGGTATTTTCTTGTTCGTTGTGGCTGTCGGCGTAATTGTCGGGTTATATTTATTACGCGGCACAAAGAATGAAGAAACAGAAAACACTGGGAATGTAGATATGGAAAAATTTAACAGTTGTCACGAGTCCCAAACCTTTGTAAATCAAGTCAAAAAAGATTATGAGGAAGGGCTTGAGGGAGGAGTTAATGGGACACCGGCTTTTTTTATCGGAAATCTTGACCAACAAGGGAATCTATCAGGAGAATTTCTCTCCGGTGCCCAACCAATCTCTGCGTTTCAAAAAGTCTTGAGCCGTTATATAAAGTAGCAGGCTCTATCTCAGAGCAGAGCGCTCAAAATTGTGCTCTTTTGTGCAGCAGATTTGACACACGGCAATAATTAGGACTAAAATAGTCTCAATTAAACAAAGGGTTGTGTGTTGTTAAAACGTGAAACCGAATATGCAATTCGAGGGCTGATAGCCCTTGCCCGGTTTGATGGGGAATTTTGCGATATCGGTGCTTTGGCCAGAGAAGAAAAACTACCCTCCTTGCTTTTGTCGAAATTATTTCAGAAATTGAAAAAAACAGGGCTGGTCAGGCCAAAAATCGGTTCTAAGGGGGGATTTTGTCTGAGCAGAGATGCTGATAAGATTACGCTTCTCTCTATTATTCAGTCTATTCAATCCTTCTCAGTAATCGATTGTATGGAAGATGGCGAAGGATTTTGTAAAAAAAGCGGGTGCACTTTACGGCCGGTCATTGAAAAAATCAACCAAAACCTTGTTGAACAAACGAGAGTGGTATCTTTAAAAGATTTAATTTAGAGAAGGAGCAAGGTGGACGAGAAAATTTCTAAACTTAAAAATTTGTTAAAAAGAGCAGAAGAGGAAGATCCTGAGGATATCAAATCAGAGGCAAAGGACTTTTTGAAAAACATGGATGAAACTGATCTTATGGTGGCTGAGCAAGGATTGATCGATGATGGAATGAAGCCTTCGGATATGCGTCATCTCTGTACTGCTCATCTTGAATTAATGCGGGAACAGTGGGGGTCTAACCCTACCAATGGTTTGCCCAGCAGTCACCCCGTAAAAGTATTGATGCAGGAGCATGAACAAATTCTCTCTTTGCTGGAGAAACTAGAGAAGGCTTCATCCAGTGTCAACACAAAGGGAAATAGTGGAACGCTCGATACCTCCAGGGAGAACGTGAGAGCGATAGCGGAGAGTCTGTTATCGGCCGAAAATCACCATTTGCGAGAGGAGAAAGCACTTTTTCCTGAACTGGAGCAAAGGGGTTTGTCTGGACCACCTGAGATTATGCGCATGGAGCACGAAACCTTGCGAACGATGAAACATGATTTACTTGATCTGACTTCGGAAAAAGATGACTTAGTATTCAAAAAGGAACTTTCCCGGTTATCGGCAGATCTAATCTTTATGCTTCGTGACCACATTTTCAAAGAAGATAATGTACTTTATCCTTCAGCAATCGACCTCATCAAAAACGAGGAAGAATGGGATAGTATCACGCAGACTTGTGACAAGATTGGCTATTGTCCCTTTCTAGTGAAGTAGTCTCCGTTTATCGATAATTCAAAATATCTACGGCTTTGAGCCGTAAGATATTTTGTTTGTGAGCAGTTGAGTTTTGAGCTTAAAGCTGGTACATTTTCAATCAGTGATTGTATCTTTGGCGAGATTAGTTTAGTGGTAAAATGCGTCCTTCCCAAGGATGAGTCGCCGGTTCGATTCCGGTATCTCGCTCCATGCCGATGTAGCTCAGTGGTAGAGCAATTCTTTCGTAAAGAAGAGGTCGGAGGTTCAAATCCTCTCATCGGCTCCATTGAACATTTCACGGATCCTTGTCTTCTTATTCTAGGCTTTTTACTGCTAAAGACGTATAATACAATTATGAAGCAATATAGCAAAGACTTGATTGATTGCCTTTGGTCGGACAAGCTGAACCGGATTCTTTTTGTTATCACCCTTGTTTTATCTTTAGCAGTATGGCTAATCTGGCGCTCACTTCTTAGCTCTGCCCAGACATATGTTTATGTAAGTATTGGGATTTATCCCGTAAAATTACTTGCTCTTTTTCTGGTTATCAACACCGGGCTTGCAATTTTTTCATATCAAAAAGAAAGGGAAATTGCTTATCTTTTGCTTATAGCGAACACTGCACTGATTTTATTGGTTTTGGCCCTGGAAATATTTTACATGAGGATAGGAAATGTCTGACTGGCGGTATCGTCGAATTTTCGAAATTTTACCAGGGCTCATTGCTTGGTTTGTTCTCATTTTCCCAGTCCTTCTCGGTGTCTTTTCTCCGAAGTGGTTTGCAATAGTGATGATTTTTTTTATCAGCTATTGGTTGGTAAAAACTTTCGTTATGTCTTACCGGCTTGTGCTTGGATATCGCAATTATCGTAGGGATCGAAAAACAAACTGGGAAAAGAAGCTTGATTCATTATCGGATTGGCGAAGAATTTACCATCTTATTATTGTTCCTACATACAAGGAAGATATCTCGATACTGCGAAGTTCAATCAAATCGGTCGTTGAATCAAAATTTCCAAAAGAAAACATTATTTACATTTTAGCGACAGAAGAGCGAGACAAAGAGCGTGCAGAAGAATACTCTGCCATGATTAAGATGGAATATGGGAAGAAAGTAGGGCATTTCGAAGCTATAATGCATCCCAAAGATATTCCCGGGGAAGTGGTAGGAAAGGGCGGGAATATAACATATGCTGCAAAACAATTTTTGCCTTACTTTTCGAAGAACAATATTGCGTATGAAAATGTCATAGTTACATCGATGGATTCTGATCACTTGCTTGACCCCCACTATTTAGCCGACCTTACTTATAAGTATGTTACAGATCCCGACCCAATCCATAAGAGCTTCCAACCCCTCCCGATGTTTTTTAACAATATTTGGGATGTTCCAATGGTAAATAGATTGATTGCTATGGGTTCCTCTTTTTGGCAGTTGATTGTGACAACCCGCCCTTCCCGGTTACGTAACTTTTCTTCTCATGCTCAATCGCTTGCAGCCCTAATAAAAGTTGACTTCTGGTCCACAAAAACAATAGTCGAAGACGGTCACCAATTTTGGCGTACTTACTATGGCATGGATGGTTGTCATGAGGTGGTTCCTATGTACACTCCAATATATCAAGACGCCGTTTTGGCTGATGACTTCCTGTCCACCATGAAAGAGCAATATCTCCAAAAACGGCGCTGGTCTTGGGGTGTTTCCGATATTCCATTTGTCATGGAGCACACATTCAAAGATAAAAATATCCCCTGGTTTGATCGTTGGGCAAATGCTTTGATCTTGTGGGATGCTCACATTTCCTGGTCAACCACTTCACTAATATTGGCCATCTCATCATGGGTTCCATTCGTCCTTAATAATAATTTTTCCAACGATATTGTTGCATTCAACTTTAGGACAATATATTTCGGATTACTGGCAATTGCATGGATAGGCATGATAATTTCGTTAACAATTTCTACTCTGCTGGCCCCCCCTGACAAAAATAAAGGTAGAAAGCCTATTGGTAGAATACTGTTGGATTGGATACTTACACCAATAATCTTGCCGGTTTCAAATATCTTATTTTCCTCGATTCCGGCACTCGAATCACAGACCAGATTGATGACTAAAAGATACTTGGAAGTATTTCGAGTCACCATAAAATCGCCAAAACGTTCAAATCTTTCACTCCCTACTACAAAATAGTTTCATTTTCAAATTATTGGATTAGAGTCAACATATCGGAGGGTTAATAATGGCATTTGCTGAATACGTAAGAGCACATAAATGGAAGATAGTAGCCCTTTTCTTGTTGCTTTTTATGTTTATTATGGCACTTACATCTTCCGTAGGTCTTGGTGACAACCCGGGAGACTCGGGAACAGTCGATGAGGTTGCACACATACCTGCGGGTTATTCTTATGATAAATATTTAGATTTTCGTTTGAATCCCGAGCATCCCCCACTTGCCAAAGCGTTGGCCGGACTGCCGCTTGCTTTGAATAGTGGAATTAAAGGTGTAACTGATGACTGGAGTTGGGACGGTTTAAATCAGTGGGAAGCTGGCTGGTATATTCTTTACGAAGCAGGAAATGATCCTGCTGAGGTTTTGTTCTTGTCAAGATTACCGATGATGATTTTGATGCTGGCTCTTGGTTATTTTTTGTTTAAATGGGCATCGGAATTATTTGGACCGAAAGTTGGTCTGCTTGTGTTGACACTGTATGTGTTTTATCCTGATGTATTAGCCCATGGTCGGCTCGTTACCACCGATATTGCAGCAGCACTTGGGTATGTTCTAACAATTTATTTTTTTGATAAAGCTCTTCGCGAGAAGACGAGAAAAGCAACTTTTGTGGCCGCGCTAGCTTTTGGTGTTGCTCAACTCTTGAAATTTTCAGCCTTTCTTCTCTTTGCTGTTTTGCTTTTTCAAGCGGTATATGTCTTTTTAGCGAATCGGAAGAAAGGTGAAGGCTTAAGAGTAATTCTTCCTTACTTTAAGATTTATGTTTGGATTTGTCTCCTCTCTCTCATTATTGTTTGGCTCGTTTACATCCCGTTTGTCTGGAATACTCCACCGGCAATTGAGCATCAAGTGATAGAGATGAATATGCTCCCCAATGAAGTCCGTACCCTTCCTCTTCGTAACTTTCTCCACCTTTTTGAATCAAACGTCATTCTAAGGGCACTAGGGCATTATATCTTGGGAATATTTCAAGTTATTGGCAGAGTTGAAGGTGGGAACGCAACCTTTATCTTGGGTCACCTTTCTGAGAAATCCATTTCTTGGTATTTTCCCGTTGCCTGGCTCTTGAAAACGCCAATTTCAATTATTGTGGGTCTCTTTGCGTCGCTTGGTTATATCGCCGTGAGATGGAAAAGGTTAAAAAAGGAAGATAAATTTACTCTCGTTATGTTCCTGATCCCATTGATCGTTTACTGGGCTATTACCATGAGGGGGTCGCTGAACATTGGGATTCGCCATCTGATGCCGACTGTGCCGTTTGTTTTACTTTTGATCGGATATCTTGTCTCCAAGCTTGAAAAAACGAAGGTGGTTTATGTCACGGTAGGACTACTTGTAGTTTTTATGATAGGGTCGACACTCTCCAATTATCCTAATTTCATCCCATATTTCAATGAATTAACCCCTAGAGATACTCGGCACACACGATTGATCGACTCTTCCTTGGATTGGGGACAAGACCTTTTGCGCCTGAAAAAATTTGTAGACGACAGGAATATCAATTCTATTAAAGTTGATTATTTTGGGGGATCCATTCCTGCGTATTACATTCCGCAATCCCGCGAATGGCACTCCTCGTATGGTCCAACAACAGGATGGCTGGCCATCTCCTCAACTTTTTACCAATCATCCAAGCTGTATGGTCCCAAGGAAGGGAAATGGTCATACTCCTGGCTTGATTCTCGAAAGCCGGACGCAATTATCGGTGGATCGATTTTAGTCTATAATATTACTGATAAAGAGATCTCTGAAAATCCGCCTGTCTCTAGCTATCCCATCACAACACTTGAATATCCCCAAAATTTAGGTGAGCCAGAAAGAAAGGTAGGTTTATAGTGGAGGAGAGTTATTACTTATCAATAGTGGTGCCGGCATACAAGGAAGAAGATCGAATACCAGTGATGATGGATGCGATTGAAAAGTATGTCAAGAGTAAAGATTTTCCGATCGAAACGATAATCCTGGTTGACGCTTCTCCTGATAATACAGCAGGGGTAGCAAAAGGGTATGCTGATAGAATTCCTAATCTCCGGGTGATTGTTGGCAGGGTTAATAGGGGCAAAGGAGGTGCGGTAAAGCACGGAATCATGGAGGCGAGGGGAAAATATATTGTTTTTGCTGATGCCGATAACTCCACTCCGATAGAGCAAGTGGACAAATTACTGAAGCATGTTAGCCGACATGAGGTGGTAATTGGTTCTCGCT
>ENA-UOWO01004725-UOWO01004725.1-activated-sludge-metagenome-genome-assembly--contig:-NODE-4725-length-14876-cov-26.412725_pt1 | contig 14876 bp, 14 predicted proteins | sample MGYA00238148_ERZ761564 | MGnify/ENA primary metagenome ERZ761564 (study PRJEB28885, sample SAMN05720194) | activated sludge metagenome | isolation source: Anaerobic digester | place: USA...
GTGTGGGATGCGGCGGGAAAACTGTACCGGACAGTGCAGCCTGCGGCCGCCGGGTCGATACGCCTGGAAACGACGGACTGGCCGAAAGGGCTGTATCTGATCTCGGTCGAGCAGGACGGGAAGCGGACGTCTCTTAAAGTCATGAAGACGGGTGCTTAGTGGGTGCTTAGTGGTGGCATGGGATTTAGAAAAAAGACAAGAGTCTGTTGGCGTACGCCAACAGACTCTTGTCTTTTTTCTAAATCCCATGCCACCACTTGTAAAGCGAAAAAGCCATATTTAAGGATGGTGAAAGCGTAATTTACTGAAAAGCGACGAGTTGCCTGCCCGTGTGGCTGGATTTCAGCAGCATCGTGAATTGTGCTTCGGGGGTGAGTGAAAGATTAGGAACAAATTGGCCGATAAGTGTGTCCACATAGCCTTCCGGCTTGTCTGTTCGGTCAATAACAATAAAAATTGTATTGGCTTGTACGTCGTAGTGTCCTGAAATCGGGTTGAATTTCAAAAGGGGCATCTCGTCGTTCAGGTAGTTTTCGAAAGAGCCCTCGTCTATCAAGCCCAGCGGCTCCTCAAAATCCTGTATAATGAGTTTGTGATTTGGATCAAAAACATTGGTATAGGCGTTGCTTATTGACGTGGGCAAACTCGCCGGCGTCTGCGGAATAATAATCGTCGTCGGCCCCACAGGCACATTCCCCGGATACGTGCCCAGCACGTCGAACGACTTCGAATCATTACACTCTCCGTCCTCGATAGATAACGATACCGTACCGGCAATACCCGATGGCACTTTCACGATCAGCCCGCCCTCGGCCGTTTTAACGGAAGCGGCTTCCACGTTGTCGAAACGGACCTTGGTACTGGCGCTCACGCCTTTGGCTTCAATAAAAATCTCATAACCAATGGGGTTGGCGGCAGGTTGCAGGCTGGTAATGCCAAAATCGCCTACATCACATTTGTCTTTGCAGGAAGGGAGGAAAAGGGCTGCAAAAAGCAGCGGAACGAGTACTCGGCGGATGTTTTTCATATGTATTGGATTGTTTTAGTGGTTAAACTCTGAATTTGACCGCTGATTCAAATGATTGATGTGAATACATGATTTGCGTCCATTTAAAAGGAAAACCTTCTGTCGCCCGTTCCGTATCGTAATCATTGAATCAGATAAATCATTTGAATCAGCGGTCCAGTATTCCCATCAATTCATCGATCCGCAATTGCAGATTCAGCAGCGGGAATGCCAGTTGTTCCAGCGCTTTTCGGGCGCCTTTTCGGGCCTTTTTGCTGGCGGCCACCCGGGAAGCCTGGCCCGTGGCGGCATCGCGCACCGGACCGATCACGCTGCTGTTGAGCGGGAGCATAATGCCTTCGTGTATCTGGACGATGGATAATTCGTGGATGACCGCCATTTTGGTGTTGGCTTCGTTGCTGTTCCAGAAGAGGCGCACACTTTCCGCAAAACCCTTGTCGAGGCTGTACAGCGAGTCGCGGGTAATGCTGTAGGCGGTGACGTGTTTTTCAAATTCAGCGCGCGCCGCTTCCGACAGAAACACGTCGTCGATACGTGCCAGGGCGTCGCGCAGGTTTTTGGCCTTGTCCAGAAAACTCAGCATGGTACGGGTGATTTGTCCGTACAACTGTTCCTTTTTCTGGGCAATGAGTGCCGCCTCCTGCGAGGCCAGCAACTGCTGCACCTTGCGTTCCAGCGAATCCATCAGGCGGCTGTTGCGCCCCCCGTTTTCGTCGAACAGTTTCTGGTAGGTGCGAATGGAGTCCTGCATGTTTTTTTCCAGCCGCGCGATTTCGTTTTCCTTAAAACGTTTGTCGTTTTCGAGTTTGCGCACGTTTTCACGCAGTTGCCGCACGAGCCGCTCCTGTTCGCCACCCTGCATTTTTTTTACCTCGAATACCACCGGCGTGGCCGAAGAGCGGGGTACGGGAGCACGGCCCGAGCGCGGGTACACGACTTCGTATCGCTCCAGTTCGACCTGTACTTCCACCACCGAAGCAGGCACCGATACGCGGAACAGGCCGTCGTCGTCGGTGCGCGCTTCACTCAATCCCACAAGAATGACGCGGGCGCCTTTTACACTTTTTTGTTCCGCATCGACAACACGGCCCATAAACACCACTTCGCCGGCGGGCTGTGCGGACAGCCGGTGCAAGGCGAGGAAAAGCAAGAGGAGCAAACGTGTATTCATGGGTTCAGTGTGAGTTCAAATAAGTTGCTTGCACTAACGGTCAGGTCGCGGTTGTACCGGTTTTTACCCTGATAGTCAATTTTCAGCCGGGTCGTTTTGCCGGCAGCCAGCGGCACCGCCAGTTGAAACCGGCCTTTTTCATCCGTTTTTCCGGTCGCCAGTCCACCATCGATATCCAGTTCGGCGCCGGCAGCCGGTTTATTGCCCGCACCGGGAAGATAAACGACACCGCGCACCACCGTCGTATCCGGAATGGGCGCGAGGGTAAACGTGATGTTCCGGTTTTCCAGCGCCGTGCGGGCCGATTGCCCGACGACCTTGTATCGCATTTCCAGCGGCACCGCCTGCACCGATTCGTGAAGGTATTTTCCGGGTATTTCATCGAAAATAGCCTGGCCGCTGCTGTTAATGTCCTGAACCGGCGAATGGTAAGCTCCGAGGAGCAACTTTATTTTTCCGCCGGTGATCAGGTCGGATTCGCCGCCGGGGCCGTGTACGTGTACATTGACATTAAAAGTGTCCGGCACAGCCGTTTTGTTCCCGCGTTTATCCAGCGCCAGGTAAAGCATACCGGCCAGCAGAATGGCCACCACGCCGAAAATCCATACTTTGGAAGTGGGCGCTGCGGCTTCCGGCATTTCTCCGGTGTCGTCGAGTTGTTTGCTGAGTTCGAGCAGGGCTTTCGTGATGCGATTGCGTTCCAGATCAGCATCGGCCTGGGAAATGAGTCCGCCCAGCACACTGCTGTCGAGCGCTTTGATGCGATTGAGCAGCGCCAGCGCCGCATCCTGCCGGCTGTCGCTTTTGCCGTTGAACCATGCATACAGCCGCTCGGCAGCAGCCTTGTTCTCGTTGTCGGCGATGAGTTGGCGGATGAGAAGGGCTTCTTGTTCGGACATGAGAAAATAGAAGTGAGAAGTGAGAGGGTGAGAGATGTGAGAGTCCGTAGATTACACTGCTTCGCTCTTGAGAGAGAAGTGAGAAGTGAGAGGGTGAGAAGTGAGAGTCCGTAGATTACACCGCTTCGCTCTTGAGAGAGAGGTGAGAGGGTGAGAAGTGAGAGTCCGTAGATTACACCGCTTCGCTTTCAGGCATTGTTGAGAAATTAGAAAAAATCCGCGTAAATCTGCCAAAAATCCGCGTAAATCCGCCTGATCCGTGTAATCCGCGCTGCCATTATTCCTACGGAGTACTCTGCGACGGGAAAATCCGCGTAAATCTGCTACGAATCCGCGAAATCCGCGTTACCGTTTCAAAATCTCCACATCGAATCCCAGGGCCCGCAATTTTTCCTCGCTCAGTTCTTCCAGACTCTTGATTTCCAGCACCTTGCCGTCCTTGTTCTTGAACGTCAGGATCACGTCTTCGCGGCTGTCGGCCTGTGCGCTCGCCTGATCGGCCTGTGCATTGAGCAGGTTGGCCTGGCGAATCGCCACATTGAGTTGATCGAGGGCGGCGTGTTCCTTGTCCTGCGCTTCGGCGAGGGCGCGCTGCATTTCGCCGGTGCGCACGATGTTGTCGTTGAGCGTTTTTTTCAGGTCTTCCACCTGGGCTTTGGCGGCGGCCAGTTCCTGCTGGCGGGCATTGCGTTCCTCATCGGCGCGCAGAGCGGCCAGGCGGGTTTGTTCGGCTTTTTCGCGGCGGGCCAGTTCTTCATTGTTGATCAGGTCGTTGCAGTTCTGCATCGACAGCAGTTTTTCCAGGCTGACGAGATCGACCGACACCACGTAATCGACCTTGAACTGGTCGCTGCTGCTGAACACCTCGCCGCCAACGCTGAACACCACACCACCTACTTCCGTGTCGCCGACCACTTTCTGGTACAGCCGGGTGTACACGGTAGTCAGTTTGGCCGAGCGAATGTAATACGTTTTGCGGCGTGTTTCGGGGGCCACATTGGTAGCGGCGCGGCAGATTTCGAGATATGGAATATAGTCTTCCGGCAAAAACGCGTAGCCGATGTCGGTGATCACCAGTTCGCAGATTTTGTCTTTGTCGACCTTGGTGGAAGCGATGCTGTATGCGCCGTTGAATTTAAATTTCGCGTCGATCTTGGCGCTGTAAATCACGTCCGAAGAGGAGGTCGTCACCACCGGCGGTTTGTCCTGCCGCACGAAACGTGTGAGTACCGACGTTTTGTTGTCGTCGAGCATCACCATAGCGCCCACCAACTGGTCGATCTTGTTGACAAAACCGGCAAGGCCTTTTACGAAGGTGCGCTGTTTGTACGAATCGGGCAGGTCGAATCCGAGGCTGACGGGTGTCAGTTTGATTTTTCTGGAAGGCTGGGCATGGGCAGCAGCGGCGCAGGCGCCGAGGAGGAAGAGGCAGGTGTAAAGTCGGATGAGCATTTTTTGTTGTCAGTTATCAGTTACCGGTTATCAGGGTGGTAAGGCAGTGTTTTTACGATAACCGATAACGCACAAACAGCCCGTACCTTGCACACAATTATATACAAATTTAACTCATGCGCACATTTTTTCCGTTTTTCCTGCTGCTCTTTCTCTCCGCTCGTCTTTCGGCACAGGCGCCGGGCAGTTCTTTTAAAAACCCGATCGTTGTCAGCAATCCTGATTCCGTACAATTCTTTGAACACCAGTACATTACCATTACGGGGCCGGTGGTGAGCACCAAAGAGTTCATGCAGGCCGACGGGGTGATCGGATACCTGAACCTGTTCAAACCCTATCCCGACAATGCCTTCGACATTACGATTTTCCGGAAAAGTATGGGCTTTTTTACGCCGCTTGAGCAATTTCAGGACAAACGCGTGCGCATCACAGGCAAGGTGAGTTCGTTTGTTCAGAAAAAAACGGGGAAGCGGCGGTACAGTATCCGGCTGACGAAACCGAAGCAGGTGGAGATATTGGAAAGGTAGCCGAACGGAACCAAATTCCCTTTTACCGAACCGTGAAAAAATGCCCCAAACGAATCATCGGTTTTTCCAGTAACCGATACGAAAAATGACTGACCGCCAGCGTCGCCAGAAGCGCTACCGGGAAAATCCATTCATCGGGGCTGTGGGAAATGCGTGTATTGACCGCTTTAACAACCCTGAAAACAATGGGGTGCAGCAGGTACAGGGAGTAGGAAACCATTCCCAGCCAATGAAAGATTTGGTGCAGCCGTCCGTACAGCCGAATATTTCCAAGAAAAAAAGAGGCCGTCAGCAGCAGTGTCGCAATGGAAAATACTACCCGGTTAGCGCCGCCCACGAGTGTTACAGCAGCGTTGCCTGCCGGGTATAAAAAAAGCACTAAAACGTTTAAAATCAACAGGATACGCCAGCGATACGCCGGCAGTTTTTCCGCTTCATTTTTATAAAAAGCGACACCCACGCCGGCTGCGAAGAAAAACGCATGGTTGATCGCCTGCACGTACACCGGCCACCAAACGGACTGCGGCGTACCGGAATCAATAAAAACGGGCTGCATGGCATAATACATGGCGCCAGCGAACAGCAGTAAAACCACCGTAGCAAGTGCTGCCCTGCTTTTGGAAGCCAGGAGCATAAAAAGCGGAAAAACGGTGTAATACACCCATTCGCAACCGATGGACCACGCGCCCGTGGCGATGTCGCGCGAAGCATCGACAAATCCGAACAAACAACTCAGGTTGAGGAGAATCTGCGCCCCCGAAAAAGGGGTTTCTTCCATAAAAATGGTGGCGAGCGTTGCCAGCCACAGCAGCGGAAAAATGCGAAACAGGCGCTTGGCGCCGAATTTCAACCACTCCCGTCCACGCGTAAAATCGGTGTCCCGGTAAACGCTCCCCAGCGCTATGCCACTGATCATGAAAAAAATAGAAACAGCGTACACACCCAGCCGGCCCTGCGGCGTGGCGGGATTCCAGGACTGCGTGATCCATTTTTCATAATGAAACACCAGCACTGCCAGGGCCATCAGGCCGCGCAGATAATCGAGGGAGGCGTAGCGGCTTACACCTCCACTTTCCACTCGCGCAGGGTTTCGCGCAGGGCAGCGGCGCCCTGAAAATGGATACCGTTGAGGCCCACGGCTTCAGCGCCTTCTACGTTGGCGAGGCTGTCATCGATGAACACCGCATCTTCCGGCTGCACGTCGTAGCGGTCGAGCAGGATTTCGTAAATATCGGAAAAAGGTTTGCGTGTTTTTTCGTCGCCCGAAACGACGATGCCCTCGAACCAGTGCAGGAACTCGTAGCGGTCGAGCGCTACCGGGAAGGTTTCATTGCTCCAGTTGGTGAGTGCCAGCAGGCGGTAGTTGCCGTTTGCCTTGAGGTCGCGGAGCAGTTCCACCGTGTCGTGGATCGGTCCGCCCAGCATTTCTTCCCAGCGGCCGTAAAAAGCGCGGATTTCATGTTCCCAGTCGGGGTGTTTGTTTACCAGCAGGGTAGTTCCTTCTTCCAGGGTGCGGCCGGCATCCTGTTCTATGTTCCAGTCGTGGGTGGCCACGTGTTCGAAGAAAAAACGGCGCTTTTCCTCGTCCGGGATGACGTGCTTGAAAACATATTCGGGATTCCAGTCAATCAGCACGCCGCCGAGGTCAAAAATGATGGTTGAAATCATGGCTTGTTTTTTTCAGGTTTTTGGTTTTTGGTGTTTCGTGTTTGGGGCGCATTGCTCCTGGCATTTTAAGCGATAAAGCCAGGAGCAACGCGCTCCAAACACAAAACACCAAACACGAAAAACACATTTACACGTTGAATCTGAAATGCATAATATCCCCGTCTGTCACCACATATTCTTTTCCTTCCACCGACATTTTGCCGGCTTCTTTTACTTTCGCTTCCGAGCCCAGCGTCACAAAATCCTCGTATTTGATCACTTCCGCGCGGATAAATCCTTTTTCAAAATCGGAGTGGATCACGCCGGCCGCTTCCGGACCCTTGGCGCCGCGGCGCACCGTCCAGGCGCGTACTTCCTTCACACCTGCGGTGAAATACGTAATGAGGTTCAGCAATTTATAAGCGGATTGAATCAGGCGGTTCACGCCGGGTTCTTTCAGGCCCATCATTTCCAGGTATTCCAGGCGCTCTTCTTTGGTTTCCATTTCCGCAATCTGCGCTTCGATACCCGCGCAAATCATGATCACTTCCGCTTTTTCAGCAGCCACCGATTTGCGGAAAACCTCCGTGTGGGCGTTGCCGGTTTCGATGGCGGCTTCGTCCACATTGCAAACGTACAAAACGGGTTTGGCAGTCAGTAGCGCCAGATCGCGCAGCACGAGGCTGCGGGCGTCTTCTTCCATATCCGACAGAAGTTCGCGCACCACGCGGCCTTGTTCGAGGTGCGACTTAACGGCCGTGAGCACTTCCAGCGCCCGGATGTCTTCCTTGCTGCCCATGCGGGCGGCGCGGGCCACCTTGTCGAGGCGTTTTTCGACGGTTTCGAGGTCTTTCAGGCCCAGTTCGAGGTCGATGATTTCCTTGTCGCGCACCGGATTCACCGAGCCGTCGACGTGCACCACGTTGTCGTCGTCGAAGCAACGCACCACGTGTACGATGGCGTCCACTTCGCGGATATTAGCCAGGAACTGGTTGCCCAGACCCTCGCCTTTGCTGGCGCCTTTGATAAGGCCGGCAATGTCCACGATCTCCACCGTGGTCGGCTGGGTGTTTTGCGGCTCCACGATCTCGGTGAGTTTATCCAGCCGCGCATCGGGCACGGTGATAATGCCCACGTTGGGATCTTTGGTGGCGAAAGGATAGTTGGCAGCCAGTGCTTTCGCATTGGTCAGCGCATTAAAAAGAGTAGATTTGCCAACGTTGGGCAGGCCAACGATACCGCACTGCAGAGCCATAAAATATGTCGAATAAATAATTGAATGAACGATCAGCGGCGCAGGCTGTTCTGTGCCTGTCGCTGTGTTTCGGAGTTCGCCCCTGAAAAGGCAATCTGAAAACGGCCGCAAAAGTAATAAAACACCCCGCTTATCAGGTGTAAAACCTGTAAGGTTTTCAAAACCTTACAGGTTTCCGGCAGTGAAAATAGAATAAAAGCAGTTTTTTCCTGTCTGACGCCTGTGACATAACCTCAGGAAAGTACTTAATCATCTATGAACCACCTCGCACACTGTTTCCTTTCTTTCGGCGATGAAGACCTGCTTCTCGGCAATTTTATCGGCGATTTTGTGAAAGGCCACGACTGGCAGGCCTACCCACCCGCCGTACAACAGGGCATTCTCCTGCATCGCACCATCGATTCCTATACGGATAACCATGCGATGACCGACCGCAGTGTGGCACGTATCCGACCGTATGCCGGGCGGTATTCGCCGCCGTTCACGGATATTTTGTACGACCACCTGCTGGCTTTGAACTGGGACAAATATACCGACGAGCCGTTCGAGGATTTTGCAGCAAAAACCTACCGCCAACTGGAAAACCGGCGTGCCGAAATGCCCGCCATTTTGCAGGAACGCCTGCCCAAAATGACTGCCGGCAAATTTTTGCACGGCTATACCCGCCGCGACGGACTGGAATGGGTGCTCGACCGGTTTAGCCTGCGGCTGGCCGGCAATTTTGATGCGAAAGCGCTCGGGCATTTCTTTTTTGAAGAAATCGAGGCGTTTTCGGAAGATTTTAATGCGTTTTTTCCAGATTTGTTGCGCATTTCAAAAGAGAAGGTTCGACTGTTGCCTTAATTCGGCTTTGCCACTTTAGCCGCGTAGCGGCATAACGTCGGTAGTTGCATCTTTTAACAAGTGGAGATTGGCAGCCTTTGAAAATTGACAGATCTTTGGGCAGTCGGGCCGGAGGCTACACCGGGTTATGGATACAACACGAATACCAATGGATACCTTGCTTAAAGACGCCTTTAATTTGCTTAAAATCAATTTTGATCGTGGAGAATCAGTCTTTTTTCACGAATTGATCTGGACCCTGGATGCAAAACACCATGCTATACTTGATACCAATGAACTGGATACAATTGTAAAAGAAATTGGAGGTTTGCAAAAATCATATACCCAAAAAGGAATCGAACTGAGCCGCCTTGAATCTGGGATTTCCGATTTTTTAACGCAGGATGACATCGACAATGCCATGCAAGTATATCGGGCTAAATTTTTTCCCAACCAGAAAAAATAGGATTTACTACTTTCAAATGACTCATAATATGCTGCGTTTTTATCCAATCCTTTTTATTTTCCTGACCTTCCAGGCCTACAGCCAGACGCCCCTCACCGCCCTCACCTACAACATCCGCTACGACAACCCCGACGACGGCCCCGACGCCTGGCCCGTACGCCGCGATCACCTGGCCGCGCAACTGCGTTTTTACAACCCCGACGTATTCGGCATCCAGGAAGGGCTGCACCGGCAGGTGGAATACCTGAGCCAGCAACTGCCCGCTTACGGGCGCGTGGGCGGCGGCCGCGACGACGGTAAGGAAGCGGGTGAATATTCGGCGCTGTATTTCCGGAAAGCGCGTTTCGGACTGCTGGAATCGGGCACTTTCTGGTTGTCGGAAACACCCGACGTGCCTTCCAAAGGCTGGGATGCAGCCCTGCCGCGCGTTTGTACCTACGCACATTTGTACGATAGCCTTTCGATGAAACGCATCTGGGTGTTCAATACGCATTTCGACCACATCGGGAAAGAGGCGCGTCTGCACTCCGCCGAACTAATCCTGGCCAAAATGAAGGCGCTGAATCAGAAAAACGAAGTGGCCATTCTGATGGGCGATTTCAACTCCGAAGTGACCGACCCGCCGGCCAAACTGCTGAACAGTGTTCTGATCGATACCTGGGCAGTAAGTGAACAACCGTCTTTCGGCCCCGAAGGCACGTTCAACGGGTTCAAATTCAACGAACCGGTCACCCGCCTGATCGACTATATTTTTGTGAATGACCGCCGGGTGCGCGTAAAACAACACGCGGTGCTCAGCGATTCGCGAAATTGCCATTACCCGTCGGATCATTTGCCGGTGCTGGCGAGGATGGAGTACTAACGTACCGCCGAACCCCAGTTCGGCGTGTGTGTCGCCGAACTGGGGTTCGGCGCTACTTCTTCAAATCCTCGTGTAACTGTTTGTAATTGATTTTCCCGCCGTTCGCCTTCAAATGTTCCACAATAGCAAACGCCCGTGAAATGCGTACATCCGTATTTTTTACGTGCCCGACGATGTAGAGCATAGTGCGCAGTTTGCCCGGCGTAAGCCCATGGAACAGCCGGTTGCCTTCTTCGTCCTGGGCCAGCACTTCGGCCAGTTCTTCGGGCATGGGTAGTCCGTATTCGCTGTCGTCCTTTTTGAGGCTGACACGCGCTGTAGAGCCCTCTTTCAGGCCGAGTTGGTCGCGGATTTTTTTATTTACCACGATGCAATACACGCCTTCTCCTTTCGGCACGAGCGCGCACTGGAATTCCACTTTTTCATTGAGGGTGCAGATGACTCGTTTGGCGTCTTCGGCCAGGAATGTCTGGGCAATCAGGTGGGGTACGGGCAGGTGTGCGCCCCAGAGTTTGTTGGTGGAAATTTCGAGAATGGAAGTGAATTGCAGGGACTCCTCCATGGGGGTGTTTCGTTTGTGGTGTTTTGTGTTTGGGGGGCGTTGCTTTTGGTGGCTCGGGCTATTTTATTTCAAAAAATGAAATGAACGCGGATTCGGTTTCATGTAAAAGAAACGCCAAGAACGGAGCCCCCTAAACACCAAACACCATACCCCAAACACCAAAACTACATGCCGACAGTGGAATTCAGATCCACGTAAATCGCAGTGCGGTCCACTTTTTCCGGCAGGGGGCCGAAATGACAAAGTTTGAGTTCCGCCATACGACGGCCGGCAATGGCACATTCGAGCAGACTTTTTTCATCGAGGCGGGCGGTGAGATAGCCCGACCAGAAAGCGTCGCCGGCGCCGGTAGTATCTTTCACATCCACTTCGCGGGCAGGCAGGAAATGGCGTTCTTCGCCGTTGCCCACCCAGCAGCCCTTGTCGCCGAGGGTGAAACAGACCTCGGAGGCGCCCATTTTCAGAAAATGGTCGATCACAGCATCGGGTGCGGGCGATTCGTCTTCATACAGACGGGCCCAGTCGACGTCGCTCACTTTCACAAGCGTGCGTAAGCGGCACAATTCCGCGACGAGGCGCTGGGCTTCGCGGCGGTCGGGCCATATTTTTTCGGCGTAATTGGCGTCGATGCTCAGTTGGCAACCGGCGCGTTTTGCTTTTTCAGCGGCTTCCAGGAGTACGTGCTGGGCCGGTTGTTTGCTCAAAGCGAAACAGGTGGTATGGAAAATGCCGATTTCTTCGAAGCGCTGGTACGGAAACTGACGGATAGAAAGAACCGCATCGGCTGCCCGGTACGGCTGGAAATTGGATACCGCCGCCGAACGAGTTACCAGAATGATGGTAGTGGGCTCGTCAACCTGCGCGATGTAAGTCGTATCGACGCCCAGTTTGCCGACGTAATTGCGCAGCACATCTCCCATATCATCGTTGCCTACCGTCGCAGCGAGCAGGGCCTTGTTGCCCAGCCGGGCCATGTTCATGGCCAGATTGGCAGGACTCCCCCCCGGAACACGTTTAAAAAGCGACGCTTCCTCCAGCGTTTGTACAAACTCGGCAGTAATGAAATCTACCAGCAGTTCGCCGGCGGAAAGTATGTCAATGGGTCTACGCATATACAGTTGAATCGTGCTCGCTTGGATTTCCCGGCAATGATACGGCAATTCCCTTGGATGTTGCTCACAAGGCGCCGGTATTGTTTTAAGAGGCTGGTCTGGTTTTTTGTGTTTAGTGTTTGCGATCTGGCTAAGCGCGGTAACCCTTACGAAATACAAAACACAAAAAAACAAACACGCGCTTTTGAAGCGCTATCCCATACCGCTCATACCGATCACCTCGGCAAAAACACCCGCCGCCGTTACTTCGGCGCCTGCTCCGGGGCCGCGCACCACCAGCGGCCGCTCGCGGTAACGTTCGGTCGTAAATACCACCATATTGTCGCTGCCGCTCAGGAAGTAGAACGGGTGGCCGGTATCGAATTGCTGCAACACGATGGCAGCCTTGCCATCCTCCAGTTTGGCTACGAAACGCAACACCTTGCCATTGTCTGCAGCCGTTTTGCGCATGTTTTCGAAATAATCGTCGGACTGTTCCAGCGCTTCAAAAAACTGATCGACAGAAGTGGCCTGCACGCATTTTTCCGGTAAAATCTGTTCGATGTCGATGTCGGCCGACTCCAGTGGCAGGCCCGATTCACGGGCCAGGATGAGCAGTTTGCGGCGCACGTCGGAGCCGGACAGGTCGTCGCGCGGGTCGGGTTCGGTAAGGCCGCGTTTTTTGGCCTCTTTTACGATAGCCGAAAAACCTTCCGTCTGGCCGGGCGCACAGAACGTATTGAAAATGAACGACAAAGTGCCCGAAAGAATGCCTTCGATCTTCACGATCCGGTCGCCGGAATGGATCAGGTCGTTCAGCGTGCTGATGATAGGAAGTCCCGCTCCCACGTTGGTTTCGTAGCGCCACTGCACCCCACGGCGGTTGGCGAGGTGCTTGAGTCGCAGGTACTGAACGTAGGGTGACGATGCCGCCACTTTGTTCGGTGTGGAAATGGAAATACTGGCGTCGAGGATTTGCTCGTAAAAGCCTGCTACGTCACCGGAAGCCGTGTTGTCCACAAAAATGGCATTGGGCAGGTTAAATGCTTTCATTTGCTCCGTAAACCGCAGCATGGAAAACGGTTCGCCTTTTTCCATCTCGTTTTTCCAGCCATCCAGCGGGATGCCGTTTTCGGTGAGCACCATACGGCGGCTGTTGGCCAGGCCGACGACCTTGATTTCCAGGTTGCGTTTTTCACGCAGGAATTCCGCCTGTGATTCGATCTGTTTCAGCAACGTGCTTCCGATCAGTCCCACACCCACCATGTACAGGTGCAGGGTTTTGGTATCCGACAGGAAAAACGCTTCATGGATGGCGTTCAGCGCTTTGGTTTCGTACATGGCATTCACCACGACGGAAATATTCAGTTCGCTGGAGCCCTGCGCGATGGCCACGATGTTGACGCCGTTTTTACCCAGCGCCTGAAACAGGCGACCGGAAATACCCGGGCGGTAGCGCATGTTTTCCCCTACTACGGCCACCACGCTCAGGTCGGTTTCTATTTTCAGCGGCTCGATAAGCGCTTCGCGTATCTCGTAGGCAAATTCCTTTTCCGCGGCTCTTTGGGCCGGTTTGGCCTGCGCAGGCGACACGGCGAAGGTGATGCTGCTTTCGCTGGAGCCCTGGGTAATGATCACGATGTTGACGCCGGCCTGCGCCAGGGCGTTGAACAGGCGTGCGGCGATACCCGGCACCCCGAACATGCCGCTGCCCTGCAAGGTGAGCAGACAGATCTGATTAATACTCGAAATGCCTTTGATGGCGCCGCCCCAGCCACCGTCCGATTCGGGCTGCAGGGTTTCTTCGGGCGGGTTTTCGCCGATATAGGTACCTTCGAATGAGGGGTTAAAGGTGTTTTTGATACGCAAGGGAATGCCTTTGGCCAGTGCCGGCAAAATAGTTGGCGGGTAAATCACCTTGGCGCCGAAATGGCTCATTTCCATGGCCTCCCGGTAGGTCATGCTGGGGAGGGTAAACGCCTTTTTCACCCGGCGCGGGTCGGCAGTGAGTACGCCGTCTACGTCGGTCCAGATCTCGATGACCGATGCATTCAGCGCCGCGCCGAGAATGGCGGCCGTATAGTCGGAACCGCCGCGGCCCAGTGTAGTAGTGAGTCCGTCGGCGGTGCTGCCGATAAACCCGGTTGCGGCCTGTACTTTCTGGTGCGTTTTATAATGTGCTGTAATCAGGCGGTTCGTTTCCTCAAAATCCACTTTGGCGCTGCTGAAATACGCGTCGGTGCGCACCACGTCGCGGGTATCCAGAAATTCGGTGGGAATACCGGACTGCTCCATGGCATGTGCGATGATGGCGGAGGAATTACGCTCGCCGAAACTGACCACAAAATCCAGCGAACGTGCCGAAGCTTCGCGCAGCAGAAAAATGCCCTGCAAAACATTTCCAAGCGCTTCAAAATTGGCGGCAATATGCGCTTCGATAACCGGCCGGTTGGCGGGTTCCAGCAAGGCTTCGATGGCGTCGAAGTGCCGCGTACGCACTTTTTCGAACACATCAAGGTACGACTGGTCGCCTTTCGACGCTTTTTGCGCCATATCGAGCAGCGTATCCGTCACCTTTGAAAAGGCGGAAAAGACTACCGTGAAACGGTCGCCGCGCTGGTGATAGGTTTTTAAAATGTCGATCAGGCTGCCGATAACTGCCGGGCTGCCGACGGAAGTACCGCCAAATTTGAGAACTTTCATGCGTTCCGGAAAGAAGTGAGAAGTGAGAAGTGAGGGGTTAGAAGCGTAAAGTGAGCGCAAAAAACGGGCTTACCGCGCTATTATTAAAGCAGAATTAAGAAAAAGACAATATTGGGAAGTGGACATGCTTCAGGAGATTGCACTATTTTTAGGCCGTTAATCATACTTAGCCGTTATGTCGACCGCAAAACTCAGCATTGTTATCCCCACCAAAAACGAAGCCAAATACATTGACCGGACGTTGGCGCAATTCACGGACTGGCTCGACCGCTATGCACTGGAGATCATCGTTTCGGATGCAAACAGCACGGACGGAACGGCAGAGATCGTGCGCAATTACGCGGCCCGCTACGGCGACCGGCATTTCAAACTGGTGCAGGCGCAAGGCAAGC
>ENA-UOWO01004730-UOWO01004730.1-activated-sludge-metagenome-genome-assembly--contig:-NODE-4730-length-14870-cov-4.986365_pt1 | contig 14870 bp, 17 predicted proteins | sample MGYA00238148_ERZ761564 | MGnify/ENA primary metagenome ERZ761564 (study PRJEB28885, sample SAMN05720194) | activated sludge metagenome | isolation source: Anaerobic digester | place: USA...
GACCTTGGCGGGCCAATCCCTATATAATTGGTCAACAACCAAGGCCAGACCCGTGGCCAGACCGACTTAGTCAGGACCGACCATGCAGGACCAGATCGAGGGCGCTCCGCTGATCAAGCCCTCCAGCACCGACCATCCGCTGTATCCCGAGATCGTCGAGGCGTGCCGCACCGTGTTCGACCCGGAGATTCCGGTGAACATCTACGACCTGGGTCTGGTCTACACCATCGAGATCGGCCCCGAGAATGCCGTCGACATCACCATGACTCTCACCGCCCCCGGCTGCCCCGTGGCCGGAGAGATGCCCGGCTGGGTCGCCAATGCCGTCGAACCCTTGGCCGGAGTGAAACAGGTCGATGTCCACATGACCTTCGACCCGCCCTGGGGCATGGACATGATGTCGGACGAGGCCCGGTTGGAACTGGGCTTCATGTAGGGCAGCCCCTCCATACGGCCTATGGACTTGATTTATTCGATTTAAGGCTGTATGACTTGATAATCGAACTATCAAGGTCATAGACCCTATGCACCTCGCACCCGTTGCCGTCATCACCGGAGACCTTGTCGCGTCGACCAGACGGTCGGCGGCGCAGGTCGATGCCGCAATGCAGGCAATCCGCGACGCTTCGCGCAGGATTGCCGGCTGGCACGCCCCCCCGGCTGATACCCGCTTTACCCGCCATCGCGGTGACGGCTGGCAGATCGTGCTGGCCGCCCCCCACCACGCCCTTCGCGCCGCCGTGGTGATTCAGGCCCGGCTGATCGCGCTGGGCATGGAAAGCCGCATGTTCATCGGGATCGGCACCGCAGACACGCTGGGAACCGACACGCTGGCCGATGCTTCGGGGGACGTGTTCACCCTGTCGGGACAGGGGCTGGACGACATCGGCAACCGGATCCGGATCGGGTTCGACGGCAGCGGCGTCAGTGTCGAGGACAGGTTGATCGCAGAGCTTCTGGCCGAAAGGATGCAGCGCTGGACTGCAGCCCAGGCCGAGGCGGCAGCATTGCAACTTGCCTCGCCGACACGGATCGCCACCTTGGGAGAGGTCGGCAAGACGCTGAACATCTCGCCCCAAGCGGTCAACGATCGCGCCCACGGGGCCGGAAGCGCCACGATTGCCTTGGTGCTGTCCCGATGGGAAGCTCTGAAAGCCAGCAAAGGATGGGGAAACACAGAATGACCGAAACCCTCGCCGCGCTGCTCTTTGCCCATGTCCTTGCCGATTTCGTCTTTCAGACCAACTGGATGGCCACCAACAAGCGCAACCCGCTGGCGCTGGGCCTGCATTTCGCCATCGTCTATGTCACCGCAGCCCTGGCCTTGGGCTCGTTCCACTATGGCCTTCTGGTCCTTGCCCTTGTCCATATCGCCATCGACGTCGGCAAGCTGGTGCTGGTCACGGTCTGGACGACCTCGCGCGGCTTCGGGCCCTTCCTTTTGGACCAGGCGCTGCACGGGGTGACGCTTGTCGCCCTGGCGCTCTGGCTGCCCGACCTTTGGGCGCAGGGCCTGTGGTCGCCGGGCGCCATCGTCACCGGAGAGGACGGCGGCATCCTTGGCACCGGGCTTTGGACCACGGAAACCGGCCTGCCCGTCACTCACCTGCCCGCGCTGATGGTCCTTTTCAGCGGCGCGATCCTGGCGGTCCGGGCGGGCGGCTTTGCGGTCGGCCTCTTGATGCGACCCTTTGCCGACCTTCTGCCCGCCGATGTCAGCGCCGAAAGCCTGCCCGGAGCGGGCCGCGTCATCGGCCAGCTGGAGCGCGGGCTGATCTTCGCCCTAGTGCTTTTGGGCCAGCCGCAGGGCGTGGGGCTCTTGATGGCCGCGAAATCCATCCTGCGCTTTGGCGCGGTCAAGGACGACCGCGCCCTGTCGGAATACGTGATCATCGGCACGCTGGCGTCCTTTGGCTGGGCGCTGGTCGCGGGCTATGCCACGCTTGCGGGCCTGGCCCTGTTCCCCCCGCTTGGAATCCTGCCCGCAACGCCCTAGATTAGGGTCAAAGGAGCCTCCTCATGTTCGGCATTCCCGGCAAAGCCGCCGTCACCCTGACCCCCGCCGCCCGCGCCCAGATCGCGCGGCTGATGGAACGGCAGTCGTCGCAAGGCCTGCGCATCGGCGTCAAGAAAGGCGGCTGTGCGGGGATGGAATACACGATGGAATACGTCGCAAGCGTCAACCCGCTGGACGAGGTGGTGGAACAGGACGGCGCGCGGGTGATGATCGCCCCCATGGCGCAGATGTTCCTGATCGGCACCGAGATCGACTATGAAACCAGCCTGCTGGAGGCCAAGTTCACCTTCCGCAACCCCAACGTGGCCGAGGCCTGCGGTTGCGGCGAATCGATCAAGTTCAAGGACGCCCCCGCCGCCTGAACTGGCAGCCTGAACGGGCGGCCTGAACGGGCTTGCGGGGCTTTCCCTTCTGCCGGTTCCGCGCTAGGCGTTAGCGCGAACAGGAAAGGATGCCCCGATGAAAAAGCTCGCCGCCGGCAACTGGAAGATGAACGGCACCCGCGCCGCCTTGGCCGAAGCGCAGGCGCTGACCGCCGCCCACCCCGCCCCCGCCTGCGAGATGCTGCTGTGCCCGCCCGCCACGCTGGTCGCGGCCCTTGCCGCCCAGGCCAAGGGCACCGCGCTGATGACCGGCGGCCAGGACTGCCACCCCAAGGCGTCGGGCGCGCATACCGGCGACATCTCCGCGCCGATGCTGAAAGACGCCGGCGCAACCCATGTCATCCTTGGCCATTCCGAACGCCGCGCCGACCATGGCGAGACGGACGCCCTGGTGAAATCCAAGGCCGAAGCCGCCCTGGCTGCAGGCCTCATCGCCATCGTCTGCCTGGGCGAGACCGAGGCGCAGCGCGACGCGGGCACCACGCTGCAGGTGATCGGCACTCAGCTTGACGGCTCGATCCCCGCCGGGGCGACGGCGGCGAACCTGGTGATCGCCTACGAACCCGTCTGGGCCATCGGCACCGGCCGCACCCCCACCCTGGCCGAGATCGCCGAGGTCCACGCCTTCCTCCGCGCCCGCCTTCAGGGCCTGATCGGGGCGGAAGCGGCGGGCACGCGGCTGCTTTATGGTGGGTCGGTCAAGCCGTCGAACGCGGCCGAGATCTTTGCCGTGCCGCATGTCGATGGTGCGCTGGTCGGCGGGGCCAGCCTGAAGGCCGCCGACTTCGGCACCATCGTTGCCGCGCTTTCGGCCTGACGACACGGGCTACGACATGGGGGCGTCGCTGCTGGCACAGCCGGGGCGACGTCCGGACCCTACCTTGCCAGCATGACCGTCCTTTCCCCCTCTGACCGCCGCACGCTTCTGGTGGCCAATGCCATCTGCATGGCCTCGATGATCATCTGGGCTTCGGGCCTGCCCGCCGCCAACCTGATCATCCCGCACATGCCGCCCATCGCCCTGACCGCCGGACGCGCGGCGCTGGCAGCACTTGTCCTGCTCCCGATCTGGTGGTTGCTGGAGGGGCGACAGACCGTCCTGTCCGCCAACTGGCTGGTGGGTGCCTGGGTCGGCTTTGTCACCCTGGGCCTTCCATCCTTCTTCGTGATCATCGCGCTCATGTTCAACGATCCCGTCACCGTCGCCATCGTCACCGCCGTCATGCCGATCTGCGGCATCCTGCTGGAATGCCTGGCCGACAAGCGCCCCTTCACACGCGCGCTGGCCGTGGGCCTGGTGCTGTCGGTCGCGGGCGGCCTGATCGCCGTGCGCGGTGCCGAAGGCGAGATCGACCTTGGCCTTGGCGTCCTGGCCGCACTTGCCTCGATCATCTGCTACACCTGGGGCAGCCGCGAAACCGTGCGCGCGCTGCCCGACCTGTCCCCGCTTGGCCGCAGCGCCATCACCGTCGCGGGCTGTGCCGGGGTCGCCCTTGTCGCCGCGCTGGGTGACGGCGTGATCCGCGGCGCCTGGCCCGACTGGGCCGCGATCGGACCGACCGAAATTGCAGGCCTTGCGATGTTCGGCATCGGCTCCATGGCGATCAGCCAGCTTTTGTGGATCATCTCGGTCGGCCGCATCGGCATCGGGGCGGCCTCGATGCACATGAACGCCGTGCCGTTCTACACCATGCTGATGGTTTTTTCCCTGGGCGGGGCCTGGAACTGGGGACAGACCGTCGCCGCCGCCGTTGTCGTCCTGGGCGCGCTGATCGCGCAGGGCCTGATCCTGCGAGGGCGTCTTTGATGCACGTGCTGTCACAATCCCCCAAGGACCCCGGTTTCGTCCAGAACCCCTACCCGTTCTACGAACGCGCCCGCGCCGCTGGCCCCTTCTTCCACTGGTCCGACTACAATCTGACCTGCACCGGCAACGCTGCCGCCGTGAACGCCATCTTCCGCGACCGCCGCTTTGGCCGCGAACCGATCACGCCGCCGGTGATTCCGCCCCATCTTGCCCCGTTCTACGCGGTCGAGGCGCATTCCATGCTGGAGCTGGAGCCGCCCCGCCATACCCGCCTGCGCACCCTTGTGCTGCGCGCCTTCACCTCGCGCCGCATCGCGGGCCTGGCCCCCGACATCACCGCCCTGGCCACCGAACTTGCCAGCGCCATCCCGCCCGGCACCAGCGATCTGCTGACCACCTTCGCCCAGCCCCTGCCCGTCCGCATCATCTCCCGCCTGCTTGGCGTGCCCGAAGACATGGCCCCCGATCTTCTGCGCTGGTCGAATGCGATGGTCGGCATGTACATGGCCGGCCGCACGCGCGAGATGGAGGACAAGGCGGTGCAGGCCACCGAGGCTTTCGTCGCCTTCCTGCGCGCCTATGTCGAAGACCGCCGCGCGCGGCCTGCCGACGACCTGATCACCCAGCTTATCGCCGCCGAGACCGAGGGTGAAAAGCTGTCCACGGACGAATTGATCAGCACCTGCATCCTGCTGTTGAACGCCGGGCACGAGGCGACCGTCCACACCATCGGCAACGGGGTGAAGACGCTTCTGGAAACCGGCACGCCCCTGTCAGCCCTTTTGCCCGAGAACGTCGAAAGCACGGTCGAGGAAATCCTGCGCTTCGACCCGGCGCTGCACATGTTCACCCGCTATGCCTACGACGAGATCGAGGTGATGGGCCACCGCTTCCAGCGCGGCGACCAGGTGGCCCTGCTTCTGGCCGCCGCGAACCGCGATCCGGGCACCTGGGACCAGCCCGACCGCTTTCGTCCCGACCGCCCGGTCAAGCCGCATGCCACGTTCGGCGCGGGCCTGCACTTCTGCGTCGGCGCTCCGCTGGCCCGGCTGGAGCTGCAGATCGCCCTGCCGATCCTGTTCGGCCACCACCCAGGACTGACGCTGGCCTCCGCCCCGGCCTATGGCGACGTCTACCACTTCCACGGGCTGAAAGCGCTGATGGTCCGGGTCTGACGGGCCGGGTCTGACCCTGATTCGACCCGCATGGTTAACGCCGGTTTCTCTCCCCGCGCGTAGAGACGGAAGAAAGACACGGGAAGGACGGAAAAAAGATCGCTGTCTTTCCCGATTTTCCCCACAAAGCCAAAAGGTTACAGCAGCGCCCTTAACCTGCCGCCGGCTGTTGCGTCACAGCGGCAATACCGTGGTCGACTTGATCTCTTCCATGCTCAGAAGCGCGGTCACGTTATAGATCCGCACCTCGGAAATCAGCGCCTGATAGAACGTGTCATAGGCTCGCGCGTTCTTGACCCGGACCTTCAGGATATAGTCGATGTCCCCCGCCAGCCGGTGCGCCTCCAGCACCTCGGGGCGTTCCCGCAGCGCTTTCAGGAACTTGCGCTGCCACTCCGCCTCATGCTCGGAAGTCCTTATCAGCACAAAGAAACACGCCTCCAGCCCCAACGCCTCGGGGTCCAGGATTGCCGTCGTCCGGGTGATCACCCCCTGCTCGCGCATCCGGCGGATCCGGTTCCAGACCGGGGTCTTCGACGACCCCACTTTCCGCGCGATTTCGTCCAGGGATTGCTCGGCATCGGTCTGCAGTTCGGACAGGATTTTCCGGTCCAGATCGTCCAGCGCGGCGCTCATTCCTGTTTTCCCCCATATCCCGGAACACGGGTTTGCCTGACCCGCAGTATCGGAACACCCGTCCTTATCTGCAAGGGCCACTGGTTCCGATATGGGAAAATATTCTATATTCAAGACAGATTTCTGGTCCGGGACGAATGACATGAGCCGCCGCTTCACCCCCAAGGTCGTCACCGCCAACCGCCTGCGCGAAGGCGACGTGGTCTATCTGACCGCCGACGACCACTGGTCACAGATCCACCAGGACGCCGAGTTGATCGAAGACGAAGCCCACGCCCAGATGCGCCTTCTTCACGCGGCGGCGCAGAAACTGCTTGTTGTCGGGGCCTATCTCGCCGATGCCAGGCCCGGCCTGAACGGCCCCGAGCCGACCCATTTCCGCGAGGAATTCCGCACCCGCGGTCCATCGAACTACAACCACGGCAAGCAAGTAGATCTGGCGTAGGTCGGGCTTCAGACCGACTCCCTTGAAAGAGCCCGCAATGTACTCCTATTCCGACTTTGATGAGTCCTTCGTCCGCGCCCGCGTGGCCCAGTTCACCAACCAGGTGAACCGCCGTCTTGATGGCAGCCTGACCGAAGACGAATTCCGCCCGCTGCGCCTGATGAACGGGCTTTATCTGCAATTGCACGCCTACATGCTGCGGATCGCCATTCCGTACGGCACCATATCTCCACACCAGATGCGCCAACTTGCCCATATCGCCGACACCTGGGACAAGGGTTACGGCCACTTTACCACCCGGCAGAACATCCAGTTCAACTGGCCGGTCCTGCCCGACGTCCCAGCGATCCTGTCCGCGCTGGCGGATGTGGAAATGCACGCCATCCAGACCAGCGGAAACTGCGTCCGGAACGTCACCGCCGACCATTTCGCCGGTGCCGCCGCCGATGAGATCGCCGACCCCCGCCCCTATGCGGAACTTTTGCGCCAGTGGTCCACCGACCACCCCGAATTCCAGTTCCTGCCCCGCAAGTTCAAGATCGCCATAACCGGTTCGCCCAATGACCGCGCGGTCACCAAAGCCCATGACATCGGCCTGCGCATGGTCCGCAATGCCGCCAATGAGCCGGGGTTCGAGGTCATCGTCGGCGGTGGTCTTGGCCGGACGCCCATGATCGGCGTCACGGTCCGCGACTTCCTGCCAGAAGCCGACCTGCTGCCCTACGTCGAAGCAATCCTTAGCGTTTACAACACCTTGGGCCGCCGCGACAACAAATACAAGGCGCGGATCAAGATCACCGTCCACGAAACCGGCCGCGAAGCGATCGCCGAAATGATCGAAGCCCGCTTTGCCGCGCTTCGCCCCCTCTTTGCTGGCAACGACCAGAAACTGCTGGCGGACATCCGGCAGGCCTTTGCGCCCCCCGCCTTCCGCACCGCGCCGACCGACGCCTACGACGCCTTCTACACCGCCGACCCGACCTTCCGGTCCTGGGCCGACACCAACCTGGCCGCGCACCGCAACGCGCAATATGCGATCGTCACGATCAGCCTCAAGGCGCACGGCCAGACGCCGGGCGACGCGACCAGCGCGCAGATGCGCCTTATCGCCGATCTGGCTGAAAAATATGGCCATTCCGACCTGCGCATCAGCCACGAGCAGAACGTGATCCTGCCGCATGTCCACAAATCCGACCTGCCCGCGCTGCACGCGGCCCTGACGACCCAGGGCCTTGCGACCGCCAATGTCGGGCTTCTTTCCGATATCATCGCCTGCCCCGGCATGGACTATTGCGCCCTTGCCACCGCCCGCGCGATCCCCGTGGCACAGGAACTTGCCACGCATTTCGAGGCGCTGAAGCTGGAGCATGAGATCGGCCCCCTGAAGATCAAGATCTCGGGCTGCATCAACGCCTGCGGGCATCACCATGTCGGCCATATCGGCATCCTTGGGCTGGACCGCGCTGGGGTGGAGAACTACCAGATCACCCTGGGCGGCGACGGCACAGAAGATGCGGTGATCGGCGAAAAGACCGGGCCGGGCTTTGCCTACACCGAAATCGTCCCCGCCATCGAACGCATCCTGCGCGCCTATCTGGACCTGCGGCTGGAACCGTCGGAAACCTTCCTGCACGCCTTCAAGCGGGTCGGGATGGAGCCGTTCAAGCTGGCGCTCTATGACACGGAAGCCGCGCAAGATGCCGCGTGATGGGCGCCATGACGGGCCGGTGGCCGAACGTGTGGCAAGCCTGAACGCGCGCTACCGTCACCATTCGGCAACCGCCGTGCTGGAACATGCGTTGAAGGACGCCGACCTTGGCCGCGTGGCGCTGGTGTCATCCTTTGGGGCGGAATCGGTCGTGCTCTTGCACCTTGTCAGCGTGATTGCCCCGGAAACGCCGGTCCTGTTCGTCGACACACGGATGCTGTTTCCCGAAACGCTGGACTATCAGCGCGCGCTGGCCGAAAAGTTGGCGCTTTGCGACATCCGCACGATCCGCGCCAATCCCGCACGGCTCAGCTTCGAGGACCCCGACAACACGCTGCACCAGTTCAACACCGACAGCTGCTGCAACGTCCGCAAGGTTGAACCCCTGGAACGCGCGCTGGCCCCGTTCGATGGTTGGATCACCGGCCGCAAGCGGTTCCAGAACACCGACCGCGAGGCGCTGCAGTTCTTTGAGAACGAAGGTGACCACCGGATCAAGGTCAACCCGCTGGCGCATTGGGGCCGCGAGGATCTTGAGGAATACATGGTCGAAAACCGCCTGCCCCGGCATCCCCTGGTCGCCAAGGGCTTTCCGTCGATCGGCTGCGCGCCTTGCACCAGCGCCGTGAAGCCCGGCGAAGACCCGCGTGCGGGCCGTTGGCGCGGCCAGGAAAAGACCGAATGCGGAATCCATTTCATCGACGGCAAGGCCGTGAAGACCCCAAAGGAGAACGCGGCATGAGCGTCATCGTCACCGATGCGGGCTTTGCCCACGCCACCCAGCGCGAGGTTGTGGCGCTGGCCGACCTGACCGACCAGACCGCCGTCGATCTGGCACAGACCGACGACCCCGAGGCGCTGGTCGGGCGGCTGGATCAGCTGACCCTGATCCGCGTGGCCTTCCCCGCCTTCAACGATGGCCGCGCCTTCACCGTCGCGCGGCGGTTGCGGGTGCTGGGCTATACCGGTCAGCTTCTGGCGCTGGGTCCGGTGATCGCCGACCAGTACGCCATGCTGCGCCGCGTGGGGTTCGACGGGGCCGAGATCCCGGACGACCTTGCCGCCCGCCAGCCTGCCGATCAGTGGCAGTTCCGCGCCGCCGACTGGGGCGCGCATCATTATCAGGCCCGTCTGCGCGCCTGATCTGTCCCGAAACAGACCATTGGCCGCAGCCCGCCGGGCTTTCCTTGCGGCCGCCGCTCGCCTATGGAGGGCGAAACGATGAACGAGACCGTCCTGATGACCGTTGCCAAGCCGCACCTCCCCGACGCGCAGACCGTGACATCGGTCAGACACTGGACCGACCGGCTGTTTTCCTTCCGGGTGACGCGGCCGCAGTCCTTGCGGTTCCGCTCGGGCGAGTTCGTGATGATCGGCCTCATGGGCGACAACGGCAAGCCGCTGCTGCGGGCCTATTCCATCGCCTCGCCCGCCTGGGATGAAGAGCTGGAGTTCTATTCGATCAAGGTGCCGGATGGGCCGCTGACCTCGAAGCTCCAGCATATCAAGGTCGGGGATGAGATTATCCTGCGCCCGAAACCCGTGGGGACGCTGGTCCATGACGCGTTGTTGCCGGGCAAGCGGCTGTGGTTCCTGGCGACCGGGACCGGGCTTGCCCCCTTTGCCAGCCTGATGCGCGAACCCGAGACCTATGAGAAATACGACCAGGTCATCATGATGCACACCTGCCGCGAAGTGGCAGAGCTGGAATATGGGCGGCAGTTGGTCGACAGCCTGAAGGATGACCCGCTGATCGGCGATCTGGTGGGCGACAAGCTGGTCTACTATCCGACGACCACGCGTGAGGCTTTCCCCCGGATGGGGCGGGTGACCGACAACCTGGCCTCGGGCAAGGTGTTCACCGACCTTGGCCTGCCCCCGATGACCCCGGCCGAAGATCGGGCGATGGTCTGCGGCAGCCTCGCCTTCAACGTCGATGTGAAGGCGATCCTGGAAGGGTTCGGCCTGAGGGAAGGCGCCAATTCCGACCCAAAGGAATTCGTGGTGGAAAAGGCGTTCGTGGGCGACGGGATCTGACGCCCGGACGCGCCTGTCCACAGTGGACAGATCAGGAAATCGCTTTCATATCAAATACTTGGTCGCGGGCGTTTACCGTTTCTTAACCCCCCCATGCCCGCACGGGACTGCCCTCACGGAACGGGCCGCACGCAACAGAAAGGGCCGCAGGATGATCCTGCGGCCCTTTGCTTTGGTCCGGTCGGACCCGGCATCACATGCCGAGCGCGGTCTTGACCTGAGCGATGGTGTCGGCAACCAGCGCCGGGTTGGCCTTGGCAGCCTCGACAGCGGTTTTCAGGGTGGCCTTGGTCGCGTCATCCACGGTCGAGCCGTCGATCAGCGCGATCACGGCGTCGGCGTTGAAGTTTGCCGGGTCCAGCGCGGCGGCGGCGGCGTCGGTCACGGCGGCGGCACCTTCGGTCGCGGCTTCCGTGGCAGCGGCGGCACCTTCGGTCACGGCCTCGGTCGCGGCGGCAGCACCTTCGGTTGCGGCTTCGGTCGCCGTTGCGGCAGCAGCTTCGGCAGCGGCGGCCGTCTCGGCGGCCTGAGCCTCGGCGGCGGCGGCGGCTTCAGCGGCCTGAGCCTCGGCCGCGGCAGCGGCTTCGGCGGCCTTCTTCTCGGCTTCGGCGACCATCTCTTTTGCCACTTGGGGCTTGTACACCAACTGATAATAGCCGCTACCGGCCAAAAGGACGACGATCGCGCCGATAAGGACAGTTCTGTTCATGTGAAATACTCCCTTAGCCGGGGCGTTGGCCCGGACGAGGCTCATATGGCACCTTGAACCGGCAAATGGAAGGCCGCGCATCACGCCAAGCCTGGAACCGCCGGGAAAAGGCAGATTTTCCAGCCCTGGCGGGGGTCAGCCGGGTTGCAGGTCGCGCCCGCCACGTCTAGATTGCGCGCGCATACTGCAGCCACCAAAGGACCACCGCCATAGCTCGTCGCCCCCACAATGCCCCGCCGCAACGCGAAACCGGACCCCGGATCAATGACCGCATCCGGTCGCCGGAGATCCGTCTGATCGGCGCGGATGGCGAAAACGTCGGGGTGGTGACCCCCGCCCGTGCCATGCAGATGGCAGAAGAGGCCGGGCTGGACCTGGTGGAAATTTCGCCGACCGCCGTGCCCCCGGTCTGCAAGATCATGGACTTTGGCAAGTTCAAATACGAGACCCAGAAGCGCGAAGCCGAGGCCCGCAAGAAGCAGAAGGTCATCGAGATCAAGGAAATCAAGTTCCGCCCGGGCACCGACATCCACGACTACGAAGTCAAGATGCGCTCGGTCGTCAAGTTCCTGGAGGAAGGCGACAAGGTGAAGATCACCCTGCGCTTCCGTGGCCGGGAAATGGCACACCAGGACCTTGGGATGGAGCTTCTGAAGCGGGTCGAGGCGGACGTGGTCGAGATCGGCAAGATCGAGAGCTTTCCCCGTCTGGAAGGCCGCCAGATGGTGATGATGATCGGCCCGAAGTAAGGGCACGGTCGCAACAGGACCAGGCGCGGGGGCAATTTGCCCCCGTTTTCTTTTTGTCCAACGGCCTCAGGTCGCTTCGCGCAGGCGGCCACGCTGGGGAATTTCCTTCAGCAAGCCCCCGACCCCCATCGCGGCGATGTCGTCATCCGTGACCTTCAGCCCGCAGGCCAGCCGCTCCAGCACCCAGTCCGCGCCGTTCAGCGCCGGGCTGCGGGCACAGCCGGGCAGTCCGATCACCGGGCTGTCGCCAAGCTGGCCCAGAAACAGCAGATTGCCCGGATCGACCGGCATCCCGAAGCGGTGTACGACGCCCCCGGCAGCGCGCAGGCCTTCGGGGGCGACGTCGTGCAGGTCCGAGGTGGCCGAGCCGGTCAGGATCAGCCGCAGGCTGCCCCTGGCCCGGACCAGCGCCGCCGCGACATCGGCGCTTTGGTGCGGAACAGTGACGCAATCGGCCAGCACGATCCCCAGCGCGCGCAACCGCGTCTCGACCGCGCGGCGGCCCTTTTGCGTCAGCTTGGGGCCAAGGTCCGGAACCTCGGTCAGGATCAGGCTGGCGCTGGCATGACGGACGGGAAGGATGCGGATCGCGTCCTGCGCCAGACCGCACGCCGCATCCAGCGCCGCGCCCGGAACGGCATAGGCGATGATCTTGACGGTGCCCGCCAGTTGCCCCGGGGCGACGCGGGTCAGCGGCACCAGGGTGGCCAGCGTGAGCGCAGGATGCACCCGGTTCAACGCGTGAACCGCAGCAGCGTCCAGATGCACCAGCCCCGGCCCGGTCGCGTTCAGGTTCACCCGCCCGGTATGCGCGGGCGACAGGGTCAGCCCGGCCTCCAGCGGGTCGGGCACCAGCGCGCGGGCCAGGCGGGCGGCGGCGGCATCTTCCGAGATGTCGTCGGGGTCCAGCCGCGCGGCCATGACCTCTGTCAGGCCCGCCGCGCGCAGCCGGGTCAGATCGGCGTCGGTCAGAGTGCAGCCCTTGCGCAAGCGTCCGTCGGGCAGCGCGACGGAATGGGCCAGGATCGCGCCCGTTGCCTGATCCAGGGGAACCGGGCCAAAGCGCATTACTGCCGCAGGATCTGGGTGATCTGGGCCATGACGCTGACGGCGATTTCGCCGGGGGTCTTGGCGCCGATGTCCAGGCCCACGGGGGCGTGGATACGGGCGATATCCTCGGGCGTGAAACCGGCTGCCGACAGACGCTCTACCCGTTTGGCGTGGGTCTTCTTCGACCCAAGGCAGCCCAGGTAGAAGGCGGGCGACCGCAAGGCGACCTGGATGGCCGGATCGTCCAGCTTGGGGTCGTGGGTCAGAGTGACGATGGCGGTGCGGGTGTCGGGGGCCAGCGCTGTCAGCGCCTCGTCCGGCCAGTCGTCCAGGATCGTCTCGCCCGGAAAGCGCTCGGCCGAGCCAAACGCGGCGCGGGGATCGATCAGTGTGGGCGCATAGCCGCAGGTCCGGGCGATGGTCAGCAGGGGCTGGGCGATATGCACCGCGCCGATGACGATCAGGCGCAGCGGCGGGTTGTGAACGGCGATGAAGCGGCCGTCCTCCTCGGTGCCCGAACGGTCGGACTTCAGCCGGGCATCGACGGCGGGGACCTGTCCGGGGGCGACAAGCTGGCGGGTCCAACGGGCGGGGTCGGTGACCATGGCCACGGCGCGACCGGCGGCGCGCGCTTCGGTCAGGGCGGCCAGCAGGGACTGGGCAAGCGCCTGATCGCCATCGCCCACGGGTTCGACCAGCACGCGGATCGTGCCGCCACAGGCCAGGCCCGCCGCAAAGGCGGTCTCGTCGCTGACGCCGAAGGTCAGGATGCGGGACCGACGGTCCTGCAGGGCCTCCAGCGCCTCGGTCACCACGGCGCCTTCGACACAGCCCCCGGAAACCGAGCCGACCATCTCGCCGGTGCCAGAGACGGCAAGCTGGCTGCCCGCCTGCCGGGGCGCGGACCCCCAGGTTTCGATCACCGTGGCCAGGGCAGCCCCCTGCCCGGCGCGGTGCCAGGCAAGCGCGGCTTCGGGGATCAGGTCATGCGCGGCGCGGGTCATGGGCCAAGTATGCGACGGCGGGGAAAGCGGTGCCAGAAAAATCAGGCCACCCGACAGGACGACGCCGCAGGCGGGGGCCTGCGGCGTCGGTTGGATCAGGCCCGGGATCAGGTCCGGTTCAGTTCCGGCTGGCGGTGCGCATCAGGGGCGTGATGACGCGGACCTCGACCCGGCGGTTCAGCGGTTCGCTAACCTGGGTGTCGATCAGCAGTTCAGTCTCGCCGTAACCCTGCACGACCATGTTCTCCGGCGGGATGTCGAAGTATTCGGTCAGCGCCAAGGCGACCGATTCGGCGCGGCGGTCGGACAGCGCCAGGTTCAGCGCGGCCTTGCCGGTCGCATCGGTATGGCCTTCGATCAGGAACATCTCGTCGGGATTTTCATCCAGCAGGTCCTGCATCACCCGGCCAAGGTCGGCCAGGTTGCGCGCCTCGTCCGCCGCAATCGCTGCCGAGCCGGAGGCGAAAGTCACAGCCTCGACGTCGATCACCGCCGCCAGCGCCCGCACTTCGGCGATCTCGCGGATCTGGCGCAGGCTGAACTTGCGCCCCGCCTTGTCCGCTTCCAGCGCCGCCAGTTCGCGCTTCAGCGCCGCGTCGTTGTCCTTGGACGAAATCACGATGCGCTTCTTCGGCTTCGGCAGGTCGCGGATGATCACCACTTCTTCCGGCTCCAGATCGTTGATCAGGATGATCTCGCGGCCGCGGTCGTCATAGGTGGCACGGCGCAGCACGCGCCCCGTCGCATCACGGATCGTCACCACCTGGGTGCCATCCTCGCGTTCGACGATGGTCCGGGTCGACCCGTCGCGGAACGTTTCCGTCCGCACGCGCGAGCCGGGCTGACGGATCACCGTATCGTCGTCTTTCAGCACCTGGTAGGTCCCGTCAGGACGCAGCACGATCACGCGGTCGCCGGTGTTCGACACGACGCGGCGATCCTCTTTCTCGTCATTGGCGGATTTGATGATCGCACCGACTGCCAGCGCGCCCAGCACCAGAAGGCCCGCCTTTTCCAGATCGGACAGGCCGGACTTCTTGCCTTCGGCCAGCTTCACGGGAGCGGCGGCAAACTCTTCGGATGCCGTGCGGGTGTTGTCTTCGGTGATCAACGATTCGGTGACTTCGCCGATCAGGTCCTCGGGATTGGC
>ENA-UOWO01004731-UOWO01004731.1-activated-sludge-metagenome-genome-assembly--contig:-NODE-4731-length-14868-cov-5.186323_pt1 | contig 14868 bp, 14 predicted proteins | sample MGYA00238148_ERZ761564 | MGnify/ENA primary metagenome ERZ761564 (study PRJEB28885, sample SAMN05720194) | activated sludge metagenome | isolation source: Anaerobic digester | place: USA...
ACTCGACTGACGGTAAAAAAAAGTGACAACCCCAGGCACAGGCAGTGGACTCAAGATTTAGTAGGTTCTCTTCATTGTTACCAAAGTGATTAGCCTTATAATACCTTTCTGAAGGTTTCTTAAATTTCTTTCAGCGTAGTAAATAAATTCTTCATATTATAAAAAATAAGATGTGTTCTAACCAGAGGCTTCGAGCTTTATAGAATAGCAGTCATTTTTTAGCGATCATTAGGATGATAACACATTATGCAGATAGGCACAAAATGTTGGTATATCAACCAAAAGCCATGGTGGCGAAGGTTGGAAGCATTGAAGAGATCGCTTGTCACACTACAAATAAAAAATCTGATCGCTGAAAACTGATCGCTGAAAACTGATTGCTGAAAACTGATTGCTGAAAACTGACAGCTGATAACTAAACAACTATTTGCTATGCTGATAGAAAAAGTGTTGGCTATTTCAAAGTTTGAATTAACTTAGTCATTGAAATTCAAACAAACAAAAATCATGACTAATAGACGAGATTTTATCAAGACCACAACCCTAGCTTCTTCTGCTTTATTTTTTCCAAATATTTTAATTCCCCAGAAGAAAGAATCACTAGGTATTGCCCTCGTAGGTCTTGGGTATTATTCTACAGATATCCTCGCAAAGTCATTTGCATTTACTAAAAGTTGTCATTTGGCAGGAATTGTCACCGGTACCCCATCTAAGATTCCAACCTGGAAGAAAAATTTCAACCTCAAAGACAGCAATATTTACAACTATGAAAACATGCACGAGATGGCCAATAATCCGGACATTGACGTAGTGTATATCGTACTTCCAAATAAACTCCATTTGGAATATTGTAAAATTGCGGCAAATGCAGGAAAACATGTCTTTTGTGAAAAACCCCTCGCCATGAATGGAAAGGAAGCCGCAGAGATTATAGCAGTTTGCAAACAAAATAAGGTAATGCTCACCGTTGGATATAGGCTCCAACACGAACCCAATCACAGAACCCTCATAGAATGGGCACGTAGCAAACCCTTTGGTAATATAAAGGAAATAAATGCAGCTGCTGGTTGGATGTCTAATGGTGGGAACAACTGGAAATTGAGAGCTGCTTTGGGAGGTGGAGCGGTCATGGACATGGGTACCTATTCTCTCAATGCTGCAAGGTATATTACACAGGAAGAACCGATAGCTGTCACTGCCCATACCATCATTGCCAGACCGGATATCTTTTTTGAAGTGGACGAAACGACAAAATTTATGTTGGAATTTCCTAGTGGCGCAATAGCCAATTGTACGACCAGTCTGGGTCAAAATGTCAATAATTTGGAAATAAATTGTGAGAAAGGTTCTTACAGTTTGAGTCCATTCCAGGGATATAATGGCGTCAAAGGATTTGCAAGTGATGGAACCTTACTCAACAAAACCATTGACAACCAGCAGGCAAAACAAATGGATGATGACTCAAAAGCAATCATGAACGGATGGGCTCCTATGGTCCCGGGTGAAGATGGTCTCAGAGACATGAGGATCATTGATGCGATTTTTTCGAGCGCTAAATATGGTGGTCAACGCATTGTTTTATAATTGAATCTATCACAAAGCCTTCAGAATGGATTTTGCTTTTTTGATCCTGAACTGAATGGCCACTGATTTGTCGGGTTTAATGATGTTGAGTATTTCCAAGAATTCTACGCTTAATTCCGGGTATTTGATAACCACCTTCAAGGCCAAGGTAATGGCAAAAGCTCTGGGAGCAATATCCGCTTTGAGATTGAGTATTAGATTGGAACACAAATTATAAATCAGCCCTTCTTGTTCTATGGGAATCTCATGATATTCCAGTATTTTGAGCATATTCCGCAGAAGCGCCTGTTCGTTGTTCTCAACACCCCATTGCAATCGTACACAAAAAATCTCTAAAAATTGATTCAATCTTCCTGGGTATTTTTGAGCATAGTTGCCAATCAACCAAGATACCCTCTGTGATATCGTTTTATCACCATCGGCCAAAAGATCGACCATGGCTTTTTCTTTTTCAATATCGGGGTAAATGTAAATGATGAGCCTGATAAGATTCTGCTTTGAGCGATCTGAGTAAAGTGAGTCTTTGATATATTGGTAATGGTCAACACTCATTGCTAGGCAATTACCATTCAAACTTTTTGAGCGCAGGGATTTTAAACCAAGAGAAAATGCTGATCAATAAGGTCATGGTCCCACCAAATAATACAGCAGGGATGGTGCCCATGTAAGCAGCGGTCACACCACTTTCAAATTGACCCAATTCATTGCTGCTATTCACAAAAATGCTATTGACGGAAGATACTCTGCCCCGCATTTCATCCGGAACAAACAACTGAAAGTCCGTGCCACGGATGATCACACTTACCCCATCAAAAAGTCCACTTACCAACAAAGCCATAAAACTCAAAAGAAAACTCTTGGATAAAGCAAAAACAATGATGCACAATCCAAAACCAGCGACGCTGTAAATCAGATATTTGCCTTGAGATTGGCGCAGGGGCTTTGCTGTGAGATAGGCAATGGCTAGAAAATTGCCTAGATAGGTTGCCGACATCAACATGCCAAATCCTTGTGGGCCTACGTGCAAAATGTCCTTGGCAAAAACAGGAAGTAAGGCAACTGCCCCACCAAATAGGACTGCAAACATGTCCAGACTGATGGCCCCAAGTAATGCTTTTTGGTGGTAAACGAATTTTAATCCTTCCTTCACACCATCCCAAGTACGCGTTTTGCCTTTGTTCCAACTGATGGCTTTGGGTGTTATTCTGCCAAAAATCATGATGGCCGACAACATCAATACACAAACTAATACAAATGACCAGGTGACATTGACAAATCCTATGAGAATTCCTGCGATAAAAGGCCCGATAACGGCTGCAATCAACCAACTCATGCTGTTGATGGAGGCGGCTTTCACCAAACTTTCAACAGTAACCAACTGAGCCAAAAATGCATTGATTGCCGGAGAACTATAAGCCCGAATAACTCCCGTTAAAAAAACGGCGAAGTAGATGAGCATCGCAACGACATTATTTTCTAAATAAACGATGGTTTGAGGTAGTGTCAATACTAGCAGTGCGATCATGACAACCAGATAAGCCCAAAAACACAAAGTGATGAGCTGGTGCTTATTGCTGCGGTCAACCCTTACACCTGCTGGCAATGCCAAAAGGATGGCAGGAATCACTTCACTTAAGCCAAGAATACCCAATGCCAATTTACTCCCTAAAAGCTCATAAAGTTTCCAGCCCAAAATAACAGGAGTCATTTTTAGTCCTGCAATGAAGAGAAACCTGGCCGCAATAAACAAGGTAAATTCCTGATTGATGATGGGCAATGTTGGTATCTTCAAAAGAAAATCACTTTGGTTTTAGTTGATTGTTGGATTATTTTCGAATAGATGATCTTTCATTAATTAATGTGTAGACCATTTAAAGGATAAAATTACTTTTTTTATTTACCATGTCTGCCTTCCAAGACTTTTATTACATCTGCCAATTTAAAATTTTTGGCTTGCAATAAAACAAGGTAGTGGAAAAGCAAATCTGCAGCCTCACCAAGAAATAAATCATCGTTGTTGTCTTTGGCTTCGATGACGATTTCAACGGCTTCTTCACCAACTTTCTGAGCAATTTTGTTGATCCCTTTTTTGAATAAGCTGCTGGTGTAAGATTGGTCTGACTCGTTGTTTTTTCTATCCGTGATGACTTGTTCCAGATAGTCTAAAAAAGCTGTATTGCCATTGCTGTTTTCTTCCTGCCAGCAAGTATCATCTCCTGTATGACAAGTTGGTCCTTGCGGAAGTGCCTTGATCAACAGTGCATCCAAATCACAATCGATGGCTATTTCACTTAAGATCAAATAATTTTCACTGCTTTCGCCCTTGGTCCAAAGACGATCTTTTGATCTGCTGAAAAAAGTAACCTTACCTTCTTCCAAAGTTTTGTCAATGGCCGCTCTGTTCATGTAACCCAACATCAATACTTTGCCAGTAATACAGTCTTGGACAATAGCGGGAATCAATCCGCTTACTGCATCATATTTTATATTTTCTATATCTAGTGCCCTCATTTATATGATTGTTTGATTATATTCTGATTGAAATGCCATTATCCGCCAAATAGCGCTTTAATTCCGGGATTTTTATTTCTTGATAGTGGAATACACTTGCTGCAAGAGCTGCTTGAGCGATATTGCCATGGAGCACATCCAGAAAGTCTTCCTTTTTGCCAGCACCACCAGAGGCAATGACAGGAATATTTACCAAGTCATTGAGTTTTTGGAGGGCTTCCAGTGCATATCCATCCTTCGTGCCATCGTGGTCCATAGAGGTGAAAAGGATTTCTCCCGCACCTCTGCTTTCTGCTTGTTGAGCCCATTCAAAAAGATCCAGGCCTACACTTTTTCGCCCACCGTGGGTATGCACCATCCATTGTCCATCAACACATTTGGCATCAATGGCAACAATGACGCACTGTACTCCAAAGGCAGTTGAAATTTCCTCAATCAAAGCTGGTCTAGCGATGGCTGAAGAATTGACGGAAACCTTATCTGCACCACTTTGCAAAATGTCATAAACGATTTCTTTGCTATTGATACCGCCTCCTACAGAGAAAGGAATATTGATGACTGCGCCTACTTTCTTGACAAGATCAATCAAAGTGGTGCGTCCTTCGTGCGTTGCAGATATATCCAAAAAAACCAACTCATCGGCACCTGCTTCCGCATACGTTGCTGCAAGTTCTACCGGGTCACCAGCATCTCTCAGCGCAACAAAATTAGTGCCTTTTACCGTACGACCGTCTTTGATATCCAGGCAAGGTATGATCCTTTTTGTCAGCATGATTTTATATTTAGGGGTCCGAACAATGCTGGTAAGGTAATTTTTCCTTCGTAAATAGCCTTACCAACAACCACTCCGTACATGCCCATCTCCACGACTTCTTCCACATCAGAAAGTTGTGCGACACCGCCACTTGCGATGAGGCCAATTCCTGGGTGTTTTTCCATCAGCCTCTTATATAAATCGGTAGCAAGGCCTTGTAACATGCCGTCTTTAGCGATATCCGTGCATAAAAATAAGGTAGCGCCTGCTTGCATATAGGCAGATATAAAATCATCAATGTGTTGATCAGAGGTATGATACCATCCTTCTGTTGCAATATATTCGTTATGAACATCGGTACCAATGACAATCCTTTCTGTTCCAAAATCCTGCACCCATTTAAAAACTTCTTCTGGATTTTTTACGGCAAGGCTTCCTATGATTGCTCTTGACACACCATTCTCAAAAACCTGCTCAAGTGTGGCTCTATTTCTGATGCCCCCTCCCATTTCAATAGCCAAAGAGGTCTGATGCGCAATATCATAAATGGACTGCAAATTATTGCCTTGCCCTTTTGCAGCATCCAAATCTACCAAATGAATGTATTTTGCACCAGCATCCTCAAAAGCTTTGGCCATTTCCACGGGACTGCTGTGGTACACTTTTTCAGTATCGTAATCGCCTTTGGTCAACCGTACACAACGGCCTCCGATCATGTCTATTGCTGGAAGTATTTGTGTCATCATTAGATATTCAAAAAGTTTTGTAAAAGTTTTTCGCCCACACTGGCACTCTTCTCAGGGTGAAATTGTACACCCCAGTAATGGTCTTTGCGCATTGCGGCACAAAAAGGTAAAATGTAGGAAGTTTCAGCAATGGTATATTGATCTTTTGGCACATAATAACTATGCACAAAATAGAAATAAGCGTGATCATCAATGTCTTTCATCAAGGCATCATCCGTTGGAATTACGGTATTCCAGCCCATGTGCGGTATCTTTTCTGTTTCACTTTTGAATTTTGTAACCGTTCCCGGAACCAAACCCAAACAAGCAACATCTCCTTCTTCAGAAAACTCCAGCATGATTTGCATACCCAGACAAACGCCTAGAAATGGAACTTTCACCGCCTTAATGGTATCCACCAAATTGCGTTCATGTAATGCTTCCATAGCAGTGGCCGCATGTCCTACACCTGGTAAAATTACCTTATCAGCACTGAGAATGACCTTTGGATCTGCCGTTAATATTGGGTTTGCACCCAATCGCTGTAAGGCGTTGATGACAGATCGGGTATTGCCAGCATTGTAGTCAATGATTGCGATCATAATACCCCTTTTGTACTTGGTATTTCCATATTCGTATCGCGGCTTTTAGCTGCTTTGATGGCTTTGGCAAACGCCTTAAATATGGACTCAATGATGTGGTGTTCGTTGTCTCCTTGAGCACTTATACTCAGGTTGCATTTGGCATGATCTGAGAATGATTTGAAAAAGTGGTAAAACATCTCTGTAGGTACATCACCGATTTTTTCTCTTTTGAAGTCTACATTCCATTGGATCCATGGTCTGCCTCCAAAGTCAATCAATACTTCCGCTTTGGCTTCATCCATTGGTAATGCAAATCCATATCTCTGGATGCCCGCCTTTTTGCCCAATGCCTCGTCGAATAACATACCCAAAACAATGGCTGTATCTTCAACGGTGTGGTGTTCGTCGATGTGTAAATCTCCTTTGGCTTGGAGAAATAAATCAACCTGAGCGTGTTTAGCTATTTGCTCCAACATGTGGTCAAAAAACCCCAATCCTGTATGAATTTCACAGCTACCAATACCGTCGAGGTTGATTGCTCCCGATATTTTGGTTTCGGAGGTATTTCGGATACATTTTGATTTCCTGTCCAGTGTAAATAAATACTTTTTTATTTCTGACCAAGATTTTGCATCCAGAGCAACTACTTCTTTTAAATTTTCAGGAATTTCCCCCTTACCGTCAATGCGTATGCCTTTACAGCCCAGATTTTGCGCCAGCATCATGTCTGTAAGTCGATCTCCCACAACGATGGAATTTTCCAGATCAAAACTGCCGTTCATGTATTTGGTCAACATACCTGTCCGCGGTTTACGATGAGGTGATTGCTCGTGTTCAAAACTGCGGTCTATGTGAATGGCTTCAAATTCGATGCCTTCTCCTTGGAGGGTATTGATGAGCAATTGGTGTGCCGGCCAAAAGGTAGCTTCTGGAAATGAACTGGTTCCCAAACCGTCCTGATTGGTTACCATCACCAATAAATAATCGAGCTTGGTGGCAATGTCATTTAAATTGGTAAAAAGGCCCGGCAAAAAGGATAACTTCTCCAGCGAATCTATCTGTTCGTCAGCAGGTTCGTGGATGAGCACACCATCTCTATCCAAAAACAAAATCTTTTTCATGGTAATATTCGTTTAGTTTGATAAAGAATATGTCATTTTCTGTTGGCGTTCCAACGGTGATTCTCAAGCAATTATTACAATGTAACTGGCCATGTCGATTTCTCACGATGATGCCTTGACTGGTCAGAAAATGATATAACTTATTTGCATCGTCTACTTTGACCAGCAAAAAGTTTGCTTCAGAAGGGTAAATCTCCAAAACGCCCTTAAACCTGGTGAGTTCCAAAGCCATTCGTTTTCTTTCTGCTATGATCATTTTGATTTCCTTTTGCAGAATATCCATTTGATCAAGCATTTTCATCGCTTCCTCTTGGGCAGGATTGCTGATGTTGTATGGAGCTTTTATTTTATTAAATATGGAAATGATTTCTGTGTTTGCAAATGCCATTCCTATTCTGATCGAAGCACTTCCCCACGCTTTTGAAAATGTTTGGATGACCACCAAATTTGGAAATTCCTCAATGTAATTTTTCATGGAATCTTGCTCACAGAAATCTATGTAAGCTTCATCAATAACCACAAGGCCATTAAATTTACGGATGAAATTTTTCATCTCCTCCACGGGCAAAACGTTGCCAGAAGGATTATTGGGTGAGCATAAAAATGCCACTTTTGTTTGAGGCCCTGCCGTTGCAAGCATCAAGTCAAAGTCCAAAGTAAAGTCAGCACGCAAAGGAACTTGAATCAACTTTACATCATTTATGTCTGCAGAAACCTGGTACATGCCATAACTTGGATTTGGTGCAATGATGTCGTCCACACCCGGATTGCAAAATGCCCGAATGACAATGTCTATAGGTTCATCAGAGCCATTTCCCAAAAAGATATATTTCGGATCTATATTTTTAAATAACGCAATTTTTTCCTTCAATTTCCATTGTAAAGGATCTGGATATCTGCTGTATGGATGGTCAAATGGGTTTTCATTGGCATCAATATAAATTTCTGCTTCCCCTTTGAATTCATCTCTTGCAGACCGATAAGGCCGCAAGTTTTTAATATTTTCTCTCAGTAAAGATTGGATATTCACCATCGTTATACCTTTTGCTGTGATAAAAATGCCAAGCGGATTTTCACGGCATTGGCATGTGCTTGCAAATGTTCGGCTTCGGCCATTGGTATGACCAATTTTCCCAAACTCACCAAACCTTCTGGAGTGGCTGATTGAAACGTAATCTTGCGAGTAAAGGAATCAACATTTACGCCACTGTAAGATTTAGCCCAGCCATAAGTTGGTAAGGTGTGATTCGTTCCTGAGGCATAATCTCCAACGGATTCAGGGCAAAAATTCCCCAAAAATACCGAACCGGCATTGACTATTTTGGAAGCAAGATCTGAAGCACTTTCAGAAGCAATGATCAAATGTTCGGGTGCATAGTCATTGATAAACTTGAATGCTTTGTCCACTTCTGACTCTATGATGATGCAGCTATTTTTGAGCGCTTGTACAATGATGTCTTTTCTGGGTAAATCAGCTACCAACTCTTCAATTTCATTGGCGATCTGATCAGCTAATACATCACTGGTTGTCACACATACTACTTGACTATCAATGCCATGTTCTGCTTGTGACAATAAATCTATGGCAACGAATTTAGGATTACACGTCTCATCTGCATAAACCAAAACTTCAGAAGGACCCGCCGGCATGTCAATTGCCACACCATAAGAGATCGCTTTTTCTTTCGCTGCGGTAACGTATTGATTGCCTGGACCAAATATTTTGGCCACTTTTTTGATGCTTGCGGTGCCAATGGCCATGGCTGCAATGGCTTGAGAACCACCCACTTGCATGATTTCAGTGATGCCACAAATATATGCGGTCGCCAATATCACAGGGTGGATTTTGCCTTCGTGAGTTGGTGGACTACAGAGTACAACCTCCTTACAACCAGCGATTTGAGCAGGTAAAGCCAACATTAAAATGGTAGAAAAAAGTGGTGCCGTGCCGCCAGGTATATAAATGCCGACTCGCTCAATGGCTACCGATTTTTGGATACAATTTACACCAGGCATCGTTTCTATCTCCACACCTTTGGATAATTGAGCCTCGTGGAATTTCATGATGTTAGCCTTTGCACCTTCTATTGCAATTTTCAAGTCTGCATCCAAAGACTTGTATGCGGACATTACTTCAGCATCAGAAACTTTGATGTTTGGAATGTCAACTCCGTCAAACTTTTTGGTGAGTGCTTTCAACTCATAATCCCCACCTTCGGCAATGCCGTCATAAACTTTTTGAATGACAATTTCCATGTCGCTTCTCTCAAGTTGTGGCCGTTGTTTGAGTTTTTTGTATTGGTCCTGACTAGGTTGATATATTATCTCAATCATTTTTTCCAATTAAGTGGTTGAATCTATACGATCATTTTTTCAATCGGGATGACCAAAATTCCCTGGGCTCCACATTTCTCCAATTTGTTGAGCACCGTCCAAAAATCTTCGTCATTGATTACCGAATGCATGCTGCTCCAACCTTCTTCCAAAAGTGGCAAAACGGTTGGACTCTTGAGTACAGGTAAAATCTGACTAGCTTCCGCAACCTTATCATTTGGAATATTGAATAAGATATATTTATTTTTTCTAGCCTTCAAAACGGATCGGATTCTGAAAGCCAGCTCTTCGATGAGTTCAGATTTTTCAGCAAGTGAATTTTTATTAGCGGCAAGCACTGCTTCTGATTTCAGCAAAATTTCCTTTTCCTCCAAGCCATTTTTAAACAAAGTGTTTCCACTACTCACCAAGTCACAAATAGCATCGGCAAGACCAATGTTTGGCGCAATTTCTACCGATCCAGAAATGAGGTGAATACTAGCTGTGACATTGTGTTTGTTTAAGTATTGTTGCAAGCTGTGCGGATAAGAAGTGGCTATTTTTTTACCATTCAAATCCTGCGGACCATTGAAAGGCACCCCTTTTGGAACAGCAACTGAGAGTCGGCATTTTGAAAAACCGAGTTTTTCTACCACAGCAATGTCCACATTTTTCTCAATGAGCACATTTTCTCCCAAAATGGCAATATCAGCTACGCCATCCTCCAAGTATTTTGGAATGTCTGAATTCCTGAGGAACAATACCTCGGCATCAAAATTTCTGACCTGTGCTTTGAGTGTATCGAGACCATCTTCGACCGAAAGTCCACAATCCTTGAGTAATTTGAGACTGTCTTCATACAATCTTCCCGATTTCTGCACCGCAATTTTTATCATTTCCTTTTCTTAGTTTTGAGCCCTCTTCGCACCGTAAACAGAGGTCATAAAAAAACAACTGCCCACTCTTGCGAAGCGGGCAGTTTGATTAAATATTTATCTTTATTTGAAAAATATGATCATACTAATACAACCCACCAATCGCTCTCGCGCTGTGATGATGGTGATGTGTATGATGAAGTGTATTCAAAATTTTGTTTTTTAATTTCAAAGTTGCGCCACAAAAGTAGACAATCTGAAAGTAAAAGTAAAGCTGTTTCCAAAAATTAATTGGAAAAACATGACAATTTCACAATTTCAGGCTTTGAGTTTGAATTTTATAAAACATCAAATAGCTTTTATAAAAACGGAATCTCTAATTTTTATGCCATTAAAATAGAAGAATCAAAATTTGAAAAGCTAATTTTGGATTTCTCTGTTAAAGAAACTACATGAATTCAAAATCCAGAATCTATTTTATAAATGCCCTGCTTCTTTTGAGTTGTTTTCATTTGAAAGCCCAAGTATTAAGATCAAATTTGCCTTTACTATTGATCAACACCAACGGAGCATCAATTCCCGATGAAGACAAAATCACGGCAGAAATGAAAGTCGTAGATCTTGGTGCTGGCAAAGAAAATACTGATACCAGCAAAGTATTTGCATTCGAGGGCAAAATAGGAATAGAGTTGAGGGGTTCTTCTTCACAGATATTTCCTAAAAAGCCATATGGTATTGAAGTAAGAGACGAACAAGGAGAAGACACAGACCATTCATTTTTTGGATGGCCCAAAGAATCAGATTATGTGCTATTTGCATCCTACAACGAGAAAAGCCTGATGCACAACGTGCTCACCATGAATATGGCCAGGGGTTTGGGCATGTATGCATCAAGGACGCGCTATGTGGAATTGATTCTGAATGGAAATTATCAGGGTGTCTACGTTTTTATGGAAAAAGTAAAAAGGGATAAAGGCAGGGTCGATATTGATAAGTTGGATGACGACGAAAATTCAGGAGACGATCTTACCGGTGGTTATATTTTGAAAATTGACAAATTCACAGGATCCATTGGTGGTTCCTTTACATCAGATTTCAAGTCACAATATGGCAAAGACATTCATTATCAATATGATACACCAAAAGCCCCCACTTCTCAGCAGGCAAATTATATTCAAAACTTCATCAGAACCTTTGAAAATAGCGTCAACAATGCAAATTATAAAGATCCTGATGTAGGATATAGAAAATATGCAGACGTAGAATCATTCGTGAAGTACTTTTTGATCAACGAATTCGCCAGAAACATGGATGGGTTTCGCATAAGCACTTTTTTGCACAAGGACAAGGATAGTCGTGGCGGCAAGCTCAAAATGGGCCCTGTTTGGGATTTTGACATTTGTTACGGCAATGCCAATTATTGCGAAGGTCATAGGTACGACTTATACGCGCATGGTTTCAATGCTGTTTGTTCCAATGATGTTTTTCAAGTTCCTTTTTGGTGGAATAAATTGCTTGCTGATCCCTATTTTCTTGACCTTACCAGAACCATTTATACCAAAGAGCGTACAGAAGGTATTTTCAAAATGTCTCGAATCAATGCTTTGATAGACTCACTAAAACTAGAGTTGGGCCAAGCCCAAATAAGAAATTATGAAAAATGGCCGATTCTTGGCACATATGTTTGGCCACAACCCGATCCTATTCCTACCAGTTGGGAAGGAGAAATCAATGAACTCACCAATTGGATACCCAAAAGACTAGAGTTTCTGGATAAAATGTTTTTGATAAAAACCGACACAGAAGAGAGTACCTACAAAAAGGAAATCAGAGTTTATCCCAACCCTGTAGACGTGCAAAGCATTGCATATTTACCAGACGGATTTGATGGGGTCGTCAAAATCAAAATCTTCGATGCTTTGGGAAGAGTAGTAGCCCAAAAAAATAGCTACCATACTGGCTTTGGTCTGTCAGTTCCACTTCAAGATTTATTTGATTTACAAAGTTTGTCTAGAACTGGGATCTATTTTATGGAAGTCATTGACCTACATGATCGCAGAGCCACCATCAAATTGCTCAGAAAATAATTCTACGCTCGACTTAAAATCAAATTAATTACTTCTAATTTATACTTTTCCCTCCTTAAAAAGATTTCTACTAACTTTGTGAAAAATAGTAAAAATGGCTATCCTGATCTTTAAAATCATCCACTTCGTATTTTTTGTTTCTTGGTTTGCAGCCATGTTTTATCTCGGCAGGATGTTTGTCTATCACGTGGAGGCTTTTGAAAAACCAGAACCAGATCAATCCATCTTGATCAAACAAATTGGTTTGATGGAATGGCGGGTTTACCGCATCATCATGAATCCTGCCATGATCATCACTTGGATTGCAGGACTTGCCATGATTTACTTATACGGCTGGGAATGGTTTAAAATAAACACTTGGTTGCATTTCAAAATCTTGTTTTTACTCATCCTTTCTGCGTATCACGGCTACAGTAAAGGGGTCATTAAAAAACTGCAATCTGGTATTATTCCTATGACACCCATGCAATCACGCCTATTCAATGAAATTCCTACGGTGATGTTGATTCTGATTGTCTCATTGGCAGTGATGAAAAACATGACCAATCCCATGATCCTTATCGGGTCAATTTTGATTATCATCGCTTTATTGATTACTTTTACCAAGCTTTATAAATCGATCAGAGAAAAAAATTCTAATTCATAAATTCTTCGCAATGACTGTTCTTAAAAAAATTGGTATCATTCTAGGCATTTTATTACTATTATTCCTCATTCTGGGACTGGTCATGCCAAAAGACATCACGGTCAATTATACCAGATCTATTGATGTTCCCGCCAACTATCTATACAACATGGCTCAAGACTTGAAGGCCGCAGCGGCTTGGAATCCGTTCATAGCCGAAGACCCGACAATGGAAATCACTTATAGTGAAAAAACTGCTGGTGAAGGGGCTAGTTATTCGTGGAAAAGTGAGGCCATGGGCAATGGTTCTGCTGTCTATACAAAACTGATACCCAATCAAAGGATCGATGCAGACATGACTTTTGAAGGGATGGATAAGTCCAAATACTACTATAAATTCAAAGCAGATGGGAATAAATCAACGGACATGAGTTGGACAATGGAAACGCATTTGGGGTTCCCATACAATGTTTTCGCTCCTTTTTTCAAATACAGCATAAAAAAAAATTACAAAAAAGGGCTTTCAACACTCGAAGAACTGGCCGAAAAAAGATACGAAGACAATATTTATAATGGCTTTGAGGTCATGGATAAATCTCAAGCTAAGAGAAGTTTCATCATGAGTAGAAACGTGGTGGCTTTTGATGACATCCAGAAATTTTATTCACAAAATTTGGGAGCAATTTTCCAAAAGGTCCAAGCAGAAGGACTTACCATGAAAGGAATGCCTTGTGGTTTATTTTTTAAATATGATATGCTCAGTAAAACTGCTGATATGGCCGCGGCTATTCCTGTCAACGAAGAAAAAACAATCAAAGACCTCACTTCAATTACCATAGATGACAGACCTGCAATTGTGGTTGATTATTATGGAAAATATGAAGATACTGGAAAAGCACACGACGCCATCGATGCTTATATGATTGATCATGGCCTATTGATGGATGCTCCTGTTATTGAGGAATACGTCACCGACCCACTCACTGAAAAAGATCCAGCAAAATGGTTGACTAAGGTGATTTATTATTATACCAAAGTCAATAAGTAAGATTGATAAAAGGTAAAAAATGCATCCAAGCTGAGCGAATAACAGTATTTTTATGCTTTTGGGTGACATTTCAATCATAAGTTTCTAGCACTAAAGGAATGGTCAAAGCCACATCAATTTCAACTGGAATTATACTTTGTTTGAATGGCAAACCGTTTAAACTATGGGATTTGAAAATGAAATCCCTGTGAGATGAAGCAAGACATTTATCAACAACGATCTTATTGGAAAGCAATTCTGGCCATTTTTGGAGGTATCATCCTCATCATTACGGTCTTATATTCCAACTATTTGGCCAAAAACCTCATCAACAATGAGCAGAAAAACGCCAAACTTTATACGAGTGCATTGGAGTTTTCTCTCAATGATAAAAACATGGACAATGATGTATCGCTGTCTATGCAAATCACAAGTGAATTTCCACTTCCCTGCATCATTGAGTATGAAGGAGGCTCTAGAGAAGCTTGGAATTTTGATGATTCTGGCCAGCCAATTACCGACGAAAAATTCATCAAAGAAAAAATAGCTGCTTTTTTAGAATCCGGACAAACACCCATCTCAGGCGAACTCACCAACCTCAAGGTTTATTACTTCAACTCAAAGTTACTGCAGTACATCAAGTTTTATCCTTTGGTGCAAAT
>ENA-UOWO01004732-UOWO01004732.1-activated-sludge-metagenome-genome-assembly--contig:-NODE-4732-length-14866-cov-8.297279_pt1 | contig 14866 bp, 8 predicted proteins | sample MGYA00238148_ERZ761564 | MGnify/ENA primary metagenome ERZ761564 (study PRJEB28885, sample SAMN05720194) | activated sludge metagenome | isolation source: Anaerobic digester | place: USA...
AAAACAGTCGCGGAAAGACAAAAAACATTAAATCACAGAAGCAATGGCAGAAGCAGCGTGATCAGATCCTTGAAAGTATGCAGAAGGTAATGGGTCCGTTACCTGATCGATCGAAGAAAGTTCCAATAGATCTGCAAATTATTGAGGAAGTAAAAGTCGGAAATGTCAGACGCCTGAAGATCACTTTTGCAGCCGAAGCTAATGACCGTGTACCTGCTTATTTACTGATACCTTTAAATCTGTCCGGAAAGGTTCCCGGGATTCTGTGTCTTCACCAAACGACTGCAATTGGTAAAGGAGAACCTGCCGGACTGGGTGGACTTCCAAATCTTCATTATGCTCTTGAACTGGCACAACGCGGATATGTGACACTTGCTCCTGATTATCCGAATTTTGGGGATTATAAATTTGACCCTTACGGGAATGGCTATCAGAGTGCAACAATGAAAGGCATATTGAACCACATGGCTGCCGTTGATGTGCTTCAGTCACTGCCCGAAGTAGATCCCAACCGTATTGGTTGTATAGGACATTCCCTGGGTGGACATAACTCACTTTTCCTTGCAGCTTTCGATAAAAGAATTAAAGCTGTTGTAACAAGTTGCGGATTTAATTCATTTTACAAATACTACAGTGGTGATCTTACAGGCTGGAGCCATCAGGGCTATATGCCCAGGATAGCGACAGTTTATGGAAAAGATCCTTCAAAGATGCCATTTGATTTCACCGGAGTGCTGGGAGCGATAGCACCACGGGCTGTTTTCATAAATGCTCCGCTGAATGACTCAAATTTCGAAGTATCTGGAGTCCATGATTGCGTAAATGCAGCATTACCTGTCTACAGGCTGCTGAAAGCCAAGGAAAATCTTATAATGATGAACCCCGATGCAGGCCACGATTTCCCGGAAGATATAAGGGAGGCTGCCTATAAATTCCTGGATGAAAAATTAAATATTGAATAACTAAACCAAATTATGTAAGTCGGATGATGTCTTCATTCTCAGTCACATGCGGTTCTACCGAGGGAGAAGAAACCATTAAAAACATAAGCATTTTTGAATGGAACCAAAGATATTGAAACCGCTACTGCATGCCATTGTTATAATACTTGCAATTAACTCAGCATGTTCCCGGGGAAGCGAAACTGTAAATAAATTCTTTTCAGAAGATTCACTTTTTGTGAAAGGGATCCCTGAGCAACCGGGTGAAGATTCCTGGAAATTCGTTGAGGATCTTAAGTCACCCTTATGGACAAAGCATGATTGGATTAAATTAAAGCCAGGTGAGCCTTATGCTGACCTTTCTGAAGGAATCAGTCTGACAGCAGGTTTCCCTGACGAAAAAAACCGCCTGAATACTGCTTATGAAGATATGAAATCTTTTCTTGCTGCCGGAGGTGTTAAATCTGAGGATGGTAAATATATTATTGAAACAGTAAAAGATGCTGAACTCACCGGAGAATCTTTCAGGATCGATGTAAGGCAGGAAAAATGTATCTTAACAGCCGGTGATGCTGATGGCATACGAAGAGCTATCTTCCACCTCGAAGACGAAATGCTCAGATTAAGGGCAGCCAATCTCCCGCTGGGGCAGTCTGAAAAACATCCTGTGATCCTGAAACGGATATCGCGCTGTTTTTTCGGTCCCATTAAACGCTATCCTAAAATGCGCGACGAGCTCATGGATGATGTGGATTATTATCCCGGTCAGTATCTGAACCGCCTGACCCATGAAGGTGTAAATGGTCTCTGGCTGACAGTAGAATTCCGCGATCTTGTCGCGACAACATTTACTCCTGATGCAGGCAAGGACGGTGAAAGAAGACTGGCAAAATTACGGCAGACTGTTGAAAAATGTCTTGACTACGGAATAAAAACCTATATCTTTTGTATTGAACCCCGTGCGTGGGAAAAAGATGATCCCGTTATCAAAAAATACCCCGAACTCGCGGGCGCTCCTGCTGGCAGTGGAAATTTCTTCTGTCCTATGAGTAAAACCGCACATGATTACCTTTACGAAACAGTAAAGAAAATCTTCAAAGCAGTGCCTGAGCTCGGGGGTATGATAAATATTACCCATGGCGAAAGAGGCACCACCTGTCTGAGCTCACTGTCATGCACATCAGAATACGAAGGTCATATAAACTGTCCGAGGTGTACAAAACATCAACCATGGGAGATCTTATATTCATCTTTATCAGCCATGGAGGAAGGAATGCATGATGCAGCTCCGGAAGCAGAACTGGTAAGCTGGCTATATATGCCTCAGCCCCAACGATTTTTGACAGGCGATCCCTATAGTCTCGGTGAATGGGTTTATGATCTCCCGGCTCATACACCGGAAAGAGTCGTTCTGCAGTTTAATTTTGAATCCGGTGTTTCCCGCACTGAATTTGGGAAACTTCTTGTCGGAGGAGATTACTGGATATCAAAACCAGGGCCAGGTGACAGATTTGAACGGATAGCAAACATTGCCAGGGAAAATGGTACTAAGGTATCCGCAAAGATCCAGACAGGGAATTCACATGAAGTTGCTACAGTACCTTTTGTTCCTGTTCCATCATTATTATATCGGAAATTCAGGGCAATGAAAGAACTCGGAGTGACTCATACAATGTTATGCTGGTATTTCGGCAACTATCCCGGACTGATGAATAAAGCGGCAGGTTTACTGTCAATGGAACCTTTCCCTGAAAATGAAGATCAGTTTTTACAAAGCCTTGCTTCAGTTGACTGGAAAAAAGACGATGTGCCGGAAGTAATTGAAGCCTGGAAACTCTTCAGTGAAGGCTATGAAAATTATCCTCTGGTAAATCTTTTCCAGTATTACGGACCTGTTCATGATGGTCCTGTCTGGCCTCTCCTGGTAAAACCGGCTGACGTCCCTCTGGCTCCGACATGGCAGATCGCGTCGAGCGCCACACGTAAGCTATGGCCTCCGAGCGGTGACAGAGTCGGTGAGTGTATCGGCGATGTTCTCACTCTTGAGGAAGTTACGGAATTGTGCAGGAAAATGTCAGAGTCGTGGGATAAGGGAACAGAAATACTTCAGGGATTAAAAAATAAATATTCGAATGAACCTGTGAGACTACTTGATATCGGTGTTGCGGAAGCGCTCGGTTTACAGTTCAGAAGCGGATATAATATACTCCGGTTTTATGTCCTCCGCGAAAAAATGTTCAGAATGGAAGGCCGGGAACGTCTTGATCTGCTCAGCCAGATGGAAAAGATAATAAGGGCAGAGATAATCCTCGACAAACAACTTCTTGCCCTTTCCGAAAAAGATTCAAGGCTCGGATTTCATTCTGAAGCTGAAGGTTATAAATATTTTCCTGAAAAGATCAGATGGCGGATGGAACAATTAAAGAGTCTTCTAAGAAATGATATTCCTGAGATACAAAGGATGATCAGGGAGGATCAGCTTCTCTTTCCCGAATACACAGGGAAAAAACCGGAAGGAGCTGCATATGCCTGTAAATCATTTGACGACCGGGGATGGTTAGAAAACAATTTTGAAATACCTGTAAACATTGAATGGCAATCATTCCCTTACGGCTCTGATACATCAGGTATTAGCTGGGCCTCACTTTCAGGCAGGGATGCTCTGTATTTCTTTGTATCGGCTGACTATAAAAGCAGGAACAATGAAGTACCTTCACCTTTTTCCGGTGTTGAGATAAAGATAGAGCCCGAACGACTGTATCCCGCGGGCCATTTTGAGTTTTCACCACCGGATAAGACAGGCAGCGGCGATCCTGTTCATATAATCGGATACCCTCTGCTTTACAGGGGAAATTTCAGGGAATATTCTTCTGAAGGGAAAAATTATATTGCAATGAGAATACCATTTGAAAATATTAAACTTGACAGAGAAAATTTGCATCCGTTAAGAATGGATATAATTGTCAGACACAAACAGGGCGGAGTATGCTCATGGCGCCCCTCCAATCCTTTAACTTCAAGACTTATTCTTGGTTCAGATAATCCGGCTGATCCGGGCTGGCTCATATTTTAAAATAAATCAAGTATAAAATGAACAGAAATAATTCATCAATTTTTAAAAATGCAATTGCACTATTGTCAATTGTGTCAATAAGCATTCCGACTGCCACTTCACAGATAAAATATACCTCTGTTGATGAGAAGAAAGATGCGGGTATGGGCATTGAACGTGTGGCAAGGTTCTTTACACCTGTATACGAATCAAAGGTCGCAAAAAGTGATAATGAGATCCGGTGGGTACAGATTGATCTTGGTGAAACCAGGAAGATCGACGGAATTAAGCTCCTTCCCAGGGTAAATCCCTGGGGCTATGTTTCATCCATTGGCTTTCCTGCAAGGTTTAAAATAGAAGTATCAAATGATAAAGATTTCGGCACTTCCGTGATGTATGAAAACCGGACAAGGGAAGATTTCAGGGATCCTTATGATGAAGTCATAACATTTAACGGGAAAGAAGCATACGGAAGATATATACGTCTTACAGCTCTGCGTCTTAGGCAACAAAGACTGGCTTTTTCGAAAATTGCCGTTCTGTCACACGGAAAGGAAATCTCTGCCGGTTGCAGTGTTTCTGATTCAGAATCAGGCTATCTGGCTGAATCAGTTCTGACGCGTCCCGACAGACCTCTGGGAGAAGGAGTCGTGACTGATAATCCTGAGAACATAATTCCTTCTGAACAATGGAAACCTGTTGTTTATAAAGCTCAGGCTCCAAAAGGCGGTGTTAAGATCGGAGAAGGACTGTTCAAAAAAACAATGGAGAACAATATAAGCTACCTGATGAACTCCTTCACCTTTGATGAACTGGTAAGAAATTTCAGGGTGAAAGCAGGTAAACCGGTTCAGCCACTTGAAGAAAGATTGAATAATTTCTGGTTTGTCGACCTTCCGGGACAGGAAGCAGGAAGATTCCTGATGGGAGCCGGCAATACCCTCCGGTGGATTGAGAACCCTGAAATGAGGGAGAGAATGAATAAAATAGTTGATGTTATTGATGAGTGTAAAGAACCGGACGGGTACATAATGGGATATCCGAAAAACAAGATCTTCGCGGGTGAATATGGCGCCTATACAAGATCATGGGTAACACACGGACTGATCGAAGCCGGTTATGCAGGAAATGAAAAAGCTTTTCCTCTTCTCAGAGGATTCTATGACTGGTTCAATACTTCAGTTTATCTGCCCGAGATGCTCAGAAGAGCAGGTCAGGGCACCCAGGGAATAATTCCTTCCACACGCGTATATTTCAGTCCTGTCGGAAAACCTGCTGACATTCATGTGGTTCAGCAATATTTCCAGGAAAATTACTGGATGGAACAGATGGCTGAAAGGGATGTAAGGTCAATCTGGCTCTATCCTTATGACAGACCTCATAATTACCTTCTTACAGGGATTGAACCATACCTTGATCTGTATCGGGCAACCGGTGAGAAAAAATATCTTGATGCTGCTTCCGGGGCATGGGATCTTTATCACGAGAACTGGGAACATATCGGAGGATCCATTGCAATTTGTGAAGGCACTGATCTTTATCCACCCAAATCATACTATCTGCATCGTTCAACAGGTGAGCTGTGCGGCAGCGTTTTCTGGTCCTTCCTGAACCAGCGGTTCCACCTTCTCAATCCTGAAGAAGAAAAATATGTCGCGGAAATTGAAAAATCAATATATAACAATCTTATTGCCAATCAGACAGGTGACAAAGGCATACGCTACCACTCGGTGCTTGTCGATCACAAGGACCTCAATAACCGTCAGCCCTTTGCAATGAGCACCTGCTGCGAAGGCCAGGGAACAAGGATGATGGGCGCTCTCCCTGAGTTCATTTATTCAATAGCCGATGATGGAGTATATGTTGATCTGTTCGCAGCATCCTCAATCAGTCATAATACAAAGGCAGGGACAATAAAACTTGATATGGCGACTCAGTTTCCGTATTCAAATGATGTTACATTGAAGATCGGCGCTGATAAACCTCATTTTTCAAAAATAAGGATCCGGATCCCGTCATGGGCATCGAAAAAAATGCCTGTAAAAGTCAACGGGAAAGTTTTTATCAGTGGCGCCCCCGGAACATATATTACAATCAACCGGCAATGGAAAGAGGGTGATGTGATATCGTTTTCACTTCCTGCCTCTTTCAGAATGACAAAATATGAAGGTTCCGAGAAAGAATATATTGGCCGTTCAGCGATTGAATACGGACCTGTACTGATGGCCTACGTCAACATTAAAGGAGAAAAAGAAAATCTTATTCTGCAATCAGACCGTGAGAAACTCCTGAAGAACCTTACAGCCATTCCTGGTAAACCTCTCCATTATTCTGTAAAAGGTATCAGTGATTTTGAGATAATGCCCTATTTCGAAGTTCAGGATGAACCGTTTACCTGTTTCCCGTAAACTTTAAAAGAACCTGCGAATGAAATTTTCTTATGCTTCATTGCTGATCTCATTTCTTCTGATAATTTTCTTTTCAGATTGCAGAAATCAGTCTGAAAGAGTGCCGGAAAAGAATATTTCAGAACAGGAGCCTGATGGTCCGGATCTTGACTGGTTCCGCGAAGCCAAGTTTGGAATGTTCATCCACTGGGGACCATATTCATGTCTTGCAGGTGAATATAACGGCCGGCAGGTACCGGTCAGCCAGAATGCCGAGTGGATAATGAAGAATCTTACGATTCCTGTAAATGAATACCATGAAGTTGCCCGCAAAATGAATCCGCTAAAATTTGATGCAGATGAATTGGTCAGGCTTGCAAAGGAGACAGGTATGAAATATATTGTGATAACCGCAAAGCATCATGACGGATTTGCAATGTATGATTCGAAAGTTTCGGATTATAATATTGTCAAATGGGGATCTTTTGGCCGGGATCCGCTGAAAGAGCTTTCAGAAGCCTGTGCCCGTCATGGCATTAAATTCTGCTTTTATTATTCTCACCGGGAAGACTGGGATCATCCGGGTGGTTACGGAAATAACTGGGATTATGATAATGACTGGGGATCAGATCTTTACAACAAAGCTGCCTTTAATAAATATCTTGAAGAAAAAGCAAAACCACAGTTGAGGGAACTTCTTACAAACTACGGACCTGTGGGACTTGTCTGGTTCGACAGGGGAATGTACACTCCTGAACAGGGAAAGGAATTTGTCAGGCTTGTTCACGATCTTCAACCGGCAACTCTGATAAACGGGCGGGTAGGACATTATGACCAGGAGTTGCCGGGTGATTATCAGAGCATGGCTGATAACGGAATGCCGCCGGGAGGATTAAGAGAATACTGGGAGACACCTATGACCCTTAACCGGACCTGGGGTTTCAGTAAATTCGATACACTCTGGAAAAGTCCGGAGACAGTTATTACCAGGCTGGTTGAAATAGTCAGCCGGGGAGGAAATTTCCTGTTAAACATCGGGCCGACCGGTGATGGTGAAATACCTGAAGCCACGAAAAGAATTTTCAGTGAGGTTGGGCCATGGGTATCCCGGAATGCTGAAAGTATATACGGTACAACTGCAAATCCGTTTGGCGAGTTACCCTGGGGATATTGCACAGTTAAGGGAAACAGACTCTATCTTCATGTCCGCGACTGGCCTTCGGATGGCAAAATAAAATTGCAGGGCCTGAAAAACCAGGCAAATTCAGCATATCTTCTTAAAGATCAGTCAGAGAGATTATCATTCACCCGTAATGAAGAACAAATTGTAATTCAGGTTCCTTCAGTAGCCCCGGACAAACCGCTTTCCGTGGTTGTCCTGGAACTGAACGGAGCCCCTGTTGTTGCTCCCCGCGAAGTATTTCAGGATGAAAATGGATCTCTTATGCTCGATTATCTGACTGTAAAAACAACAGGAAAAGCAGTGACCAGGTTCAACAGGAAAGGAGGATTTCATATTTCGAAATGGAACGGACCGGATGATATTGCTGAATGGATGATAAAAATTAATAAACCGGGCATATTCAAAGTGAACATCACCTATGCAGCAAATAAGGAATGGGATGGGGAAAAATATGAAATAGCTGCCGGTAACCAGGTGATCCGGCAATCAGTTGTTCACACAGGCGACTGGTATGATTATCAAGAATTTCCGGCCGGTTATCTTGAATTCACTGAAGCCGGAGTGATAAGGTTAACGATCAGACCTGCAGACCAGAGCACAACTAACCTGATGTACCTTAAATCTATCAGGCTCGATCCGGTGAAAGAGACTAAAAGATACGGATGGAGTAGTAGTAATACAGAATCCTTGTTGTCCGATTAAATAAAGGTCGCTCCTGCTTCGGGCGCATAGCCATCAACCTAACGGTTATTGGAGACAAAAGTTTCCCCTCCTTTTTTTAAGGAGGGGAAACTTACTTACCTATAATCCAAATAATTACTGTAGTTTTCGTTACTAAAATATTTCTTAGTTGACGGTTATACTCAGCAGCGCAGGGCGACCTGAATTAAAATGTCAGTAAAAGAAATAAGTTAACTAACATTTATTAAATTTGGTCGGACTGTAATGACAAGCAATATACTAATATAAAAGTAATTATGAAGTATTTTGGTATTATAACAGGCTGTCTGCTAAGTGTATTTATGACTACATGTAATACATTGGCTGCAGAAGAGGATACACTTAAAATATATGTTTCTCCGGATGGTAATGACAAGAATCCCGGAACTCAGATTTCACCCTTAAAAACTCTTGAAAAAGCCAGGGATATCCTCCGTGTTAAACGTAAAGAACTTAAGGAGCAGCCTGTAGTGGTTTATATTGGTGAAGGTTACTATAATCTGAATAGTCCGGTGATTTTTACATCAGAAGATTCAGGCAGCGAAAATGCACCGGTTCTTTACACGTCCGGAAACGGAAAGAAGCCCGTTTTCACAGGAAGTACAGCATTGAAAAAATGGAAAGTACTTAAGGATAAAGCGAAGCTGAACCTGTTGGATCCTGCTGTCCGTAACAAGATATATGTAACAGATCTGAAAAGATCGGGGATCACTGATTATGGCGATCCTACAGAGCCTGGCTCCAGACCTGAATTATATTGTAACAGCAGCCTTCAGACACTTGCCCGGTGGCCTGATGACGCATTTACAAAAGCAGGTGTTTCAAGAGGAAAAACTGAGCTCCCGCCCACCTATACCGGTGAGAGAGGCACCCTGGAAGGAGCTTTTGAATATACCGATAAACGGTTAAACCGCTGGGCACTGGAAAATGATATCAGAACAGTCGGTTACTGGTACTGGGACTGGAGTGAGGAGTATCATAAAGTTGAAAGAATAGATACCTTATCCCGGACAGTTTTTATTCAGGAACCATTTCACAGGTATGGGTATAAAGACAGTCTGCGATACTACGGACTTAACCTGTTCTGTGAGATGGACAAGCCCGGTGAATGGTATCTTGACAGGCTTACGGGATTATTATACTGGTATCCCCCGGAAAATATCAAACCTGCAGAAGCAGAGGTACGGCTTACTATGTTCACTGCTCCTTATATGATCGAATTAAGAAATTGTTCATATATCACAATAAAGGGACTGGCACTTCAGGAAAGCCGGGGCAGCGCTGTTCTGATAAGTGACGGAAATAACTGTAAGATTTCTGATTGCAGGATTGAACGGTTTGGGCGGGATGGCATCCATATTCAAGAGGGATCAGATCATGGAATATCTGGTTGTCTGCTGAGGTGGTTCGGATATGGCGGGATAAAGATCACCGGAGGCAACCGTAAAGACCTTACCCCTGCCGGTCATTTCGTGGAGCATTCAATCGTTGAACATTTTTCTCTTTTCAAACGGACCTATGAACCTGCCATACACCTGACAGGCTGTGGGATCAGGATCAATAACAATCGTTTACGGTTTTCTTCCTCATCGGCAATGAGGCTCGAAGGCAACGACTTCCTGATTGAATATAACCAGGTCAGTCATGTAGTCAATGAGTCAGACGATCAGGGAGGTATTGATATATTTTACAATCCCTCCTACCAGGGGATTGTCATCAGGTATAATCATTGGTCAGATATTACAGGAGGTACCCGTCATGGAGCCGCCGGGGTAAGGCTTGATGATATGATCTCAGGAGTTCATATTTACGGCAATATCTTTGAGAGATGCGGCGCTTTGCATTTCGGAGGAGTGCAGATACATGGCGGGAAAGACAATGTAGTCGAAAACAATCTGTTTTATAAGTGTTTTGCAGCAGTCAGCTTCTCACCATGGGGAGAAGAAAGGTGGCTAAAACAGCTTGATTCTCCTGTTATTAAAACGAAGATCTACGATGAAGTGAATATTAACTCGTCCCTGTATCTTGAAAAATACCCCTTACTGAAAGATCTACGGGCCGATCCTGATAAGAATTTCGTAATCAATAACCTTATCGTGGATTGTAAAAATACGTTCCTGAGGAATAATAATTCTCCGGTTTTCAAAAACAATTATTCAGTTGATTCTGAAAACAGAAACATAGAAGTTTTTTGTTCCCCGGAAACAATGAAAAATTATGGATTACAGCCGATCCCCTTCAAAGAGATCGGACCAAAGAGTCCTTTGTGTACCTTAGTGCCTTAGTGTCATTGTGGCACTGTGGCACTGTGGCACTGTGAAAGAAGTCCGAAGACCGAAGTCCGAAGACCGAAGTCCGAAGACCGAAGACCGAAGTCCGAAGTCCGAAATCTGAAGTCAGAATTATATTTGCTTTCTGACATCTGACTTCCGATTTCCTTCTTCCGATTTCCTTCTTCCGACTTCCGTCTTCGGACTTCCGTCTTCGGTCTTCCGTCTCTTTAAAGATAAATGTAAAAAGTTCTGATAATAAAATTACTAACCAAAGAATACAGAAAGGATGAATGAAAAATCTTCAATAAAAGCCATTCCCAGGCGCGCATTCCTGCAGAAAGCAGGGATTGCTGCCGCGGCGCTGGGGTTGTACCAGTATGGTTGCTCAACGAGCAGAAAAACTGCTCAGACATCAACAGAGCCGGTTCCAATTCAGGGATTTGAGAGAGCTCCGGAGACAGACAGATCGGAAGGCTGGGTACCTGTTTCCGACAGAAAGATCCGCGTGGGGATAGTTGGTTACGGTGTCTGCAGATTCGGAGCCGACTTCGGATTCCAGAATCATCCTAATGTCGAGATAGTGGCAGTAAGTGACCTCTTCCCTGACAGGTGCGCTGCCCTTGCCAAAGCCTGTAACTGTTCCATAACATATCCATCCCTGGAAGAGCTGGTGAAGGATAGCAATATTGAAGCAGTCTTTGTTGCAACCGATGCACCTTCTCATGCCAGACATGTCATAGATGCCCTCCGTCACGGCAAGCATGTGGCATGTGCGGTTCCGGCAGTCTTCGGATCACTCGAAGAAGCTGACAGATTATTTGAAGAAGTAAAGAAGAGCGGATTGAAATATATGATGTTTGAGACTTCGTGTTTCAGAGAAGACAACTATGCCATGCAACAGATATATAAAGCGGGAGGATTTGGCAAGCTTGTCTATTCGGAAGGTGAATATTATCATTATATGGAACAGCCGATAGATTCATACAAAGGCTGGCGGATAGGATTACCACCGCAGTGGTATCCGACACATTCGAATGCATATTACATCGGTGTCACAAGGGGTACATTCAAAGAAGTCAGTTGCATCGGTGTTCCCAGTATCATTGAACATCTGAAGCCGGAGAACAATATTTACAGGAATCCTTTCGGGACCGAGATTGCACAATTCCGGACAAGTGAAAACGGAGTGTCAAGAATGGGTGTGACATGGGATACCCCTGGTGACGAGGGTGAACGCGGGAGAATACGTGGTCAGAGAGGCTCCTTCAACGGAAAATATGAAGGTCTCGAAAAAATCCTGCCGGATATGAAGCGACCACCTCTTCCTCCGGGTGTTCCGGCAGGCGGACACGGAGGTTCACATGGGAATCTGATGAATGAATTCGTAATGTCAATAATTGAAGACCGTAAACCACTGGTCGACATCGCCATGGCGCTTAACCTTACTGTTCCGGGTATAGTAGCTCACAGCTCGGCATTAAAAGACGGGGAATTACTGAAGATACCCAGGTATGAATTTTAAATATGATAATTGCTTTGAATCAGTTGCTAAAATGCAGAGTGCAGGGTGTCAGCCTCCGCTGAAGCTTCGGCTGGTAAAGCAGGGTACGGAAATCACCTTGCATCTGACACCACATGCCAGATTCAAATAGAAAGTAAATTGCTATATTTGTAGTATGCTGACAAAAGAATACATATTAAACAAATTATTCAAACCTGACCAACATTACACATTATATTATAATCAGTTAAAATAGAATTGATTTCCTCATGCTTTCTTAAATTTATTTTGAGATTTTTTACATTTATGGATGGCTTTAAATACATACCTCTGATAGTCGAAAAGCTGAAGCCGGAAGATCCTGAAAAAATAATTCTTTTCGGATCTTATGCTTATGGAGAACCTTCTGCTGACAGTGATCTTGATATTCTTGTTGTAACCGGGGATGATATTATTCCATCAAGCTTTAAAGACAAAAGCCGTATCTACCTGAGGATTTATAAAGCAATTACGGATATTAAGAAGGAATTTCCGGTAGATCTCCTTGTCCATACCAAAGCGATGCATAAATTATTTATTGAAAATAACAGTCTTTTTGCCAGGGAATTGTTAACAAAAGGGAAAGTGATCTATGAAAAAAGCAACTAAAGAATGGCTTGAAAGTGCTGAATAGTCGAAGCAGCAAAAAAATCATGTGATAAAAAGCGTAGCAATAGATTTTCACTTCGCGTATCTGAACAGAATTCTACAATAGCTTTTAATCTGTGCAAAATCAATTACTTTAATGTTGGATTTTGGAATTTTGAAGTAAAAACCACTATGAATATACAATATATTACGGATACAAAAGGACGTAAAAGTGAAGTGCAGCTTCCACTGAAGTACTGGGAACAGATACAAAAAGACCTCGAAGAACTGGACCGTTTAAGGAACAAGAAGCTTTTTATGCCCGAACTGGCCGAAGCTGTTGAAGAAAAGAAGCTCATAATGGAATGCAAAAAGCAAGCCCGAAAAGCTGAAGATTTCATCAGCGGACTATGATTATTCTTCTATCTTCTTGACCTTTTGCGGATTCTGCCTACAATCGAATACAGATACAATTCTAACTATATTTTCACTGAATCGGTATACGATTTTGTAATTGCTTTCAATAATAAAACGACATTCAAAAGGCCTGTTGACTAATAATGGTTCTTTAACTCCGAGTAATGGATTGGATTCTAATAAAATAGATCTATTGACAATTCCCTTTATTATTTTCTTTGCTACAGCTATACTTGCTCTGATACTATAATAATCGAAAATATCCTGAAGCTGAGTCAGGGAAGTATCTGACCACAATACCTTTACTTCCATGAATCTATTTGATCAAGAAGATTTCGTGATTCTGTAACTCTTCCATTGCTGAAATCGTTCTCAGATTTATCAATTATTTCATCGAATTCGTTCATTGTCATAGGTCGCAACTCCTTTTCAAGCTGTTTCTTCCTTTCAACTTTGAGCAACTTTTCAAATTTAGTTACAAGTTCATCATCAGCAACCCGAAGGAATTCCTGTATGAAATTTATCTTTCTTGCCTGAATATCCATAAGTCTGGTATTTATCACATCAAAAGTAATATTTTTTGAGGTACCTTATTTGGTTTTCCAGCCCTTTTTGTCAGGGAAAGGTCGGGGCGGTAGTGGCGGAGTGCTATGAGCGGGGAGCGGGGGCTGATCAGTAATATTATTTTGCCCTGTGCCCTGCGCTCTGTGCTCTGTGCGCTGTGCGCTGTTCAGCCCCCTGCTCTATGCTTTTTGCTCCCTGCTTCCTGCTCTTTGGTCCCTGCCCCCTTCCCTTAAGGCTAAGGGAAGGGGGGTGCTAAAGATGTGTCTTTAGTGTACACCCTTCCCCTTAGCCTTAAGGGGAAGGTCCCGATAGCTATCGGGGGGGATAGGGTTGGTTACCTTTTAAGGGGAATAGCCTGTCCCGCGACATCGGGAGGATAGGAGAATGGTTAAGAGAAAAAATTATTGATCCTAAAATCAAAGATATGATGAATGATAAATCTTCAATAAAAGCCATTTCCAGGCGCGCATTCCTGCAGAAAGCAGGGATTGCTGCCGCGGCACTGGGTTTGTACCAGTATGGTTGCTCAACGAGCAGAAAAACTGCTCAGACATCAACAGAACCGGTTCCCATTCAGGGATTTGAGAGAGCTCCGGAGACAGACAGATCGGAAGGCTGGGTACCTGTTTCCGACAGAAAGATCCGCGTGGGGATAGTTGGTTACGGTGTCTGCAGATTCGGAGCCGACTTCGGATTCCAGAATCATCCTAATGTCGAGATAGTGGCAGTAAGTGACCTCTTCCCCGACCGCTGTGAAGCCCTGGCAAAAGTTTGCAACTGTTTAAAAACCTATCCTTCTCTTGAAGAACTTGTTAAAGATGATAAAATTGAAGCAGTTTTTGTTGCAACCGATGCACCTTCTCATGCCAGACATGTCATGGATGCCCTCCGGCACGGCAAGCATGTGGCATGTGCGGTTCCGGTTATTTAGGCATCACAGGAGGCACATTCACAGAAGTCAGTTGCATCGGTGTTCCCAGTATCATTGAACATCTGAAGCAGGAAAATAATATTTACAGGAATCCTTTCGGGACCGAGATTGCACAATTCCGGACAAGTGAAAACGGAGTGTCAAGAATGGGTGTGACATGGGATACCCCTGGTGACGAGGGTGAACGCGGGAGAATACGTGGTCAGAGAGGCTCCTTCAACGGAAAATATGAAGGTCTCGAAAAAATCCTGCCGGATATGAAGCGACCAC
>ENA-UOWO01004737-UOWO01004737.1-activated-sludge-metagenome-genome-assembly--contig:-NODE-4737-length-14857-cov-4.995946_pt1 | contig 14857 bp, 10 predicted proteins | sample MGYA00238148_ERZ761564 | MGnify/ENA primary metagenome ERZ761564 (study PRJEB28885, sample SAMN05720194) | activated sludge metagenome | isolation source: Anaerobic digester | place: USA...
CTGGCGAGACGGGGAACCTTGTCTTCACGGGGGTCGATGATGATCCGGGCACTGTTGACACGTTGAAGGCGATGGGGTTCTCGGACCCATCCCGTATCATTCATGTTTTTCAGCAATGGCATCGCGGCAGCATTGCCGCCACGCGTTCGGCGCGGTCGCAGCAGTTGTTTACGTCGCTGGGTCCTCGCTTGCTTGAAACGATGTCCAAGGCGGGCGAGCCGGATGCGGCGTTTGAACGGTTCGTCGAGTTTTTCTCGGGGCTGAAGTCTGGCGTACAGGTCATGTCCCTGATGTTGGCCGAGCCTGCTCTGACACGGGACGTCATCGAGACAATGTCGTTTGCGCCAAAGCTGGCGGCAGATCTGGCGCATCGTCCTGCTCTGATGGATTCCATGCTGGAGCCATCATTCCGCGCGCCAGTGCCATCGGATGCGCCGGATGCTCGTATCAACAAGCTGCGCGCGTTGCTCGAACGGGCGGAAGGGTTTGAGGAGCAACTCAATGCAGCACGTCGGTTTCATCGTGAGGAAGCTTTCCGGATCGGCTACCAGCTTCTGCGTGGCGCGATAGGCGCGGCGGAGGCTGGAATTGCGTATGCGAACCTTGCTGACGCCTGTGTGGTCGGACTAGCCCAAGCGTGCGAGAAGGATGTGCTGTCACGCTTCTCCGGCAAGATCGGCAAGTGGTCAGTGTGTGCGCTGGGCAAATTTGGCGGCTGCGAACTCACTGCGACTTCAGATCTGGACCTCATGCTCATTTATGAGCCTGAAGACGATACTGGCGTTCAGATGGCCACGCGATTCATCCAGCGTCTGATTGCAGCACTGTCGGCGCCGACCGAGGAAGGGGCGCTTTACGAAGTCGATGTACAGCTGAGACCGTCCGGGCGGGCAGGGCCGGTTGCTGTGAAAATCTCGTCGTTCGAAAACTATTATCGGGACGATGCGTGGACGTGGGAGTTCATGGCGCTCACGCGCATTCGCCCCGTGACGGGCGATGAGGAGTTGGGCCGCAAGATTGTCGATGCGGCGCGCAATGCGCTGCGGCTGAAGGCGGTCGATCCCAAGATTACCGAGGATGTTTCCGACATGCGGCGGCGGATGGCGCGCGAGCGGCCTTCACGGTCGAAATGGGATGTGAAGCTGGCCCCCGGCGGCCTAGTGGACATCGAGTTCGTGATCCAGCACGCGATTTTGACATCTGCGGCGGACGTGCCGGCAGCTGTCATTCCGACGTCGATGGACGCCATACATGCGCTACGGGACGCGGGTCGTCTCAGCGCTGAGGACGCTGCGGTGTTGGCTGACGGGTTGTCCTTCCAGCTCAACCTGCAGCAGGTTTTACGGATCGCGACGGGCGACAAGTTCGAGCCTGATCTAGCATCGGCGGGACTTAAGGCGTGGCTAGCCAACCATCTGGCAATGAAGGACTTTTCTGAGCTTGATGCCAAGCTGGGAGCCGTCCAGGGCTCCGTAGCAGAGTTGCGTACGCGTAAACTCGGCCCGTTGACGACGGAACCCTAGTCCAAGGCCGTTTAATCACGATCACAGGAGGTCGCTCCAACGTGCTGGGAACGGCCGGGAACAGGGCAAACAAGGCTCGGCAAACGCCGCGGCAGGATGCATAAACGTGGCGAGCCGTTCAGCCTTGAACATCCTGTCCGGACGGACAGCCCAACAGCCTCTCGGAGTTGGCCTGAGCGCCATGCGGGATCCAGACGAGGAACTCGTTCGCAGGGTAGGCGACGGCGACAAGCGAGCCGCCGTTGAGCTTGTTCGCCGCCATCTTCCCCGAATGGTCGGACTCGCGCGCAGGATGCTTGGTGATCGCGCGGAAGCCGAGGACGTGGCGCAAGAAGTCTTCCTGCGCGTGTGGAAGCACGCAGGCTCGTGGCAGCCTGGACAGGCCAAGTTCGAGACCTGGATGCATCGTGTCGCCATGAACCTTTGTCTCGACAGGCTGCGCCGAAGTGGTCGCCAGGGCGGCGAAGTTTCTCCCGAGACGCCGGATGCACGGGCTTCGGCCACACGCGCGCTGGATGATCGACAGAGACGCGAACGTGTTCGAGATGCGCTGCAGTCCTTGCCGGAGCGGCAGAGGGCCGCGCTGGTCCTTTGTTACTATCAGGACAGGTCCAACATCGAAGCGGCGGAAATTCTGGGCATCAGCGTTGATGCTCTTGAAAGCCTGCTGTCGCGAGCTCGCAGGACGCTGAAGTCGGCCTTGTCTGCCGAACGTGCGGATCTGCTGAGCGGGCTCGAGACGGGTTGAGGAAATAGCCATGAACGAGGCACGTTTTATCGAGCTGCTGGGCGTCTACGGGGCGGAGTTCTCCCGTTGGCCGGACGACGATCGTGGAGATGCGGAAGCATTTCTCGAAGTTGCTCCGCATCGTATCAAGGACATATGGGAAAGCGAGCGCGCGTTCGATCACTTGCTGGCGCTTGAAAAGGATATGCCGGCTTCGATCTCGCTTGAGACGCGCGTTCTGTCAGCATCGATGGAGAAGCGGACCAAGCGCCGGCCGATCAGCGCTTTTGGCAAGTGGCGCGTGCCGCAATGGATGACGGGCGGCGCGATTGCAGCGTCGTTGGCGCTTGGGTTTGCTGTTGGCTATGCTGGCGAAAGTCCGCAGCCGTCGGACGGGGAGTACGCGAAGATGTTGACCGTCTCGGGCGGCGGCGCGGGTTCAATGTTCATCTCTGCGATGAATGACGCGGAACGCTGAGAGTTTCATGCCGTCGCGTATGTCGATTTTCCTGATTGGGTCTGTTGCGCTGAATGCCGCGCTTCTGGGTATTGTGGGTGGGCGGTTGCTGAGCCCGGCTTCGCATGAGCCGACGGTGCAGATGCAGCTTGAGCGATATGGGCCGACGTCGGACGTGGTGGCGGCTGCGTGGTCGGAGCTGCCGGAGGCGGACCGGACGGAGCTGCGCACGCAGCTACGCGAGAGCTGGGTTGCGATGGAGGCGGAGCGCAAGCGCCTGCGTGAGGCGGGCGAGGCGGTCTATAGTGCGGCGCTGGCAGATCCATTCGATGATAACCGGCTGCGCGACGCGGTGGCGATCTTCCAGTTGCGCGAGAAGCATCTGCAGGAGAACGCCGAAAATATCCTGATCAGCCATCTCGGCAAGATGCCTCCCCAGGCACGGGCTACGGCTGCGACGGGTCTACTGACGCCGTTCAATGCGCGGATGCAGCGGGCGGACAACAAGGATAGCGGCGCCAAGACAGTGTCGGAGAGCATCCGCCCCTCCGAGAAGGCGTCGGAGAAGACGCCGAACTAGGCGTTGAGGTTCTCACGTACACGGTCCGCGCCGACTGGTGGCTTAAGAGTCGGCAGGAAGATCGAGACACGGGTGCCGACGCCCAGTTCGCTTTCGATCGTGATGTAGCCGCCGTGCATTTCCGCGAATGACTTCGTCAACGCGAGGCCGAGACCGGTGCCGCGCACATTGCGTTCCTTGGCTTCGGGCGTTGAAACCTGCTCGAACGGTTGCGCCAGGCGCGGCAGGTCTTCAGGCGCGATGCCGATGCCGGTGTCTTCCACGCGGATGGCAATCCACTGGCCTTCCTGAGCGATCGTCACTCGGATTTCGCCGCCAGCGTCTGTGAACTTGATCGAGTTGGTGATCAGATTGAACGTCATCTGCTTGATGGCTCGGTGGTCGCCGTTGATGTCTGGCAGATCATCATCGGGGTCAAAGACTAGAGCGATTTCACGATCCGAGCAGCGGCGACGAGCCAGCTTCACAGCGCCATCGACGGCATCAACAGGATCGATGAGGGTTGGCGACAAGCGCATCTTGCCGGCTTCGATCTTCGACATATCCAGAATGTCGTTGATCATCTCTTCGAGGTGTTTGGCGGCCTGGACGATGTCCTGCGCATATTCCTTGTAGCGCTCGCTGCCGAGTGGGCCGTAGATCTCATTCGCCATCATTTCAGCAAAGCCGTTGATGTGATTGAGCGGCGTACGCAGCTCGTGGCTCATATTCTGCAGGAACGAGCCCTTGGCTTGAGCCGCACGTTCGGCGCGGGCCTTTGCTTCGGCATACTTCTCAGCAAGCTCCTGCGCTTGCCCCTTCGTGCGCTGAAGTTCCTCGACCATGGTGCGCAGGCGGCGTTCGCTCTTTTGAAGGCCGACCTCCTGGCGCTTCATATTGGTGATGTCGAGGCCGACTGTGATGAGGCCGTCGGTCGCTGTGCGGCGGTCCACAAGGCGAATCCAAGTGTCGGAGAGCAGCAGCATCTCGCGGGCATTGGCGTCATCGCCAAGCGGGCGTTCGACGCGCACAAATTTGGAGATTTCCGCCATAAGAAGATCATAGGATGCGCCGGCCTGAACCACGCTCTTGTCGAGATTGAAGACGCGCGTGAAGGCTGCGTTCCAATGCGTTAGACGCTTGCGGCTGTCCCACACGGCGAATGGACCTGGATGGGCGTCCAGAGCGGTACGCGCCAGCACTTCCGCGCGGCGGGAACGATGCTGGGCCTGGATGCGGTCGGTGACATTCAGGATCGCGCCGGTGAAAACACCGTCGCTGTGACCGCCAACAAGTTCGAAGAATTTGCCCGCTGTGCGTCCGACGCCTTGGAAGGCTGCGGTGATCTGGCCCGAACTCGGGGTCTCGAAGGCATTGCGCACGCGGCGGCGATCTTCATCCGCAATCATCAAGGTGAATTCATCGAGCGTCATATCGCCGTGGCGGACGGTGCCGACCAGGGCGCCAGCTTCCGCGCCAACCGTCAGCAATTGCGAGGTCGGCGTCCAGCGCCAGAGGCCAATCACCCCCTGCACTTCAAAAGCGGTCCAGCTGGCCCGCTCGAGGGCGGATGGAGTGGGGACGCTCTTCTCGATTTCAGCCTTCTCGCGCTGCAGGCGGCGAATAGTGCTGACCAGACCAAAAACCGCGAGGATTGGGGCTGCTATAAGCAGCCCGTAGATCAGGACGCGGTTGATGTCGCTTGGGCCGAAGAGCGGCACTGGCCGGAAGACGCATGCGGCAATGCCAGAGTCGGACACGGGCGCGCACGCGACGGCTGCCCGTTCTGAATTCACAGTCTCGAAGCGGGCTGCTGGCGGGGAACTGTCGAGCGGGATGAGATAGAATCGTCGGCCCGCGAGCGGTTGCATCATTACATCGGCGCGGGCATTGATGCCCGACACCCATCGTCCCTGCGCATTCTTTGCAAATACGCGGATGCTCTCGTCGTCTGCCAGCTGCGCCCACGTGCCTTCCGACGGAACGCGCTCCGCAACGGCATCGAAAGGGACGCCGCGGCGGATCGCCTCGAGTGAAGCCCCACTAAGGAGCAGGCCTTCCATCTTCGAGCGTGCCGACATCAGCTCGGCGCGGACATGGCCGGCCAGCGTTTCCGCTTCGCGTTGTTGCTGGACCAGGGTGGATGTGTCGCTGAACTCGCGCTCTTCGAATGCCTTAAGGGCAAGGGCGCCGCCGAAGGCAATCATCAGGACGGAAAGCATGCCTACGGGTACCGCGCTACGCGGCTTTTTGTGCGCGTCAACGCGCGTCGTCCCACCCTTGGACGCCTTCGTCCCCAAAGCTATTCCTTCCGCAACGAACGGATTCACCAGTTTTGGATTCGAAAAGCTGCGAAAGGGTTAACGAGGCATTAACTGTGAGCCATATGTCCAGCCCACGTCGATCGCGTCAGGCGGCTGTGTCCTGCACCTTTGCGGGGAACAAGGTTGCTCCCTTGGGTCCGAACAGGTTCTCACGTCGTTCTTTGCCCTTGTAGTGGTCGTCCTTGCGGCGGCGACGGTCGGGGCCGAAATAGACGCTGGTGCGGATGAAAGAACGGGGCGTGTTGATGACGGTGCAGACCTTCCGGTAGAGTTCGGTCGCTGTCACGGGTTTGGCGCAGAACTCCGTCACGCCCGCGTCGCGAGCAGCTTCCACCTTCGATTTCTCGGCGTATGCGGTCAGCATGATGATCGGTACGAAATGGTTCGGGCTGTCTTCAGCGGTGCGGATCAGCTTTGTGAATTCGCAGCCATTGATCGGGTCCATTGCATAGTCGGTGATGATCAGATCGAACGGCGTGGTGCGGATCAGGCTGAAAGCGTCCGCTGCATTGCTGGCATCGAAGAAGTCCTTGACCTCGAAGCCGCGCAGGATCGTCTTGATGATGTTGATCATGTGGTGGTTGTCATCGACAACCAGCACTTTCAGGCGTTCCAGCATGCGGTCCATTGCGTTTCCTGTCGCTATGCCGCGCTGCGCAGCGAACGTGGGCTGCGTGCGAAGAAGTTTTCATCAATGAGCGGGCGGCCGTAGAGGTAGCCTTGCGCGTACTTCACGCCCGCTTCGAGCAGTATCTGGCGATCCATTTCTGTTTCGATGCGTTCGCCGACGGACGTAATGCCCAGTTCGGCGCACATGCGGGCGACGCTGCGCATCAGGGCGATGCCGCGAAGGTTGACCTCGGAATTCTGCAGGAAACTGCCGTCGAACTTCAAGCCATCGACGTCCAGAGCGCGCAGATAGCCGAATGAAGCCGACCCGGCGCCAAAATCGTCGAGCGAAACGCTTATGCCGCTGGAGCGCAGCGTGTTTACGGCGCGGGCGGCGGTCTCAATGTCGTGGATGTGGGCGCTTTCCGTCACTTCCACGATCAGGCGGCTGCGATGAAAGCTATGTCCTGAAATTACCGCGCATAGCTCGCGAATGACGTCCAGGCGCTGCAGGGAAGCGCCGGAGATATTCACAGCCAGGCGATAGTTCGGATCAGCAGTGGCTTCGAGTTGGGCGGCGGCGGCGGCCACCATGATGTAGTCGAGATGGGCGATCTGGCCGCTCTTTTCGGCAGCCTCGATCAGTCCGATGGGCGAGTCTTCCCCGTTGAAACGTGCAAGCACTTCATAATGGCTGATCGCGCCAGAGCGAGTTTCCACGACTGGCTGGCGCGCGGCCATCAGACGGCCGTTCATTACGGCGTCGCGGAAGCGTTCAGCCATGATCTCGTCCATGCGGTCGCCGCGGACGCGAATGGACGCGGGCATGCGTGAGACGATGAAGTTAAAGCTGTTGAGCGTGGCGGCGTCGCGTTGGATCACGATGCGCCGACCACCCTCGATCGAATGGATATCTTCCCAGGAAAGACGGCGACCGGGCCCGAGCGACCAGAGTTCTTCGCGCAGGCGGCTGCCTTCGGCTTCGCTGATAAGGTCGATGGCATTGCGGCCGATCAGGCGATCGGCGGTCGGGTGGTGCAAGAGTGTTGCGTCACCATCGGCATGAGTGATCCGGCCGCCAGCGTCCGTCGACACCAGAAGATCGGCGGCCGCGAAAGCGAACTCGCGGAAGCGCGTCTCGTCGAGAGCTGAAATCGACATCCTTGCCGTCCGGCCACAAAATCCCAGCTTGGACGCTATCGGGGCATGATTAGTCGGTAGTTAACGCTAACAGAGCGTAGATGGCGATTCGAAGGCTCTCTGAAAAGATTAGAGATTTCAGGCCGGATCGGCGAGGGCTCGGCCGATGATGTCCAGGGCGTTCTTCGACAGGCCCGCCTCTGACAGGCGAGCCAGCTCAGCCCGGGCTTTTTCCCGCCGTGGTGCGTTGAAGCTCCGCCAGCTTTCGAAGGCCGTGGACAGGCGCGCCGAGAGGGCCGGGTTCAGCGGGTCCACTTTCAGGATCAGGTCGCTGAGGAAGCGGTAGCCCCAGCCGTCCGCCGTGTGGAACGCGACCGGGTTGTTCATTGAGAATGATGCGGCCAATGACCGGACGCGGTTCGGGTTGCGCAGGTCATAGTCTGACCGCTCAAGCAGGCGCTGAAGGCGCTCACGCAGGTCGTCGCGGATCGCTGTTGCCTGGACGACATACCATTTGTCCATGACCAGCGGGGCGTCTTTCCATTTCGTTTCGAAGTCGCGCAGGGCCGCATCGAAGGCGTCGCCTTCGATGTTAGACAGGGCCGTCAGCGCAGCCAGGATTTCCGTCATGGTGTTGGCGGAGCGATAGGCTTGCGAGATGAGGCCCTCATGGCGATCGCCAAGCGAGGATAGGAATGACAGTGCAGAAGCGCGCAACGCTCGGCGGCCGGCCGCGCGGGCCGACGCGTCAAAGGTGGCAGGTTCGACCTTGTCGAGCACGGCGAGTAAAAGGTCTTCCAGCGAGCGGCCAATGGCGCGCCGCACATGCTGGCGCACAACATGTATCGCCGACGGGTCGGCGTCGCGTACGTCGAGGATAAGTTCGCCAACCGTGGGCAGGTAAAGCAACAATGCTGCGTAGGCTGCGTCCGTCTGCGCAGCGCGAGATACCGAATGACGAAGAGATTGGACGAACGCGGAGAGCCTCGCTTGATCCGGTTCACGAGCGCCGCCGCGCACAGTGTCCAGGATCAACGCCCGAGCGATGGTCTGCAGTCCTTCCCACTGGGCAAAAGCATCATCGTCGAAACCGGCAAGCGCGGCGCGCTCGGATTCGGTGATGTCATCAACCAGGCGTATGGGCGCAGAGAAGCCGCGGTTCAGTGAAGCGCGCGGCTGGGATGCGACGTCTTTGAACGTGAAAGTGGACGATGCACTGTCGAGAAGGGCTACATGCTCGAAGCTGGCAGGGCTGGCTCCCAGGCGCGTTTCCAGCTTGGAGCCGTTGGCGTCGAAGAGGGCGACGCGCACCGGAATGCGTAGCGCCTTCTTGTCAGGCTGGCCGGGCGTTGGTTGGACTGTCTGTGTGAGTGTCAGGCGGAAGGTTCTGGCCTCCGCGTCGTAATCCGTCTTGGCGCTCAATGCTGGCGTGCCGGCTTGCGCGTACCAGAGCGCAAACGCGGAAAGGTCCTGATCGGTTGAAGCCTGGAAGGACGAGATGAAATCCTCGATCGTGGCCGCCGTTCCGTCGAACGTGTCAAAGTATCGGTTCATGCCGGCGAAGAACGCCTCGTCGCCAACGATCAGGCGCAGCATGCGAATGAGTTCCGCGCCTTTTTCGTAAACGGTCGCGGTATAAAGGTTATCTATGCGCGCGTAAGATGATGGCCGCACCGAATGCGCCAGGGGGCCGGCGTCTTCAGGAAACTGCCGTGTGCGCAGGCGGATCACTTCCTTGATGCGCGCGACTGAAGGCGAGCGCATCGCCTTGGTGAACTCCTGGTCGCGGTAAACCGTGAGGCCTTCCTTCAGGCAGAGCTGGAACCAGTCGCGACAAGTGATGCGATTGCCGGTCCAGTTGTGGAAGTACTCGTGCGCGACAATGCTTTCGATGGCTTCGAAATCCGCATCCGTCGCGGTTTTGCCGTCTGCAAGAACGTAGGCGGAGTTGAAGATGTTGAGACCTTTGTTCTCCATCGCGCCGAAGTTGAAATCGCGTACGGCTACGATCTGGAAGACGTCCAAATCATACTCGCGGCCAAAGACATCCTCATCCCACGACATCGAAGCCTTGAGCGAGCGCATGGCGTATTCCGCGCGCGGCGCGTCGCCTTGCTCGACGAAGATCGAGAGCTTTACCGGCTTGCCGGAGAAGGTGGTGAAGTCGTCATGCAGAACGTCGAAGTCGCCGCCGACCAGCGCGAACAGGTAAGATGGCTTCGGGTGCGGATCTGTCCATTCCGCAAAATGGCGGCCGTTGCCCAGATCGCCTTTGGCGGTCGGGTTGCCGTTTGAAAGAAGGTAAGGGTATTTCGCTTTTTCCGCTTCGATCCGAACGAAGTACGGCGCGAGCACATCGGGACGGTCGGGATAGTAGGTGATCCGGCGGAAGCCTTCGGCTTCGCACTGCGTGCAGAAGCGGTTGCTTGAAATGTAGAGGCCGGAAAGCTCGGTATTCGTCTCGGGCGAGATGCCTGTCTCGATCTCCAGTGTGAACACGTCACCCGGCTTGAAGATCACCAAGCCCTCGGGTTCGACCGCGTAGTCCTGATCGGACAGAGCGTTTCCATCGATACGGATGGCCTCCAGCGTCAGCTTTTCACCATCCAGACGCAGCGGCGCATCGGCATCGCCCGTGCGGCGAATGGAAAGCTGCGAGACAACGCGCGTATCGCCCGGCTCGAGCCGGAACAGCAGGCGGACCTGCTCAATGAGGAACGGATAAGGTTTGTAATCAACAAGCCTGACGGGAGGCGGCGTTTCGGTTCGCATGACAGGCGCCTGAGTCAGCACGCCGCGCTCACGTTGCGGCAGAGCTATGCCTACAGGGTTTGCCGTCAAGATAAAGGCCGCAAGCCTGGATATCTCAACGAAAGCCGGGTCTTGTAAGGCCCGAAGGAGCTACGATCGGGCTATTCGGCAGCGAGATTCATCGCCGCGGGGTCACCCGGCGTTTCATAGACGCGCCGCAGGAGAACTGTCGCCTTTTTTGCCAGGTCGAGCAGCTCGCTCGGCATGTCTTCGGAATGGTTATGACCGAACTGGGCAAGAGCTTTGGAGATGCGCATCAGGTGCGGCGCCGCTTCAATGATGCGTGCCTGGAATTCAATGCGCAGGGGGTCGCGATCGTATTCGGCGCTCGGAACGCGCCAGCCGCCCCAATTCTTGTCGTCTGTTGTCACGACCGGGTAGGTTCCGGGCTGCGGATGGTTCGGAACTTCCGCCGAATCCTTCCAGCGATTGCGTGCGCGATTGATGCGCCAGTTATCAAAGTCCGCAACGTCATCCAGCGGCACGCCGGCCTTGTCGGCCATCAACTCGCTCGCAGCGAACTCGCGCCCAAGTCCCACATCGTAGAAAATCTTCAGCGGCTCATCGAGGCCTTTGACCCATTGCGGAAGCACGGCTTCCACGACTGCCCAAGTGCCGACGGGCTTCACGAACACTTTCTGGTTCTTGTGGAATGAGGCCTTGGCCATGGGACTATGTCCTCCCCTAATTGTTGGGAAGAATAGCAGCGCGTGGTTAGAGTCTCGTGAATCCTGAAGCGAAATCGGGCAGGCGATGCCTGCCCGATCTGCTAACGCGGCGTTAGTGAAGATAACTAGCGACAGCCTTCGTCATAGGGGAAGAGCTGAGCATCCGGCACACGCCATGAAACCTCTTCCATCGTGCCGCTCGGCTGACCTTTGGCGTCTTTGCTGTAATACTGGTACTTCATCGAGGAATAGGCGATTTCGATATTTTCGACGGGGGCGTTGCCGTTGTTGAAGTCGGGAGAAACGCTGAAGCTGCGGACTTCGGCGCCTTCGATGATCCATTTCGACACCACAGCCTGGCCGCCCGTGCGGACGGGTGACGTAAAGGTAATCTCGATGCGACCGAGTGGTTGGCCTTCAACGGCCGCCATCATCAGCTTGGGCGACGAACGATCGGGAAGTTTGGTAATGAAGATCGGCGCGACGGTGGTTGAGCGTACTTGATCGGCAAGACCTTCCGGATCGGGCATGACGAAGCTCGACACGTTCATGCTGGCGCCGGAAACAGTGACCTGACCTTCGAAGCCCTTCGTAGCGGCTTCACCCGGCGTGCCGTCGACTTTCAGGAAGACGTCGGCATTCGCGGCGCCTGCGCCAGCCACTGCGCCGGTCAGGGCGATAGCCGACAGAATGCTCGTGCGCGCGAAAGTACGGATGCTCATTTGTCCCTCCAGGCCGCGCGCCGTCCGGGGATCGGGTGGTGTTGGCGGCCATATCGCAGGTTTGTGTTCCCGCTTGTGTGGAGTTGTGAGACTCGCTCTTGGCTGACGTAGGGCGGCGGCGCTGTTTGATTGTGGCGATGGTGTCGGGACGGTGGCGGATGGTTAAAATCCGCTGTTTTGCGAATGCTTAAGCGGGGTTTGCTAGGTTTCCGCTGATTGAAGCGGTCGGCGGCCCCTAATGTTTGCAGATAACAAGAACACACGGCTGGCGTGGATTGCTGGCTGGGGACTGGCGGCGGTTGTGCTCGTCGTGGGGTATGGCGCGTCTGCGCTCCAGCAGTCGTTTTCCGAACCCGACAACGCCATGCGGCTTGTGCGCATTCGCGACATGCTCGCTGGCCAGGGCTGGTTCGACAGCGTGCAGCATCGCCTGAGCCCGCCTGCGGGCGTGCCGATGCACTGGGCGCAGTGGATTGACGGTCTGCTTGCCGCTCCAGTGTTTTTGTTGACGCCGCTGATCGGTCAGCAGGCTGCAGAGATTGTGGTCGCGTTCGCGTGGCCGCTCGGACTGCTCGCGCTGTTCATGATGGTGACGGTCCGCGTTTGCGGAGAGGTCGGCGCGCTGGAAGGATTGAAGCGCGAGGCAGAGTGGGCTGGCGCGATCATCGCGGCGCTAGCGTTCCCGACCATCGAGAAATTCGCGCCGGGCGCATTCGACCACCATAACGTCGAACTCATCCTTGGCATGCTCGCAATCCTTGGCCTGATCAGAATGCGCGAGATGCCACGCAGTGGGCTCTGGGCTGGCGCTTCGCTTGGGCTTGCGATGGCGACGGCGGCGGAAGGGTTGCCACTGGTTGTTGCCGGGCTGATGGTTGCGGTGTTGCTGTGGCTTGTGCGTCCGTCTGCGTTTGCTCACGGATTGCGTTGGCTTGGATTCGGGCTTGTTGCGGTATCCGCCGTGATGCTTCCGGTTCTTGTGCCTCCGGCTGATTGGTTCAAGCCGGTCTGCGATGCGATGGGCGCGCCGTTCCTTGGATTCGCAGTTGTAGGCGGCGGGGTTGCAGTCGCACTTTCGTATCTGCCAGCTCAGGTCAACGCGACGCTGGTTGGGAGGCTTGGTTCGGCCGGTGTGCTGGGCATGGTGGGCATTGCGAGTCTGTATCTGTTGTTTCCGCAATGCGCGGGCGGCAGCTATTCGGTTCTCAACATCGATACCGAGAATCTCTGGATCAGCCAGATTTCCGAAGCGCGCTCCCTCATGGACCTGATGGGTGATGATCCTTCGCTGATCCTGACGCTTGCGGGCGCTGCCTTCGCAGGCTTGATCGCAGGCGCGGTCTTCCTCAAGCGTCACTGGCGCGAGCCGCATGGGTGGGTAGTGCTCGCCTTCCTGCTGTCGGGTGTTGCCGTGCTTGTTTGGCAGATCCGTGGCGCAACTTTCGCCACCGCGTTTGCGATTCCTTTCGCGGCGTGGGCCGTCGCCAAGGTTCGTCGTGACTACCACAACAAGGCGTCGGCCGTGCGAGCGCTGATCTTTGCCGGCGTTGCCGCGAGCTCTGCTGCGGCTGCTTGGGCCAGCGCCGGACAGGTTCTGCAATCCCGGATTACACCGGCGACGGATCTGGCCGACTATCAGGCGCGAACGAGCAACGCCGCTTCCTGCTCGTCGCCCGAGGCGCTCAAGTCGCTGGCGCAGGTTACGCCTGGCCTCATGTTGAATCATTTTGGCATCGGCGCAAACATTCTCGTCTGGACGAAGCATTCGGCGATCGCTGCGCCGTATCACCGCAACATCGCGGGCACGATGACCATGATGAATGCGCTGCGATCTTCGCCTGAGGCTGCACGCGGCATCGTGCAGGCGTCGCCCGCCAGTTATGTGCTGGTCTGCGCGGCTTCGCCTGAAGTGCAATTCTACGCGCAACATCCTGCGGCGGGCATCAAGCCCGAGCAGACGCTGTCGGCAGTGCTGGCAGCGGACCGTCATCTCGACTGGCTGGCGCCGGTCGATCTTGGTGCGTCACCGCTGAAGCTCTACCGCGTCGTTCGCTAGTTTGCCTTCACAGCGTTTTCCGGTTCATCCGACGTGACCGGACCTTCTGGCGAGGCGCTCTCGGCGGCTTTCTCGAGGTTCTGGCCAGGGCCGCGACCGCGAAGCTGGATCTGTGGGACGAAGAGTACGCAGACGAAGGCGATTGCAACGATGATAAGACTGCCGGTGAAGATGTAGCTCATCGCCTCGGTGATGGTCTTTGAGATGAAGCCCTCGAGGAGCGGTGACATCGTTTGTCCGCTTTCGCCGGCTGTCATCGCCATCTTCTGCATTTCGCCGATGTCGACTTTGATGCCTGGGAACTGCTTCGAGATGGTCTCAGCCATCTTGGACATCAGCATGGCGCCGAAGATCGAGACGCCGATCATGCCGCCGCATTGGCGCAGGAACATGCTGGTCGAGGTGGCGACGCCGATCTGGCGCAACGGGGCCGCGCTCTGCGAGACCATATTGAACAGGCTCTGCGAGGGGCCGAGGCCGACGCCGACGATGAACAGGCGCCACACCACATCCCATTGCTGAGACTCAGTGGTGAGTTGCGACATCAGGTAGATGCCGACAAACTGGAAGACCGGGCCGGCGAGCATGACGCCTTTGTACTTGCCGGTTCGGGTCACGTAGCGGCCCGACAGCGTGGCTGAGAGGATGAGGCCGGCCATAAGCGGCAGCAGCAGGATGCCGCTATTGGTTGCCTGGATTCCGAGGCCGAGCTGCAGGAAGAGCGGCAGGTAGACAATCGTGCCCATGAACGCCATCGAGATGACAAACGAGGCGATCGTTGTTGTCGTGAAGGCCCGGATCTTGAACAGCTCGAGCGGAAGAATGGGCTCGGGCACGGCGCGTTCGATCAGCAGGAACACTACGCCGGTCGCGAAGGCGAAGGCGAACAGGCTGAGGACTGTCGGAGACGTCCAGCCTTTTTCGTTGCCCCATGTGAGCGCAAGCATCAGCGCTCCGATGGAGAGAACGACGAAGATTGCGCCGAACCAATCGATCTTGCCGCCGCCGGTGTGGCCCAGGTTCGGCATCTTCAGCGTGATCATCGCCAGCGCGATCACTGAGGTGGGCAGGTTGATGTAGAAGCACCAGCGCCAGCCAGCGACATGCATGCCGCCCAGATCGACGCTGCCATGGTCGGTGAAGTAACCGCCGACGATCGGGCCAATGACGCTGGCGAGGCCGAACACCGCGCCGAACAGGCCAGCGTAGCGGCCGCGTTCGCGCGGCGGGAACAGGTCAGCGATGGTTGCGAATGCGGTGG
>ENA-UOWO01004738-UOWO01004738.1-activated-sludge-metagenome-genome-assembly--contig:-NODE-4738-length-14857-cov-4.526550_pt1 | contig 14857 bp, 12 predicted proteins | sample MGYA00238148_ERZ761564 | MGnify/ENA primary metagenome ERZ761564 (study PRJEB28885, sample SAMN05720194) | activated sludge metagenome | isolation source: Anaerobic digester | place: USA...
CGATAGCTGGTAGGTAACCGGTTCGAGCTCTACCTTGATGTAAACATCGCTGGTACCATTGACGCTGATATCTTCTCTTGAGAGATAGGTCATTCTGGCACTGCCAGAGACACTTTCGCCAATTCTGATTGGAATTGTCGATCCCGGTTTGACATTTTCGATGCCCACACTTCTCAGCACGTCTGCGGTTGCAGTTGCATAGGCACCGTTGATGCTGCACCAGAAGTTCCCCTGAATCGGGCTTTTAGTCATGCCGTCGATCAGATCGATTCTAACGTTGATCGATGCCGGCAGCGGATTCGAAAACTTCTGCAGTGGCAGCATGCGCAGATCAACAAAGGCGCCGCTGCGGATACTTACAAATTCGATTTCTGCAGTGGTGCCGCCACCCTCTTCTTCGTCCGATTGGGCTTTCGGATAGATTTCGCTGGCATATCCCGGAGCAGAATACTCGAAAACAACATTGTCAGCCTGAACGCTTTCAAAAACAAACTTGCCATCAGCACCGGTAACGGCAGAAACAAAGTTATTGCCCTGTACCAGTTCAGAAGTGCCGACCGCTTCTTTGGAAATCATTCTGACCACTGCATTGACGACCGGAAGCGAAGGATTGTCCTTGTCGACAACCTGGCCGACAATTGTGGCAGGCTTAACGCCCAGAGCGCCCTTTTCGCAACCCATCGTCAGTAAAATGCTGATGCCGGCTATTGCCAGAAACCAGCCACCCCAGAATCTCAGATTCATAATATTAAACCTCCCGGCTGAATGAGAAGAGTTTCTTTGCATGTTTAACCTCATGGAATTGATACGATCTGGGCTTCGGCGCCGTCATCGTTGATAAGTTTCGAAACAGTGCGCTTTGAATCGCCCTGTTCGACAATGTAACCGACAAAAGTGAAGGTGTAGCCTGTCGGCATATACTGAGTGCCCAGATCGACAATTTCAGGCGTTCCGAGCGCAGTGCCGGTCGGGTTGGTAAGAATCGTTTCGGGCCAGCGAGTGCCGGTTTCTTCGCAGTAAGCGCCGACACGGTCATTGGTGCCGAGAGCGGCGTTGCTGTAAACGACTCTGACTTCGCGCATGATCGCTGAGAAATTGTTTTTCAGCGAGAATGTCTGATATATGGTTCCCTGGAAGTCGCCGTTCGGATATACCGAAATGGGTGAATTCATGCGATAACCCTTGATTTCGGCGTCAATGGTAACCGAAAGGCCTTTGGGAATACCGTTGAGTTCAAACTGCTGTGCATCGAGAGTCGATGAAGCCATCGCGACAATGCGGCTGCCGGAACGGGCAAAAACAGTTGCCTGAGCCTTGTCAGCAAATACCCAGCCGGGCACGTCGACCCAGCGACCCACGATTTTGTAGGTTTCAGGCTGCAATGATATGGTGCCGAGGTCTCTATCGGTAACCGCGTCGGTCAGAGGTATGGTTGCGGTTACATAACCCGCCACCGTGACCAGAACATTGAGGGGCCCGGTCGATGCTGGAATTCTGAAGCCGGTGGTAAATTCTGTCGGCAGGCGATTGCTGAATGATTCCTTGCCGAAAAGAAACTGAGCATTACCGTATGTAATGATCGTACCATTGGTGGCGTCCTTGAGAGTGCCTCTGATAGTCACATACTGATTGACGAAGGTCTGGTCCATTCTGACCTGAGGAACCTGCCGGCTTTCATTGTTGACGACCACCACCTTGACCGCTGCCGAAGCAGTTGTGTCAATCGGTGAATAGCCGACTTTGTCAAAGGTAAGAGTCCATTCATCGGCACGCATGCTCGAAAAATGGAAATTACCATTCGAGTCGGAAGTGGTGTATTTGGTGGCCTTGTTGGCTTCAGTACCTGCCATCGCGGTAATGTTGACATTGGTTATGCCGGCAAGTGTCCGGCTGTCAACAACCGTTCCAGAAATACTCCCACCCTTGAGGCCAAGGGTCCCATTTTCGCACCCTACCAGGCTGCTCAGCAGCACCAGAAAAAGTGCCATCAGAATCCCGAAAGTCATCGGGTTCCGCCTTTCTCTACTCATAATTACGCCTCCAGCAAAGTTCTTAAAAGAGTCGGCTTCACTACCTAATCGGCGTATCCGAACAAAAAATTAACCCTCCGGCAGAAAGAAGTTTTTTTCGCAGATAACGGGCAACAAATAATCAGTGGAGCAGTCATCTGTCATATACGAGTCGCGGAATTCAAGCTCTGATATATTTCCTCTAGCCCGTGCTCAGGCTGAGCAAACGCGGAGAATGAAGAAAAAGCTTTCTCACCAGACCCTGAATAAGAAAATTTAAGAAAAAAAGTGTTCAGATTGTCATTGCAATTGTCGATAGACTTGCTGAGATATTTTCTACACTTTTATGGAGGCAACGATGGTGAAACATCAAACCACAGCAAAAGGGCGCTGGCTGCTGCTTTTCGTCCTGACGCTCGCCAGTATCATTTTTACTGGTTGCGAAAAGGGCTCTCTTGGTATTCAGGGCGGAACTATCACAGGTTACGTCATTAACTCGGCCAATAACCAGCCGGTTTCTGAAGTACTGGTAAGAGGCGATGGAACTACATCTACAGGCGCACACGAAAACAAGACTGTCTATACTGGTGGCGATGGTTCTTTCGTCATGAGTGATTTAAGCAAGGGCTCCTGGAACCTCTTCGTAGAAAAGTATGGCTACTCACTTGCCACAAGCATGAGTTCAGATACGGTAAACACTCCTGCGGCCAGCGTTAATGTAAATAACGGCGAAACCGTTACTGCTCCGGTAATCAAAATTTCTAAAACCTCTGATCTGGTTAAAGGCAGCCTCAAGGGCTACCCGATTGACGCAATCACCGGTCGCCCGCTGCGCAATTTCACCGTTACCCAGACCACGCCTTATTCTCAGAGAAGAACAAAAACCTTCGAAACTGCCGAAGACTTCAGAGATGTCGGCTGGAGCGGACTTGAAGGCGGCGACCATCACTATACAATCAACTGCATAAACTATCAGGAATACTCAACCGCAGGAGCCAACGGAGCGGGGCCAGCCATTTCAATCGGGGCCTCACCCAAAGACCTCGGAGTAGTAAAAGTTCAGCCCATGACAGTCAATATTACCGGAACTCTGAGAAATCTGCCTGGTTACATTCTTGAAGCTCAGCAGCGCGATATCATCGTCTGGGCCGAGGCAGCCGGCAAGGCCGTCGCAACTTACACAGAAGGCAACACCGCCCTCAAAGGTTCTATCGCCTACACTCTCAACGATATTCCGGTAACTGCCGGCACAGTTTCAGTAAAATGTAAAATCAGAGGCTATGATGTCGTGACCATCAGTTCTGCTGTCAGCCTGCCGAGCAATCTGCCCGGCGGCACCATCGCCGCCATTGATTGCGATTTTGCCAACATCGAGCCGATCAGAAGAGACCTCAGAGTTGTCGTAGTCAGCACTCCTCCCGAAAGCACCAAGCCTGGCAGCTTTATACCCGGCCAGACAGCGCGTGTCTACATCAGGCAGGGCGGCAAAGATATCGTACCTTATGTTGACGTTGTCAGCGTGAATTACCGTGCCGAAGCCTACTTCTCAGGGCTGATCACCGGTTACGATCTCAATGTCGTTGCGGTAAACATGAATGAAGGTTACTATACCGCTGAGTCAGCGAACTTCAAGATTCAGGAAGAAAGTTCCTCAGCCTACACCCTGACTCTGACTCTCAAATAAGTGTAAAAATCTCAACAAAAAGGGTCTGGCCACTCCGGCCAGACCCTTTTTGCATTTACCGACTGTAAGTCTTAAACCAGCAACCCGCGGGCATAAAGTGCCGCATCAGTGTCGGCGAACTGCGTCAGAATAATGTCAACGTGCCGTTTCACGCCTTCACGGTCGCCACGTTTCTTGCAGATAACCGCAAGCTGATAATGGGCGTTGTCGACGTATTCGCAGTCGGGATACTGTGAAATCAGACGGTTGAATTCAGCTTCGGCTTCAGCCAGCTTACCCTTATCGAGCAGCGCCTTGCCTTTAAAATAGCATTCGTCGGCAATTTCAACCGGCCCTTTGCCCATCGTACGACTCAGCTCCACGTATTCATCCTTGCCAAAATAGGCAGCGTCGGTATCAGGGTAATTTTCGAGCAGATACTCGTACCAGCTGAGAGCCTTTTTCTGATTTCCCTTGCTGAGAGCGATTTTGGCAAGATTATAGCAGGCGTTGTCTGCCAGCCCGCTGTTCGGGTAATCCTTGAGAAAGCTGCGAAAAATATCCTCTGCCTTGTCGATATCGCCCTGCCTGAAGGCGGCTATCCCGGCGTCCATCAACTGTTTTTCCACGCCCATTATTTATTCTCCTTGTCGAGGTATCTGCCAAGAAACTGATCGCGAAACGCAATAAAACGCTTTTCGATCAGAGACTGACGAATGTTATTCATAAGATTAATCATAAATGTCACATTATGCAAACTCGCCATGCGCAGACCAAGAATTTCTTTTGCCTTGAACAGATGTCGCAGATAACCACGCGAAAAGTTTCGGCAGGCGTAGCAGCTGCAGTTGGCATCGATCGGGGCATCGGAAAGCTGCCAGCGCGCGTTCATCATGCTGATGCGGCCTTCAGTCGTAAAGACGGTCGCGTGCCTGGCGATTCTTGTCGGATGCACGCAGTCGAACATGTCGATACCGCGTTCAACGCCATAAAAAAGGTCTTCAGGGGTTCCGACGCCCATGAGGTAGCGCGGCAGATTCTTTGGCATGTGCGGCATCATGCCGTCAAGAATTTCGAGCATCAGTGGTTTGGGCTCACCCACCGACAGACCACCGACCGCCAGACCTTCAAAACCGATCTCTTCAGTTCTTTTGATCGATTCAAGACGCAGCGGCAGATACATCGACCCCTGCACAATGCCAAAAAGCGCCTGACCGTTGCGCAGATGCGGGTGATCGACCCGGCAGCGTTTCGCCCATGCGACTGAGCGCTCCATTGCAGCCCGGGCTGTCTTTTCGTCGGCCGGGTACGGGCAGCATTCATCGAATACCATCATTATTTCAGCCCCAATCGAACGCTGAATTCGCATCGATTCTTCTGGAGTCAGCCAGTAGCGGGCCCCGTCGATATGTGAAGCAAATTCGACCCCTTCGTCGTTGATTTTGTTAAGCTTTTTCAACGAAAAAACCTGAAAACCACCTGAATCGGTGAGCATCGGGCGATCCCAGGCCATCATCCGGTGCAGGCCGCCAAAATGATCGAGCACGCCAGTACCGGGCCGCAGCATGAGATGATAGGTATTGCCGAGAATGATACTGGCGCCTGCGGTTCTGACTTCTTCAGGTGAAAGAGTTTTTACCGTACCGGCGGTGCCGACCGGCATGAAAACCGGTGTCGGAATCTCACCTCTGCGGGTCTGAATGCGGCCGGCTCTGCCCCAGCATTCTTCTGAGCTGTAATCGAGAGAAAATGTGAATTTATCGGTCATAGCATTACCATCGAATCGCCAAAGCTGTAAAACCTGTATCTTTGCCGAATCGCCTCTTCATAAAGTTTCATTACGTTTTCACGACCGGCGAATGCCGCGACCAGAACGATCAGGGTCGAGCGCGGCAGATGAAAATTGGTGATAAAGCAGTCAATCGCCCTGAAAGTGTAACCAGGTTTTATAAAACATGCGGTCGACTGCCAGCCGGTACGCAGATAACCATGCTCATCAACTGCCGATTCAAGCGTGCGCACACTGGTTGTGCCACAGGCCCAGACACGACTGCCGGTCTCTTTTGCTGCGCGAAACAGCCCGGCGGTTTCTTCGGAAATATAAAAAGTCTCTTCGTGCATCAGGTGTTCGTCTATGCTTTCGGCTTCGATCGGCTTGAAAGTGCCAAGGCCGACATGCAGAATCACTTCGGCTATTTTGACACCCTTCTGCCGAAGTGCTGCAAAAACATGGTCATCGAAGTGCAGACCAGCCGTCGGAGCGGCCACCGAACCCTCGACCTTCGAATAAACAGTCTGATACCTGTCGGGCGTGCTTTCGCGCGAGGTAATATATGGAGGCAGCGGCATCTGGCCGAATTCGCGAAATACCGCCACCGGGTCACGCCCGTCAAGAGTGCGAAGCACTCGTAACCCTGATTCAAGCACACTTTCGACCTCAATCTCGCAGTTCCCTGGCAGCAGGTGCCTGCGGCCGGGCTTGAATTTTTTTCCGGGCCGCACCATTGCTTCAAAACTGCTGTTGGTCAGCGACTTAATAAAAAGCACCTCAGCGCCGCCATTGCAGGTTGACGTCGGCAGGGTAAAAATACGCGCCGGTATCACCTTCGAGCTGTTCAATATAAGAAGATCACCGGGCCTGAAATACTCGACAATATCTGAGAACTGACGATGTTCAAGACTGCCTGACGACCGGTTATATACAAGAAGACGCGAGCCTGAGCGCTTCTCTGCCGGAACCTGTGCGATCAACTCAGGTGGCAGAAAAAAATCAAAAAGTTCAGTTTTCATTGAGATTTTCCGTTGTTGTAGCAGGGAGATTGACTGATACTGATGCAGAAATATCTGCAGAAAAAGAGGCCGTCACCGGCTCCGTGACAACAGCCTCTGATCCGACCGCGGGCACGCTCGATGCAACACCAGCCTCGCCGGCAGAGGTCTGCTGGGTCGAAGAAAAGCTGGCCACCAGTTCTATCGCTGCAAGATCAGAGAACTGAGCACTGCCGATCGCTGCCGCTTCATCCTGATATGGCATGAAAAAGCTGATTTTATCGACATATCTGGCTTCGCCCGGCAGAGAATTGTTTCTGAATTCAACCTTCATTCCTTCAAAAGCCTTGATCAGCGCAATAATCTCGGCCAATGAAAAATCGGTCTGAATATGCTTGAAAACCTGGCTGACGATCTGTGGCAGCTTAACGACAATGCCCGGGGTCATAACTTTTTCAAGCAGAACCTTGATGAACTTCTGCTGACGCTTGATTCTGCCAAGGTCGGCAGCGGCATCGGCTCTGAAGCGCACATAGTTGAGAGCCTGCCGGCCGTCGAGATGGTTTTTCCCGGCGTTGAAATGAATGTGCACCTTGCCCCAGTTGTCGTCATAGTTCATGGCCTTCTCGATGTCGATCTCGATGCCCCCGAGAATGTCGATAACATTGACAAAGCTCTGAAAGCTGACTTGAACATAGCGACTGATCTGAATGCGCAGCAGATCTTCAATCAGGGTACTCAATACGTCGACGCCATAGCGGGGCAGAATTTCGTTGATCTTGCGGGCCCGGCCATTGATAAGAACCCTGGTGTCTCTGGGTATCGAGAGCATGCTGATGCGTTTTTTTGCCGGGTTGATACCGAGCACAAAGATGGTATCGGCACGATGCGTGCCGTCAACAGAGTCAACACCAAGAACCAGAACATTGATATTGCCAATATGAGCTTCACCACCGGTTTCTATTGTGCCTTCCGTCCAGTTGGCGCCGAGTGGAGCCGCAGCCACGCCAAAAAACCATTTCTGCATGATCCCGGCAAAAAAGACCAGAATGACTGTCAGAAAGGCGATTTCGAAGAGAAGACCGCCGTTTCTGCGCCGGGTCAGGCCCGGAAAGCCGTCACATGTCTGACGGGTACTGTATCTGGTGTTCTGGCTCATGACTGCATATCATACCAGAGCCGGCAGGCAAACTCCACAACAAAAAAAGTTGCCGGCAGCTTTCTGCAGCCCTACATGTGGGATGTTTTCTTGATTTCGAGAACACCCTGATAACGTTCAGCAAAAGAGATACCGGCGTCGCGCAGGGCATCTCTCTCTGGAACCTGGCGAACCGGGTCAAGAGTATCGGCCACCGCCAGAATTTTTGTCATCAGCGGCGAATCAACCATCGGAAAAGTATGGTTCTTGACCGCAGAAATGACCGCCGAATCGATCTCAGGTGCAACCTTGCGCAACCATGCCGCCGCAGCCGGGCCATGCGCCAGCATCGGTGTCTCTTTTTCGAGGTCAGTCAGCAGAAAATCGGTGCTGCCGACCAGACTGATAATTTCGGCATCCGGTGCATCTCTGAACAGATCGTGAGCCATACCGGCAATAAGTGTCGGTCTTGGATCGACACCCAGTTCAATCGCATATTTGACCGCCAGGCCGGTCACACTCCGCATGTGTTCCTGCAGACCTTCGGGTGATCGCTTCTGCTGCTTCTCGACCAGTTTCAGCCAACGGTAATAATCAGGCCCGAGACAGTCGTAGTGATTGTTCAGCATGATTTCAAGAAGCACCCGCATATCAAGCTCTGGAAGATTGAAATCATGATTGCTCAGACGATCACGTATCTGCGTCGAAGAAATTTTCGACAGCTGAGAGGGCGCCCAGTGAACCACCGCATCCTGCACCGGCGACCGGCGCTCACAGCCAGGTCTTTCGACCACGATAAATTCCGTCATCTCTACCAGCTGCTCGACGTTTTTCCAGGTCGGCAGTTCTGCCAGAGAGTCGCCGCCGATGATGAGAAAAAACTGCCGCTCCGGATGGCGTTCTTTCAAGACTTCGAGCGTCCTGAAGGTGTAAGACGGGCCACCCAGTTCCATTTCGACATCGCAGACATGCATGTTCGAACTGTCTTTTAGAGCCAGCTGCAACAGATGCCTTCGATGATGATAGTCGAGCATTCCGACCCGCTGCTTGTGAACGGCCTGAAACACAGGCACAAACCACACTTCGTCGAGACAGCATTCAATCAATGCTGCCAGCGCCAGCTGCAGGTGCTGCTGATGTACCGGATCAAAGCTGCCGCCAAAAATGCCTGTTCTCAATCAAAAAACTCCCGGTAGGCAAATTCCATGTCGCCAATCGAAAAAATATCGTCTTCACCGGCATCGAGCCGGCTCAATTCATCGATAAAACCAAGCTTATGCAGTTTCTGCCTGAATACCGCGACCGCCTCATCCGAGGCAAAGTCGGTCATCGCAACGATCCGCTCAATTTCAGGGCCGGTGACCAGCCAGCGACCGTCGCCTTCTTCTTCGATTGCAAAGGGCTCTATGTATTCATAAAGCATTTCTTCTTCGTTGGCAGCTGTCAGCTCGGGAGTCTTGAGATCTTTCAGGGCGGTGCTGAGGTATTTAAGCAGGTCTTCGACCCCTTCACGGGTTGCGCCTGAAACCGAAAAGACCTTGACTCCGCGCGCTTCAAGAGCATCTCTGAATTCTGGAAACAGCTCTCGCGAATCTGGCAGGTCCATTTTGTTGGCCGCGACCACAACCGGCTTGGCAGCAAGTTCTTCGGAAAATTCACGCAGCTCGGCCATGATCACGTCATAGTTACGGGTAATGTCTTCCATGTCGAGCTGACTGACATCAACGAGATGCAGCAGAATACGGGTGCGCTCAATATGCCTGAGAAACTGGGTTCCGAGGCCGGTTCCCTGATGGGCGCCTTCAATCAGCCCCGGTATATCAGCCATACAGAATGACGGCAGCCCCTCGGGCTTGACGATACCAAGACTCGGCGTCAGAGTCGTAAACGGGTAATCCGCCACCTTCGGGCGGGCATTGCTGACGGCCCGCAGAAAAGTCGATTTGCCGGCGTTTGGCAGCCCAACCAGACCAACATCGGCCAGAAGCTTCAGCTCAAGACGCAGACGCAGGGTTTTTCCGGGTTCGCCCTTTTCGGCGATTCTCGGGGTGCGGCGCACCGCAGTGGCAAAACGCGCATTGCCCCAGCCGCCACGACCGCCACGGGCAATTATTTCGCGCTGCCCCTTGTGATCGAGATCGACGAGCAACTGGCCGCTTTCGAGATCGTAAATAAGAGTGCCGACCGGCACCTTGACAGTAAGATCGCTGCCATTTGCCCCGGCCATATTCTTCTGCTGGCCATGCCCACCATCTTCGGCTTTATAAATACGGGTAAAATTGAGTTCATAGAGAGTCGTCAGGTCATCGGTGGCTTCAAAAATCAGATCGCCACCGCGGCCGCCGTCACCACCGGCCGGGCCACCCATGGGCACGAATTTTTCGCGCCTGAACGCGACAATGCCATTGCCGCCGCTGCCGGAAGAGACCTGTATTGTAACTTCATCTACGAATTTCATGATGGCTGATTATATCATTTCGCCAAAGCTTTAACCACTTATTTGTCGGTATAACACCGTGCGAAAACTTATTGACTGATTTTTACCTGTTGTTGTAATGTGCAAGTGTATTTTTTCACTATCTTTTCTTCAAGCCGGAGGCGTAAATGAAAGTCCCTCTCCTGGATCTCAAGCCCCAGTATGCTCAGATCAAAGACAAAGTCATTCCTGAAATCATGGAAATCATTGAGAATCAGGGATTCATCCTTGGCCCGAAAGTCGACAGACTCGAAAAAGAAATGGCTGAATACATCGGCACAAAGCACACATTGGGCTGCTCATCCGGCACTGACGCCCTGCTGCTCGCCCTCATGGCCCTCGATATCGGCCGCGGCGACGAAGTGATCACTACTCCCTACACCTTTTTCGCCACCGCCGGTTCAATTGCCAGAGTTGGCGCCGTTGCCAGATTTGTCGATATCGACCCCGCCACTTTTCTGATGCGCGTCGACCAGATCGAAAAGGTCATAACCCCGAAAACGAAAGCCATCATGCCAGTGCATCTGTTCGGCCAGTGCGTCGACATGGAACCCTTGCTGGCAATCGCGAAAAAACACAACCTCAAGGTCATCGAAGACGCCGCCCAGGCAATCGGCTCAAAATACAAGGGCAAAGACGCCGGCACTTACGGTGACATCGGTTGTTTCAGCTTTTTCCCGAGCAAGAACCTTGGTTGTTTCGGTGACGGCGGGCTCGTTTCGACCAACAACCCGCAGCTGCACGAACGCCTCAAGGGCTTACGCGTTCACGGCGGCCAGGTTCAGTATCACCACCAGGAAGTCGGCCTCAATGCCCGCATCGACGCCCTTCAGGCCGCCGTTGTCTCGGTCAAACTGCCACATCTGGCAGCCTGGACCGAAGGCCGCCGCCGCAATGCCGCCCTTTACAACGAACTCTTCAAAAACAACCCCGAGGTCGTCACCCCGATCGAAAAACCCGACTGCTTCCACATCTACAATCAGTATGTCATCAGGGTTAAAAACCGCGACGCCCTTAAAGCCCACCTTGGCGAAAAAGAGATCGGCTGCTCGGTCTATTACCCGCTCTCTCTGCACCAGCAGAAGTGCTTCGCCAGCCTTGGCTACAAACAGGGAGACTTCCCCGAATCAGAAAGGGCCGCCGACACCACCCTCGCCCTGCCGGTTTACCCCGAACTCAGCCGCGAACAGATTGAATTCGTCGCAGCAACAATCAACGCCTTCACGAAAAAGTAAGCCAGATCCCGGCTCAACCAGACCGGAAACGGAACTTCTCCGTTTCCGGTTTTTTATCGCTAAATTGTCGGGCCCAGTCTGCCGATTGTTTGAGAGATAAATATATTTGCTCATCAGATAAATGCAGGAGGCAGTTTTAATGGTCCAGGAAAGCCTGATTGAAGGCATCTTCAGAAGTCTCAGGAAAAATGCCGGCTGGGCAACCATTATTATCGGGCTTGCCGTGCTGTCCGCGTTTCTGCTCAACCGCTACGTACCCACCATCTATCAGAGCGAATCACTGCTGCGCGTCATGACCACCGAAAACGCCGGTGAAATAAGCGTTGCAGCCACTATGCAGGGCGTCCTGTCGCAGCGCCGGGTGGTTGAGGAAATCGCCGCAAAAAGCGGTCTCGACGAAGCCGAAATACGCCGTGAAGACGCCATCACCTTTAAAGATGCCGGTGCCGGGCTCGTAACCATGGCTGTCAGACACGAAAACCCCGTTCAGTTGAAAGAACTCGGCAATGCCGTCATTCAGGTTCTTTCTGAACACTTCCTTGGCTACAATTCCGAAGCTCAGGAATTCTCGGTAAAAAATCTGCAGAACAAGCTCGAACACCTCGAAAAAAGCCTTGGCGAACTTCGCCAGGAACTTGTAAAAGCCAGCATTCAGCAATCAGTTGAGACCGACACCCAGACGGTTAACATCGAAAATGCCATCAGCCAGCTCGAAGAAAAAATCGACGCCAGCAACAGAAGGCTGCAGACAACCCCGGAACAGGTCTTCTACTATGAAGAAGAAGAATCGCCAATGTATCAGAAACTCCGCGATGAACTGCGCAGCGAAAGAAACAACCTGGTCGAACTCTTCAAAAGTTACAAAGAAAAGCATCCCAAGGTCATTGCCTGCAAAAATCGCATTGCCAATCTCGAAAGCAATATTGGCAAATCCCGCACCAGAGTTCAGAAGAAACGCAGCAATCCGGATTATGCCGCCCTGAACGCTGATATCGCCCGCGATCGCGAAAAGCTTGAAGAGTTGAAAGCCCGTTTGAACGATTCAGGCGAAGCACAGGCTGCAGTTCAGCCCGCCGGCGACAACCACCCTGACAATATTGCCATGCGCATAGCAACGCTCGAAGAACTTCACCGAAAAACCATTCTCGAACTCGAAGAATCTAAAATCGCCCGCAAAACAACTGCCGGCCGCATCAATGTTCTCAAAAAAGATGCCCGCCCGCCGACGACCGTAGGATTCACCTCGCTGCAGAGAGATGCTCTCGCCGTTGCCTCCGGTGTGCTGATGGCTATTTTCCTGCTTTATTCACCGGCACCGATGAAGGCAGAACTCGTAAGCGTTTCCGGCAACATTCTCGCCGGCGCCGTCGCCCCCTCAAATCACCTGCAACTGACCGCCGAACCTGCCGAAATAATTCTCGAAGCACCCTCGCTGGCCCGCGAACCCCTTGCCCTGCCCTCGCCTCAGGAAGAAGAAATCGAAGTCATGCGCTACGACGAGCGCCTGATCGCCCTAAACGATCCGACCTCACCAAGCCTCAAACCCTTCAAAAACCTGGTTTCCAACCTGCAGATAAGCATGTCGGAGTCGCAGGCCCGTATCGTACTCGTCGGCTCAGCCAGAACCGGCACCGGCAGAACCACACTGCTGACCAATACCGCCATTCTTCTTGCACAGACAGGCTACTCGGTAATGATGATCGACGCTAACTTCCGCAACCCGGTTCTGCATCGCATGTTCGACCTCGACAACAACCGTGGTCTCGCTGACCTTCTCAACGGCAACAGCAGTATCCGCGAAACCGTTCAGCAGACCGAGGTAAACAACCTCACCCTTATCAGCGCCGGCATTTCACCAAAATCGCCCGCCGAAGTTCTTGGCTCGCCCGAAATGATCGACCTGCTGACCAATCTTAAACGCCGCGTCGAAATTATTCTCATCGATACTCCGGCCCTGCTCGAATACCCCGAAACCGGCATTCTCGCTGGCCAGACCGGAGCCATGGTCTTTCTCCATCGCGAAGGCGAACCAGAAGAAGACCTGCGCGCTTCACGCAAACTTCTCAATAATGTCAGAGCAAAAATTCTGGGCTATGTAAAAATCTGATTTCGGGGTAGAATAGGTCGTATGATTCATCCGACCCTGCCACAGAGTATTGCCATAATCGTTGCCTTCACGGCAATGCTTACCGATTCGAGCTCTGGCCGAATCTACAACTGGCTCACCTTTCCAGCCATCCTGACCGGGTGGCTGGTCAACTTTTACCTCAATGGCCTCGACGGCTTTGGCTTCAGCCTGGCCGGCACCTGCGCCGGTATCTTCCTTTATCTGCCATTCGCCGCCATCAACCTGCTCGGAATGGGCGACGTCAAGCTTCTCGGCGGTATCGGGGCCCTGGGCGGGCCATGGTTTGCTCTCAGTGTATTTCTCTACACATCAGCCCTCGGCATTGTACACGCATTTATCGTTCAGTTTCTCAACTACGGCAGTAACGCCTTTGCCATGACGGCAACCAGCTTCACCAGCGGTGCCTTCCGCCACAAGACAATTCAGTCAGAGAATGCTTCCGTAAAAGAAGACGGCAGATACCGGTTTCTTCTCGGTATAGACATTTTTCTCGCAACTCTGATTGCCTGCTACCACACACTGTCACTCACCTGGTAAACGCTTCTCCCACCAAGCCGCCGCTTTGTCAAAATCGAATCTGCAGCCCTGTTCGTCATCCCTGCGGATTCGTCATCCCTGCGAAGGCAGGGATCTAAGCCTTATCGATGAGATTCCCGCCTGTACCCGTTCCGGGCATAAACGCGGAATGACGGTAAAACAATGGATTCAACTTTGACAGAGGACTAGACACAAATTTTTCTATGCCGGGTTGAAACCTGAAAAATTTTTTTACTCCCGTAAAAAAATAGTTAGCTTTTTCCAGCAGTTCGTATATTATTCTGTACCCTTCAGGTAAAGAAAAACCTTTTGTCTGTCGAAGCATGGGTTGTTCTTGCCTGTCAGGTCCTGCTGTGTTATTCTCTCATCATATTTGTGTCGAGGAGGATCCTCAACCGTGAACAGAAGAGCGATCATCGTGGCATTGCTGGCGTCACTCGCCATTTCAATGCTTCTCTGGAACAAGCTGCAGACAAGTCAGCCGGCTCGTATTGAAGCACCTACCGTCCAGCAGCCCACCATAATGAAAAAGGCTGTTGTGGTGAGCACCAAACGCCTGGCGGCGCGCACGAGACTTGAACCTGGTATCGTCCAGGCAAGCTTTGAACTGCGCGAAATGATAGCTTCGGCTGTTCCTGATACCGCAATCACCGACCTTGCGTCGATTACCAACAGGTATACGGCAGTCACTATACTTCCTGACGATATCATGACTCCGCCGCGTCTGATGGATGAAGCACAGGTACCCAACCTTGCCCGTGCCATCCCCCCTGGCAAGCGCGCTGTATCAATAGCTGTAAACAAGGCGACTTCTGTTGGCGGCTTCATTCAACAGGGTGACTATGTTGACGTTATCGCCACCTTCAGGCCGAGAAACAGCGAACCGATCACCAAAATAGTCC
>ENA-UOWO01004744-UOWO01004744.1-activated-sludge-metagenome-genome-assembly--contig:-NODE-4744-length-14851-cov-4.519735_pt1 | contig 14851 bp, 16 predicted proteins | sample MGYA00238148_ERZ761564 | MGnify/ENA primary metagenome ERZ761564 (study PRJEB28885, sample SAMN05720194) | activated sludge metagenome | isolation source: Anaerobic digester | place: USA...
TAGTGTGGGTTGATGAGGTAGGGATGACCTGATACGAAAACAGCATTTCTTCCAATTAGTGGCCGTCCATAAAAAAACGGTCACCGCACTGGGAAGCAACGGCAACCGTTTCAGATCGTTACGCCGACTTTTTTAAGAGGACGCTTTAACTTATCCAGTGCAGGGCATCCATTTATTCGGTTTTAAGCAGTTCCTGCAGATGGGTAACGTATTTCTCGGCACCGCCGTATTGATAGCCGGTGCGCTGCAACTCGGTTCCTTTTTCATCCACCAGGACAATGGTGGGATAGCCCTGGACCGCGTATTTTTTCGCCAGGGCGGAATTGGCGTCTTTTTCGGCCTGGGTTTGCGGGATGGACTGGGGGAAGTCGATCTTGAGCAGGACGAGATTGTCTTTCGCGTAATTGACGAAGGCGTCCTGGGTAAAGACTTCCTTGCTCAGTTTCTTGCACCAACCGCACCAGTCCGAACCGGTGAAATTGATCAGCACGGGGCGTTTCAATTCAGCCGCGTAGTTCAGCGCCAGCTGGTAATCGGTGATCCATCTGCCCGGCTCGTAGGTTGAGGTTTTCATGGCGTTTCCGCAGGTGTCGGCCGGAGCCGCGGATCCTGCGAGAGCCTGGTCGCCTTGCTGCTGTTTGTCGCCCGCGCCGTTGGCCGGAGTACAGGCCAGGACGGAAACCAGCGAAAGCAACAGGAGGAAATAGACTATTTTCATGGCTTTACTTCCTGATCGTTGTTGAAGACGCGGACCGTGATGTCGGCGGCTTTTTTCAGCATCGCCCCGACGCCGCAATAGCGTACTGTGGAGAGGTTCACGGCCTTGAGCAGCTTGTCCGAGGGAAGGTTTTCCCCGCTGAAATGGAAATCCATCCGAATGTCCCGGTAAATGACAGGATGTTCGGAAGTGGAATCCGCTTCGACGATTATCCGCAACTTGTATTGTTCGACGCGCATTTTCGCCAGCAGGGGAACGACGTCCATTCCGGAACATCCGCTCAGCGCGGCCAGCAACAACGGTTTTGGCCGTGGCCCCTGGTCGGCGCCGCCCCACTCGGGATCAACGTCCATGACCAGCTTATGGCCGTTCACCTCGGCGGCGAAGGTCATCTGGCCGATCCAGTCGGTCGTGGTCCGGACGCTCATACGGTCCCGGTAGTGGTTTCCTTCAGTACGTTTTCGTACTTTTCCACGTACACTTTCAGGGATTTGAAAATCCCTTCCAGATCAGCTTCCGGGATTTGCGCCAGGATCTTCTTTTGCTGGTCGACAACGGTTTGCTGGCTGTTTTCGGCCAGTTTCTTGCCTTTGTCTGTGATCATGGCGAACCAACAACGGCGGTCTTTGTCCGAGGGTTTGCGGAGCACGAGTTTCTTGCTGACGAGATTGTCCATGATCCTGGTGATGCGGCTGTGGGAAACGCTCAGGACCTTGGCCAGTTCGTTCATATTTACGGGATCCTTTACCTTGTACAGGTAATTGAGTAGCTGGCATTCCATTTTACCAGCCTGCAGACATGCCTTTTGGGCATAGTCAATTTCGCTAAAAACAACCTGAAGCCGTGTGATCAGGCCGTGAAAGTTCTCAGCGGTCACTTTCATGATGTCTCCTTAGTTATTGGTTTTGCAGGAGCCGGTCGATCTTGGCGCGATCGAACCCGACTACCGCGGTGTTGTTTATCCAAAGTTGGGGCACGCCCGTCTGATGGGTCTTGCGCTCCATGTCCCGCAAGGCGTGTTCGTCCCGGGACACATCAATATATTTATAAGCGAAACCGCGTTCGCTCAGGTAATCTTTGACTTTCTTACACCAGGAACAAGTAGGTGTGCCAAAAACGATGATGTTAGGTCTCATCTTCAATCAACCTCTGAAGACAATAATAATGAGACCTTTGCATAAAGCAAGATAAATTTTACCTGGTCGTAAGATTCTCGTTACTGCGAAATACGTAAAGCTACTTATCGCATAAATTTAAAAAAAATCCTTGCCACAAAGTTCACTTGGGAAATAATGCCTCGCGTAAGGATATGAAAAGAATGGCAATGTTATTTTTCTGCTCAGACTGCGGCTTCGAGACCACCAAATGGTCCGGAAAGTGCCCTTCCTGCGGGAGTTGGGGGACTTTGAGGGAAAGCACCCGCGTGACCGGCAAAACGCCCAAAGGGGGCCAAGCCGATCCCAACACGCCCAAACCGGAAAGGATCACGGAGATCAAATATTCCGAAGTTTCCCGGACGCCCACCAGAACTGGCGAATTCGACCTCGTCATCGGGGGCGGGATCGTGAGCGGGATGGTCGTTTTGATCGGCGGCGAGCCGGGAATCGGAAAATCGACCCTAATGCTGCAGCTTTCGCAATGGATGGGTAGCCAGGGCAAAAAAGTACTCTACGTTTCCGGCGAGGAAAGCCAGGAACAGCTGCATTTACGAAGCTTGCGTCTGAACGTAGCCAGCGAGAACATCTGGCTGCTCTGCACCAACGACGCTGAACACGTTTTGAGCATCGTCGAGGAACATAAACCGGACATCCTGATCGTGGATTCGATCCAATCGGTCAGCGTTCCCAGTCTGGATTCGCTGCCGGGCAGCATCACGCAACTGCGGGAAAGCTGTAACCGCCTGCTACGCTGCGCCAAGACCCAACGCCTGCCGCTGTTTCTGGTGGGGCATGTGACCAAAGAAGGTTTTGTGGCAGGACCCAAGATCATCGAGCATATGGTGGACACGGTCTTGTATTTCGAAGGTGAGCTGCGCGGCCAGTACAAGATCCTGCGGGCGGTCAAGAACCGGTTCGGCTCCACCAACGAGATCGGAATCTTTGAAATGACCAATTCCGGCCTGGAAGAGGTCAAAGATCCGAACCACATTTTCCTGAACGACGAGGCCAGCCACAACGGCAGCGCCATCGGCTGCGTGATGGAAGGCTCAAGATCCTTCATCGTGGAGGTGCAGGCGCTGGCGACCACGTCCAATTACGGGACGCCGCAACGCGTGGTGGTGGGCTTGGAACAAAAGAAACTGGCCCTGCTGTTGGCAATTCTGGAAAAGAACCTTGCGCTCTATCTGCGCTCCAGCGACGTGTTCATCAATCTGGCGGGCGGGATCAAGAGTTTGGATCCCTGCCTCGACCTGGCGATCCTGGCGGCCATAATCTCCAGCCTGAAAGACAAGCCGCTGCCGGAAAAATCCGTATTCATCGGGGAAGTCGGCCTGAATGGCGAAGTGCGGCCAGTCACCCAGATCGATGCGCGGATCAATGCCGCCGCCAAGCTCGGCTACGAAAAGATCTTCATCTCCGGCCACGCCAAAACCAAACAGAAATCGCGGGTGGTGAAGCTGCGCGACGTCCGGGAACTCTATTCCGTGCTGGAGCGCGATTGAAATCCGCACGAGCAGGGAGCTGCGGTCTCGGGGAAGAGAATCCCGCTTGACAGGATAAACTCCGGACCGAAAATATCTCCATGTCTTCAAAGCAAGTACTGATCTGCACGATATTGGCCCTGGCCATCGCCGGGTTTTACCAGCTGGTCAGCAACGGAAAAAGCCAGTTTCCCGAGTACCAGGTCAGCGTCGGCCAGATAGCCGATTTCGACCTGGTGGCACCGTTCGATTTTCCAGTGTTGAAACCCGATGCCCAGTTGGAACAGGAATACGAGCAGGTCCTCATATCCATGGGCAAGCCCTATTCGCGCGATTCGAACGTGGAGTTTGAAGCTTATATCAACCTGAACAAGCTGTTTGACCTGCTTTTTGCCAGTTCGGAAGCCAAAGACTGGGAAAACCTGAAAGTATCGGCTCAGCGCCTGGGCTTCCAGCTCAGCGACAGCGTCCGGCCGATGCTGGCCGATCCGCAAAGGGTGGTAAGCGCTTACGACGCCATCAAGGACGCCCTGGGCGATGTTTACGCAGTGGGGATCTACTCCAATATCAACGCGGACAGCATTTTGGTGGTTAACGACAAGGTCCGCCGGCGACAGAACCTATCCAGTTATTTCCAGATCGAACAAGCAAAACGGTCTTTCATCGACAAACTCAACGGCCTTTCGGGCATTCTGGCCAGGGACAACGTCGATCAGCTGGTCCGGCCCAATTTACTGGTCAACGAGGCGAAATACAAGGAATTGATGAAGTCTGTGCGCGAAGGTCTGAATCCCGTGGCGGGGATTGTATCCCAAAACGAGATCATCGTGAGCAGAAACCAACGCCTGAGCGAAGACCAGATCAACAAACTGCATTCCCTGACCTTGGAATACCAGAACCGGGGCATGGGGAGAGCCTCGCTGCTGCAGTGGTTGAGCGTGATGGGGCTGCTTTTTTACGTGTTCTCTATCCTGCTGGCCTTTAACGGATATCTGGGAAGGCAGGACAGTAAAAGCGTCCAGGGCCAGCCGGGCTTCGTTTCCCTGAACCTGGCTTTGCTGGGCCTCGTCCTGCTGACCGTCCTGACTAAAAACATCCTGAAACTCGATCCCGGATTGATCCCCTTTGCCATGTTCGCCCTGGCCATCGCCATCCTGTCCAGCCTGGATCTGGCGGTCATCTTCTCGATCTGCGGCGCGCTGTTGATCTCGCCTTTCCTTAATTGGGAGGTCCACAACCTCGCGTTGCTGCTGCTTTCCACCTTGCTGGCCCTGGTCCTGATGCACCGGCTCAAAGCACATTACGAGTATTTCAAGATCTGGATGTTCCTTTTCGCCTCGCTGAATGTGGTAATGATAGCCCTCACGCTGTATTCCTACACCGGCAACGATATCACGGAAAAGGCCGGCCCGCTGCTCAGGAACGTTGGATATTCGCTGATCTCGACGGCTGTCTCGATCCTGGGCTGCGTGGCGATCGTCACCTTTTACGAAAAGAGGTGGAACCGGGCCACCAAGCAGGTGTTGCTGGAGTTGCTGGATTTCAACCATCCGCTTTTAAAAAGGCTGGCTACCAGCGCCGAAGGCACCTACCACCACAGTCTGATCGTGGGCAACCTGGCCGAACGGGCGGCGGAGGCGATCGGCGCGAATTCCCTTTTGGCGAGGGTTGGCAGTTATTATCACGATATCGGGAAAGTCATGGCGCCGGAAGTGTTCACCGAGAACAACGAGGTTTCCGATGAAGTCCACAGCCACTACACCCCTGAGGAAAGCGCGGAACTGATCCGCAACCATGTGCGCGAGGGCGTGGTCCTGGCCAACAAACACCGGATCCCGCAGGCTGTGACGGACATTATCCTGCAGCATCACGGCAGATCTTTGATCCGCTTCTTTTTGGACGCCGCCCTGCGCAGTGGGGAAGAGGTCGACCAGGAAAATTTCCGCTACACCGGCCCCCTGCCCCAAAGCAAGGAAGCCGCCCTGGTGATGCTGGCCGACGTCGTGGAATCGACAACCAAGTCCAAATCTCCGGGCAGCGAGGAAGAGATCGTGAAAACAATCGACGAAACGATCCAGCGCTTGCTGCGGGAAGGGCAGTTTGACGAAGCCCCGATCACCATCAAGGAACTTGCGGAAGCGCGGGACGCCATGGCGCCCATTCTGGCCGGCATATACCGCAAGCGATTGGAATATCCTGAAGCAAGGCCTGTTTGAATCACTCTGAACTTAATATTATTAACGAGACGTCCGCAGTTGTCGATGAATCCCTGCTCAAAGCTTGTGCTGAAGCAGTATTTGCCGGCGAGGGGACAGGGCAGGGCAATGAGGTCAATCTGCTCATCTGCGACGACGAAGCGATACGCAAATATAACCGCCAGTACCGGGGCGACGATTCCGTGACCGACGTCCTCTGCTTTCCCTGGCCGGACACGCTTCCCGCGGACGGCGCAGCCGAGTCCGCTGAGGTTTGCGATATTATCATTGACATAAAACAGATAGACAGACAAAAGGGAAAAAAGACAAAGAATCAGGAATTGATGGAAGTTTTTATCCATGGCCTGCTGCACGCCTGCGGTTACGACCACATCCGGCAGCCGGACCAGATAGCCATGTCAGAAAAAGAAATATACTATAAACGCCTTATGGAAGGTACACTCACACGTGGATGACAACTCAGCGTTAATACTCATCATCCTGCTGCTACTCTCCGCTTTCTTTTCGGGTTCGGAAACCGCATTTTTCTCGCTTTCCCGCATATATCTCAAAAAACTGGAAAACAGCAAAACGAGCGGCGCGAGAAGGATCCTCAACCTGCTGATGCAGCCCAGGCGCCTGCTGATCACGGTGCTTTTGGGCAACACATTCGTCAACATGGCGATCTCTTCGCTGGCGGCTTTGATCGCTCTGCGCATGGCAGAGAGATCGGGAACCGACGCCTCCGCGGCTTTGACCCTGCAGGTCCTCATTACCACAGCGGTGGTGTTGATCCTGGGAGAGATCACACCCAAACTGATCGCCCTGGCCACGGCAAACGTCTTTGCCCAGGTGACCAGCCTGCCCCTTCTGGCCATCAAGACGGTGTTGTTTCCCATAGTGTGGCTGATCGAAAGGCTGACCCTGCTCATATCGCGCAAGCAGACTTCGGACAAGCACATGACAGCCAAACTCACGGCTGAGGAATTGCACAACCTGATCCAGTCGGAAACCTCGAAACACAGTTTGGACGAGCATGAAAAACAGATGCTAGCTGGACTTTTCCGCTTCCGGGAAGCCGAATTGACGGAGATCTACGTTCCCCGGGTCAAGGTGACCGCCATCGAGCAAAACAAGTCGCTGGAGGAACTGCGCGACCTGATCGTGTCCAGCGGTCATTCCCGCATTCCGGTTTACAGCGAGACGATCGACGACATCCGCGGCATCCTGTATGTCAAGGATCTGCTGCTTTTTCCGGAGAAAAAGAAGATCCCGGAGCTGATGCGGCCAGCCTGGTTCGTTACCGAGAACATGAAGGTCGAAAATCTGCTCAACCAATTCAAGATGAAAAAACTGCAGATGGCCGTCGTGGTTGACGAATACGGCGGAACCTCCGGGATCATAACGTTGGAAGACATCCTGGAAGAGATCGTCGGCGACATCCGCGACGAATACGACAATGAGGAAGTCCCGGAGATCACTCAACAGGACGACGCGACTTTCCTGGTGCAGGGAATTTGCAACATCCGCCAGTTCAACCAGGAATTCGGTTCGGACATCGACACTGACGATTTCGACAACATCGCGGAATTCTTGCTTTCGCAGTTCAACCACGTTCCCGCCACCGGAGAAAATTTCATCCTGGAAAACGCATTGGAACTGAAGATCCTGGATAGCGACGGCAGACGGATCAAGGTCGTCCAGGTCAGAAAACTCGATGCGGAAGACTGAAGCCCATTCCCAAGATAAAGGCCTGGACAGGGATTATCTGGTTTACATCATTACTGTTGTCTGGTTGGCAGCCATCTGGACCGTCTCTTCCATCCCGCTGCAGCAGCTGCCCTCCGTCAAGATCTTCGGCTGGGACAAACTCGGCCACCTGGGGCAGTACCTGATCCTCGGCCTTCTGGTCAACCGCTGTTTGATAAGTATGAGGAAAAAGCCCGGAGTGGTGGTCATTGTGTACATAATACTGCTGCTCAGCGCCGCCCTTGACGAATGGCATCAGCGCTTTGTGCCGTTCAGATCGGTGAGCCTGTGGGACTTTCTGGCCAACGCCGCTGGGCTGGGCCTGGGCTGCGCGGGTTACTGGATGTACCGTGATCGAAGTAAAAAACCTGCAGCTTAGCATCGGCAGGCGATTGATCCTGCAGGATATAAATTTTACCCTGGAAGAAGAGCAAAACCTGATCATCCTGGGCCGCAGCGGTTCTGGCAAAACCGTCCTGATCAAGTCCCTGATGGGTTTTTACACGCCTGACCAGGGTATCGTGCGAGTGGACGGCGCGGATGTCTACAGCGGGAAAAACCACACGCAATCAGACCACAAGCACGATTTCGCCATGGTCTTCCAGAACGCGGCGCTCCTGGATTCCTTCACTGTCTTCCAGAATGTGGCGCTGCCCTTGTATGAGCGGGGCGAAAAAGACTACGCTAGCGTGCTGGACAAGGTCAAACGCAGCCTTGCAGTGGTCGGTCTGGAAGAGACATTGGAAAAATATCCCTCGGAACTCAGCGGTGGAATGCGCAAGCGGGTGGGCATCGCCCGGGCGCTGATCTACGAACCTCGCTACATGATTTTTGACGAACCCGTTTCCGGGCTGGATCCGATCACCTCCTCCGAGGTGCTGTATTACATAACGCAGATCATTCGATCAGTGCAGGCCACGACGATCACCATCACACACGACATCCGCAACCTGGGCGACATCGGCGACAGGGTGCTGTTCCTGGAGGATGGCAGGTCTCTTTATTACGGCCCGCTGAAAGATATGTACAAAGAGGAACATCCCCTGATCCGGAAATTCCTGGTCCAGGTCGCCTGATCTGGAGGGATCGATGAGCGTGACTGTTCCCAAAACCAAGCCACTCTTGTTTTTGGCCTTCCTGACGGCCACCGCCTGCAGCATCCATATCGTGGAAAGCCTGATCATGAGGACGCTGCCTGTACCTTTCATCCGGCTGGGCCTGTCCAATATAATAGTCATGTATTTGGTCAGCATTCGCAAGCCATGGGAGGCAGTGGCGGTCAATATCACCAAATCAATTGTCGGCGGTGCAGCAACCTTCACTTTGCTGACACCGGCCACACTTCTCTCGCTGGGAGGCGGGCTCGCGGCAGTGCTGGCCATGTGGGCGGCCTACAACCTGAGGTTGGGCTTGAGCATGTACGGAGTGAGCGTTTGCGGGGCTTTGGCCCACAATCTGGCCCAGCTGGTTCTGGTCAGGCAGGTCGTGTTGCCGGGCACCCGTGTTTTTGTATTGACACCAATCCTGCTTTTTTTAGGTTTGCTCAGTGGGATTCTAACCGCTTGGATCCTGCTTTTGGCCCAAAAGAAATATGACAATACCGAGATAATTGATGTTGCAAGCAATCGGAAAACCGAAGCATAAAAAGACCTGGACGTGGATCGGGATCATCTTCTGCGTCCTGCTGGGGGTGTTTATCGGGACGTTCTGGTTTTATCAGGATGACCTGCCGCCCACCAGCGAACTGAAAAATTACACTTTGCGCACCGGCAGCGAAGTCTATGACCGCACTGGGCGGATCATCTATCTCTTTGCCTTTGAGAAACGCAAGCTGGTCTCGCTGAAGGAACTTCCCCCGCATCTGATCGACGCCTTGCTGGTGACGGAAGACAAGCGTTTTTACCACCATTTTGGTGTGGATCCCTTCAGCATCATCAGATCAGTCCTCATCGACGTCAAATCGATGGATTTCTCGCAGGGGGCCAGTACCATCACCCAGCAGATGGCGCGCAACATGTTCCTGACTCTGGATAAAAAAGTTTCCCGCAAGATGCGGGAGATCGTCCTGGCGATCCGTATCGAGGCGTCCTTTACCAAGGACGAGATCCTGGAGATCTATTTCAACAAGATATTCTGGGGCGAGCAAAACCATGGCGTGGAGACCGCTTCCCTATATTACTTCAACAAACACGCCCGCGACCTGTCCATTGCCGAATCGGCCATGATCGTGGGCATGATCCAGCGTCCGAACTACTACGATCCCCTCGAGCATCCCGATCGCGCCAAAGTGAGGCGGGATTACGTTTTGGAGCGCATGTACAAGGCGAGAAAGATATCGGAAGAGGAATACATCGCGGCAGTCAACAGCCCGGTGAATTCCAAGAAGGGCATGAGTTACGGCAGTTTCGCCTCCGATTACTTCATCGAGCACATCCGCCAGTATCTGGAAAGTAAATACGGCACAGAGAAACTGTTCGAAGGCGGGTTGAAGATCTACACCACCCTCGATTCGGAACTCTCGTCCTATGCGGATTCCACGCTCAACCGTTATCTCTCGAGGATCGAGCACAGCGGCGGATATCCCAATAAATTCTCCGACTTGCCAGGCAACGCGCAGGATGTGGATACCAAGTACATCCAGGGCGGGCTTGTGCTGATGGAGAACAAGACGGGTTATGTACGCGCCCTGATTGGCGGGCGCAGCTTCGAGCACAGCAAATTCAACCGGATGACCCAGGCTCGCCGGCAGCCCGGTTCCTCGATCAAGCCGGTGTATTATACTATTGCGGTGGAAAAGGGCTACACGCCGGCAACGGTAATAAATGACGCTCCGATCACGCTCGGGGATTGGACCCCGCACAATTACAACCGCGCCTACAACGGCCTGACGCGGATGCGGGTGGCCATCTAATGGTCTTATAACGTTTGGGCTGTCAAATGCGCGCAGGATATCGGAATTCCAGCCATGAACGACGGTTTCCGCCGTTTCGGGCTCAACCGCAAGGTCGAAGATCTCAGCGCCGCCCTGGGCAGCCATGAGGTCGTTCCCATCAACCTTATCTCCGGCTTCACGACCTTTCCCAACGGAGGAACGCGCACCCAACCGATCTTCATCACCAAGGTCGAGGACACCAAAGGCAACGTGCTGGAGCGCTCCGCAGTCCAGAGGCACAAGGTTTGCTCCCCCGAAGTGGCCTACATCATGACCAGCATGATGCAATCGGTCACCGCTTCCGGAACGGGCGCCGGCTCACGAAACGGTTATTTCTGGCAAAACGCGGGTAAAACAGGTACCAGCGAGGATTACAACGATTCCTGGTTCATCGGTTTCAACAAGGCCTTCACTCTGGGCATCTGGACCGGATTCGACAACAGCCGCATCAAGACCGGAACCGCCAACGCCGTCAATATCTGGGGCCCGATCATGACCAAGGCCATCCGCCTGGACAACAACGGACGCACGCCCGGAGCCAACGATGCCCGATACAATTTCTCCGTTCCGGATGACATTATCCATCAGAACATCAATCCGCGCACCGGCTTCTCAGTAAGCGAAGGCGGCATCCCGGAAGTCTTTATCCAAGGGACGGTCCCGCCAGCTGTGTCCGATTCCCTGCGCTATAATTTCTATCCCACCGGATACGGATTTCAGGACAAATATGAACAGGACTGACCTGATTCAGAGAATGTTCCGGAATGCAGGCAGGAGCAGGAAATGATCGTTTTTGACGACTCCTCGGTCTCAAGTTTTTATCCCCTGGCGCTTACCAGAAGCGTGGGCGATCTGCGCTGCGGTATCCTGAAACTGCGCCAGAGGCTGCAAGCCTTGTTTGGCGGGGAAGAAGATTCCCTTTGGATCGAAGACCGGTTGGCAGATCTTTACCGGGAGAGACATCCCGAATGGCAGGTCAATCGCGGTCCGGAGGGGGGAGAACTGTGTGTGAATTCCCGGCTGATGGTCACTGACGAAGCCATCCGGCTGGTCCAAGGCTTGAAGCCAGGCCAGGCGCTGGTCAACTCAGATATTCTGCTGGCATTTCGTCCCACGCAAAACCTTCCCGGAATACCCACAACACCTGCGGAAGCGGGATGCGAAGCAGTGCCTTGCGACCTGGATTGCTATATAAACCTTAGCGACCTCATCCACGACAACGATCGCCTGCTCCGCTACGATTTTGACCGCTTTTTCGGAGACAAGGACAATTACTTCGAAACCGAACCCGGTGTGACGGCCCTCAATCCTTACCAGATCTGGATCGCCGAGGGAGTGGAACTCAAGCCCGGCGTAGTTTTGGACGCTTCATATGGCCCCATAATATTGGACGAAGGCGTGAAGATCCTGCCCAACGCAGTTCTCACCGGACCTGTTTACATTGGTAAAAACAGCCTGATCAAAGTGGGCGCCAAGCTCTACGGCCCCTCTTCGATCGGTGCCGTCTGCAAGGTAGGCGGTGAAGTGGAGGGGAGCATTTTCCAGGCCTATTCGAATAAACAGCACGACGGTTTCCTGGGTCACAGTTACGTGGGCGAATGGGTCAATATCGGCGCCGATACCAACAACAGCGACCTCAAGAACACCTACAAAAACGTTTCCTTATACTCCTACCCAACCCGCGGCAAGATCGATTCCGGAACGATGTTCCTGGGTGCCCTGATCGGTGACCACGTCAAACTGGGTATCAACACCAGCATCAATACCGGTTGCGTGATCGGAGTGGGATCCAATCTCTGGGGCTCAGCTCTCATCTCGGACTTCATTCCCGATTTTTCCTGGGGCATGGCCGGCAACCTAGAAATTTACAGGTTTGAGGCGTTCTGCCAGACCGCGGTGCTGGTCAAGAACAGGCGCAAACTGGCCTTCACATCCGCTGAGGAAGCCATTTACAAAAGGCTCTGGTCAGAATTGGGGAGGGGCGAATGAACGGGGGAAGCACCAGCGGGCAGGCTCAATCTGGAGAACGAATGCAAGATTACATAGAAGTGGAATTCCGCACCGGCAGGCTGGGATACTATCAAAATCCCCACAACCTGCCCATCAGTCCGGAAGACCTGATCATTGTCGAAGTGGAACGCGGCGAGGATATCGCCCAGGTGACCCATCTCAGCGTCAGCAGGGAGGAAATTCTGCCTCCTTCGCCTCCGGGCGGCCGTGTATACAGAATCCGCCGTCTGGCTTCCGATGAGGACATCGAAAAGATGCGCAACCTCCCCGAAAGCGAGGAAAAAGCCGCCAAAACCTTCGCCGACATACTCGCCAAGTATCCTTTCTCTATGAAACTCATCGAGACCGTTTACCAATTTGACGGCAACAAACTCACCTTCTTTTTCACCGCCGAGGGCAGGATCGATTTCCGCGTCTTTGTGCGGGAATTGGCCAACGTTTTCCGTACCCGGATCGAACTCCATCAGACGACCGGCCGAGACGAAGCCAGGCGCCTCGGAGGTTTTGGGATGTGCGGGATCCAATACTGCTGCGGCAACTTCCTCAAGCGCTTCAACCAGGTAACTATCAAGATGGCCAAGGATCAGAACCTGACAGGCAATCTGGCCAAGATCTCCGGTCCCTGCGGCAGGCTCTTGTGCTGCCTGAATTTTGAAGAGGATTTCTATGTGGAAGAAGGCCGCGGCTTCCCTTTGCTGGGTACCTGTGTGAATCTCAAGGGAAAGCGGATGTATGTCTTCAAAACCGATGTCCTCAACAAGCGCGTGCATCTTTCGGATGACGACCAGGTCCTTACAGAAATGGATCTGGATGCCTTTAACACGTTGGAGGTTCTCTCAATCCCGGACATCGAGACATGCTGAACAGCCTTTACGGTGTCCATCCGGAGGAACTGGCCAAATTTCTTGCGGCTTATTTTCCCGCCTACCGCTGCAAACAGCTGCTCCATTGGATCTATTCCCGGTACGTATTCGATCCCGGCCAAATGAGCGATCTGCCGGCTGATTTCAAGGATTTTCTGACTGGCGGGTTTGACTTGGGGATGCCATCCATCAAGCAAAAATTGTCTTCCGCAGACGGCAGCGTTAAGTGCCGGCTTTCCCTGGCCGATTCAGCCCAGATCGAGTTGGTGCTCATGCCGGAGGCGAAAAAACTTACCCTCTGCGTCTCGTCCCAAGTCGGCTGCTCCCGGGGATGTTCGTTCTGCGCAACAGGAAGCATGAAACTTCGCCGCAATCTGGAAGTCCATGAGATAGTCCAGCAAATACTGCTCGCCGCAGCGGAATCGGACAAGCCCATCACCAACCTTGTATTCATGGGCATGGGTGAGCCTTTGGACAATCTGGACAACGTGCTCTATGCTGTCAGGCTCATCCAGGACGCCTCCACTCTGGCTTTCAGCCCCCGCCGGACAACAATTTCCACTTGCGGAATAGTCCCGGGGATTCGTAGATTCGCTGATTCCGGAGTCAAAGCTAAACTGGCCGTGTCGCTCAATTCCGCCAGAGACGAGGTTAGAAGCGAATTGATGCCGGTCAATGCCAGATATCCGCTCCAAGACCTGAAAAGCGCGCTGCTCTATTTCTTGCAGAAAAGCCGCTTCCGTGTCACTTTGGAGTACATCCTCATCCCCGGAGTAAACATGTCCGACGCGGATCTCAAGGCCCTGCGCAAGTTTTGCGGTGACCTGAGTTGCAAGATCAACTTCATCCCCTATAACTCCGTTCCCTTTTTATCCTACCGGGCGCCCAGCCCCACTGAGATTGAGGCTTTCATGCAAAAAGCCCAGTCCCTGCCCCAGGCCGTCACTTTACGGCGCAGCCGGGGCAGCGACGTCTGCGGTGCCTGCGGGCAGCTCGTGGTCAATGATATTAAAAATAAACCGGAGGTTCACCATGAACCGGATAGAAAGCATCGCCCGACACCTGTTCGGCGATAACCAGCCCTGCAAGTGCGGCGGCGGACACGTCGTCTGCCTCGGCTGCGCGGTCTGCCGCGCCGAAAAGCCAGACCAGATCTATGATCCTCAGGCTCCCTTGGCCTCGATCATCGACGCCACGTTGCTGCGCGCCGACGCCACCCAGAGCGAGATCAACGCACTCTGCGACCTCGCCAACGATTATAAATGCGCCTCGGTTTGCGTCAATTCCCATTTTTCCCACCCCCTTCAATTGCGTCTTTCCTCATCGGTCAAATCCTGCACGGTGATCAATTTTCCCCTTGGCGCCGGATACAAATACGCTGTGGCGGCCGAAGCCCTGGCCGTCATCAACACAGGGATCGAGGAACTGGACATGGTCCAGAATCTCAGTGCCGTCAAGAGCGGCCACATCCTCCATTCCTACGAACTGATCCGCACCATTGCTGAGCTGTGCCGCTCCAACGGCGTCCTGCTCAAGGTCATCCTTGAGACCTGCTTCCTCAGCCCGGAAGAGATCATCGCCTGCGCGCTCTACGCCAAGAAAGCCGGAGCCGAATTCGTCAAGACCTCGACCGGCTACGGAACAGCCGGCGCCACCGAGGAAAACGTTCGTCTGCTGCGCGAGACGGTCGGTCCCAAGATCGGAAGAGCGTCGTGTAGGGAAAGAGTGTGCTACGTTGTGTAG
>ENA-UOWO01004746-UOWO01004746.1-activated-sludge-metagenome-genome-assembly--contig:-NODE-4746-length-14847-cov-10.054286_pt1 | contig 14847 bp, 14 predicted proteins | sample MGYA00238148_ERZ761564 | MGnify/ENA primary metagenome ERZ761564 (study PRJEB28885, sample SAMN05720194) | activated sludge metagenome | isolation source: Anaerobic digester | place: USA...
ATCTCCAGCCCAATGGGGTCACCTTCCTTCATCGGTGCATGAGGCTTGGTTCGCGAAGTCATGTCCCCCGCAGGCGTGCGAACCACTACATAGGTGTCAGCCCCCGTGGGTTCAACGAGAAGCACCACGCCACGCCACTCAGACTCCGTTGCCACATGCAAGTGCTCGGCTCGCAACCCCAGAATGGCGTCGCCTACTGCAGGACAGGGCAGGGACAGCGATCCACCAGCAAATACAAAACGTCCATGTTCACCCGCTACCTCTACTCTGCCTTTGATCATGTTCATGGTCGGTGAGCCAATAAAAGAGGCGACATAAGTATTCGCCGGACGTGTATAGACCTCATCGGGCGTGCCAATTTGCTGGAGAATGCCGTCTTTCATCACTGCGATGCGGCTTCCCAGCGTCATAGCTTCAATCTGATCGTGCGTAACGTACACACTGGTGATGCCGCTCACGTGATGAAGTCGTTTAATTTCCGCACGCATTTCCACGCGAAGTTTGGCATCCAGATTAGACAAGGGCTCGTCAAACAAAAACAACTGGGGGTCACGTGCCAGCGCGCGCCCCATTGCCACACGCTGACGCTGACCGCCAGAAAGCTGCGAGGGGCGTCGGTCCAGCAAGCCTTCAATCTGCAGCATCTCTGCCACTTCGGCAATTCGTTTGGCACGAACCTCCTTGGGCACCTTGCGCATTTCCAGCCCAAAACCAATGTTGTCTGCCACATTCATCGTTGGGTACAACGCGTAACTCTGAAACACCATCGCTATGTCTCGTTGAGCTGGCGCCATGCCAATCACGTCCTTGCCGTCGATTCGCAACTCACCTTCAGTGGGGTCTTCCAGGCCAGCAATGATGTTAAGCAGGGTTGACTTGCCACAACCGGACGGTCCAACCAGTATCAAAAACTCCCCTGGTGGCACATCGATATCAATGCGCTTAAGAACTTCGACTGCCTTGGCGCCTTTGCCAAAGACCTTTCGGATGCCTGCTATGTGGAGGGACGCGGCCATGATGTGTTCCTATCCCTTAACAGCGCCGGCCGTGAGGCCTTTGACGAAATACTGACCCGCCAAGACATACACCAGCATGGTGGGCAAGCCGGCAATGACTGCTGCCGCCATATCAACGTTGTAGCTTTTGACGCTACTGGAAGTATTGGCCATATTGTTCAGGCCCACGGTGATGGGTTTGCTATCAGCACCGCTGAAGGCTACGCCAAACAGGAAGTCATTCCAGATGTTGGTGAACTGCCAGATTAACGTCACCATCATGATGGGCGTGGACATCGGTATCACTATGCGATAGAAAATGCGCCAAAAGCCCGCGCCATCCATGCGCGCCGCGTTCACCAATTCGCGCGGCACGGCCGTGTAGTAATTTCGGAAAAAGAGTGTAGTTCCAGCCATACCGGCCAGGCAGTGAACCAGCACGAGACCAGCCACTGAACTCGACAACCCAAGAAAACCCAGTACCTGACTCATGGGTAGCAGCACCACCTGAAACGGCATAAATACGCCAAACAGCAAGAAGCCGAAGAGCACTTCACTTCCCCTGAATTTCCACATGCTCAGCACGTAACCGTTGACTGCGCCCCAGGCTGTAGAAATCAGCACGGCGGGTACCGCCATGCTCACTGAATTCCAGAAATAAGGTTGTAAACCCCGACAGTCCACCCCAGTACAAGCCGTGGACCAGGCCAGCTTCCATGATTCAAAGTTGATCGATGTTGGGATGCTCATCAGATTGCCTGCGCGGATCTGCTCAGCATCCTTGAATGACGTCGCCAGCATCACATACAGGGGCGCCAGAAACAGGCACGCTGCAATGAGCAAAACGCTATAGATGAGGACCCTGGACAGATGTTTAGCGATCATGGGGTTTGGATCTGAGTTCGCTATAAAGGTAAGGAACCACAATGGCTGCTACTGTTGCCAGCATCATGGTGGCACTGGCAGCACCCAAACCAATCTGTCCGCGATTGAAACTCATCACAAACATGAATGTGGCGGGCACATCGGTCGCATAACCGGGCCCACCTGCAGTCAAGGCCATGACCAGATCGAAGCTCTTGATGGACAAGTGTGACAGCACAAGGACGGTGGAGAAGACTACGGGGCGAAGAATGGGAAGAATGATCCGCCAGTAAATTCGGGGAAGTGACGCACCGTCAATTTGTGCTGCCTTGATGATGCTGTCGTCAATGCCGCGCAGCCCCGCCAAAAAAAGGGCCATGGCAAAGCCGGCCGATTGCCAGATGCCAGCAATCACCACGCAATAGATGGCGGTGTCTGATTGGACCAGCCAGTCAAACTGAAAGCTCTCCCAGCCGAGGTCGTGCATCAATTTTTCCAACCCAAGACTGGGATTGAGAATCCATTTCCACGCGGTACCCGTCACGATGAAAGATAAAGCCATGGGATACAGGTAGATGGTGCGAAGGACGCCCTCTGCGCGTACTTTCTGATCCAGGAATATGGCCAAAAACATACCCAACAACATGGAGCCACCTACATACAGAACGCTGAAGATGCCCAGGTTCTTGAGCGCCACATACCACCGGTCCATATCCCAGAGGCTCACGTACTGCTCGAGGCCTACAAATTCGTCGTAATTGGGCAGCATGCGCGATCCAGTCATAGACAGCACACCGTTCCAGATCATGAAGCCGTAGATGAATGCAAAGCCCAGCACAAAACCCGGTGCAAGCACCAGCTTGGGCAGCAGGTTTTCGATGCTTTTCATGGAAGAAATGTAATGGCTGCCACGCAAGTGACTGTCCATCGGACTAGACCCAAAGAATAACCCCGTCCTGAGTCAAGCGGGAATGTTCAGGTGGGTCCTGTCCGATACGACTACTTGGTAGCAGCCGCTTTGGCGATGTTCTTCACACCATCGGCCACCGAGATTTTGTCGTCGTTCCAGAACTGACTTACTGCATCCTTGATGGCACCTTCTGCCGCGGGTTTGACAGCCATGCCATGGGCGATGGACGGTACCAGACCACTGATCTTGGCGGTGTCAACAAAGTCTTTGGCGGAGAGCTTGGCGCAATCGTCAAATTTAGTCATGCTCATGTTGAGGCGAACCGGGATGGAGCCTTTGTTCAAGTTGAATATTTCCTGAAATTCGCTCCCCATGATGGCTGCCGCCAGATCGGCCTGGGCCTTTTGAGCACCGGTATCCTTCAGCTTGAACATGGCGAACGAGTCCACATTGAAGGTGTAAGCCTTGTCAGTACCTGGTGCGGCGGCACAGATATAGTCCTTGCCTGGAACCTTGCCAGCTGCAGCAAACTCGCCCTTCGCCCAGTCACCCATGAACTGGAAAGCGGCCTTTTCCTGAATCACCATCGCTGTGGCCAGGTTCCAGTCCCGCCCAGGCGCCGCCGCATCGGTGTAGCCCTTGATTTTTCGGAACGTCTCCAACGATTTGGTCATGGTCGCACTGGTCAAAGCCTTCTGGTCCAGCTTCATCAGAGCATCGTTGTAGAACTTGGCGCCACCCACCCCCAGCACCACCGACTCAAACGTCGTGAAATCCTGCCAGTTCTGACCACCATGAGCCACAGGTATCAGGCCGGCCTTCTTGACTTTGTCCGCCGCATCAAAAAACTCAGGCCAGGTCTTGGGAGCGCTTTTGACACCCGCCTTGTCCAAAACGGCTTTGTTGGCCCACATCCAGTTGACCCGGTGCACGTTCACAGGCGCCGCGATGTAGTTGCCTTTGTATTTCATGACGTCAGCTACCACTTTGGGCAGCAAAGCGTCCCACTTTTCTGCCTTGGCCGTTGCATCCAGGTTGGCCAGTACGCCTTCCGCCGCCCATTCCTGCAATGCAGGTCCCTTGATCTGCGCCGCGGCAGGTGGGTTACCCGACACGACACGACTTTTGAGCACGGTCATCGCGTTATCGCCACCACCACCGGCAACGGCGAAGTCTTTCCAGGTGTGGCCTTTGTTTTGCATGATCTTCTTCAGCTCACCGACCGACTTGGCCTCCCCTCCCGATGTCCACCAGTGCAGGACTTCCACTTCTCCGGCGAAAGCCGAAGACCCTGCCACCACCAATGCCACTGCCGTGGCCAGTTTCGAAAGTTTCAACATGATGTCTCCAAAAGAGTGAACACTCCTGGTCAACGCGGCCAGGAGCGTGACGGGAGTCGGTTACCCAACAGACCACTCGAATAAATCGGCCTGTCGTCAACCACTCGTATCACTCTTCAGAGTTTCCCCAGATTGGGGGGATTTTTTTTGATTTAGCTCAATACAAGCGCGAGTGCTGCGTAGTCGCCCACGGTATCACCCAAGCCAGCTGGGACCAACTCGAACGAGTCAGTTAAGGAGCCCAGTTTGCCGCTGATGTGCGAGCGTAACTTGGGCAGCAGGAATTCCCGGTGATGCCAGAACACGCTTCCACCCATGCTTATACGCTGCAGATCCAGCGTGACCACCAGGTTGTAAAGAGTACGGCCCATCACCCGGCACAAGTCATCAATAATGGCATTCGCCTTTGCGTCACCTGCGTATGCAGCAACAAAAAGCGCAGCTGCATCGGCATACCCGGAAGAAGCAAACCGCCGGGGAATGGCGTTCCCTGCAATCAAGCCCTCAACGTCGCCTATGTTGCCGCACCCGCACAAGGCATCATTGTTGTCACTGACAAACATGTGCCCCGCATGGCCCGCGTTGCCGTTCTTGCCGTGCAATACGTGACCATCAACACACAGACCCATCCCAATCCCGGTGCTCCAGGTAACGTAAGCGCAGTTATCCATTGCTTTGCCGTTGACCTGCAACGCACCCCATCTACGTTCTGCTTCAAGTGCGCCGATGCCATCATTGGCCACACGAACCTGTCGGAACCGCGCGCGCAGAGGCGCTTCCAGCACCGCACTCGCCCAGTCATTGGGAAGTCCGCGTGCTTTTCCGGCCATGCCACCACAAATATTAGGAGCAGTCAGCTCGATACAGCGATTGCGGATAACAAAGGGGCCACAGGACGAAACTCCCACGGCAGTAACATCCGCAGCCGATAAACCAACGCTTGCACAACTCTCGCCGATCAGTCGCACGATTTGTTGGCCAAGCGCGTCGTTGGCGCCTTCCTTGGCGGTTGGCTCCACCACGCGACCACGGATGCCTTGCGCGTCGGCTACGCTGACTGCGACCTTGGTTCCACCTATATCGACACAGGCCTTGAGGCCGACGATGCCAGTAAATGCGTCAAGGCTCGATGAGCCGGAGAGGCCCCCATCTATTTCTTTTTCCAATCTGCGATCCAATGCAAATACGTGGCCGCAGTCCATGAAAACGTTTTACCGCCTAGGCCTTTACCTGAGAGCGGATCGTAATACTCATGAAATCCGGCGACTGAGAAAAGCTGTTCGGAACGTCTCCGAATTTCCAGCGCCTCGATATTGTGCCCTTGATCCTGCAAGCCTACGGATATCAGCATATTGATATGTTGCCAAACCGGCCCACGCCAATAGCGGAGGGGTTCAAACCCAGCATAAGTACTGCGGGTGGACGGCAACCCATAAGGCGTCTCGGCAAGCCAATGTCTGATCGTAGATCCGACATCACCTTCAAAACCGGCATATGCCCCCAACAGGCCCGCGGAGGTCGGAACGTCCAGCAACTGCCCGGTAATTGCGTTTCGAGAAACGTATTGATGCCAGACTGGCGACCACAATGCATTTACGCTAGCGCGGGTCAACTGAACACGCTGAGCCATCTCACGCGCCTCAGTAACCAGCCCAAACTCTTCGCAAAGAGCTATCAGATCAACGGAGCCACGTTGCAAGATACTGATGATTCCGATGTCGTTGACCTGGTAAGGACAAGTCCTGAGTATTTTTTCAGGGTCAAAACCCTGTGCCCGGTTGAAATCCATTAAGTAAACAACGCGGTCGTAAAAGCTCTTGGGCGGTCGCATGGAAGCATCCACGTGACCGAGATCACGCCGGGCATACGGTCTCGTGGTCTCTGGAACATGCCTCAAGGGTTCATCCCATGCCGGCGAATTGTCCATTCCGGTCTCCCACGGGTGAATGTTGACTACCAGTCCCGTGTTTTTAGGATCACGTGCGCGATACCACCAACGATGATGTGCTACCAGTCTTGGCAACAACTCCATCACCTCCTTTTTGGCAAGATCCTGCTCGTCGGTTGAAGACGATGCTTTGCAGGCACGCATCCACATCCAACGCACCATCGTGGCATGCAACGGAGGCTGACTAATGCTGCTGGTTCGTGTGCCGATACCCTGAGTGCCAATAGCCCCATCCGTTCCCCATTCATCAGGCCCAGGAAAATAGGTGTCGCTTTCAGCGTGGAAATTTATTTGAGCTACAAAGCCGTCGTTGGGCCCCCCGCGCCACTGCCCCTTGAAAAGCCAGCGCAACTCTTCCCAAGCCCGCTTCTGGTCGAATGTCATCCAGCCCAAAGCAGTGACGCTAGCGTCCCAATTCCACTGAAAGGGGTAAAGACCATCGGTGGGCAATGTGTAGCCGCCGCGATCATTGACCATTAGGATGGCACGAGCCTGATCTTGAAGTGACATGCGCAGTCTGAAAGGTTAAAAGATTAAATGGTCAGGTTAAACAACCATATCCACCGATGACACCCCTCAAGCCATCAAGTGACCAGCGGCATCGTACCAGCGAGCTTTGCCCGGTTTGGCAATTACTTGTACGGTTTGATTGGGAGCGATTGTCGGCGTGGCGTTCGTGCTGAGTCGAATCAGTTCGCCTTCGACTCGACTGTTAACTTGCTGCGAAGCACCCAGCATTTCGACCACCTTTGCCTGAATCGCCAACCCACCACCTTCAACGAGATCCAAGTCCTCCGGCCGAATTCCGAGTGACACGGCTTTGACCGGCGCCATCAGCCCAAGGGCGGCATGTGTTGACACAGAAGTGATGAAGTTCATGGGTGGGTTACCGATGAACCCGCCAACAAAAGTTGTTGCGGGACGCACATAAACCACTGGAGGAGCGTCGTACTGCACAATTTCACCGCCGTGCATGACCGCAATACGATCGCCCAGACTCATGGCCTCAGTCTGGTCATGCGTCACGTAAATGGTGGTGGTCTTGATGTCTCGCAGCAATCCTTTGAGTTCGCTGCGCATCTCCAATCGCAACAGGGCATCGAGGTTGCTTAAAGGCTCGTCCATCAACAACACGTCCGGCTCCACGGCCAGCGCCCTGGCCACGGCAACACGCTGACGCTGTCCACCGGACAACTGACCGGCATATCGATCCAACAAATGCTCAATGTGCATCAACTCGGCTGCCCGTTGAATCTGATGTCGCACCTTGTCTTCAGGCGCCTTCTTCATCCGCAGTCCAAAACCAATATTCTCATCAATGGTCATGTGCGGAAACACGGCGTAGTTCTGGAACACCATCGCAATATTGCGCTCCCGGGGGGGTAAACCATTCATGCGCTTTCCCCCAATAAGCACGTCACCTGCAGTCTCTGTCTCCAGACCTGCAATGATTCGCATGAGCGTTGTTTTGCCGCAGCCCGAGGGGCCAAGCAGCACGCAAAACTCCTGATCCTTCACCTCCAGGTCGATGGATTTGAGGGCTTGATGCCCCTTGAATTCTTTGCGAACACCCTTGATGGATATAGATGACATGAATTACTCCCTAGCGGTTTGAAATGCCCCACATGCTGAACAGGTATTTGCGCACCACAAAGATGAAGATGAGTGAGGGAAGAATCAGAAAGAAACCACCGGCGTAACGAAAGTGCAGCGGGCTTTCCTCCAGACTGGCAAACAAGAAAGCTGTCAGCGTTCGATTGTTCAATGTCAGAACGCTTGCCGAAAAAACCTCATTCCATGAAATCACAAAACTGAAGATCATGGTTGCGGCCATGCCTGGCAGTGCGAGTGGCATCACGATTTTCATGAACGCCTGAACCTTGTTGCATCCCAGCGTCCACGCGGCTTCTTCCAGTTCTCGCGGAATTCCCATAAAAAGAGAGGATGAAACCAGAATGGAAAACGGCAGTGCCAGCGCGGTGTGCACAAGTGCGACCCCAAGCTGCGTGTCGTAAAGCCCAACACTGATAAAGCGTGTAACCAGGGGCAACGCCAGGATCGCTAGCGGAAACGCCCGCGTCATCACAATCAACACGCGATAGATGTTTTGCCCCTTGAAATCGTAGCGCGCCAGGGCGTAGCCTGCGGGTGCCCCCAAAACAATAGCAAACAACATGGTCAGCAACGCGACGATCACGCTGTTGAGAACCGCCTTCCATACCCCTGTGTAATGGACAAAGAAGCTCAGTGTGTCAAAAGAAATATGCAGAGGTAAAAGACTTTTAGGCCAAGCTGTGGCCGCTTCTTTAGCGCTAAGCGCGCTGATGCCAATCAAATAGATGGGCACAAGCCAGCAAATGGCGAGCACTACTGCCATGGTGTACAGGAATTTTTGACTTTGTTTCAAGACAGGGTCTCCCGCTTGACTTTCAGCACCTTCAAGTACACCAGCGTGGACGCGATGGAAACCACCAGAATGAACAGCGCGTAGGCAGAAGCCACATTCGTGTTCTGATAAGCGCCCTGCCAGTTGTAGGCCTCGCCCACCAGTACCGGGAGGTCACGCCCGGCCAGGGCGTAAACCACGGCAAAAACCTCGAAAGCCAGCACCGTACGCAGTATCAAGGCGCTCTGCAAACTGGGTTTCAGCAACGGCAGTGTGATTTTCATAAAGCGTTTCCACGGGCTGGCACCAAACACTTCCGCTGCCTCGTTGTACTCTTTGGGAATCAGTTGCACGCCCGCGACCAGGATGACCAGAACAATCGCGGTGGCACGCCAGATTTCGGCAATGATGACGCAGACAAATAGGGCGGCAGGATTTTGGTAGCTCAGCCATGACGTGGGGCCACTGATGAAACCCATGCCAGACAACACAGTGTTGAAGTAGCCCCGGTCGTTGAAGATCGCCAGCCAGGCCAGACCAGCCGCCAGGTCGCTCACTCCTAGCGGAATGGTCCAGATGTACAGGAAGGCCATGCGACCACGGTCCATGTTCTGCAACATCATGGCCATGCCCAATGCCACGACCATTTGTAGCGGGACCACAATGGCCACCAGGATCAGGGTATTTTTGAGGGCAATGCCAAAGTTGAGATCGCCCAGCATCTTGGAGACATACTGGCTGGTCCAGGTGCCGTCAGCAGTTCTGAACGCCATCAACGCTGTCTCTGCCAGTGGCCAAATGAATAGAACCAGCAGAAAAATCACGCTGGGCGCGATCAGCAGATAGGGCGTGCGTTGGGCGTTCATCGCCAGGCCAGGCTAGATCGCAGGCGGGTTACTGAACGGGACAAGGGGCAGTGCCGCTCCCGGCATCGGGTGCCCAGCAGGGTGCTCCAGCCTCCTTGATCAAGGCATCCATCAGCTTACCCTGCTCGCCTAGCACCGCCTTGATGTCTTCGTTGCGCAGGACAATACGTGTGAAGGTGTCCACATACAGTTTGTTGAACTCGCCACCTTTGGCGCCCAGTTGCACTGGCAAGAGGGATGCGCGCCCGTCTTTGGCAGAAAAGACCGCTCCCATACCCTGTGAGGCCATTTGAACTCCAGGTGAAAGCTGGCTGAGGTCAGACTTCACAACCGGGAAGAACCCAATTTCCTTCAAGATCAGTGCCTGGGTCGTCGGCTTGGTCATGTGGTCAATCACACGCTCGGCAGCAGCTTTATCCCCTGCATTTTTGGGGATGGACATACCCACGATGACGGGCATGAAACCACGGCCTTTGATACCTGACGGTGCGGGAAAGGCGACAAAGTCAGCTGGCTTGTCATTCAGGGCTGGTAACAAACGGGCAGTATGGTCAAACGCCACCCACACCTCACCGGTTTTCAGAGGTTCTTCCATGAAGCCATAGCCGGTGGAGCGCGGATTCACATACGCCCACATCTCGCGGAAGTCAGCCCACGCTTTTTCAGCATCGGCGTTTTTGAAGGTGCGAACAATGCCTCCAGTGTGGCTGGGGTAGAAAGATGCCTGGAAATAGCGGTGCATCAGACCTTTGGGCCCCGCCGGGAAGCCAAGCTTGCCTTCACCCGTAGCATCTTTCATCGCTTTGGCCCAATCACGTAGCTGAACATAGGTCAGCGCGTTGATATTGGCACCTGCAGGCAGATACTGCAGCGCCTTCTTGTTGGCCACCATCTGAAAGGTGTTGGTCATCAACGGAATGAAGCGCTGGTTGGCACCACCCATCTTGCCCAAGTCCATGGCCGAGCCGGAAAACTCGCGATTGGATGACAACTTCTTCGCCAGATCATCCAGGTCGCTCAGGCCACCGATTTGGTTGACAGGCGACAGTTCCCCATCCAGCGCGATGGTTGCGTGCACCTTGCCTTGAGCTGCGCCCAACTCCGCTTTCATGCGGGTGAAGTAGGTGTTGCCGTCTTCCGGAATGAAGTTCACTGCGTCCGGGGCACCTTTGAGAATAATCGTTCGGACTTTTTCAGCCTCTTCCACAGGTCGCATCTGGGTAGACACCACATTGGTTTGTGCATGGCTTACACAGGCGATAAAAAGTCCGGTTGCGAGGGTCAGTTTCTTGAATGTCATGGTTTGTCTCCTGTTGAAAGGTCTTGGGTAAACGTTTGGGTTTTGACGCGGGAAAGAATTCAGGTATCCAAGCAAGGCCCGTCAGATTGACGGGCGATCAGATGCACGGGCTCCAGGCGCGTGAGGCCCTGCACTGGCTCTCCGTTGATCTGTCGCATGAGCAAGTCAGCCAGATGGCGACCGTTGTCCACAATGGCGTGATCAATCGTGGTCAGGGGTGGCTCGGCATACAGACCGGCTTCGGTGTTGCCATAACCAATCACGGAGACCTCGCGCCCCACTGTTAAACCTGCTCGCCGGATGGCCGCCATGGCACCGAGTGCAATGGCATCGGTAGCGCACAAAATGGCCGTAATTTGGCTAATATTTCGGTGCTCAGCCCTCATATCCATTGCGTGAGAAGCTATCAATTCCGCAGCAATTTGCTCTCCGCTGGCAGCACTCACTTCACCGTGGCGAACCGGGCAGGCTGCTGCATCCAGACCGTGCGCCTGAATAGCTTGGCGAAAACCCTGCTCTCGTAACGCCGCGAATGTCATGTTGGGGTGACCATTGATGAAAGCGATGCGGCGGTGGCCCAGACCAATCAGCCGTTCCGTAGCGAGCAGAAAAGCACGCTCGTTATCTGTGTCAACCCAGGCATGGGGCTCATTGAATTGGGTGCGTCCGTGGGTGACGAATGGCACACCGCGCTGCTGCAACAAGGCCACACGCGGGTCATTGGTACGGGTACGGGCGAGCAAAATGCCATCCACCAGACGTCCATCCAGAAACCGCGACAACTCGGCCAGCTCATCTTCACCAGTCGGCAGCACCACCGAGAGTGCGAAGTAGCCCTGTTCACGAAGGGCCTCGGCGGCGCCAGACAGCAAGGCTGCGAACGTAGCATCCAGAAAATTCCCTGCCCGCACCGATGAAACCAAAGCAATGGCTCCGGTGCGCCCGGTGGCCAGGCGGTGTGCAACCGGGTGCGGCTGGTAGCCGATGGCCTTGGCAGCTGCTTCAACCCGCGCCCGTGTCTTGGCACTGACGTCGGTATAACCGTTCAACGCCCGTGACACGGTGGACGTCGAGATTCCCAGCGATTCGGCAAGTGCGGCGATTGACATGTAAATCCAGAAAATTCAACCAAAAGCGGTTTTGTTTTCTGAATTATTAAATCAAAAGCGGTTTTGTTTATCGGTATTTACCCGGACAGGATGATCGGCGGGCTAGTTGGAGGAATTTTGGCGAAGACCATTTACCGTCGCCCAGGCGGTATCAGGATCGGCCGTAATCGTCCTGTAGGCGCACGATATCGTCTTCACCGAGGTAGCTGCCAAACTGGACCTCGACGATTTCGACCGGGTCCGCGGTCTGGTTGGCCAGACGATGAACTTCGCCAATAGCAATATCGATATGCTGCCCCGGGACGAGTTCCACCACTCGTTCGCCAACCGTCACTTGGGCACGGCCCAGGACAACCACCCAATGCTCGGCGCGCTGATGATGCTTTTGCAAGCTGAGTTTTTGGCCCGGATGCACACGAATGCGTTTGACCTTGTTGCCCACAACCTCGGAAACAGTCTCATACCAGCCCCAGGGGCGCTCGGTGCGTTCAATGGTTTCAGTGCGGGTTGTGGTGTTCATGGCGTTTTAAGGCAATTTAGCGAAGCGCCGATGCTACCGCCAAATAAGCCACGAACCAAAATCTAAAACAGCTTGGCGACCAGCCCAGCCACCACGCTCAGCAACACCGTGGTGGTGATGGGCAGGAACCACTCGCGGCCAAAGAGCCGGAAACGGAAATCGCCAGGCAGCTTGCCGAACCCCAGCTTGCCAAGCAATGGCGTCAAGCCGTTGATCAACAACAGGGCCAGGAAAACGACAATCAGCCAGCGAAACATGGGGCCTGACTTTCCGTTTTATAGCGTGTGGGTGCGGTCACCCTGCACAAAACCGATGGCATCCCAAGGCTTGCCCTTGAAAAGACCGATGACCTTGAACAGCTCACCCATTTCGTGCTCCATGATCAGCTTTTGCGCCATGGCTCGCTCGGGTACTGAAGCGCGTTCCAGCAAATTCAACAAGCCGCAGTTCATCAGAAACCGGGCCTGCGTTGTATATCCCAGTACACCAAAGTCGGCGATCTCCTGCGCAGCCAGCGCAATGCCTGTGAAGTTCACGTGCGCCGTGATGTCTTTGAGCCCCACATCTGCGAGTGGATTGGCGTCCATCTGATGGGAACGATGGCACATCACCGTTCCCATATGGCGCTGGGGGTGGTAGTACTCACTTTCAGGAAATCCGTAGTCAATCATGAAGACAGCGCCCTGCACCAACCGCTCGCCTAGCGTTCGGACAAAACTCTCGGCTTGTGGATGGATTTCCGTCACGAAATCGTAGGTACCGGGCACTTCAACAGGTGGACGAAGTTGGGTCTCCTGATCCGACCAGACCATTTCCGACTCAAGTCCGCCGCCCAGCGAAACACCGCGTTCATGCCAGCTACCGTTGACACGGGCCAGCAATTTGACGGGCATGGCGTCCAGAACCTCGTTGCCCACCACCACACCCCTCATAGTTGTGGGCAACTGGTTTGCCCAGCACACTTTGCCGGCGTGATGCGCCAGGGTTTCCTGTTGCAGGGCTTTCAGCGATCCCGACAAATCCACAATCGTGTAGGTATGAATCTGCTCACCCAGGGTGTCTAGCAGCTGCAGTGCCAAGGCACCGGAGCCAGCGCCAAACTCCCACACCTCAGTCGTTTGGGTGACTGACAGGGCTTGTGCCACCTGTGCTGCCAGCGCCCGACCAAAGTAGGGGCTCATCTCTGGCGCAGTCACAAAATCGCTGCCCTGCCCCTTCACACCTTGGGGCATGGTGCCAAATATGGCACTGTCATTGGCGTAATAACCCAGACCCGGCGCATATAAAGCCAGGCTCATGTAAGTATCAAACCCGATCCAGCCACCCTGGCGCTGTATTTCTTGCTTCAAGTGTGTTTTGAGGGCGGTCGTTAAACTCTGGGGTATCGTCATAGCTGAGCGAATTGTCCCCGAATGTCCGCCCTTTTTCCTGCCCGTAACACCACACGTACCGTATTGGTCACTGGCGCCGCCAAACGTCTGGGGCGCGAGATCGCGCTCGCGCTGGCAAAAGACGGCTGGCAGGTGGCCGTACATTACCGGGATTCGCTGGAAGATGCTACAAAAACAGTAGCTGACTGCGCAAATTTGGCGGGGGCTAGCGCCCCTTTTCGAGCCAATTTAGCGAATGAAGCAGCCGTGCGCCAACTGCTGCCCACCGTGATCAGTCATTTTGGGCAGGTGGATGCCATCGTGAACAGCGCGTCCACTTTTGAGCATGACACTGCGTCAAGTTTCGGATTCGCTGCCATGGAAAAACACATGCGCAGCAACGCCGGCGCGGCCATCTTGTTGTCACAGGCGCTTCATGCTCACTTGCAGTCCAGGCCAGTGAAAGAGAGAAACGAGCCAGCGACGGGCGTCGTGGTTAACCTGCTGGACCAAAAACTGTGGAACCAGAATCCTGACTTTTTCAGTTACACCCTGTCCAAAGCTGCGCTGGAAGCCGCCACCACCATGCTGGCCTTGGCGTTGTCACCCCAGATTCGGGTCGTGGGTGTGGCACCGGGACTGACGCTGACCAGTCCACTGCTAACCGATGAGCAATTCAAGGCCCGCCACAAGCTCTCTCCGCTGGGCCGCTCCTCCACAGCTGCTGACGTAGCGGCTACCGTCAAATTTGCGCTGGAGAACCAGTCCATCACCGGCACCACACTGCTGGTGGATGGTGGCCAGCACCTGATGAAATTCGAACGCGATTTTTCGCTGATGTAACCGGCGGCTGACCGCCCACAACCCATGAACAACCTCAACGGCAACCAGATCCTGACACTCACTGGCCTGCGCTTCGATGCCAGCCTGGGCATTCTGGAATTTGAAAAAACCGCGCCACAGCCCATTCAGGTGGACGCCGAGTTGAACCTAGGCAGCCAGGCACTGTTGCCGCTAAATGACGAAATCCTGCATGTGCTTGACTACCGCAAGGTGCGCCAGATCATCATCGACGACTGCACCGCTCAGCATATGAATCTGCTGGAGAGCCTGATTGGCAAGCTGGCGAACCGTCTGATGCAACTGCCCGGCGTGCTGGGCGTGCGAGTCAAGATTGCCAAACTGGAAATATTTGAGGACTGCGAAGTGGCGATTCGCGTTGAAACGGGGCAGTGGTCA
>ENA-UOWO01004749-UOWO01004749.1-activated-sludge-metagenome-genome-assembly--contig:-NODE-4749-length-14836-cov-15.087883_pt1 | contig 14836 bp, 20 predicted proteins | sample MGYA00238148_ERZ761564 | MGnify/ENA primary metagenome ERZ761564 (study PRJEB28885, sample SAMN05720194) | activated sludge metagenome | isolation source: Anaerobic digester | place: USA...
TCTTTAATAAAAAAATTATTTTTCTATTGACTTTTTATCAACAATTACAGTTTGATAGTTTGATAACTTTTTTCTGAAACTTTTTTCAAAAAAATATTCGAGGTGCCCGATTTGGACTCCAGCCCATCCAACTTGGTTAATTAACACGTCTTTTCCGTCTTTATTTTTCTGCACGTCAGGCTTTTCCAGAAAGGTGTGTGTGTGACCTCCAATAATCAAATCGATGTTAGTAGTTTGTTTTGCCAACACTATATCTGATACTTTTGCATTATCGTATTTGTATCCTAAATGTGACAAACAAATAATTAAATGACATTTCTTTTCGTATTTCAAAATATCAACTTGTTCCTGTACACATTTTACAGGGTCCAGATATTTAGTATTGACATACAATTTATCCGGCACCAATCCGTTTAATTCAACACCGCAACCTGTTATTCCTATTTTTAATTTTCCTTTTTTAATGACCACATGTTTGTGTACTTTTCCTGCAACCGGCGTATTGGTAAAATCATAGTTACAATTTACAAATGGAAAATTAGAGCGCGTTATTTGTTTTGCCAGCGTATCTATTCCACCATCAAAATCGTGATTACCGATGGTTGCGGCATCGTATCGCATTTTGTTCATCAAATCAATTTCCAAATCGCCTTGAAAGAAATTAAAATAAGGAGTTCCCTGGAAAATATCGCCGGCATCAAGGACTAAAGTATGCGCTGTTTTTTTGCGAATATTTTCTATAATGGTTGCACGATGTGCAGCACCGCCTAAACCCGGATATTTTTTATCATCATCGGGAAATGGTTCTATATGGCTGTGTACATCATTGGTGTGTAAAATTGTTAGTGGTGTTTTCACTTCAGCTGCCTGCAACGACAAAGGTGAAGCAACAGCACTTAAAACAGCGCCTGCCAAACTTGTTTTCAGAAACTCTCTTCTATTCTGCATAACTGATTCTGTTTTCTATTTTGGCTGAGATTTTATTTCCTGCTTTTGTTTGTGCCGACCAGTATTCCATGATGGCGTCTCTGAATAATTTTCCGGTTTGTTTTTGCGGAATCAATTTAAGGAAGGTCATTCCGTCTCCGCCATTTGCCAGATAATCATTTGTTGCCAGCGTGTAATTTTTTTTGAGCTGAACGGGTTCATTGTTTACCAAAATATTTACCGCTTTGTTCTCTTTTATCTGGAAAGATAATCCGGAAACCGGCCAGCCTTTTTTCATTGCCATGGAATCACAAAAATCGCTGAGTTGTTGTCCGGTTAAAACTTGTTCTACCATATAATTATCAAATGGCATCAACAGGTAAGCATGTTCGACATTCAGAAATCCTTTGGTAAGAGACGGCACGCGAATTCCGCCATAGTTTAAAATAGCGACATCAATTTTATCTCCTGAATATTCTTCGGTTTTCACTTTAAGCATATCTGCCATCAGATTTCCTAAGGTGCTTTCCGGTAATTTTTTAGTAAGATCTGTGTCCAGTTCTGCCAATTGAATTTTCATTATCTTATCTAAAGAATCTTTATAGGGTTTGTAATACTTTAAGAGTAGAGTATCTGCCTGTTGTGTTTTATCAACCTTAATAAGTGCTGAAGTTTCTTGTGCCGGAAAATAAGTTTTACAAGCTGTTAGTAAAACAACAGCTAAACTAAAGATGACTGTTTTAGAATAATGTCTTAACATCACTTTTTACAAAATTTATGGCGATTTGTACAGGTACTTCTTTATTCGTTTGCATATAGTAATTAAATATTGCTTTACTTAATTCTATTCCATCTGTTTCATCCGGCATTTGAGAAGCAAACATGTTGATGATTTTAATGGTCTCTTCTTTTGCGGTAGCAACCATTTGCCAGGCATCATCATTAATATACATTTGCTGTGATAAATTATATTCATATTCCAGACGAATAGTTTTCACCAACTCCAACTGCAATTCTGCTACCAGCATATTCGGCTGATATACTCTGTGCAACAAACTAAACGGATGTATTCTTTCCAGAAAAACGATGATACGTTCATACGCTTGTAAGCGCAATGGCAAAGAAACCTTACGTTGTTCAAACAGCAAGGTTTTATTTATTTCCTGAGTTCTTCGTCTGTTTTCATCATCCACAAACGTGCGTATAACCATATATACACCACCTAACATGACCAAAGACGGCACAACATATTTAAGCAATTCCAAAATATCCAACAATTCCATCTGTTCTATTTTATTTTAATCCAGTTATATAAATCCTATTAAGCCCTAAAAATAGGCTATTTTTCGTTAAATCTTACATCTTAAACGTTCATCACTTAATACATATTTTATATGGAGAAGTACAAATTTTGAACTAACTTTGTTTTACCGTTGTTAACTATAATATGAGTACACTTACAGAAAATAAAATACCGGTTGTTCTTACACCAAATGCCGTTCGTGAGGTGAAGAATTTATTGTCTAAAGGAAACTATGGAGAAGGCTATGGTTTAAGGTTAGGTGTAAAAGGTGGCGGTTGTGCCGGATTCAGCTACATATTAGACTTCGATACCCAAAAAGAGAATGACCATGTTTTTGAAGTAGCAGATTTCCCTTTATTCATAGATAAATCTCAGGAAATATATTTGTACGATTGCGAAATAGATTTCAAAAGCGGATTAGACAACAGAGGTTTTATTTTTAATAATCCCAATGCAAGCAGTACTTGCGGTTGCGGCACGTCTTTTTCTGCATAAAACTCAACAAAAACAAGCCTTCCGGCCGATAATTTTACACAGACGCCCGTTTTTACTAACATTTTTTACTTATTATTTGGATAATTGAATAAAGGATTTAACTTTGTGACATAATGTTTTTTTAACTTTTAAATAAGACAATAATGAACAAAGGAGATTTAGTAAAAGTAATCGCTGACGCAGCAGGCGTAACAAATGCATCAGCAAACGAAACTTTGAATGCAGTATTAGACAGCATTCGTAAAGCTTTAAAAAAAGGTGACAAAGTAACCTTGATTGGCTTCGGTACTTTCAGCACTGCAAAAAGAGCTAAGAGAGACGGAAGAAATCCATCAACAGGTGCAAAAATCAAAATTCCTGCTAAAACATTAGTGAAATTCAAAGCTGGTAAAGAATTGGGTGACGCTGTAAACAAAAGCAAATAAGATTACTTCTTACTTAAAAAAGATAAGCCTCAACAATGTTGAGGCTTTCTTATTTTATGGTGCTAAGCGTTCTATCTTCCATTTATCTTCTGTTAGTTTGGTATATTGTATTCTGTCGTGCAATCTACTCATTCTGCCTTGCCAGAATTCCATCAAATGCGGTGTAACAATATAGCCGCCCCAATTTTCCGGCAAAGGCACTTCTTTTCCTTTATATGCATGTTCTAATTCTTTGAAACGTTCTTCCAGTATATTTCTGTTTTCCAGCACCTGACTCTGTGGCGAAACCAGTGCTCCGATTTGACTTCCTTTTGGACGAGAATGAAAATAGGTTGCTGCCGCAGCTCTATCAACTTTATTAACGACACCTTCAATCCTGACTTGTCGTTCCTGCCACCAAAACAACAAGGATACTTTATCGTTTTCCTGCATCTGCTTTCCTTTGCGACTTTCATAGTTGGTGTAAAAAACAAAACCATGTTTACTGAAACTTTTTAGCAGAACAATTCTTGCAGCAGGCTGACCATCTTTGCCGACTGTTGCCAGTGTCATAGCATTGGGTTCCGGTAGCTTCGATTCTACGGCATGGTGAAACCATTTATCAAATTGATGAAACGGATTCGCGTCACAATCTTCTTCCAGTAAAAAAGAAGATTCGTAACTTTCTCTCATATTGTGTACATCTCTGTTTGGCATATCTGAAATTTAGCAATTATATTTGAAAGACAAAAACCAACTGATGAAACATAACAATAAAGTTAACGAGCAGACGGCCAATAAAAACGTGATGTTGCCGCTGATTATTTTCTCTAATCTGTTTCCGCTTTATGGTGTTATTCATTACAACTGGACCATCTTTTCTGTAGTTTATATTTACTGGTTAGAATTATTAATCATCAGTACTTTCCAATTATTAAAAATCATGTTTGCAGAAGGCGATGAAGAAGCTACCTTCTTTAGCAAATTAACAATTGCATTACGATTTTTTGCCTTCAGAACCGGCATCTTTTTCTTCTATCTTATATTTATTGTCGTGTTTCTTGGTTTTTTAATCAGTGGTAAAGAAAACAGTGATGGTTCCGGAATTCAACTATTTGACGTTATCTTCCTGAAAGGTAATTTTTACAAAATAACTTTACTCAGTTTTCTGGTTTACAATATTGTAGAGTTTGTTGTTTTATTCCTGTTAAACGGAGCCTATAAAAATGCAAAACCGGAAGATAATTTTATAATATTGGAACCTCACATACTTGTGGTACATCTTGTAGTTGTCTTAGGCACTTTTTTATATCAAGGTGCTACAGAAAACCTGCACTGGAATCACAAAAATGCTATGATTGCCACTGTAAGTTTGTTTGTGGTCATAAAAATTATAATAGATATTTACAGACAGCGACTTTCTGCTGATGTTCCGGAAGATCAGCAGGGAAAATTTATTTAACCAATTTTATCTTCGACAAATTTTCTGCAATACTCTTTAATTTCATTTCTTACATTTCGAAATGAGGCAGCGATTGCTTCTTCTGTTCCATTCACTTTTGACGGATCTTCAAAATTATGATGCAGCATTATTGCATTAGTCGGAAAATACGGACATACTTCTTTTGCATGGTCACAGACCGTAATGACAAAATCAAATTTAACATCCATGTATTCCAATATATTGTTTGATGTATGACCTGAAATATCAATTCCATCTTCCTGCATAAAATAGATAGCTTTAGGATTTACGCCGTGTGTTTCTACACCAGCGCTATAAACCTTTGCTTTTCCTTGTGCAAAATATTCGAGATAACCATGTGCCATCTGGCTACGGCAGCTATTGCCTGTACATAAGACGAGTATATTTTTCATCTGTTTAAACTTATTTTTACTTGTGCAGATGGAATTTATAACATCTGCTTATTTTTTTATTTGTGATATAGAACTTTGTTTCGCATCTTAAACATTTCGTTTGGTGTACTAATTCCATCATGCTCATATCATTTGAATTTATGCATTTGTTTGAGTGCTACATTTACTAATAAAATTAAAACCGGCACTTCAATCAGCGGACCGATAACAGCAGCAAAAGCGGCACCTGAATGAATACCAAAAACAGCAATGGCAACTGCGATTCCAAGTTCAAAATTATTGCTACCGGCTGTAAAAGCAAGTGTGGTGGTTTCTTTATAATTTCCACCTAAAAATTTCACCAATATAAAAGTGGAGAAAAACATCAGTACAAAGAAAATAGTTAATGGTACAGAAATTAAAAGCACATCCATTGGAATTTGCACGATCAACTCGCCTTTTAAACTAAACATTAAAATTATGGTGGCCAACAATGCTACTAATGTGATTGGGCTTATTCTTGGAATAAATTTAGTGGTATACCATTCTTCCCCTTTGAGCTTTATGAGTACAAATCTTGTTATCATTCCTGAGAAAAACGGAATTCCTAAATAAATTAATACGCTTTTTGTAATCTGCCAGATTTCTATATTTACCTGATATCCTTTGACACCAAACACTGGCGGCAATACGGTAATAAAAAACCATGCATAGGTGCTGTAAAATAGAATCTGCATAATACTGTTAAATGCCACTAAACCTGCAGCGAGTTCATTATCTCCTTTTGCCAGATCATTCCATACTAAAACCATGGCAATGCAAGGTGCTAAAGCAATCAACAATAATCCAGTCATGTATTCCGGATAATTATGTAAAAACACCGTTGCCAAAATGAACATAAGAAAAGGGCCGACTATCCAACTTTGAAATAAACCAACCAACAATAATTTAGGATGTTTAAATATTTTTCCGATTTCTTCGTACTTTACTTTTGCCAGTGGCGGAAACATCATTAGAATAAGTCCGATTGCCAATGGAATATTCGTGGTTCCGGAAGTCAGCAAATTGACACGCATTGGAATGGATGGGAAAAAATATCCGAGACTGACACCTGCAATCATAGCCAGAAAAATCCAACCAGTTAGATATTTATCAAGAAAAGAAAGTTTCTTCACTGTATTCATTTGTACATTTTGCATACTACTATTTAATTTTAGTGGTTAACAACAGCCTCCACCAGGTGTGCAGCAACTCTGATTCGAATTCGACAATTCTGCCATTAGTACTTTAGGTTTTTCCTGCGGAATTCCACATTTATCCTGAGCCAGGCAATCTGTTTGTTTTACCGTAAGTACAAAATTGCTGCCGTCAAATTCCAGGCCGTATCTGCCAATAGTATCTGACTGATATTCTACTTCCACGGCTAAATCTTCTGTGCCAATTATCTTTTCTGAATTATTGATAATTTTCAGAAAGTTTGCCGGTTGCAATCTGTGATCGGTGTCATTGGACACCCACAATTGCAGTGTAGCCCATTTGTCGTGATGAATGGAAATACCACAGTCAACAAAATGTTTCGTCATCAACCCAATTTCAGTTAAATGAAAATGTGCCGGCACAAAAGTTCCGTCAGGTAATTTAAAATTTAATTCTGTCAGGTTTTCAAGGTGATTTTTTAATACTGATATTTTCATGTGTATATATTTAATGATTAACAACAATTATTTTTATGTTGAACAACTTTATCAAAGAACTTTGTAAACATCTTTTGCACTTTGTTGTATGTTTTCCAGTTGATGCAATAGCAAACCGTTTGTCCTTCAATTTCACCGGTGATTAATTCATTATTTTTAAGCTCTTGCAAATGCTGAGACACCGTTGTTCTGCTGAGCGGAAGTTCATTAGATATATCGCCAGAAATACATTTATTTTCCCTTGCAAGATATTCTATGATGGCTACCCTTGCAGGATGCGCAAACAGCTTGGCAAATCTCGCCATTTCCTGATGTTCGTTGGTGAAGTTTTCTACTTTAGCGTACATTTTTTAAAGTTTATAAATTTCGTATGTCGTAAACATACGTCAAATATAAACCTTATTATTTAAATTGTCAACTATTAAACTAAAAAAGAGCGTGCTATCATAGATAACACGCTCTAAAAAACCATAAAACTAATGTTAAAACTGTTTAATCAAGTCTGCTTTTTCAATATATCCCTGATGCATCCAGGTTTCTTTTCCTTTTATGAATATCTTTAAAATCGGAATTTCCACAATCTTTAATTTTTTTGCTAATTCTTTATTTTCGTTAATATCCAGGCGAATAACTTTTACTTTACCTGCATATTCTTTATCAATTTCTTCCAGCATCGGTTTCATTTTAATACATGGCGCACACCATGGCGCAAAATAATCCACTAAAACCGCAGTATCTGAAGTTATCATTTGTGTATATGCTTCAAATGAAATTTTATCTGAAGGTGAAGCAACTTCGGTTGTCAATGGTAAGTTGTTACTTTGCCATGCTAAAATTCCACCTTCCAGATTGATGACATCTTTGAATCCAATACTTCGCATATAACCTGCAGCGGCTCCGCTTCTCTTTCCGGATAAACAATACACCAGATACGTTTTATTTTTGTCGAGTTTAGAAATTTCACTTTTAAAATCAGTATCACTGAAATTTACATTGGTTGCCTTTGCAATAAATCCACCGGAAAATTCACCAGGTGTGCGAACGTCTAAGACAACGGCATCCGGTGATGTTTTCATTTTCTCGCTGAAAGCAACAGGATTTAAAGCCTGCGCTGCATTTTGTGAATTACAGGATATTGTAAGCAGTAAAATGGAAAACAGGAAAGAAATAAATTTTATGTTCATGCGATATTTATTACTGGTTTAAATACTATTGTTGATTTTACAGAGTTAGAAATCAAACATGCTTTTTCTGATTTTACTAAAACACGTTCTGCTTTTTCTTTATCTGCTTCATTAGAAATGACTACGACCGGCATTAATTCCACTTCACTAATCATATATTTTCCATCTACTATTTCTAATTTGCCGATAGCATTAGAATCAAATGTAACAAATTCCAGCCTGGAATTTTCTGCAATGGCTAAAAATGTTGTCATCAGACAGCTATTAACGGCAGCTACCAATAAATGTTCCGGTGACCAGATCTTCTCCATTCCTTTCGCAAATTCAGGTGGTGTGGCTACTTCAATCTTATCTGTTAAAACTGGAGAGCTCATGATTCCTTTTCTATCGGCTTTCCATTGTACGGCTACTTCATAAAAATGTGGTTCTGACATACTGATTTAATTATTGTGTTGTAAAATTATTTGTTCCAATTGTTTTAATGGCACGACACCGGATTGTCTCCATTTTATTTTTCCATTTCTAAACAAAATCAATGTTGGAATACTTTGTATCTGATATTTTGCAGCTACTTTAGCATTTTTATCTACATTTATTTTAAGAATTACCACCTGATCTTTCATTTTAACCTTCAGTTCGTCCAAAATCGGATGCACCACTTTGCAAGGTCCGCACCAATCGGCATAAAAATCTACCAAAACAGGTTTATCTTCATTAATGTATTCGTGAAATGATTTTGTTTTATTAGCTGTTTCCATCTTATTGATTTTTTACTTCAGTGAATTCTATTTCTTCTGATTGGTTATTTACTTTCTGTGTTGTGGATGGCGCGCACCCATTGCTGCCACAACAACCTGTATTCGTTAATGCCTGATAAAGAAAAAAAGTTCCAAAAGCACCAAATAACATATCTCTGAGTTGTACAGCCTGTACAATTATGATTATACTTAAAGCCAAACGTATCAGGCGAATTAAATTCCAGTTATTGGTAAGATTATAAATGAATGTGCTTGTCATAAATACTATTGTTAGGTTAAAATTTGTCTATCAAACACTAAAAACAAAACTTGAAAGTTGTATTACTTGCAAATTGCTGCTTTTAGCTTTCACTTTACTAAACAAATTTACAACTGATTTGGCCAGATGTCAGTTACAAATGTTACACTTCTACATCAATCAGATGGATACCAAAAGCATTATTTCTTACTGAAAAATTCTATTTATCGGAGCGTCATCCTGCGTTCGCTATCCAGCTTTAAGGCTGTTGCAATCATAAAAGTGAAGGACAATAATGAAGAACCTCCGTAACTGAGAAAAGGCAATGGTATACCAATAACCGGCAACAATCCGATCGTCATACCTATATTAATTACTACATGCGTAAAAATAATGGCTACTACAGAATATATATAAACCCTGCCATAAGGACTCCGTTGCCTTTCCGCAAGCAACAACAATCGCAGTAACATAATTACATACACTGCAATTAAAACCAGTGAACCCAGAAAACCCCATTCTTCTCCAATGGCTGAGAATATGAAGTCAGTACTGGTTTCCGGTACATAATTATATCTGGTTTGCGTTCCTTGTAAATATCCTTTTCCAACTATACCGCCTGAACCAATAGCAATTTTCGATTGATTAAGGTTATAAGCTACACCACGTTTAGCTTCTTTTGTAAGTTCTTTTCCAAGTATAACATTAATTCTGTCGCGCTGATGTTTTTCAAGAACATTGTTAAAAATATAACTTACAGAATAGGTATATAAACTCGTACCAATCATTAGCACTGTAAGGATCTTTACAAATTGCTTATTCAGCCAGTTCCAATATATCAGCACGCAAAACAAGGCAATAGAAATTCCAATTATAATGTATTGGTTTATCATTAGTGACAACACAGAAACAAGAATTATATACAATCCCAGATAAATTACTAAATCCGATAAGCCTTCTCTGTTTAACACAAAAATAAAAGCAGCAAACACCAGACAAGAACCGGCATCACCCTGAGCGGCTACAAATAATAGTGGCAAGCCTAATATAGCATAAGCAGTTAAGTGTTCTTTTCGTGTGACAAACCGCATGTTGGGTGTGTCAAAATATTTAGCCAGCGCCATTGCCGTAGCAAATTTTGCAAATTCAGTTGGCTGCAGTTTGAAAAATCCGAGATTAATCCAGTTTTGGTCACCTTTGGTTTTCTCACCTATCACTAAAACAGATGCCAGTAATAAAATTATGACACCATACATTGGATAGGATATCAGTTGCAGGATTCTTCTGTCAAATCCCAATATGACAAAAAACATTAAGCCTGCAACAATGGCAAAAGATGCCTGCTTTATATAACTGTGTTTAAAATCAAAAAAGGATGAAGTAACTGCACCATTATATTCCGTAGCAAATATGGAAAGTACACCCAGTATTACCAGAAATAAGTAACAATACAGCACAGTGCTGTCTATCGGATCATATGCTCTTTTATTTTGCGCTATCATTCCTGAAAAATCTCCTCTTCTTTTCTATTAATGGCTGAAGTATCTTGTTTTGCTTTTTCTTTTTGGTCCTTACTTTTTTGTTTGGCTGTTTTTATTGAATCCTCCACAAATTTTATTCGATCATTTTTTGCTTTTACTTTTGCCAGTGAATCTTGTCTCAGTTGTTCCGGTGTTTTAGGAATTCCAACTTCCATGTCTTTTATCAATTTAGCCTTAAACATTCTTTCCTGCAAAGGAATTCGTTTTTTTGCTATGGTATCATTCAGGTATTTTTCTACCATTAATGAGGCTATTGGCGCTGCGTAGGTAGCACCAAATCCGGCGTTTTCGACAAACACGGCAATGGCAATTTTTGGATTATCTTTTGGTGCAAAGCCTGAAAATATAGAGTGATCCTTTCCATGCGGATTTTGTGCCGTTCCTGTTTTTCCGCAAAAAGATATATCCGGAATTTTTGCACCTCTGGCAGTACCTGCTTCCACTACTTTCTCCAAGCCTTCTGCTACATATCTGTAATAAACAGAATCTACATTTGTAATAAATTTTTGTTTTTTTGAAACTCGGTATTTTTTATCTTTTACAAAATAGCGGCAAATTTTTGGTGTAATATAATATCCTCTATTGGCAATGATGGCCATGGCGTTTGCAAGCTGTAAAGGTGTAGCCAGCACTTCGCCTTGTCCGATAGAATTGGATATAACAGTAGCTGCTCTCCATTTTCCTTCACCAAAAATTTTGTTGTAATATTTAACTGATGGTAGATTTCCTTTTTTCTCACCTTTTAAATCTATTCCTAATTTTTTACCATACCCAAACTGACTGGTCATATCCCACCACTTTTGATATCCGATTGCCGGTGATGCAAATGTCGAATCCATGATAAAATCATTATAAATCTTACAGAAATAGGAATTACAGGAATACTGTAATGCGGTTTGCACATCTGGTATTCCATGTGAACCGTGGCATTTTACCACATGGCTTCCAACGCGATAACCGCCCGGACAAAACCATGCCCATTTTTCATCGTGTGTATGTTGTTGCAGCATCACCAATGCAGCTGTTGCTTTAAAGGTAGAACCCGGCGGGTACATGGCCTGAATAGGTCGGTTCAACAACGGCTTATAATAATCTTTGAATAAAATATTGAAATTATGCCTGCGATAACGACCTGTCAATAAGTTTGGGTCATAACCGGGACTGCTGACATAAGCCAGAATTTCACCGGTTGAAGGTTCGATAGCAACGATACCGCCAACTTTTCCTTGCATCAGTTTTTCTCCGAAAGCTTGTAATTCAGCGTCTAAGCCGGACACCATATCCCAGCCGGCAACCGGAGTTTTATCGTCTTTACCGTCTTTGTATTTTCCTTTGTAGGTGTTCTTAACATCAACTACCTGAAAATTATATCCTTTTTCGCCACGTAATAAACTGTCGTAAAATTGCTCTAATCCTGTAGTACCCATGTAATCACCTAATTCATAGTAACCTGAAGATTGTTCAATATTATTTTCTGTTACTTCACTTAAATAACCCAGTACTGAAGCGCCTCCATGAAATGGATAGCGTCTCACTGTTCTTGTTTGAAAAGAAAATGATGGAAATTCAAATAAATGTTCCTGAAAACGTGCAAATGTTTGCGGATCTAAAAGCTTAATAAATGGTGTAGGTTTGTTGGGTGTTGTCCGTTTTATTTCATCTAACTTTTTGCGCACAAACGCCATATCTGTATTCAATAATTCGCACAACCTGAGTGTGTCTAAATTTTTGGTGATATTCCATTGTACTAAAATATCATACACCGCATCATTATAGACCATCACTTTTCCTTTGCGATCGATAACCAGACCACGTGAAGGATAGACGGTTACTTTTTTAACCACATTATCATGTGCTTTTAATTTGTAACCCGGTGTTAAAACCTGCAGGAAAAATAGTTTGACAATAAGAATAACCGCAGCAATAAAGATCGCTTTCTCCAGTATTCCGCTTTCATTTCCACGCCGCATTTGTAGTCAATTATTCTCTCGTGTTTCTCATGAAGAAAAGGCTGATTATCCAGACGATGGACAAGGAACCCAGTAAGCTCAAGAATGTTCTAAATATAGTAGAGAAAAAGTTAGCAAAGGAAAATACTTCCAGAAAAAAATAAAGAAAATGATGCATCGTAAACATGATGAGTGAATAATAGAAAAACCATGTTACACCTTGCTGAGAAATATTCGGAACGTCCAGTTTATCCCAACCGGAACGTGGCTGAAAGGTATCCAGCATATAACTTCTGGAAAAACCGATGGCTGTTAAAGTAGCTGTGTGCAAACCACCACCATTGCTGAAAATATCAATAATTAATCCGGTGAAAAAAGCTAAGAGCAACACCACTAATCTTGGAGTAAAAACCGGCAACAGCAAAATCGTTAACGGATAAATCATTACATACACCCTTCCTAATGGTAATTCATTTAACAACAATATTTGTAAAGCGATGAGCAATACAAAACGGATGCTGTTTGTTATGATGAATTTACTATTCATTGATCATTTGTATTTGCAAAGAATCGAGTTCTTTTTTCTTTTCATTTTTTACCACGTACACATAACTCAACGTATTTATGTTGTTGGTCAAACGTACGTCCATGTTATAAAAGCTGGTACTCTCATCCGGTTCCAGTTGCTTCACTATAGCCACCACAATTTCCGGCGGAAAGATGGATGAAAAACCCGCAGTAAGAATTGTATCATTCTTTTTAATCGGCAAGGTTTTGCTGAGTCCATCTATCTGAAGTGTGTAAGGATCTTCTCCGTTCCATCTCAGATTGCCTAAGGCATTTGTTTTTTTATGACGAACGCCAATCAATGATTTCACACTCACTACAGACATGATTAAAGAGAAATTTTCAGAAACATTTGTCACAATGCCGACCACACCATTACTGCTGATAACACCTAATCCTTTTTGAACACCATCTTTACTGCCTTTATTGATAGTAATATAATTGATGCTTTTATTTATGGTATTATTGACAATTTTAGCAGGTATATAATCAAAATGATAGGTGCCTGAATTTTTTGGAAGAGAAGAATCATCCGGATAAACATTCTGATATGCGACCAATTTTTTCAGTCGCGTATTTTCTTCCATTAAAATTTTGTTGTTGGTACCCAAATGAATGAATGTGTTCACTTCGTTCACATAATCTAAAACGGTTCCTGTAAAAGCACCTGAAGTATTCAGAAAACGTACTTCCTGGTATTTATGAGATTTGTAAACTAATGTAAGTGCAAATACTTCCAACAGCACAAAAAATATGAGTACATAGAAACGAGTAAATAAATAATATATGCTGCGCATTATCTTAACTCATCAGGAAGGTGTAACGGTGTCTGTTTTTTAAAGCGATTCCGGTTCCGCGCACCACCGCACGCAACGGATCATCTGCCACCTTCACCGGCAATTTTGTTTTCATGGCAATTCGCTTATCCAACCCGCGCAATAAAGCACCACCACCTGTCAGGTAAATACCTTTACGGTAAATGTCTGAAGCTAATTCCGGCGGCGTTGACTCCAGCGCTTTCATGATGGCTTCCTCAATCTTAGAAATTGATTTATCTAGACAACCTGCAATTTCGCTGTAGGCTACTGTAACTTGTTTTGGAATACCGGTTAATAAATCTCGTCCGTGAACAGCAAAATCTTCCGGTGGATTTTCTAAATCCTGCAACGCAGAACCCACATGAATTTTCACCTGCTCAGCCGTACGTTCACCAATTAAAATATTGTGCTGGCGTTTTACATATTCCACGATATCCATCGTAAAATCATCTCCTGCCACACGGATAGACTGGTCGGTAACAATACCGGACAATGCAATTACGGCAACGTCTGTGGTACCACCACCTATATCGATAATCATGTTTCCTTCCGGCAATTCCACATCCAGACCAATACCCAAAGCACCTGCCATTGGTTCGTGAATCAAATATCGCTCACGGGCATTTGCATGCTCCGCACTTTCTATTACTGCTCTTTTTTCCACCTCTGTAATACCTGATGGAATACAGATAACCATCGTCAACGACGGACGAAACCAACGGTTTCCTTCCGTAATCATGGAGATAAACCCACGTATCATGGCTTCTGCCGCTGTAAAGTCGGCAATTACACCATCTCTCAACGGACGAATGGTTTCGATGTTGGCATGTGTTTTCTCATGCATCAGCATCGCCTTCTTTCCTACTGCAATTACCTGATTTGTTTTTTTGTCAATCGCAACTATTGACGGCTCGTCCACAACTACCTGGTCTTTGTATATTATCAACGTATTGGCCGTTCCAAGGTCAATCGCTATTTCTTTGTTCAGGAAGCTAAATAATCCCATTTTTGTACGCTTAAACTTGTGTTTTTAATAAGTAACAAAAGTAAGATTTATAAACGAGATTATAATCGAGAATCAAAAATTTAATTTTTAATAACTAT
>ENA-UOWO01004751-UOWO01004751.1-activated-sludge-metagenome-genome-assembly--contig:-NODE-4751-length-14831-cov-5.485991_pt1 | contig 14831 bp, 10 predicted proteins | sample MGYA00238148_ERZ761564 | MGnify/ENA primary metagenome ERZ761564 (study PRJEB28885, sample SAMN05720194) | activated sludge metagenome | isolation source: Anaerobic digester | place: USA...
CATAAAAATAAATATTACCACTACAGCTGCCATTTTTAAAAACTGGCAATCGTATCTTTTCTGGAGGAATTCACTCATGGTGGACACTCCGTAATCTAACGACATTTTTTTAATACGCCATCCCAGCAAAGCCCATACTACGCCTACTCCCAGTAATCCATTAATAATTCCTATCCATACTCCCGAGTACCCAAACCCCCAGCCAACTTTCCCGGCAAAACCAATAAAAATCACGGCTGAAAAATAAGCTGTTCCATACGAAAAAGCCGACATCCATGGACCAACATTCCCACCACCAAGGAAGAAGTCGTTAAACGATTTTGTTTTGCGTAAACCAAAAATACCCACTGCTATTATCATAATAACATAGAGTGCGAGTACTACAATTTTAACAATCATAATCTGAGTTATTTATTTGTTTCGGAATTTGTGTTGCTCTGGGTATAAATTTGCCAGACTTTTGTAAGGCGGTCACCAATTCTTTTATGCGAAATAGCCACTGCTATCAACGAAAGCGACAGTATTACAATAAGCACAATCTCGTTTTTTGTCAGTTTTCGCTTCATTATTCGCTTTTAAAAAACAAATGTAAAAAAACTTTATGGTTTCGGAAACTAACCTGTTAAAATTCCGAATTACAGCTCCTAAGTTAGTATTTATGGAGGTTTCAATTGCAATAAAAAAGAAAGGAAGCCGATTGGCCTCCTTTGCCTGAGAAAACCTGTAAATGCTTATGGGTTAAGCTATATGGTGAAGTTAAGTCCTATCGAAAATGCATTGAGTTGTGGTCCCTTTCCTTGTGAGAACAAGTTATTAAGGTCGTAGTTAGCGAAAATATTGAAATCATCCACACCAAGAAGCACTTTTACTCCATAGCGGAAGTTTTCGAGATAGTAATTATCGCGGTAGTGAAGTTTGTTTTTTACACCATTATCCTGATCAACGTATTTTGCATAGCTGTCGATACGATAGCCGGCATAGGCTCCTGCGCCAATACGAAACATTTTTTTGTTGAAATGGTCTGCATCTTTACCAAAATGAACCATTGGCATAAACTGAAGGTTCAAATACGTTACAGTAAGTTTGCTTCGCAATGGGTACTGCACGCCTTCGTCGTTGCCAAACACAACACCGGAGGGCGTTTCTTCGAAACGGGTTGTTCTGTCCTGAAATTTAAAATTATACCACAACACATCAGTACTGAAGTTCAGCGACAAATTATCGCCAGCATTGATGCGGATACCCGGGCCAATTGCACAGCTCCACGATCCCCATGGTTTTACTGAGTATTGAGCATCGGTTGCATCCGGAAAAACACCATTGTTAAGATAATTGTTCATACCCCATTCAACTGAAAAGTAGGGTTCAAACAATTTGGGCTTATCGCTGTAATGGCATTGATGTTCATAGTCGTTATAAGAACTGTCGTGCACAACGGTAATAATAGTTGTTCTCTTTTCCTTTTTTATGGTATCGTCGGCGATAACATCTTCATCGGTAAGAACGGTGACCGATATTCTCTTTTCAAGACTGTCGGTTTGTTCTGTAATGTTGTTGATGTTGCTTTCCAGAAATTCCATTATCTGGTCAACATTGGGAGTTACTATTGTAACCGTGGTCCCATTATCCGTCGAAATAATAATTGTGTCGTTGTTTTGTGTAAAGGTCGTTTTGTTTTGTGCATATAAAATACCTGAAGTAAGCATACATGCACTGAATAAAATTGTTAATCCTATTGTTTTCATGTTATTTGTTGTTTTTAAAGTTTCTTATTTCTGCCAGATAGTCTTGCGAAAGCAAGTCTTCTTTTGTTTTTCTCAATAATTTAATTGGCGATTTAATGTCAGATTTTTCGGTAAACGCTGTCAGTTTTTCGGAAATTACACCTTTGTCAAACCATTGACTCAAGTTGAAAGTAGATGTTTTTTCAAATCCGGCTACGGCGTGGAGCGTTTCGTTGCAATATCCCATTTGCACCGGTGCAAGGGTCACGTTAATTGGCTCTATATTGGAGTGCGGAAGCTTAGCAAGGGCTGTCCGCATAGTGTTATCGGTAATTTGAGGTACAGCGATGGTGGGTACCGGCTTCACCATTGCTACATATGTGTTGCTGTCAGTATGCAAAATGTCGGTAAAAGCTTTGCGAATGTTATAATTGCTAACCTCGGCTGTACGATTTTTAAGTGCAGTGGTAATAATTGTATCGGTTTTCCCAAAATACGTCAGTGCGAAAGCAGAAGCAGCAAGAATAACAATTACAGCAGCCGCAAGAACCTGAAGTGGTGTTATAGCAAAGCCGTGATGCTTCAGTTTGAGTTTGTCGGTGTAGGCAATTGTAGTATCCGGATGTAATATGGTTTTTCTGTATTGTTCGTAATCCTGAATTACCTGTTCGTTTGTCTGGCAAAGTTGTTCTAACTCCGCATTTTGTTCGTCACTTAATAGGCCCTCAACGGAAGAGATCATAAGGGTATCGGCGTCGAAATCTTTTTTCAGGTTCTTTTTGATGGAGCATTTTTCGTTCTTATCAGCCTTTAAGGTAAACGGGGTTAAGTTATCCACTTCATCACACAACTCGGGATTGCTTTTTAAAAAAGCCATAAGAATGTTTTCTTCGCTTTCGCTGAGATTCCCTTCGATAAAATCGAGGAGCCAGGCTTCGTAGTTGTTCAAGTCAATAGTATTGCTCATATCACATTCTCGGTTTTACCTATTACTTCTTTTAAAAATTTGCGTGCTCTGAAAATATACACCTTCACCTGCGATTCATTAAGCTCGGTTATTGCGGCGATTTCATCGTAAGAATAGCCTTCGTAATCGCGAAGCAACACAACCGTTCGCTGTATGGGGCTTAAGCGCGAAAGTGCTTTATGAAGTATTTCGTTGGTGTCGGTATATCCGGAACTGTCGAGCACAACATCATCATAATATTCCCCGACAGGAACCATGCGTTTTTCTTTTCTTAACACGTCTATAAGCCTGTGATACCCGGTAGTAAACAAAAATGATTTCACCTTATCGTTATCCACTTTATCGCGGTTTACCCACAAACGTTCAAAGCTGTCCTGTAACACATCTTCAGCCAACTGATGATTGCCAATCCCTGCTTTTAGAAAGCGATACAGGTTATCGGCATATTGGTCAACGGCTTTATTGTATTCTTTTGTGTTCATAGTCGAGCATAAAACGTACAGGTTGACGAAAAGTTACAACAAAGTAAAATGTTTTTTTAATAGCTGCTGTAATTAAGTTCTATTAACTTGCTTAGGTTATATGGAATCGGAATAAAAGGAGACAGAATTCAGAATTATATCCAAGTACAATTCTATAGCAGTCTCAAATCAATTTAGGACAATCTAAAGCCATTTAATCAGATTAAAATCAGCCTTATAAGGTATCAAGTCGTTGCGCGGAACAATGCGCAGTGCATAGTTAATTGTGCCGGGTTCAAATAATCTTGTTGAAATAGTGAAGTAATGAATGCCCGATTTTTCTTCAATTAGCTTGGCTTCTTCAATCCCTATAAGTTCGCGGTGTCCGAAAAAGTTCTCGGTAATAATGAGTTCAATTTGTACATCATCAGGTTTAATGCCGTTGAGGTTCATTGCAATATGCATATTAATGATATCACCTGTCTGAGCCATTTCGGCTTCAGGACGGTTTGTCTCTAAAGATACCAGCTCAACTTCTTTCCAGCGTGCAGTGATGTACTTTTTCCACCGGTTTAGTTGCGATAGTAACTGGTAATTGTCCGCTTTCAGTTGTTTACTGCGTTTGTAGAGTTTGTTATAAAACCGACTGAAATAATCTTGCAGCATTCTTCGCGTTGTGAATTGTGGTGCAACCTCAGAGATAGACTTTTTAATATACCCGACCCATTGCTCGGGAACCCCTTCAGCATTACGGTTATAGAACATAGGAATGATCTCGTTTTCGAGCATGGAGTAAATACTTTCACTATCGAGCTCATCCTGAAAATCCTGATTCTGGTATGTTCTTTCCTTAGGTAAAGCCCAACCGGCGCCTTTTTTATAGCCTTCAACCCACCAACCATCGAGTACACTAAAGTGCAATACACCGTTCAATACGGCTTTCATACCGCTGGTTCCACTGGCTTCAAGAGGTCGGGTAGGAGTGTTGAGCCAGATGTCTACGCCCTGCACCAGCCTTTTGGCAAGATTAATGTCATAATTCTCGAGGAAAATAATTTTACCCAGAAACTCGGGTTGCTTCGAAATCTCAACAATATATTTTATGAGGTCCTGACCGGCTTTATCGTTAGGGTGTGCTTTCCCTGCAAAAATGAACTGTACGGGTTGTTTCGGATTGTTTACGATTTCTTTCAGTCTTTCAATATTTTTAAAAAGAAGATGTGCCCTTTTATAAGTGGCAAAGCGCCGTGCGAAGGCAATTGTAAGCGCTTGTGGTTTCAGGTTGTCGAGAACTGAAATCATATTTTTCGGGTTTTCAAACCGGCTTACCCAAAACTTTCTTATGCGTTTATGCAAATAGTCAACTAAGATTTGACGTTGTTGCTGGCGCAGAGACCAAATTTCAGAATCGGGAACATTGCTTAGAATTTTCCACCTGTCAGTATCCGATAACCAGTTGTCGATGTCTTCCCCCAGGTTGTTAATATAGAATTCCTGCCATTTGGGCGCTGTCCACGACTTATAATGAACACCATTGGTAGCATAGCTAATATGCAGCTCCTCAGGTAAAAAATCATGGTACAGATTGTGAAAAATACCACGGCTGACGTGCCCGTGCAGCAAACTAACCCCGTTGATTTCCTGAGAAAAGTTCGCTGCCAGATAGCTCATCGAGAATTTTTTATCAGCAGGGCTTGCTTTCCCAAGATTCATGAAATCATCCCAGGTTATGTTGAACCTTTCGGGATAATGAAACATATAGGTACGCATAAGATCTTCGTCGAAAACGTCATGCCCTGCGGGAACAGGCGTATGCGTGGTAAACAGCGACGATGCTCTGATGTAGTCGAGAGCTTCGGAGAAGGTAAGACCGCTTTCATGCATTAGTACACGAAGACGCTCCAGTCCTATAAAAGCCGCATGCCCTTCGTTTACATGGTACATATCCGGTCGTAGTTGTAATAATCGAATCAGCCTGATGCCTCCAATTCCGAGGATCATTTCCTGTTTTAGCCTGTTTTCGTTATCACCGCCATACAATTGGTAGGTGATCTCCCTGTCGTTTTCCTGATTTTTTTCAAAATCGGTATCAAGCAGGTAAAGTTTGTTTCTGCCGATATTAACCATCCAAATACGAGCATACACGATGCGCCCTGGAAAAACAATGCTCACTTCCGCCCAGCTTCCGTCGGGGTTTCTGGCTGCGCTAATCGGCAAATTGCTGAATCGCTGCGGAGTGTATTCCGAAAGCTGTTCACCGTAAACAGAGAGCTTTTGTTTAAAATATCCGTTTCTATAAAGAAGACCGATACCCGTCATATTTACTTCACTGTCGCTGGCTTCTTTAAGGTAGTCGCCGGCAAGTATTCCCAGACCGCCCGAGAATATTTTAAGGTTGTCGTTAAAACCATATTCCATGCTGAAATACGCAATATGAGGCGCCTTTTTGTAGGTTTCTTCGCTCATATATGTTTCGTATTTCTTCACGATTCTGTTGTACACTTCATGAAATTCTTCATCAGCGACAAGCTCTGCGAAGCGCATTTCAGAAATATCTTTCAGCATTTTAATGGGATTGTACTTGTGCTTTTCCCAAAGTTCAGGGTCCATCATTTGAAACATATCAACCACATCGGTATTCCACGACCACCAAATATTCATCATTATGTCGCGGAGTTTATTGAATTCCTCGGGTAGTGAAGCAGCCACTTCAATACTTTGCCAGTCGGGTTGGTTAATATCGGTTCTAAACTGGGGTATGTAACCTGTTTGTCGAATATGTATAAACGACTCCTTTCTTGATTCAACAATTTCCAGAGTTTTTCGGAATGCTTCGAAGTAATTTACAATTAGGTTTTGCCATAACGCAGTTTTGGAGGTTTCGTGTGCTTCGGAGCGAAGCCGGTCATGTTGTTCGCAATTGAGCTGTTCCAATGATGCGATGTGCGACGCAAGCTCATTTACTGCTTCCTGATAGTTGTCATCGTCTCTGTTAACAACATAACAGGATTGGTTTCCTCCGGGGTAACGCGACTGTATCCATGCACCAAATCCTGCAAGACTTGTAGTTACTGTCGGTACATAAAAAGCTATGCTTTCAAGAGGGGTGTATCCCCATGGTTCATAATACGAAGCAAAAATAGTCAGATCAAGGCCTGGAAGTACTTCGTAGTAATGTTTGTTGAGTATACCATCGTTACCGTTTAGGTAGGCAGGGATGAAAACAAAAAACAGGTTATCAGGCATGCCTGTTTCACGAAGACGTCTTACTAGCGGGTCGTTATCGTAATCATGCAAAATATGACTGCATATGCTTTTTGAGGTCAGATGATGTGTTTCTGCTTCGTTTTCGAGCATGCAAACAATTTCTTTATCGGGACCCTGGTTATATGCAGGTACGAGTACATATGCGATAATATTTTTGTCGGGATTCGAATTGGCAGCAAGCATCAGCGAATCGATAAACATGTCGATACCTTTATTCCTGAATTCGTAACGTCCACTGGTACCCACGAGAACCGATTCTTTTGCTGGCAGCGGGCCTTGCATGATTTCTGCAAGTTTCAGTAATCTGTCTCTACAGAATTTCCTTGTATCATTTATTGTTTCAACTGGGGGTACTATGTTCAGATTAAATCCATTTGGGGTAACAATATCGGGGGCTCGTCCGATTAGGTATTTACACTCATTGGCAGTGATGCTGCTTACTGTGGTGAACACATCTGCGTGCAAAGCTGCATTTCGTTCCAGAGAGTATTTTGAGGTGACATTGAACTCGCTCGCCGTTATTTCCGGCTGGAAGTCTCCCAGTTGACCGTATAGCTTGCGTCCGTTTCCTGCCAAACATCTGCCAAGCACAGTTGCATGGGTTGTGAAAATAGTCCCTGCCTGTGGGCAATGCTGTTTAAGATAAAGAACACCGGAGCCGGTCATCCATTCATGAAAATGTGCTATGGCACGTTCACGTATATGCAGATAAAAGTTAATAAAGCTTTCAATTACCATTCCTGCAGCATACCCAAATAAGGCAGGTTCTATGTAATCCCATTGCCCGGTTATCGAATCAAGCTTATACTCTTCCCATAAAGATTTAAAAATTTCATCTTTTTTCGAGAATAACCCGGTGAAATCAACCAGTATGGCTATTTGAGGCTGTTCAATTTTCCATATGCCAGTCTTAATTCTAATACCTTCGGCTATGGCGTGTTGTTTCCATTCCTGAAACAGCTCAGGCATTTCGATGAATTCGGGGTTGGCTTTTTCTTCTCTCCATAAATCGGGTCCGATAAAAATGTATCTGTCATCCAGGCTTCCATGCTCCGACGATTGAATTAACGATGCTTTTGTTGCAAGCACGGTGTGTATTCCTCCCACTTTCTGACAAACTTCCCAGCTTATTTCGAAAAGGTAATGCGGTAGAATCATAATTGTATTTCGGTATTTTTATTTTTGTAATTTGTTCAGGCGAATGATAAAATCACTGATTACATTCATATAGTTTATAAAAGCAGAATACGGTGAGTCGTAGGGATTAAAGTATTTGTGAACATCACCGTCGGAGAACCATTTGGTACACAGGTAATAGAAATGGTCGCTGGTTTGCAGCATGCGCCATTCTTTAATGATTTGTTCATTTCCGGTGGCTTTAACTTTTTCTTCAAGATCATACAGCTTTTTAAAGGCTTCGTCCTGAAGTTCATTACCAAGCCAGGCAGTGAGGTCGCGTTCTTCATCGGCCCATGATATCGGATACGGTACGTGTATTGCCGACATGGGGGTAAGTGTGTCGGCTATTTCGGAAGGCGTCATGAATTTGTAATTCCCTGAATGCAATGCCATTTCGGGGAAAGCTTTCATAAAATCAAATATGCCCGTTTCAGCCCATTGATGCTCCCCAAACGTTTCATAATCCATAAAAAGGTTGATTACTTCTTCCTTATCGTCGGAGGAGTTAAGCCAGTCGATGTATTTATCGGCTGTAAGTGGCCACTCTTCCCATGCTTTATTCGAAAAACGAAATGCAATATCATCGCTGAGCCGGAAGTTCTTGAGCAGTACTTTCAATCTGGGATTAATAGCATTGCAGTACATGAAGTTTGGACTTTTCCACCCAAGAACATGCTTTGCACCTTCAGTGAGCATTACTTTATATCCCATGTTTGCAACCATTTCACCGATGGCGTCAGAATAGATCAGCTCGGTGTTTCTGAAAGAAACCGGTGTCATGCCCAAGTGCTTTTCAACCAGACCTGTTTGAATTTTTACCTGAGCAGCAAATTCTTCTTCGCTTTTGAGTGCTGCAAGGCTGTGTGCATAGGTTTCAGCAATAAATTCAACGCAGCCTGTATCGGCAAGACGTTTAAAACTATCCATCACATCGGGAGCATATTTTTCGAATTGCTCAATGGCAACACCCGAAATGGAATAGCTTATTTTGAAAGCGCCGTTCATTTTATGAATTAAATCGAGAAACAACTGATTGGCAGGAAGGTAACATTTTTCGGCAACCTTGCGCATAATAGTACGGTTCGAATAATCGTCGAAATAATAATGGTCGTGCCCGATGTCGAAAAAGCGGTATCTCTTCAGCCGAAATGGCTGGTGAACCTGAAAATAAAAGCAAATTGTCTTCATATCTTTCTTTTTTATCCTGCTGTTACGCAAGAAAATTATCAAACTAAACTTTCATAAATCTCTTTAACCCGGAAAGCGGCATGATCCCATTTTAACTGTTCTACTTCGCTACGCCCGTATTTCTTGAACATGGTAGTAAGTCCTTCGTAATGCAACAATCCATATATTGAGTCAGCCATTTCATCGATATCCCAGAAATCGATTTTAATGGCATGATTCAGAATTTCTGATACGCCCGACTGTTTCGAAATAATTACAGGAACATTGGCAGTCATGGCCTCGAGGGGTGAAATTCCGAAGGGTTCTGAAACCGAAGGCATCACATACACATCGCTTATAGCAAACATACGGTGAACATCGGCTCCTTTCAGGAAGCCTGTGAAATGAAATTTGTCGGCAATACCAAGTTTAGCGACGCGTTTTATCATTCGGGTGAGCATGTCGCCGCTGCCTGCCATCACAAAACGCACATTGGGGTCTTTATTGATGACAAGATTGGCTGCTTCAACAAAATAATCGGGGCCTTTCTGATAAGTGATTCTTCCCAGGAAAGTAACTATTTTTTCGCTTACACCGCGGGTGAAATCGGGTTCCGAAAAATTGCCTGTCTGCACTCCGTTGTACACTGTAAATACCTTGTCTTCGCTGATACCGTATTTTTCGATAACGATTTTGCGGGTAAGATTGCTTACAGTAATTATTCTGTCGGCAGCGAGCATGCCTTTACGTTCAATATCATACACATTCTGGTTGATATTCTCACCACTTCGGTCAAATTCGGTAGCATGAACATGAATTACCAGCGGCTTACCCGAAACTTCCTTGGCTGCGATGCCGGCAGGGTATGTGAGCCAGTCGTGGGAATGGATAACCTCAAAATTATTCTGCAGTGCTATGGCAGAAGCAATTACTGCGTAGCGCGAAACCTCTTCCATCAGGTTGGGTCCGTATTCACCCGAAAAACTGAATTTCTTACTGAAAATGCGGTATTTTATATCTTCGGTATTCAGTAATGTGTTTTCGAAAAGCCTTGAGTATAATTCAGGGTCGAGATAAGGTATAATACGGCTATTCACTTCTATGTACTGCATCTTTTCCCAGAATAGCTTCTGCTCTTCGGTGTCGGTCGCAATTTCGATATCACTGGCGTTGCGCAAGCGCATAAAAGGTGCATTTTCGTCGCCAAATAATCGTGGTACAACAAAAATCATTTCCACACCCAGCGACGAAAGTGCTCTGGTGAGCCCATAACAGGCAGTACCCAGGCCTCCGGTAATATGGGGAGGAAACTCCCATCCGAACATCAGTACTTTCATGGCTGTTCCTCCTTCATTTTTTCGATCGTGTAATGTATCCGTAAGAGTTCGGCAACGCTCCAAGCCTGCGAAATTGCCCCACCCGGATTATGCGGCGGGTCTCCGTCGAACACTTCCGATACTGTGCCTATTCCGTGACGGGTCATTTCTTCCTCGAATCCGTAAAATAGCTTCTCTGCCAGCACAATACCGCTTTGCCCATGAAGTTTGAGGTAAGCATCCACAAAACTACCCAGAAGCCAAGGCCAAACAGTACCTTGATGGTAAGCCCTGTCCATATTCTCCTGATTGCCTTCGTAAGTTCCTATATAGTCTTTATCTTTTGGCGACAGGCTCCTGAGACCTTTGGGTGTGAGAAGGTGCGATTTAACAACATCCACCACTGATTTGGCAATATCTTCATCCACTACCTGATATGGCAATGAGGCTGCAAATATCATGTTGGGCCTTATTTTCCAGTCGGTGTATCCGTTATCGTGAAAATCGGCCAGATATTTCTTTTTCTCGTCCCAGAAAATACCGGTAAACGATTCTTTAATTTTTGCTGGCAAATAGGAGTATTTTTCCGCAAATTCATTGTTGCCGACACTTTTTGAAAACTCCAGCAGAAAGCACACCGCATTGTACCACAGTGCATTGATTTCAACGGTGAAACCTCTTCGCTGTGTTACCGGAATACCGTTAATTTTTACATCCATCCATGTGAGTGCAGCATTATCGGCTCCTGCATATATCAATCCATTGTCGCACATATGAATGTTGAACGAAGTCCCTTTGCTGTACGCTTCGAAGATCTCCATCATTTTGAGGTAAAAATTCTGACGAACAGCTTCGGTATTATTGCTGAACAACAAATATTGCTGCACTGCATAAAAATACCAGAGCGGAGCATCGGCAGCATTGTACACAGCCTCCTCGCCCGATTCCATGTTTGGGAATAGCCCGTTGCGGAGCTTTTCGCTACTCGTTTGAAGTACCTTCAGGCAAGTGTCGAAATGGCCATTGATCAGTGTAAGTCCCGGTAATGATATGAAAGTGTCGCGACCCCAACTGCCAAACCATGGGAAGCCAGCGGTGATTTCGTATTTCTGTTTGTTGCGGATGACAAATTGTTGCGAAGCATTGGTAAGGCAGTTCAGGTAATTGCTCCGTGGAACACGGCTGAACGATTCTTTGTCGAACAACTCATTCAGAATTTTCGGATCGGTTTCGGTAAGTCCAGCACTGAAAATGATGCTTTCGCCCCGTTCAATGTTCACTTCAAAATACCCGGGTACAAACAAATCTTCCTGAAAATCGAGCCCGGCTTTCTGGTCTTCGATATATTCGATGTTATAATACCAGTGCGGAACATGAACGTAGTCAACTTCTTTCGAAAACTGCATGAACACAGGCTTGTATGATTCATAAAGTTTCATGCTGATACCATTGGCTGCTTTTTCGTATTTTTTATTGGTGTACATATTTTCACGAGTGAGAGTATGTACACTCCGGAATGCAAGAAAAGGCTTGAAGCGTAGAGTTGTTGGACTATTTGCTTCGAACAGGGTGTAACGAGTCATAATACGCTCTTCTTCAACCGAAAAAAGCTGCTCTTTTATCAAAACAACCCCACCGACACGGTAAATGAGCATGGGTATAGGGTCAACAAAAAACTCCCTTGCATATTTATGTCCTTTGGGTTCAAATATAACAGGATATTTATGGATGGAGAGGTTGAACATAGCGCCATGCTGAATTACCGACTCATCGAGCGATGAAAGTAATACGTGCCTCTCACCATCAATTTCATCCATCGGACATACAAGCAAGCCATGGTATTTACGGGTGTTGCATCCGATAATCGTGGTGCTGGCATACGACCCAGCCCTGTTGGTCCTGATCAGCTCCCGTGAAAGAGAGAATTCAAGGTTGATCAGTTCGTCTTTGGTAAACTTAATATACGACATACAATTAGATGACTTTTCAAAAGTGTATAAAAATACAAAAATATGCTGGTTTATAAAAGAATATGTTAGCTAATTATTAATATTGATAATGAAAATGTTTCTCTTATTGAAAACAGATAGCTAAAGCCGATAAAATAAATAGCCAACTTCGCATAAAACAGGGTTATTGCTCATTGAAACCCACTGTAAAATGAAACGAATTCATCTCTCATTTCTATTTTTTGCAGGCCTCACTTTAAGTAAGAACCCTTCACTCGGTGCCGTGTGGAAGAGCATCTAAACTTCATTTTCCATTTGTTGTTTTTCTATTCACGACTTCACTGGCAAGGCTCAGGTGTGCCCATCGGGAAGTGAAAATAAAACGATAAAACAGTGTATTTGTTATAAAAAATATTTTTTACTTTTGTTGAGTTTACACTAAGCAACCAAAATTATTTTGTCCATGCCAATTTTTTTCTCTTAAAAACAAGAAAATGGAAAAAGAATTTTATTCAATTATTTTTGTGTTTTTATCAATTGGGTTAAGCGCTCAAACCGATCACATTGCAGTTCAAGACGTAAAACTTGAAAACGGTACGACCATCACCAATTACAACAATGGTATCCGCAAAGAAAAAGTATTTGAAAATACCGGATTTGAAACGGTGCCTATACTTTGCGATAGTTTGACCGACTCGCGGGATGGAAGCACATATAAAATAGTAAAAATCGGCAATCAAGTGTGGATGGCTGAGAACTTACGCTATTTACCAGAAGTGGTAGGGCGTAAAGCTGGATCAATAGATACAAAAGATCTTAAATACTTTTATGTTTACGGTTTCAATGATACCACTGTGAGTAAAGCCAAAGCAACAAAAAATTATAAAACCTATGGTGTGCTTTACAATTGGAAAGCTGCAAATGTCAGTTGTCCGAAAGGATGGCATTTGCCAAGCAATGCTGAATGGCAGCAGCTAAGCGATTTTTTGGGTGGTGATAATGTCGCTGGTGGTGAATTAAAAGAAATAGGTGTTACCCTATGGAAAAAACCTAATATTGGCGCTACCGATGCTGTTGGCTTCAAGGCTCGTCCGGGTGGTGGTCGCCACTACGATAAGCGTTTCTACTTCATTGGGCGCTATGGCTACTGGTGGAGTTCTACCGAGGACGGTCCGAATACCGCTTGGGCCCGCTACATGTGGGATCAGGCCAGTAAAATGCACCGAAACAACGGTCGCAAAGATATGGGTTTTTCGGTTCGATGTGTCAAGGATTAGACTAGCTGACAAAGTGATTCAGTTCCAGCAAAGTCAATTTTTTCTTCCCAATACCCACCGTTATTTCGAATTTAGATAAGCGATAGTGCTATGTAAAATTTTCAGGAGGGGGAATTATTTATTCTATCGGTTAAAAATCAACGTCTGTCTATTTTATTTTACCAGAATGTTGCCATTCTGTAGCTTTGTTAACTGAAAATTTATTCAATGTTAATTAATTCTCATTTTGGGTTTATGAAAAAAATAATCATTTCAATTTTAGTATTCGGTTTGGTTTCGGCTTCGGCATTTTGTCAGCAATGGGGTTTGTACACCTTATACAGCGTTCAGAATAGCACCGCTGCTTATCTTATCGACACTGCCGATAGCCCGGCCACCTATCACTCATGGACGTTTTCGTCATCGAAAAAAACGGGTTATTCAAGTTATCTTACCCACGGAGATACTTTAGTACGTTCATATATGTCGGGTTCCAGTGGTGGCGGTGGATCCACGGGAGGATTGCAGAAGGTTTTGTGGAATGGAACCGTGTATTGGGATATTACCTATGCGAATATGCACCACGATATATGCCCGCTCCCAAACGGAAATGTACTTGTGATTGCTTACGATAATAAAACATCTACTCAGGCAGTGGCAATGGGAGCGAATTCGAGCAGATCGATAAAATCGGAGAAAATTGTTGAACTTAAACGTACCGGTCAGAATACATATCAGGAAGTGTGGGTGTGGTACCTATGGGATCACTTGTGTCAGGAATACAGCTCCTCCAAACCCAATTATTACAGCGATGTTGCCTTGCACCCTGAATTGCTTGATATAAATGTTAATACCCAATCGGAAATAATGCACATGAATGGAATTGACTACAATGCGTCAAAAGACCAGATTGTTTTCAGTTGTCATAACTTAAATGAGTTGTTTGTGATTGACCACAGTACTACAACAGCACAGGCAGCTACTCATAGCGGAGGTAACTCCGGTAAAGGCGGAGATTTTCTTTACCGCTGGGGTTGCCCATCGAATTACGATGAATCAGGCACCACAAATTTTAATGTAATTCATGACGCACGTTGGATTCCATCCGATCACCCGACGTACCCCAATTGCATTTCGGCATTCAATAATAAAGGGGGAAGCGGCTCAAAATCAGCTTCTGATGTTATTGATCCTCCTGATAACGGTTACGTTTATAGTATCACTTCCGGAGAACCGTTTTTACCCACAACCTACAATACACGCTACACAAGCAATTACTCATGCAACAATATGGGGGGGCAGCAACGCCTTCCGAATGGGAATACATTTATGTGTGTACCCGCTTCGGCTACTTACCTTATTGAAGTAAATTCTGCCGGCACAAGCCTTTGGAATAAAACCGTAAGCGGAACAGTGGCTCAGGCAATCCGGTACAGTAAATGTTATGTCAGGGGTCCGGTGGTTACTGCTGGGGCATCACTCACTTCGGTTTGTTCCGGTAATGCGGTTACCCTGAATTCCTCAGCCGTTTCTGTCACTGAAACA
>ENA-UOWO01004755-UOWO01004755.1-activated-sludge-metagenome-genome-assembly--contig:-NODE-4755-length-14822-cov-8.909460_pt1 | contig 14822 bp, 13 predicted proteins | sample MGYA00238148_ERZ761564 | MGnify/ENA primary metagenome ERZ761564 (study PRJEB28885, sample SAMN05720194) | activated sludge metagenome | isolation source: Anaerobic digester | place: USA...
ATGCAGTATGAAGCCAAGTATTCAATTGATGGACACAATGCAAGTGACGCAACAACTGATTGTAAAGTATCAACTTCTTATGATACTTATGATTGAAACAAAGCCTGCACTTATACAGCTAATAATACTAATAATGTAGTTTCATCGCCTTTTGGATCGCCAATTGCTGGTGTAACCCATACTGAAGCCAAAGCTATATGCGTAGCCTTAGGAGGTCATTTAATTACCAATCAAGAATGAATGACTATAGTTAGGAACATTGACCAAATAGCATCTAACTGAACATCAGGCACTAAAGGCACTGGCTATCTTTTTAATGGTAATTCAGGTGATACAAATAGAGGATACAATGGATCTGATCCAGAGAAAGGACTTAACAGAAATATCAGAGCATCTCACATATTATCTAATGGCAATACTATTTATGATTTATCCGGTAATGTATGAGAGCACGTCTTAGTAGATATTAATGATACATTGCTTGACATACTTCCTAATGATGGTGGAGCTTCAGGCTGAAGATATGTAGAGCCATCAGCCTTAACAACTGATGGTGATTTTGCATCACTTAACGAACTCCAAGCCACCGATCCATCTTGAGATGCTGATCAAGGTATGGGTAGACTATATACCAATGTGGATGTTCAATCTGATCGTGTTCCTTTGACGGGGCGGCGGGTGGCCTAATACTTCTAATGCGGGTGTGTTGTCTGCCTATTTGTACTATGATACGGGTTGTAGTGGCAGCAACATTGGGTTTCGGTGCGCTCGGTAATATTCCGTAGATATCTAAAAATCTAAATATCTTTTTCCATAAAATTTACTGGTAAATTTTATGGAGAGGAGGGTGTAATTTGAAAATTTATTCTTTAGAATAAATTTTCTAGAAATATTAATAGGGTTAAAACTAAAAAGAAAAATATATGAATAATAATTTAGTAGTTGGTCAAAAATTATATGATTTAATATTGGAGTGACATAAATTGATTGTGAAATTTCCAAAAAATGAAAGATTTGTGTTAGGTCAAAATATTGAAAACCAATTGTTATATGTTTTAAAATTAGTTAATAAAATTAATAATATTCATGAAGATAGAAAAAAATATTATACAACACTAAGTGAAGAATTTGATATATTATTTATATTAAATCGATTAACAAAAGATTTAAACTTTATATCAATTAAACAATATCTAACAATAGCGGGTTTAATAAATGAAATAGCTAAATTGGCTTGTGGATGACTAAAGAAATAAAATATATTTTTACTTTTTTAAAAAATTTAATAAATATTTTTTAAAAGGGTAAAATCAAAAAAAGTTTCGTGTTCTTTTACGGGGCGGCAATTGGAATAATACTTCTAATGCGGGTGTGTTGTCTGCCAATTTGAACAATGATACGGGTAATAGCAACAACAACATTGGGTTTCGGTGCGCTCGGTAATTATCTTGGCCAGAATGAAATATTTACGGATATTAATCAGTGCCAAAAATTTATTACTGATTTTATCCTGTGCCTAGCTTAGGACAAATTATGGCCTGCCTATATGGCTTTATATCCCAGGAGGAATGCGTTTCTCCTGGGTAACTGGGCTAACAAAAATGAAAAATGTATTCTAAAATTTGTGATTTACAAAATATTTATTCAGCGTATTTAAAAGCTAGGAGCTGTAAAAGATATAAACATGAAATTTTAAAATACACTAAAGATTTAGAAAATCAATTAATCTTAATTAATAAAGAGTTGCATGATAAAACCTATAAACATGGTAAATATTATGAATTTATAGTCAATGATTCTAAGAAAAGAGTTATCCAAGTGGCGCCATTTAAAGATAGAATTATTCATCATAGCTTATGTAATATTATAGAACCAATATTTGATAAAAAATTTATTTATGACAGTTATGCCTGTAGGAAAGAGAAGGGTTCACATAAGGCTATAAATAGACTGAGAAAATTCATAAGAAGTATAAAAGATAGAAATAACTTTGAAAATTATGAAGGTATTTATTATTTAAAATGCGATATTGTAAAATATTTTAATAGTATTAATAGGGATATTTTATTTAGATTGATTATAAAAAGTATAAAAGATCAATCAACATTATGGCTAATTGAAAAAATTATCAATTCTTATACATCAGGCTTGCCAATTGGTAATTTAACTTCGCAATTGTTTGCTAATATATATTTGCATGAATTAGATTTTTTTGTTAAAAACAAATTAAGGTGTAAGTACTATATTAGATATATGGATGATTTTATAATTTTAGACGTTGATAAACAAAAATTGAAAAATAATTATTTACTAATTAAAGAGTTTGTTTATAATGAATTAAAATTAAAAATTGATGACCAGAAAACAATATTATCTTTAGCAAATTTGGGTATAACTTTTTTAGGTTTTCAGATTTTTCCATATATTTTATTACTTAAAATAAATACAATTAAAAGATTTGTTAAAAAAACTAAAAAACAAATGTCACATTTTCAAACTAAGAAAGAAAAACTGATATGTTTAAGTAATAAATTTGTAAATTGAAGATCTTATTACAAACATGGCGATGCTTATGGATTTGCCAAGAGATTGTTTTGCAAGATAGGTATTAAATATGATAAAAATATTTGAGAATGAGGTAATATGGTTTAAATAGATAATAATTTAAAAACCCTGTAAAAACAGGGTTTTTTGTTGGTTGCAAAATTATAATAAATTTGATATATTATTATTTGTAGGACAAACCCTACTTTACTGTAAATTAACTAAAAGATCAGCTATTTAATTAATAGAAGAAATATAAAGTTATATATGAAAATTACTTTTTCAACTAAATTTTATCATTTTAATACACAAAAACAAATACAATCTTTTGAAAATACAAAGATATATTTTTGTGTAAATTAATTGGGTAGTTGTTAAAATATTACCATGCTTAATAATCCAATGATAGTTGGAATTATACTTTTCGTTTTAGGAAGTATAATCGGTTATTTTGTAAGACAATATTTAGCAGTGTCTCGAGCTGATTCTATTGAAGCTCAATTAAAAATTAAAGTTCAAGAAGCAAAAGACGAGGCTAAAAGTATTGTACTTAAATCAAAAGAAGAAGCAGCTAAAATATTAGAAGATATCAGACGCGAAGAAAGGGAAAGAAAAGAACAAACTGATAAAATTGAGGGCAGATTAATTAAAAGAGAGGAATTATTAGATAGAAGACAAATAGAAACTGATCAAAATCAAAAGAAAGTAGAAGAGGATATCAATAAGCTAAAAGTTATTAAAGAGGATATCTTAAAAATGAAAGAGTCAGAAGAAAAAGTTTTGATGGAAATCGCTAATATGAGTAAAGACGATGCTAAGAATTTATTACTGAAGAAAGTAGAAGAGGATAGCAAGCAAGAATTATTATCTGCTATTAGAACGTTAGAAAATACTAAAAAAGAAGAACTAGAAAAAAGAGTTGATGATATTATGATTTCATCAATTCAACGTTATGGTCACGGCAATGCTAGTGAACATTTAATTTCTACAGTTCAGATTCCTTCAGAGGACATTAAAGGAAGAATTATCGGTAAAGAAGGCAGAAATATTCGTCATTTTGAAAAAGTGTCAGGAGTAGAATTAATTATTGATGATTCTCCTGATTTAATTACTTTGTCTTCTTTTAATCCAATTCGTCGTGAAATTGCCAAAATGGCTTTGGAGAAGCTAATTTTAGATGGTAGAATTCAACCTTCAAAGATTGAAGAAAAAGTTTTGCAAGCTGAGCAAGAAATCAAAGAATTAATTAAAAAAGCTGGCGAAGAAGCAGTTTATGAAATTGGTATTTTAGATTTGCCACCGGAATTAGTATTCTTATTAGGTAGACTTAAATATCGAACCAGTTATAGCCAAAATGTTTTAACTCATTCAATTGAAGTAGCTATGCTATCTGGAATGATAGCAGCTGAAATTGGAGCAGATGTGTTAGTGGCTAAGAAAGCTGGTTTACTTCATGATATTGGCAAAGCAATTGATTATGAATTAGAAGGGTCGCATGTTGAAATAGGTAGAAGAATTTTACAGAAATACAATGTAAAAGAAGAAATTATTAAAGCTATGCAAGCTCACCACGAAGATTATCCAGTAGAAACAGTAGAAGCAGCTATTATCATGGCTTCAGATGCTATCTCGGCTTCACGTCCAGGTGCAAGAAAAGAATCGCTTGAAAATTATTTAAAGCGTTTGGAAGAATTAGAAAAAATAGCTACTTCGTTTAAAGAAATTGAAAAAGCATATGCAATTCAAGCGGGCAGAGAATTAAGAGTATTTGTTTTTCCTGATAAAATTGATGATTATGGTACAGCTAAATTAGCTAAACAAATAGCGGATAAAATTAAGGAAGAGATGGATTTTTATGGAGAAATCAAAATATTAGCTATTCGAGAAACCAGAGTGATTGAATACGTAAAATAAATACAAACCAGCCTATTATATGGCTGGTTTTTTAATAATGTAATTGTAAAATACATAATGTTATGATATAATATGGATAATATTTAGTAAGAAAAAAATATGAAAGAAATATATATAAAAGACACTAAAAATTTAATAGGTAAAGAAATAGAAATATATGGTTGGGTAGAGACCAGACGGGATCATGGTAAGATTATTTTTATTGATTTAAAAGATTCAACAGGTGTTATTCAAGCGGTTTGTGGACCATGATTGAATGAAAGTTATGCTTTAGCTGAAAAATTAAGAAGTGAATGAGTGGTTAAATTTAATGGTATTGTAAAAGAAAGGCCTGATAATATGAAAAATAATAAATTACCTTTAGGCAATGTTGAATTTGAAGTAAAATCAATACAAATATTAAATGAAGCCGAAACTCATCCATTTGATGTGTATGGTGATGGCAAAGAAATAGGTGAGGAAATTAGAATGGTTAAAAAATATCTTGATTTGAAAAGGCCTCGCATGAAGGATAATTTACGAAAAAGAGCTCTGGTCTTTAAATTTATACGAGATTATTTGTATAAAAATGATTTTTTAGAAATAGATACTCCATATTTAACAAAATCTACTCCAGAAGGAGCTAGAGATTTTTTAGTACCTTCTCGTTTGGGTACTGGATTATTTTATGCTTTGCCCCAATCACCACAACAATATAAACAAATGTTAATGGTATCCCAAGTAGAAAGATATTTTCAAATTGTTAGATGCTTTAGAGATGAAGATCCAAGGGGTGATAGACAGCCAGAATTTACACAACTTGATATTGAAATTAGTTTTAAATCAGAAGATCAAATTTTAAATTTAACAGAACAAATGATAAAAGAATTAGTAGAAACACTATATCCAGAAAAACATTTTACTCAGTTTCCATTCCCGAGGATTGATTATATGGAAGCAATGTCAAAATATAATTCAGATAAACCAGACATTCGTAAAGATAAGAATGATTTAAATGAATTAGGCTTTGCTTTTATTGTTAATTTTCCAATGTTTGAATGACATGAAAAACAATATAACGAAGAAGCAAGATATGTAGCAGTGCATCATCCGTTTACTAAGATTAGATTTGATGAAAAATTAAATAACGAAGAAAAAGTAAAATTAATCAAAGAAAAAACTAATGAACTCAAAGCTTTTCAATATGATGTAGCATTAAATGGATGTGAAGTAGCTGGTGGATCTTTGCGAGAGACTAATGCTCAAATTTTAGAAGCAGTATTTGAAAGATTAGGAAATAATATAGAAGATTTTAGAAAACAATTTAGCCATTATATTGAAATGTTTAGTTATGGTGTGCCACCACATGGAGGAATAGCATTTGGGTTAGATAGATTATTGATGATATTGCAAAATGAAGAAAGTATTCGTGAGGTAATACCATTTCCAAAAACAGGAGACAATCGTGACTTAATGATGAATTCACCATCAATAGTTGACGATAAACAATTAAAAGAATTAAAAATACAAATTAATAAATAATATATTATGAAAAATAAAAACGAAAGAACTTTGATTTTATTAAAACCAGACGCAGTTCAAAGAAATTTAATTGGTGAAATTATTTCTAGATTTGAAAGAGCAGGATTAAAAATTATTGCGATGAAATTTTTGTTACCTACAAAAGAGCAAGCTTATAAACATTATGTTAAGAATGAAGAAGAAATAGAAGCTTTAGGAAATAGATCTATTGAAGGCAAAAGAAAAAATGGAGTTGAAGTTACTATTGACCCTAAAGTTTTAGGGCAATCAATTATTGATAAGTTAGTAGAGTTTTTATCACAAAGTCCAGTTGTAGCTATGGTTCTTGAAGGTTCTAATTCAATTCCAATAGTTAGAAAAATTGTTGGATCAACTGAACCTTTAAATTCAGATGTTGGCACAATTAGGGGCGACTATACTATTGATTCTTATGAACTAGCAGATGATGATAATAGGGCAGTAAGAAATTTAATTCATGCTTCAGCTAATGAATTTGATGCCAATTATGAAATAAAGATATGATTTAATGATAATGAAATTTATACTTATAAGAATGTTAGAGATGCAGTGTTGTATGACGAAAGGTTTAACTAGATTAATAGAAAAACCTCCTGAAACTTTAAGCTTTAGGAGGTTTTTAGATGCGTAATATGGAAGGAAGAGCGAGCGACCCTTCCTTCCGAGTCTTCTTCGTGCCGAAGCTTGCTTATCTTCAGCATTAATATAATAACATTTTTTGTTTTATAAGTCAAATAGGTTTGTTAACTATAGACAAAATTAAAATTATGCTATACTAATAATAGGCCGAAGCATTAGTAAAGAGAATTGAGTAAAATTATACTAGGTGGTTTTATATTATATTATCTCGTGGGATGATATTGCAAACTACCACTTTATTTTTTAAAATTGCTCTTTAGGTATGCTTCGGTTTTTGATTGATAAAAAATTGCTTTTTTGGTAGAATAAAAAAATATGAAACAGGAAAATATTAAAAAAAGAATTATTGTCGGAATGTCAGGTGGAATAGATTCAGCTATGACTTTATATTTACTTCAAAAACAAGGATATGATGTTATGGGGATATCATTGCGCTTTGGTGTTTGAGAAAGTGACAAAAATTTAATTAAAGAAAATGTATGTTGTAGTAGTGGCGCATTTTTAATTGCTAAAAATATTTGTAATATGTTTGGTGTGCCTTACAAAATAGTTGATGTTAAAATAAATTTTAATGATAAAGTAGTAAAATATTTTATATCAGAATTAAATAAAAATAGAACACCTAATCCATGTGTTGTATGTAATCGCTTAGTTAAAATACAATCATTGATTGATTTACGAAAAAAATACAAGGCTGATTTTGTAGCCACGGGGCATTATGCTAAAATTATTTTAAATAAAAATATATTTGAATTAAAACAAAGTAAAGATAAAAATAAAGATCAAACTTATTTTTTGAGTTATTTAAAACAAAATCAAATAAAATATTTAAAATTACCATTAGGAGATTATTTAAAAGAAGATATATATAAAATGGCTAATAAATTAGGTATTAAAGTTTTTAACAAAACTAAAGAAAGCCAAGATTTTTGTTTTGTAGCGAATAAATCATATAATGATTTTTTGAGAGAAAATTTAAAATATCAAGAAGGGTTAATTGTAGATGAAAAAAATATAGTTATAGGTAAACATCAAGGATTGTGTTTTTATACTATCGGCCAAAGAAAAGGTATTAATTTATCAAATGGACCTTTTTATGTTTTGGGAAAAAATGAAAAGTGTAATAAACTTATAGTTACTAAGAATAAAGATAAGATATTTAAAAAAGAGTTTTTAATATCTAATGTTAACTTGATTAGTATTAATAAAGGTGATAAATTAAATAATAAAGAAATTTTAGTTCAAATTAGATATCAAGATAAAAAAGCTAAAGCTAAAATTAAGGTTCTAAATTCTAAATTATTTAAAATTATTTTAATAAAGCCTAAAATGGCGATTACCCCTGGTCAATTTGCAGTAATGTATGAAGGCAACACTTGTTTAGGCAGTGGAATTATTAAATAAATATTATGGGCAAAATATATGTAGTGGCAACACCAATAGGCAATTTAAAAGATATTACTAGTAGAGCGGTAGAGATTTTTGGAATGGTAGATATAATATTGTCTGAAACTCCAAGAGTAACATTAAAATTATTAAATAATCTAAAAATTACAAAGCCCGTTTTTAATTTTTTTCAAAATCCAAATGAAAAACAAATAAATGATATTTTAAAGTGATTGAAAGATAATAAGAATATAGCTTTGGTAAGTGAAGCAGGTACGCCAGGAATATCTGATCCAGGGAATAAATTAATTAGTGATTTATTAAACAAAGATAAAAATATACAAATTGTTCCTATTCCGGGAGCTTCAGCTTTAATATCGGCGATTAGCGTATCAGGAGTTAATACTCAAAAATTTGTTTTTTTAGGATTTGTTCCTAAAACAAAAAGAAATAAATTTTGGCAAGAAGTTTCTGATTTTGATGGGGCGGTGTTGTTTTTTGAATCACCATTTCGAATTAAGAAAACTTTAATAGAAATAAAAGATAAGGTAAAAAATAAACAACAAATAATAATTTTTAGAGAACTAACAAAAATATATGAAGAAATTATTAGAACTAATTTTGACAATCTAGAACAAGATATTATCCAAATGAAAGACAAAGGAGAATTTACAATTTTAATTAAATAACTATTATGAAAAATATAAAACCAAAAATAAAAGACATACAAGAATTACTTAGAAATGTTCAAGATCCTGAATTAGGAATTGATATTGTGAGTTTAGGTTTTATTAAAAAAGTAGAAGTACTAAAAACCAAAATTAAAATATCAATGGTGCTAACTTTTTTTGGATGTCCTTTTATTTCAATTATGGTATCGGACATTGAAAAAATTATTGAAAATAAATATAGCAATTATACGGTGGAGGTAAAGATACTAAAACAAAAATGAACACCTCCTAAATCTTTAAAAATTAAATAAAAAATTAAATATATATTATGTTTTTTGATGAAAATTTATATTGTTATTTAAGCGGTAAGATTATAAAATTAAAAGATGCTAAAATATCTCCATTTGATTTGGGTTTTGCAAGAGGTTATGCGGTTACTGAGGTATTGAGATCATACAATGGTAAAATATTTTTATTTGATGAGCATTATGATCGTTTAATTAAAGCTGTAAAATCTTTAAGGTTGAACTTAAAAGAAAGCAAAAAAGAACTAAAATTAATAATGGAAAAATTGATGAATAAAAATAATTGTTCAAATGCTAAAATTAAATTAGTGTTAAGTCCTGGTATTGGTAAATCAGATCTAGATTTAGGTGGCAACGAAACGTTATTTATTTATGCTCAAGCATACACTGATTTTCCTAAGAAATTTTATACAGAAGGTATAAAAATTATCAGTGTAAACTATAAAAGAAATTTAAGTGAATTTAAATCAAGTAATTACATAGAAGCTATCTGTTTAAGAAAAGAAATGAAAAAGCAAAAAGCTAGCGAAATTTTATATCTTTTAAATAATTATGTATTAGAATGCTCAACCAGCAATATTTTTATGGTTAAAAATAATGTTTTAATTACTCCTAAAAATGATATTTTGTATGGGGTAACAAGGAGTTTTGTTATTGGATTTGCAAAAAAATATATGAAGGTTGAAGAAAGGCCAATAACTTTAAGAGAATTATTAAAAGCAGACGAGATATTTATTACGGCTACTACAAAACAAATTATGCCAGTAGTACAGATAGATGGCGCAAAGATAAATAAAGGAAAAATAGGTAGAAATACGTTAAAGTTACAAGAAATTTTTATAGCAGAAAGAGATAAAGAATTAAAATCTTAATCGTTGACTATTGAGTGTTTATGTGGTAATATTTTAATATTAAGAAATATTATATTATTTATTATGGCAAAATTTTGTGATAATTGTGGAAAAGGAAGACAAAAGGCTACTTCTTGAAAAAAGATTATGTCTAAACTTGACCCAACAGATAGATATTTTCAAAAACCAAATCTTCATGAAGTAAAATTAAAAACTGGCAAGAAGGCTAAAGTTTGCACTAAATGCCAAAGAAAATTATCTAGAGAAAATAAACTTAAATAAAATTAGGCTTCAAAAATATTTTTGGAGCTTAATTTTTATTATACGGACTGTAGTATAACGGTAGTATTTACCCTTGGGGTGGGTAAGACCCGAGTTCAATTCTCGGCAGTCCGACCCATACCAAGAATAACAAGCATTAGGGCTTGTTATTTTCCTGAATTATTGATATGATTTCTATATTGAAATATTTTATTATTAAAAATGGGAATTCAAGATTGGTTTCAAAATCAAAAAAAGAATACTGATCGTAGCGATCAGTTAAAAGTGATTTATGATGATAGTCGAGAGAGAAATACAGCTGATGTAGCTAGTAGTTTAGGTTTTGAATATGTTGATTTGAGAAAAGTAAATGTTGAAACAGCAGCGTTAAAATTAATAGATGAAAATGAAGCTCGCGTAGCAAAAGCGGTTTGTTTTCAGATAATTAATAAAAGAGTAGCTTTGGCTTCAATTAATAATAGCGAAGCTGTGATTGAAATTGTAAATAGATTAAAAAATCAAGAATACGAAGTAAAACAATTTATTTGTTCAGAAGCTAGTTTGGATTATGCTTTTGGAAAATATAATTTAATTGAGAAAACAAGAGAAGTGATTGCTGACATGATAGATATATATAATTATCAGGGAATTGAATTTGAAGATCTTAAAAACATTTTAAACGAAATGGATGAAAATAATATTTCGTTGATTACAGCCACGTTGTTTAAATCGGCTGTTTTATCAGGAGCCTCCGATGTTCATATCAGTCCAAAAGAAAAAGAGGCAATTATTAAATTTAGAATAGACGGGCTTTTATTTGAAGTTGTTACTGTGTCCATGAATTTATATATAAAAATTAGAGATAGAATAAAACTTTTAGCAAGATTAAAATTAAACATACAAGATAGACCTCAAGATGGCAGGTTTTTAATTAGGAATGGCGATCAAGAATATCAATCAAGAACTTCTTCTATTCCAAGCTTGTTTGGTGAAATTTTAGTTATGAGAATATTAAGCCAAAAAGCAATTGCATTATCTTTAAACGATCTAGGGTTAGATAATGATGAGGTTAAATTAGTTGAAGGAATTATTTCTAGCCCTAATGGTATGGTTTTAGTTACTGGTCCTACTGGTTCTGGTAAAACTACTACTTTGTATTCTATTTTAAAAGAAAAAGCAAAACCAGGAACTAATATTATTACTATTGAAGATCCAATTGAATACCAAATGAAAGGGATTAATCAAACTCAAGTTGATGAAAGTAAAGGATATAATTTTCAAGATGGATTAAAATCGATTTTACGTCAAGACCCGGATACTATTATGGTTGGTGAAATTAGAGATAAAGAAACGGCAAATATTGCAATCCAAGCATCTTTAACTGGGCATTTAGTTTTGTCAACTTTACATACCAATGAATCATCAGGCACTATTGCAAGATTAATGGAGTTTGAAATTGAAAACGATATTATTGCATCTAGTTTAAAATTGATTATTTCTCAGAGATTAGTAAGAAAATTATGTCCATATTGTAAAGAAGAATATGAGCTAGACACAGAATCAATAGCAGAAATTCAAAAGGCAATTTCTATTCTATCACCCAAAAGTAATTTTTCCGTTCCGAAAGAAATAAAAAAAGTTTTTAGACCTAAAGGTTGTAAACATTGTAATAATCTTGGATATAAAGGCCAGATTGGTATTTTTGAACTAATGTTTATAAATGATGAATTAAACGAATTGATAAAAGAAAGAAAGTCAATACCAGAAATTAGAGAATCGGCTATTCGTAATGGCATGGTGCCATTATTTCATGATGGTTTGGCAAAAGTGTTAAGAGGAGAAACTTCAATGGAGGAATTAATACGAGTATCAGGAGATATTGAATATGTAACATTAATGTTTGATAAATTATTAAAACAATCATTGTCAAGAGGTATTGAAGTAACTAAAATAGAGCAAGATAATATTTTTAATATTATTAAGGATAATAAAAAATTAGAAGAATTAGTTAAAAATAGTAAATCAGCTGATGCTTTTGAGATATTATGTATTTTAGCTTTGATATATAATGCATCTGATATTCATATGGAACCGGAAGAAGATACGGTTAAAATTAGATATCGTATTGATGGCGTATTATCTGACAAAATAATAATAAATATAAATGAATATTTAGGAATTATACAATACTTGAAAGATTTAATTTTGAAGGAAAATACTAATGACAATTTAGTATCAGAAGGACGTTTTAAAATTAAAACTCAAGAGGGAGATAAAGATGTTAGAGTTTCTATCATACCAAGCGGATTTGGTGAATCAGTAGTTATGAGAATATTAAGATCAAATATTAGCAGTTTGGATTTAACAGAAATAGGATTTTTACCAGAATTTTTGCCAACTTTAAAACAATTAATCTCTAGACCCAATGGTATTATATTAGCTTGTGGCCCTACAAGCTCAGGTAAAACAACTACCATGTATTCTGTTTTATCAAATTTGAACAAACCAGATGTTAAAATTATGACAGTAGAAGATCCAATTGAATATCAAATTAAAGGAATTGTTCAAACGCAAGTTGATGAAAGCAGAGGATATACTTTTTCGGAGGCATTAAAAAGTTTTTTACGTCAAAATCCAAATATTATTTTAGTTGGTGAAATTAGAGATGAAGAAACAGCAAAAGTAGCAGTGCAGGCTTCTTTAACTGGGCATTTAATTTTAGCAACTATGCATACTATTGATAGTGTTGGCGCTATTCCTAGATTACTTAATTTTGGAATTAAAACTCAAGATTTATCCTCGAGTTTTAGTGGTGCCATTGCGCAAAGATTGGTTAGAAGATTATGTCCTTATTGTAAAAAAGAACATATATTAAATAAAGAAGAAAAAATATATATTGGTAATACTTTAGAAAGTTTATCAAAAGAAATGAAAAAGAAGTTTGAATTTCGTTTAAGTAAAGAACAAAAAATATTTGAAGCAGTTGGGTGTGAAAAATGTAATTTTACTGGTTATAAAGGAGTTATCGGTATTTTTGAAATATTGTTAAGTGATAATGAGATTGAAGAATTAATTGCTAATAATGCCGATAGTTTAATTTTTAAAAAAGAGTTATCAGAAAGGAGTTTAAATATTGAGCAAGATGGTATGATGAAGGTAATAGAGGGAATAACTACGCTAAATGAAATAAAAAGAGTAATTTAAAAAACATCATCTTTTAGAAAGATGATGTTTTAGTGTTTTAAATAAAATCCATTAATCTGTAGGTATCGTCCTCCGCATGACGCAGAGATTAAGAACTTTACTGAGGAGTAACACAGTCGGAACCGTACTATCCATCGGATTAAAGTTCTGAGGGCCAAAAGCAATAAATCGCCCTTGCACCTACAGATTAATGGACTCTAATATCACAGGGTGACAAGTTAAGATTATATCACAACGCAATCTTTTTGTCAATAGGTAATTGTGGAAAAGTTGTTTATATTTAAAGCTTGTTTTAAGGGTTGCAATAAATTAAAAAATTGGGTAAAATTTAATTAAATATTAATAAACATTAAAACATTATGATGAAAAATATTTTTATATCAGTGTTGGATAAAATAAAAGCTAATATTAAATTGTTTTTTTTGGTTTTGTTAGGATTGGCTATTTTTGCTTCAGTAATATTTGTTTTATCAAATACTAAAAAACCAGAAAATACATTGAATAATACTCAAACGGAAGGAAAACAAAACATACTAGATGATAATTTTTATTCAAATATTATTTTAGCCGGCAAGGGAAAGAAGGAAAGCGGACGATATGTTACGGTTTTGTCAGATTATGCTTGTGCTTGGTCTACCAAGTTTTTTAACGAGACAATTACAAGTTTTATTGATGCTGAAGATCAAGTAAATAAAGTATGATTACAATATGATTTCTTAGTTTTAGATAAAAATTCACCTTCATTGTTACCGACTGAAGGAGCTTATTGTGCAAATGAATATGGTAAGTTTTGAGAATTTCATCAAGGCGTATTTAAAATAAAAGATCGATTTGATTCAATTGAAGAAGCTTTTACTGAAGAAAATATTGCTAATTTAGCTAAAAGTCTCGGTATTTATACTGATCAATATATTAGTTGTATGAGCGAGCATAAATATAGAGAACTTATTACAATGCGTGCTGATTATTATTTAGATGCAATGGATCTATTGGGAGTACCATCAACATTTTTAAATGGCAGGCCAATAACAATGCTTATCCAGGGCAAAGAACAAGTAGTAGGCGCTATTGATATTAATGTTTTCAACCAAAAAATTCAACAATGATTAAAAATTAAATAATATATTATGGAAAATCAACAAAATATAAATGTAAAAGTTTATTCAACTCCTTCATGTCCATGATGCGATGTAGCTAAAAAGTTTTTAACTGATCATAAAATTCAGTTTGAAGTTATTGATGTGTCACAATCTCCTGAAATAGCTATGGATTTAATTACTAAAACAGGATCTACAGGAGTACCAGTTGTTGAAATCAATGGTGAATATATTTTGGGCTTTGATAAAATAGCTATTTGTCAAAAATTAGACATTAGCGATATATAATTTTATTCTCTGATTTAAGTTTAGTGATAAACTAAACAAAGATCAGAGAATTTTTTTAAACATATGTTTACTTTACAAAATATGATAAATATGGTATAATATATACATCTTAAATCTATTAAA
>ENA-UOWO01004757-UOWO01004757.1-activated-sludge-metagenome-genome-assembly--contig:-NODE-4757-length-14810-cov-12.064656_pt1 | contig 14810 bp, 13 predicted proteins | sample MGYA00238148_ERZ761564 | MGnify/ENA primary metagenome ERZ761564 (study PRJEB28885, sample SAMN05720194) | activated sludge metagenome | isolation source: Anaerobic digester | place: USA...
TTCCCACAGTTTCTTCTTTCTTTCCGCTTTCAATTCCTGTAAGTGCCTGAAAAACCGAGCTTTTGCCCGAAAATGGAAGGCCGATAAGCGCTGCTCTCATTTATTTCTCCTGATATATCCTGAATTGTTTAAAAATCTCATCTGCTTTTTTTTCACATTTTTTTAAATGTTCATCAATATCTTTCATATTTGCAAAATTATAGAACATATCTATTAATTCCCTGTCTCCGAGCAGAAGGTCAATTGCTGGAATATCTTCAATGAATTCATAGGGTTTTGTTCTGAAAAAACCGGATTCACCGATCATTCTTCTGAATGTCTGAATAATCGAAATATAAGCTCTAAGCGGCTTAACAACTGATCTGTCAGTAAGTGATATGTAAACGCCGCCGCACCTTTTCATTGCCTGTTTCTGGAACATCGGCCTGAATTCAAGCGGAATGAAAGTTAAACCCTCAATTTTCAATTTATCCAGCTCTTTTTTGAGTATGAAAGGATCAATTCCCGGAAAGCCCGCAACAGAAAAAGGAAATGTTGTCCCGCGACCTTCAGAAAGTTCAGTTCCTTCAAGAAGACATCCGCCCGGATAAAGAACTGCGGCATCAACTGTCGGCATATTTGGAGATGTCGGCATCCACGGATAGTCATATTCATCCATGAACGAATCTCTTGCCCAGCCGGTAACCACTTCAATTTTCAAGGGAAAATCGTATTTTCTCAAACTGTGGTAATATTTAGCAACTTCAGCGGAGGTGAGCCCGTGCCGATGAATTAGAGGGAAATATCCCACAAAACTTTTATATATGCTGTCATCAAGCACAGATCCTTCAACGGTTCCACCGATAGGGTTTATTCTGTCAAGAATTATCAGTTCTTTCGGATGTTTGTGAAGTTCATCCATGAACATGGCCAGTGACGCAAGATAGGTGTAATATCTGCTTCCGATATCCTGAATGTCATATACCGCAACATCAAACATGTCAAAAAAAGAAGTGTCCGGTTTAAGAGAATGAACTGAATCTCCGTAAAGTGAGAAAACAGGTATGTTCCATATTTTATTCTCTTTTCCCACATTTTCCATATCCTGTGCAACAGGAAAATATCCATGTTCAAGTGAAAAGACCGCTGTGACATTCACCCCTGAAGCGACCATTTTCTCAACAGTTGAAACACCGTTCCTGTCAACGGAAGTATGATTAACGATCAGAGCCGTCTTTCTGCTTTTAAGCAAACTGAAGTTGAAATTGTCGGCACCCTGAAACAGTTTCTTTTTCATGGTGTCATTCGGAGGGTTCATTTTCGCTATCTTCAGGAACAACATGAACAAAGGCTTTCTTTGTTTTCAATGTTCCGATAACAAGATAGCCTACACCTGTTATATAAATAAGCCATGGGAGTATTCTGACAAGTATAAGCCCGAGAAAAAGGGCAAAAGAAAAAAGCATAATAATTTGGGCAGATCTGGAAGAGGGTTTTTTTAACTTCGGATATTTGAACGGGATCAGAAGCATTATTGAATGAGCCATCATCATTCCGGCAACCAGATTGACAGTCAAAAGCCATTCAAATCCGTTTTCAATGGCAAAGATCATGTAAAGGGCAATAAACCCGCCTGACATGGTAGTTGTAAGTCCATAAAAATATTCCTTATCATCTGACTGGCTTACATTATATTTTGCAAGCCGCACAGCACAGAAAACTACATAAAAAGCACTTGCCGCAACTGCATAGAAGCTGGCATCAGAAAATCCGCCGGTACCTTGTGCGTTGAAATATGAAAAAACAAGGATCGCCGGAGCAAAACCGAAAGAAATGAAGTCGGAATAGGAATCAAATTCCACACCGAACATGCTTGATACTTTGAAAAATCTGGCGGCAGTTCCGTCAAGTTTGTCCATAACGCCGGACAGAAGAATAAGCCATCCGGCATCAATATAATCACCTTTTATAGAATAGAATATTGATGTGAGTCCGATGAGCATGTTCAGAACCGTGAAAAAATTGGGAATAAGAACTTTCGGGTTATTTTTGATCATTTCGGCCCCGGAATTTAAAAAGATTAAAATAAAGGTCTATTCATTCTCAAGTTCATTAAAGCTTTCGTTGGCGTTCCGTTTGGTTTTTGAGTCTTTGTCTTCCTTTTTGTTTTCCTGGGCTGACCCTTTCTGACTGCCACTCTGTGTTGTTCCCTGATTGTTTCCCTGTGCCGGTTTAGCATAGAAAACTCTGACGGGAAGCTGATCGGGAGAAGTATTCTGGCTCTGCTGCTGCTGCTGCTGCTGCTGTGGCTGTACCTGTTTTTTTGCAGGGGCTGAACCGGTCATTCTGCTGACAAGAGAAGTTACAAGATTGGATGATGCATCAATAAGTTTGTCGTTATTGTCCGCCACAGCTTTGTCTGCAAAAAGGATCTTGCCTGTGCTTACTTCAACGATCTTTACATTTATTACAAGACTGGAGTTAAACTGTTGTAAAGTTCCTATCATTACCGACTCTGTATTAAGAAGTTTACCTGCTTCTATTGCTTTTGAAGTGTCAGTCACGCCAGTCTGCTGAAATCCGAGTTCGTTAAGGATCTTGGCGACCTGCATTCTTTCAAGAACTTCAAATTCTCCGCAGTTCACAAGTTCGGTGACAACAAGATCGGTAACTCCTCCGGCAACATCTGCACCAACTTTGACCGGTGAAAGCTCAAGCACTGCGATTCTCATTTTTTTCTTTGCCAGAAGCGGCTCAAAACCTGTTGACACCAGAAGAAGGATCAGTACCGCAAAAAGCGAAAAACCTTTTTTATTCATCTTCATCCTCCAAAGATTCAAAAACGATCTTCGTAAATAATCATCAAATATTGAAAAAAGTCAATTTAGTTAACTGAAAGCACGGGCTGAAAGCTGAAAATCTGGCAAATTAATTGCTTTTATGTAAATTGTCATAAGTTTATTGAATTCATTCTTGAACTTGGAGATTATGATGATTAAAAAGATCGTTTCGGTTTTAATGCTCATTCTGCCGCTCACGATAACGGCAGGCGAAGTTTATTTCTATTCAGCCGGGAAAAAGATCGTGCTTGAAGAGAATTTTTCAAATTCTTTCCATTCGGATGAAACCCCCGCATACAGATTTCAAAAAGGTCACGCGATCAGGGCAAACAGAAATCTTTTTGTAAAAATACCTGGGGCTCCTTCTGAAAAAGAAGCTCGAAAATGGTGTGAATCCAACGGGTTGAAGTTTATAAAGCAGTACAAGTACATTCCTTCGTGGTATCTTGTTTCATATTCAGGGAACACAATAAAAAAATCAGCCGAACTTGTGGAAGGAAGGATCGTTGAGCAGGCGGAACCGAGTTTTTACATTCCGCTTGAACTTAAAACTTATGTTCCCGCTGACGAACATTTTTTCAAACAGTGGCACCTTCACAACTGGGGCGGAACTGCTGAAGGACTTACGGGTGATGACCATGCCCATGTTGCAAATGCATGGACCGTGATGAGACATTTCACCGGAAAAATGGGCGAAGGGGTCAAACTTGCGATAATTGATGACGGATTCGACCTTGATCACGAAGATCTTGCTGGAAGATTTCTCCCCGGACATGATTTCGGAGACAATGATGATCTTCCTTATCCCGGCCCTCAGGATGCTCACGGTACATGCTGTGCCGGAGTTGCAGGTGCGAAAACGAACAACGAAGTCGGTGTTTCGGGTGCATGTCCTGACTGCATGATAATTCCGATAAGGATGAATATGAACAGCACGGCAGGAACACTTGATTCAATAGCAATAGAATCTTTCACATGGGCGGCAGATAACGGTGCAGACATAATTTCAAACAGTTGGGGTCCGCCGGACGGAGGCGGAGCAGTCGCCATGGGCCAGACGCTCAAAGATCTTGTAACAAACCTGACAACTTCAGGGAGAAACGGAAAAGGGATAATCATCCTTTTTGCGGCAGGTAACGGCGGCGAAAGCATCGAAGGTGACGGCTTTGCAAGCAACCCGGATGTTTTTGCGATCGGCGCTTCAACTGCATCAGGCAAAAGATCAAGCTATTCAGATTTCGGCAGTTCACTTGATTTCCTTGCTCCGAGCAACGATGTTGATAACAGCGGAGGTGACGGCTGGAGTGGTAGTTATATTGACGGGATCTGGACAACGGACAACACTAACGGCGGATACAATCCGGGACAGCTTGCCGGTGATACAACAGGAAAATATGTGAGCGAATTCGGCGGAACATCTTCGGCGTGTCCGCTCGGAGCAGGGATAACAGGGCTTGTTCTTGCCGCAAATCCCGATCTTACAAAGGATCAGGTCTATGATATTTTCAAAACGACTTCCGATAAAGTTAGCAAGGGTGAAATGAATCCCATGGAGAACGACTACGATGCGAACGGTTTCAGCACCCATTACGGCTGGGGACGGTTAAATGCCTGTGAAGCGGTGAAAATGGCTTTCGACATGGCAGGAAAAAATGTTGAGAACATAGTTTGCGGAGAAGACCTTGAAACATCTGACAATGATCCGGTAAATCCCGATAAAGATAATCCGGCAAATGACAATGAAACCTTAAACGACAATGAAACAACCGATGATCCGAATCTTGAAAATGATGATGTCGAGCCGGTAGGAAAAAGAGCAGATGACGGATGTTCGTGCAGTTTTGTAAATATTTGATAATAAAGGAGAATTATGAAACATTCAGTAGTTTTTTTCTTGGCAGTTTCCATTGTTATTGCGGGCTGTGCGGCAAGTGCGGCAAGTGACGGAAAAAAAGAATCCGCCCCGGTTGCAAAGTGGAATTATCCTGAAACAGAAAGAGATGTCGTTACCGATGAGTATTTCGGAACGAAAGTGGAAGATCCTTACCGCTGGCTTGAGGAAAATGAAAATTCTGAAGTTCAGAAATGGACAGAGGCACAGAACAATTTCACCGAAAAAACAATTTTTGGCTGGGATCAGACGGTAAAAATGGAAAAACGGCTCTCTCAGATCTGGAATTTTGACAAAATGCAGACTCCGGTAAGAAAAGGAGATAAGCTTTTTTACAGATTTCAGCAGGGTTTGCAGAATCAGCCGGCTCTTTTTGTGCAAATGGCTGACGGCACAAAAAAAGAACTTATAGATCCAAACACCATAAATGCTGAAGGGACGACTGCAATGGACTGGTGGTATGCTTCACCCAAAGGGAAGTTCATCGCATACGGACTGAGCGAGCAGGGCTCGGAGCAGTCAGTTCTCCATGTTTTGAATGTCGAAACCGGTGAAAAAGCTGATGAACCCATTGACGGCTGCAGATATGCCTCTGTCGGCTGGCTTGCTGATGAAAGCGGGTTTTTCTATTCAAGGAAACTTGACGGAGACAAGCCAGGAGAGATCGACACAGAGCAGAGCATAAGATTCCACAAGCTTGGAACACCATCTGAAAATGATGAGATAATCGCAAAAGCCACATTGAAGGAAGGGATAATCGTAAGCACTGTAGACAACGAAGGAAAATGGCTCCTTATCTCTGAATATATGGGTTCAAGCGGAAAAGCGCGGCTTGAAATATATAACATTGAGAAAAAAGTCAAAAAACCGGTCGTGGATAATTTTGACGATATTTATGAAGGCGAGGTCTATGGCGGACATCTTTATCTCAAGACATCAAAAGACAATGCTCTTAACTGGAAAATAGAGAAAGTGAACTGTGAAACTCTTGAATGGGTCACAGTTGTTCCTGAACACGAAAAAGATGTCATAGAATATTTCGGATTTTCAAACGGAAAAATAGTCGTTCTCAAAATGCACGATGTCGCAAGCAGAATAACAGTTGTTGATATTGACGGTAAGAATGAGATCGAAATAAAGCTTCCGGTTTTGGGAAATGTTCAGGGAATGTCATCCGAACACAGCAGTGATGAGATGTTCATAAGTTTCTCAAGCTTTGCATACCCTCCGGTAGTATTTCACCATTCTGCAGGAGAGCTGAAAACTTTCTGGAAAGCCGATGTTCCGGTCGATGTAAAGGATATCGTAACTGAACAGGTAATGTATGAATCAAAGGACGGAACGAAGATCCCGATGTTCATAATTTACAGAAAAGGTCTTGAGAAGAACGGTTCAAATCACACATTTTTAAGGGGATACGGCGGATTTAATGTCAGTTATCCAATGTATTTTTCAGCAACCAATGCCGCATGGATCGAAACAGGCGGAATAATGGCGATAGCGAATATCAGAGGCGGTGGAGAATATGGTGAAAAGTGGCACCAGTCAGGAATGCTCGACAAAAAACAGAACACCTTTGATGATTTCGGCTGGGCGATGAAATATTTGACCGACAATAAATATACAAGCCCTGAAAAACTTGCGATCTGGGGCGGAAGCAACGGCGGACTGCTGACAGGTGCAATGGTGACTCAGTATCCTGAACTTTTCAAGGCGGCAGTTGTCGCAGTTCCCCTTCTTGACATGCTGAGATTCCACAAGTTCCTCATCGGAAGATACTGGGTAAGCGAATACGGTTCAAGTGACAACGAAGAACAGTTCAGATATATTCTCAAATATTCCCCTTATCACAACATAAAAAAAGAAGGTAAATTTCCTGCCGCACTCATCACAGCAGGGGAACACGATTCAAGAGTCCACCCCATGCACGCAAAGAAAATGGTCGCCGCTTTACAATTTGAGAACAGATCGGACAATCCAATATTTCTCTGGGTTGACACAAAAGCGGGACACGGACAGGGAAAATCAACTCAGCAAAGGATAAAAGAGTCAGCCATGGAACTTGGCTTCTTTCTCAGAATGCTCGGTGTAAACTAGCTTTCGGGGTTTTTTTAAGAGCTAAATATTGACTTTTATAACTATGTCCTTAATATTGTTCTGGTCTTTTTAAGAGGAGCGGTCATGGAAATCAAAAGGATACTTGAGCTGAGAGCAAGGATGGAAAAGGCCTTGGCGGCATATTTGGGTGGAAGAGGTGACAATCCTTTTGACAACAGAGATATAGGTTACATCAATCCTTCGGCAGATGTCTATATTGACGGAAGAAGGCAGTTGATATTCATCGAAACCCCTGCTATGATCGAAGATTCAGTCAAAGTTGACATCATTGACGATAACCTGGTCTTTTCTTCCGGAAAAACAGTTTCAAGGCACACCGGCAGAAAATATCTCCAGATCGAAAGGAAGATCGGCTCGTATACGAAAAGAATTCCTCTTGCGTTCAAAGAATCTGAAGTTGTTTCAGTAAAACACAGTTACAAACTCGGCGTAATAAAAATTGAAATAGAATATGGTGAAAAAAAATGAAAAGAACAGTGCTGATCATCATCGTGATAATGGCGGCTGTTATCACGCTTTATGCAAAAGAGACAAAGAAGGCATCAAGTGAAGCTGAAGTTTCGTGGAACAGAACGGAAAAGGGCGTATCATATGCAATCACATTTGACAGAGAATACAAAATAAACAGATCGGCTCCGTTTAACTTTTATCTTCTTGACAAGGATAAAAAGGAGATAACAAAAGTTAAGTGGGATGCGTTTGCTAAGGAAAATGATCTGAAATATGTTTTTGTGTCAGATAAAAAAGAGAGTTTTGCCAAATACTGGTTTGTAGCATGCAAATATCAGAACAACGAAGTGGTTTCCTGCAAAACCTTTTCAAATACAATTGAGATTAAATAACCGGAGGGTAAAATGGGTCTTATAAAAGCAGTTGCTGATGCTGTAATGGAAAAAGCTAAGCATGAGGTCAAGGATTACCTTATAAAGTTCATGGAAGAGGAAAAGGAAAAAGAGAAAAAAACAGAGGAGATCAAAAAGGAAGAAATTCCGGCAGCAGTGCTGAAAGAATCAGTTAAAGCTGAAGAACTCAAAGAAGAAGATGATGAAGATGAAGATGAAGATGAAGATGAAGAGATCCTTCCCCTGATAGAATCCGAATTCACAAAGTTCACATACAAGGTCAAACCGAAAGATTTTACTATCCCCGGTGAACTTGCAGACATAATAAAAATGCTTCCGGTAGAAGAGTTTGCATGTTTTGTAAAGCTCATGATATTTGTTTTTGAGCAGAAAAAGAACTTCGGATACATCGGCAACACTTTAAGAAGGAAAATAGGTCTTGAGTCATTTGAAAATGAAAAATTTGATAAAACAGTTGAAAACCTTGAAAAATACGGTGTTTTGAAAGTTGAGCAGGTTTCAGACAACCAGAAAACTTTTATTCTCTATGTTCCCTTTGATGAAGAGACAATGGTAAAAGCCGAGTATCAGAAACCCGAAAAAACCCAGCAGAAAAAAGTTGAAAAGAAGCCGGTTAAAAAAGGTGATGAAGAAGAAAAGCCCGTTGAAAAACAGAATGATCAGCAGGATGATATTCCGGGAAAAGCAGTCTTTGGAATGGAAAATGATGATCTTTACAAATCGTACAGAACCTTCGTATCTCTTGAAATTGACAAAGCTAAAATGAGGGTCGGCAGGTCGAATTTTGACAAGATATATATGGAAGCGGTCAAGTATATTGACAAGAAATACGGGTTCAAAGTGCTTTCAGATTCCGAGAAATTCAAGGAATATCTCACAAATTACTATATTTCGGCATTTGACATACCGACATTTGAAACTTGGAAAAAAACAAAAGTGTGATGGAGTTTGAGTTATGCTTGACAGCCGGATATTATTGAAATCATTAAATGATCTTGAAGTAAGGATAATGCTGTGCAAAAGTGCTTTCGAATGGGAGCTCCTTGCAAAAAAATATGTAGATGTTGAATCGAATATAAAGGATTTCTTCAAGAAAAAGAAGATTCCTGAAAATTTTGCGACTGCCCTTGACACGCTGAGAGCGTCTCTTGTGCAAAAGAAAGGGGAACTGCCTCCAGTGGATCTGTCTGATTTTTTTAAGTGATTTCAGGCAATTATAACAGCTGATGTTTCAAATACATTTTTTTCTTTGACAAATATGAAGCCGTAAGTATAAACCTCATTTGTTGATGGGCGCTTAGCTCAGCTGGGAGAGCATCGGCCTTACAAGCCGGTGGTCGCAGGTTCGAGCCCTGCAGCGCCCACCATCAATCTTTCGAGATTGAGGCGCGGTCGTAGTTAAGTCGGTTATAACGCCGGCCTGTCACGTCGGAGGCCGCCGGTTCGAACCCGGTCGACCGCGCCATTTTTTATCCTTCAAATCTTAATTTTTTCTGCTATCATCGGTTGAAGTGTTTTTTTGGAGTTTATCATGCTGAAACCATCATGCTCACTTATAAGTTACATGTCAAACCTTGTGAAGACTCATGGCGGAATCAACTGTGCGCAGGGAATCCCCGGCTTTGCACCACCACGGGAACTGCTTGATAAACTTGTTGAGGTGACTCAGCGGAATGTTCATCAGTACAGTGCAGGAAACGGGTATCCTCCGTTAAGAGAGCTTATCAGTTCAGGAATAACCGGTTCTGCAGGGCTTGAAAATTCAAATGTCCTGATAACAAACGGTGCGACTGAGGCAATATCCACTATTTATCTATATTTAAGACAGATGTTCAAGGAAGGGATGACAACTCTTTCATTCGATCCGGTTTATGAAAGTTATTCCAATCTGCCCAAAATTTATGGTGACAGATTTATATCGCAATCTTCATTGAAAGACGGTTCTTTTGATATGGAAGTGCTTGAAAAAACTGTTGAAAATGAAAAAGTGCGGCTTGTCATGATCTGCACTCCGGGAAATCCTTACGGCAGGATCTGGAAAAAAGATGAAATAGATTCCGTTCACAAAATATGCCGCGACAACGGTGCGTTCCTTCTTGTTGATGCGGTTTACAGCGATCTTTATTTTAATGACAGAACATATCTTCCCTTTGAAAAAATTGATGAAAACCTGTTTATCGTTTCCGCTTTTTCAAAAATGCTGTCGATCACCGGCTGGCGGATCGGATATATCGTTTCAACCAGTCAGCATATTGATAAAATTGCAAAGATCCATGACTATACCGGTCTCAGTTCTCCTTCACTGCTTCAGGTTGCAATTGCTGAATATCTTAATGAAAATGATCTCGGGGCAGATTATTTAAAAGAGCTGCGGAAAAAACTGATCTCTTCTTTTAATGCGGGGCTTGAAGTTCTTGAAAATTCGGGTTTTGTCACTCCTCCTGTTGACGGTGGCTATTTCATCTGGACTCAGATTCCTGAGAAGTTTGATAGCGGCCTTGATTTTGCCCTTGATCTTTATGAAAAAAAGAAAGTAGGGGTTGTTCCCGGTATTCATTTCAGCGAAAACGGCGGCAGAATGATAAGAATAAGCATCGCGAAACCAGTTGATGAGATTTCGCAAGCTGTTGAAAAAATTCATGAATTTGTCAGAACTTTCTGAAATATGATCCCAATGGCAAAGCTTTGCCGGATTCAAATTTCTTTCTGTTTGAAAAATCGTTGAACGCTTTCCAGACATCCTGCTTTGTCTTTGCGTTAAGAAGAGAATCCATTCCGCCACTGGTAAGGAACATTGTTGAAAGCGACGCAAGTATCTGAATATGTGGATCATTAACCTTTTCAGATGATATCAGAAGGACAACAACTTTTACGGGTTGTTTGTCGATGCTGTCAAAATCGATACCATCCTTTTTTATTCCTACTGCGAGCTGAACATGATCTATGTCATCTGTTCTCGCATGAGGGATTGCAAACCCTTTTTCCATTCCTGTACTTATTACCTTTTCTCTTTCCAGAACTTCGCTGATGACCTTTTCTCTGTCTTTGACCAGACCCTTGGAATGAAGAAGTGATACCAGTTCACGGATGATCCCTTCCTTTGAGTCGCTTACAAGGTTCATCTTAATGCATTCCGGGTCAAGGATCGATGAAAGATTGAAACAGTCCCTGCATATGTTTCCGACAGATAATTCTTTCTTAATTATTTCAGGGAAAGTGTCATTATGAACTTTCTCAAAAAGGTAGTCAAGCTTGATAAAAGCTTCATAAGTTATTGTTTTAACTAAAGGAACATCTTCTGCTGAAGTTATAAAAACTATTTTATCCTTGTGCTGGAGCATTTTTATGAAGATCTTATCTTTCCTTATCTGATATATTTTGTGATCAATTTCCATCATATAGATATAAAAGCCTTCCTTGCTGAAGTAATCTCTTATCTGCCTTACAAGAGCGACGGTGATAAGTTCTGAATCAAACGAGTATTCCGTTTCAACGGTATCTCCGGTGACAGGTGTTTTCCTGGTGCCCCGTTTTTTGATCGAAAAGACTGCGCTCAGGATCGGCGGCGACACAAGAGTCGTTATGAGAGTCATCATGATGCTGACACCGAATATTTTCTGATCAAGTATTCCGTTGGCAAGTCCGATGCCTGCAATTATGAGGGCGACTTCACCTCTAGGGATCATTCCAATACCTATTCTGGAAGCTCCGAGCTTGTTAAATCCCATGAAAAGTGCGGGTATTCCGCAACCCACAAATTTTGCCAGTATCGCACCGGCCGAATAGATCAGTCCGAAAGCCAGGATCTCTTTTGAAAGAAAAACACGAAGATCGACCATCATGCCGCTTACCGCAAAGAAAAGAGGTATGAAGAACATCTGCAGAGGATGAAGGGTTTCCTGAATGACATAGCTTATATCGGTCTTTGAAAGGGAAAGACCAGTTACATAGGCTCCTACGATCATTGCAAGACCCTGCTGTTCAAAAATTCCCGACACTATCAGGGCAAGCCCGAGAGAAAATATCGAAATAAGACTTTTGTCCTTGAATTTTTTTAGAAGATTTGCAATTCTTTCGGCAAAAAGAAGTCCGATAGCAGTAAAAAGGATCCACACAGCGATCGCTTTGACAGCTATCAGTGATATTGAGCCCCACTGTATCTCTTCACCCGAACTGTGCATCATTGCTCCGGCAATACCTATGGCTATTGCAAGAAGTATTATGCCGAGAATGTCATCAATTACAGCCCCTGCAAGCGTTGTAACACCCTCAGGAGAGTCAAGAGCTCTTTTTTCTGAAAGAATACGGGCTGTTATACCGACAGAAGTGGCCGTGCTCATTACCCCCAGAAAAATTATAGCAGGAGACATGAAAGGAAGTCCGAGAAAATACATTCCGGTCAAAGCGCCGACCATGAACGAAGCGACAACACCTCCTATTCCGACAAGACTTCCCGCAAATGAATAGCGGAGGAACATCTCAATGTCAGTTTCCAGACCTGTAAGAAAAAGAAGTATGATGGAAGCGAAAGTCGCCATTCCGTAAAGTTCTCCTGAAACCGGCATGAGCGCTGTCGGATCCATCGGGAAAAATCCATGCGGAAAACCGGGAACGGCAATACTTCCAAGAAGATACGGTCCGAATATTATTCCTGCGAACAACTCTCCGAGAACTGAAGGTATTTTAAGTTTCGCAAATATAATTCCGAAGATCTTTGCGGCAATGACCAGAATGGCTATCTGAAATATAAGCACCATCATCTTTTCGGTCATTTGATCTCCCCCGCCAAGTTCTGATCCGGATAGAGGGAACTGAAGGAAGAATGCGTAGAGCACAAACAGGATTCGAGTTGCATATCTCATTTTTGTCTCCTTAATAAGAAACACCAACGGGGACTCAAGCTACTCAGGTATTATTAAATTTCAAGCAAAATTTAAATGATAAAGGGAATTTAAGAAAGATCAGTCCCTTTCGGTTGAGCTCATTTCAACGAAATCCTTAATTCTTTCAAGCCGTCTGAGCATTCTCTTGTTCTGATATATCTTCTGTTCCAGAGCGCCGTTCTCTTCTTCTATCTCTATGATCCTTTTGTAGATGTTCTCAAGATTCTGTTTGTAGGCGATGTTCCCTTCGGCATCGGTAACAGCTGAAATCTGTCCTTTTTCCAGAAGGTTTTCAACGCAAGTATCACAGAGAACTTCGTTGAATGAACTTATAAAATGTCTTTCATAGCATTTTTCAGCAACTTCAACAACTCCGCATCTTGAACATTTTCTCGAAAATTTAAGCATTGCTTTCCTCCACATATTGAATAAATAAAAACTGTATTATTTTATGCAAAACATTATATTTGTAAAGCTTTTAATAGGCCGGCTGCCGGTAAAAGCTTTAAAACAATGTTTTTTTGAGGTGGATCATGGCTGAAAATTTTATTACTGACATCATTGATTCAGATCTTCGAAGCGGAAAGCACTCTGCGATCGTTACGAGGTTCCCCCCTGAACCGAACGGGTATCTTCACATCGGTCATGCAAAATCGATATGCCTCAATTTCGGGATCGCAAAGCAGTACGGCGGAAAAACACATCTCCGTTTTGATGATACAAACCCTGAAAAAGAGGAAGTTGAATATGTCGAATCAATAAAAAACGATGTGAAATGGCTCGGTTTTGACTGGGGTGACAATCTTTTTTATGCATCAAGCTATTTTGGTCAGCTTTATGACTGGGCAGTTGAAATGATCAGAAACGGCAAAGCATTTGTCTGTTCCCAGACTCTTGAAGAGATGAGAAGAGACCGCGGAACGGCAAAAGGTGCGGGTGTGGAAAGTCCCGACAGAAACCGTTCAATTGAAGAAAATCTCGATCTTTTTGAAAGAATGAAAAACGGTGAGTTTAAGGAAAATCAGTATATGCTCAGGGCGAAAATTGACATGGCTCACCCCAATGTTCTGCTCAGAGACCCTGTCATGTACAGAATAAGACACGCCGAACATCACAACACCGGAAACGAATGGTGCATATATCCGACTTATGACTATGCCCACGGTCAGAGCGATGCGATAGAAGGGATAACCCACTCGATATGTACGCTGGAATTCGAGTCGCACAGACCTCTTTATGAGTGGTTCCTTGAAGCGATCGGAATTGAAAAAAGACCTCAGCAGATAGAATTCGCCCGTCTTAATCTTACAAACACAGTGATGAGCAAACGGCTTCTGATGCAGCTTGTGAAAGAGCACCATGTAAACGGCTGGGACGATCCCAGAATGCCGACAATCGCAGGAGTCAGAAGAAGGGGATATACACCTGAATCCATTAGAGATTTTGCTGAAAGGATCGGTGTTGCCAAAAGAGAGAGCATCGTGTCGTTAGATCTGCTTGAACATTGCGTGAGGGAAGATCTCAATAAAAAAGTGCCCCGCTTCATGGGGGTAATAGACCCGGTAAAAGTTGTGATAACCAACTATCCTGATGATTTGACTGAAGAATTTGAAGCAGTCAATAATCCTGAAGATGAAAATTCAGGAAAACGGCTTGTCCCTTTCAGCAAAGTTATCTATATCGAACGGGAGGATTTTGAAGAGTTCCCGCCACCCAAATTTCACCGTCTTGCTCCGGGGAACGAGGTGCGTCTGAGATCCGCCTATTATGTCACATGCACAGAAGTCGTGAAAGATATATCGGGCAGAATTGTCGAGATACACTGCAATTATGACCCTGCCACAAAAGGTGGATGGTCAAGTGACGGCAGAAAGGTCAAAGGGACAATTCACTGGGTAAGTGCCACAAATTCCTTGAAAATTGAAGCACGGCTTTATGAAAATCTATTCACCAAGGAAGATCCGTATGATTGTGAAGAAGGGAAAACCTTCCTTGACAACATCAATCCCGAATCGCTTAAAGTTGTTGAAGCAATTGCCGAAATCAATCTGAAAAACCTTCCATCAGGAACACAATTCCAGTTTGAAAGAGTCGGCTATTTCTGCATAGATCCTGATTCAACGGATGAGAAAATTGTTGTCAACCGCATAGTCACGCTCAAGGATAAGTGGGCTAGAATACAGAAATCACAGTAAATACCCGACACAGAAAGTTAAACAAAAATAGTTCTTGTTTT
>ENA-UOWO01004760-UOWO01004760.1-activated-sludge-metagenome-genome-assembly--contig:-NODE-4760-length-14801-cov-60.550454_pt1 | contig 14801 bp, 13 predicted proteins | sample MGYA00238148_ERZ761564 | MGnify/ENA primary metagenome ERZ761564 (study PRJEB28885, sample SAMN05720194) | activated sludge metagenome | isolation source: Anaerobic digester | place: USA...
CCCCCGTACCTGTTGATCCCTTCCCACCCCTGATAGCCCCGCAGGGGCGATCCATCTTAGCCCGGGGTGGAAACCCCGGGTCAACGGGACGAATGAGGCAGATCAACCCCGCAGGGGCGATCCATCTTAGCCCGGGGTGGAAACCCCGGGTCAACGGGACGAATGAGGGAGATCAGCCCTGCAGGGGCGACACACAAACCTAATCTGTTATTTTGCAATCATTTGTGCCGCCCCTCCGGGGCTTGCATTCATCCTATGCCTCCACACCCCAGGGTTCCGCTGCGCTTCACCCTGGGCTAAGTTGTTACGCCCTCCGGGCTCGCCCCTTCCCGCCCCTCGATCCCACGCCCATGTCTAGGCAACGTCCAAGCCATGCCCGAATCCGGAGATCGGCGGGACGTCAGTAGCGCGTGGGGAGGGCGGACAGAAGCGAGGGCGGCCCGCCAGAGCCCCTTGTGGGAGACAAATCATAGCGAAGGCGTGGAGGCGCGGCTTCAGCTGTGACGCAACCCCTCGTACGCGCAACAGAACCATAGATTGAGCCCCTTGTGGGCGACAGAATCCCCCGTAAATTATGTCGCTCGCGAGGGGCTTATGTTTTCTTTGGGCTACGATCCCGAGGGGCTTGCCTCGCTGCGCTCGTCCGCATCCTCGCTATCGTTCTGCCGCCTCTGCGAGGCTTGTCATTGCCAACCAACGCCCCGAACCCGCGTCATTCCGGAACGCAGTGACGGAATCCAGCCCTGGCGGGAATAGCCCAACCCAGACTCAGGCCACCTCGGGGTCCGAAATCATCGGCGTAACGCAAAACAGCATAATCACAACACGGAGGCACGGAGACACGGAGAAAAGAGGAAAAGGTGGTGGTTGGTCGGCTCAGCCTGGCGTACGGCGAACGCAGAGAGCATGGGCGAAAGGATATTTTGGCGGAAATATGCTTTGTTGCCGGCGATGCTCGTGACTCACTCGAAGCCAGCCCCCACGCTCCCTCCCTTCCACCCCCTCTTTTTCTCTGAGCCTCTGAGCCTCTGAGCCTCTGTGTTAAAAAATTCCATGGGAGGAACCACATGAAATTCTGCTCAAGAACATGCTCAAAGCCTACCGCGGCGCCTGTGACGGATCGATCTATTACTACAATCCCCGCGGAACTTCCCGGCCCACCCCGGCGCTGGGATGACAGGCGTGAGCGCCCCCCCCTTCGTCCCGATTTTGATTGACAAACCGGCCCTTTCTTTTCGTCTGGCGTGATGAAAACAATTGAGTATCAAGAAAAGGGAAGCTATTTCGCGATAGTGGCGGGAAGTTTGGAGCGCCACGCGGCGGCGGAACTGGGCGAACTCGGCGCCGGGGTGGGGCGGGAAGTTCCGCGGGGACTGCATTTCAGTTGCGATCAGGAAACGCTGTACCGGGTGCTTTACACATCCAGGCTGGTCCAGAGGGTGCTGGCGCCGCTGGCCACCTTTGCCTGTCCAGACGAAAAACTGCTTTACCGCAAAGCGCGGGACCTGATCGATTGGGCCTCGTTGTTTCCGGTGGACACCAGTTTTGGGATCCAGGCCAATGTGAGTTCCAGCAGGATCCGGCACTCGCTTTACGCGGGCCAGGTGCTCAAAGACGCCATTTGCGACAGCTTTCGCGACAAAACCGGGCAGCGTCCGGATTTCAGCACCAGGCAGGCACCGGTGAATTTCAACCTCCACCTCCACGCCGACCGGGCCACCATTTCGCTGGACCTCTCCGGCGTGAGCATGCACAAACGCGGCTACCGCAAGGCTGGCGGCGCCGCCCCGCTGCAGGAAACCCTGGCCGCCGCGATGATCAGATTGTCGGGTTGGGATGGCTCCAGAAAACTGCTGGACCCCATGTGCGGCAGCGGGACCATTCTGGCGGAGGCTTTGATGCATTTCTGCCGTGTCCCGGCGGCCTGGCTGAGGCAGGACAGCGGTTACCAGTTTTTGCCAGACCACGCCCCGGACCTCTTCAAGAAAGTGAAAGCAGCCGCCGACGCGGAGATCCGCCCCCTTCCGGAAGGCCTGATCCAAGGTTCAGACATGCACACGGGCAATGTTCAGACCGCCAGGGAAAACCTGGCCCTGCTGCCGGGCGGGGACAGAGTTGAGCTGCAAGCCTCCCGGTTTCAGGACCTGGGGCGGGAAAGCGGCCGCTGCGTGATCTCCAACCCGCCTTACGGGGTGAGGCTGGAGGACAGCAGCAGCGCGGAACGGCTCTACAACGAACTGGGGGATTTCCTCAAGCAAAAGTGCCCGGACAGCGAATCCTACATCCTTTGCGGCAACAAAAACCTGGTGCCGCAACTGCGGCTGCGGGCGCACTGGAAGAAGAATCTGAAGAACGCGGATCTGGAAGTGGTGCTGGCGAAGATCGTGGTGCGCTAGGCACTCAGATATTCAGCAGGGGGGTGTGCCGATACTGGTCCGCCACCAGCAGTTGAATGTCGCTGCGGATGGTTTGCAAATAGGCGCGCATGGTTTGCAGGGCCAGCTGCGGATCGTTGTTGATCTCGCTGAGGTGGGCCAGGACAAGGTTTTGCAGTCCGTGATGCATCACCTGGCTCACCACACCCACCGCCTGGAGGTTGGAAAGGTGGCCGTTGATGCTTTTGATGCGCTGTTTCAGGGCCCAATCGTAGGGTCCGTTCATCAGCATGCGCTCATCGTGGTTACTCTCCAAAACCAGGGTGGTGCAATGTTTCAGCTTGTTCACAGCCAGCGCGGTGGGAAAGCCCAGATCGGTGGCCACGCCCAGCTTGCGTTCATCGTCACCGTTCCGGGTGAAAGTGAAGTTGCAGCTGTCCGCGGCGTCGTGGGAGGAGGCAAAAGGATGGATCTCCAGATCGCGGATGCTGAAGCCGCGGCCGGTTTCGAAGTATCTGACGCCGGCGGGAAGATCGCCGAGGCGGTGGGCGCACTGGTCCAGCGTGCCTGCATTGATGTAGAGCGGAATTTTGAGCTTGCGGGCCAGGACCCCCACCCCGCGGGTGTGGTCCGAATGCTCGTGGCTCACCAGCACGGCCTTCAGCTCGTTGTAGCCAACGCCCAAGGCGTCCAGGGCCGCCAGGATGGTTTTGGCCGCCACTCCGGCATCCAGCAGCAGCGCCACTTCGCCGGTGCGCACAAGGACGGCGTTGCCCTTGGAACCGCTCACCAGCACCGAGGTTTGGAACATCCGCTCAGATCTTGGTGAGGTGGTAATAGCGGTTGTTCAGCTTGTCGTATTCGCTCCAGACAGCGTTTTCCGGTGCCGCTTCCAGCATCTGGGCCACGCCCACGCTCTGGGCGTCCAGGTTGTCGCAGAGGTGCAGGACCAGCGCCTCGAGGGTCTGGGGCAAGCGCACGGAGGCTTTTTCATATTCGCCGTGGTGGGCCAGGATCATGTGGCGCAAATTGAGCAGGATGTCGTCCGGAAAACCGGTGATCAGCCTGGCCTGTTCGCAGATGTACTGGTCGCTGAGGCTGAGATGGCCGATCAAGCGCCCCACTTCGGTGAAATCGATCGCGGGTTTGGCGTTGTATTCGAAGATCTTACCAAAGTCGTGCAACAACGCTCCGGAGAGCAGCAGGTCCCGGTTCACGGGATACATCACCGAAACGAAATCGCAGAGGGTGGCCACGGACACAGTGTGTTCGATGAGCCCGTGCATGTAGTTGTGATGCCAGCCTTTGGCCGCGGGGGCCTGCAGAAAACGGGCGAAGACCTCCTTGTCGTCAAAGACGGCGCGCAGCAGCTTGTGCAGCCAAACGTTCTCCACCTTGTCTACAAAGGCAAAGAACTGCTCCGCCAGGGCGTCCGGATCCTTCTTGCTGCGGGTGACGAAATCCTCGATCCTGTATTCGGAGTGGTCGGCAAAGCGGACCTGGGAAACATTCAGCTGGATCTGTTCCTTATAGCTGTTCACCAGGGCTTTCAGGTGCACCACGTCACCCGCGGCGAAAGTTTCGCTGATGTTTTTGGCGTCTTTCCAAACATTGCCGGCGATGGTGCCGCTGCGGTCCTGCAAACGCAGGCGCAGATACTGGTCGTTCTTGCCGTCGCGCAGTTCCTTTTCCGCCACCAGATAGAAGCCGTTGATCTCTTTGCCGAGGTGGTCCTTGAATTCCGAAATGTCGATGTGGTCAGTCATGATGGCTCACTTTATGATGTTTATTTTTTTGAAAACCGTGGTGGTCCCGCCCCGGGGCAGGGCGATCTGAACGCGAAGTAGATAGATCCCGGAAGCGGGAAATTCGCTGGCGGCCAAAGTGATCTCCGGCTGGCCTGCCTCCAGGTCCATGATCTTCTGTCCGCGGAGGTTGTAGATCTGCAGCGGGCCCAGTTTTTGCCCCTTGTCCAGGCAGATCCGCAAACAGCCGCCGCCCCGGAGCGGGTTGGGGCTGATCCGTAGTTCCGGAACTGGCTGGACCTCGTCCTGCGCGGCAACTACATCCACGATATCGCTGTAGGCGGAATAGAGGATCCTGCCGCCGCCCGCAAGCTGCAGCCAGTAATAGAGGCGGTAGTTTTGGGCCAGCTCGGCCAGGGAAAGGTCGCTTAGCGACAGGTTGAAGTTCAGCCTTATCTCCTCGCCCGCGCCCAGAGGGCCGTTCAGCGGGGCGCCGTGCGTGATCCAGCGGTCGATGACGAAGCGTTCCGCGCCATCGAAAAAAACTTTTTTGAAGAGCCCCACACTCAGGCGGGAGGAGTTGATCAGGTTATATTCGGTGGCGGAATTGTAGAGCAGGGTGTTGGCGTTGGACCAGGTCAGTTCGGCGCTGAGCAGATCGTTCTGGGCGATGTGCTCGAAACGGCAGTTCGAGGACGAAACGAAGCTTTTCAGGTCCTGGGCGGCCAGGCAATGCTGCTCATACTGCGTGCCGTAAGCGGGCGAAAACCCGTTCAGGCGCAGATCCCCGTTCACAGCCGTGCGGGGCAGGGAGTTGAAGCTGTACCAGTTGAATCTGATCTGCGCGGCCACATTGGCCAGGGAATCGCTGAGGACGGGAAAATAGTTCAGGACATGAACGTCCGGAAAAGCGTAGGGATCCTGGATGGTGGTGATCTGGGCGGAACTGCCGTTGCGCAGGAAATTTTCCACCAGCCAGACAGGATAGGCCTCGGCCAGGCTGAAACGGTGGATCACGCTGCTGTTGTTCGCAGTGGGCTCGCCAACCGCCTGGGCGCTGCTGAGGGTTGCCCGCAGTTTCAGCTGCAGAGGCTGGTCCGGCAGGATGAACTGGTGATCGGCGAAATTGGGGCTTTGGGCGTTGAAAGCATACTCCGAGCGCGGCGGGATGGGATCCACAACCAGCAGGGAATCCGCAAAGGCGAATCCCGCCAAGGGCGATGAGTAGTTGATCAGGACCACGGCGTCGCTGATGGGGAGGTCGGAATGATTGAAGATGGTGAAGCTTGGCCCCACCATTTGCCTGGGCTGCAGCACGCCCTCCAGCTCCAGATCCGCCAATTGCAGATCCGGGGCATTGAGCACGAAATTCCCGGCCAGGCCGAAGAGCAGCTCAGCGCCAAAACCGGCCGTGGCCAGGCTTTGGAAATAAGGGTTGATGCTGTTTGTATTCCAGTAATAGCTGTGCTCACCCCCACCCGCGGACGCGGCCACAAAGCGGTTGGCAAAATTCGTGGCGTAGGTGACCACCAGCCAGAGGGAATCGCCCTGCACTGGGTTCGCGAAAGGGATCTCCACCTGATTGGCCATTACCGGCACTTTGGCCCAGGCCAGGCTGGCACCAGGCCCTCCGTAGGAATCCGCAAACAATTCCACCCGCACCGAATCACCCGTCTGCGGCAGCCAGAGAAGAGCTTTGTCAACTGCAAACTCGCTGGCGAATGTTTCCGGATAGACCTCCGCGAAATTGAAGCGCACCGCCCAGATGTCAGCGCCGTAAAAATGATAGTCGTCGCTGCCGTTGTGGTAGGCAAAATTGTATTCCCTGTCTTCAGCGGGCCAGACGTTTTGGCCGCTGCCGGGAAGCGTGCCCAGGGCAAAGGATAGGCCGCAAAGCAAGCTCAGCGCCAGGATCAGGCAGAGTTTCACAGCTTCCCCTTCGCGATCAGTTCCCGCGCCCGCTGCAGATCATGCAGCATGGCCTCGCGCAAAGCGTTGATTCCGCTGAACATCTTTTCCTCCCTGAAATACTGCAGCAGTTCCACGGCCAGCGGAACGCCGTAGATCTGCCGGTCAAAATCCAGAATATGGGTCTCCACAACAACATTTCCGCTGTGTTTCAACGTTGGGCTGAAGCCGATATTTGTCAATCCAAAAAAACTGTCTTCGCCCAGACGCACCCGGCTGAGGTAAACCCCGGCTTGGGGCAGCAATTGCCGTGCGTCCTCCAAACGCAGGTTGGCAGTGGGAAATCCCAGGTCGCGGCCCAGGGCGGAACCGCCCGCTACTTCGCCAAACAGGGTGTAGGGCGCGCCAAGCAGCCGGTTGGCCTCCGCCAGATCGCCCAGAGTGAGCATTTCCCGGATCAGGGTGCTGCTCACCACCCGGTTGCCGTGCTGCAGCGGCTCCACAAAATGAAGCTGGTAGCCGTAACGGGCCTGGTGTTCCTGCAAAAAGGCGTAGTCGCCCCGCCGCTGGTGACCGAACTGGGAATCGTAACCCAGCACCATGGCCGTTGGTGCGAAACGGCCAATGATCTGCCCCTGCAGAAAGTCTTCCGCGGAAACGCGGGCCAGCTCCTCATCAAAATGGAGCAGCGCCACTTTATCGACCCCCAGTTCCTGCAGCAGTCTTGCCTTCTGCAGCGGAGGCAGCAGCAGGCGGGGATGCAAGCGGCGCTGAAGCACCTCGGCGGGATGGTTGTCGTAGGTGATGACCACGCTTTTTAGCTGGAGCTGCCGCGCCACAGCGATGAGTTCGCCAATGAGTTTGCGATGGCCCAGATGCAGGCCGTCGAAATTGCCTATGCTTAAAACACTGTTTCGCATTTTGTTACACAAGGTTGATCACGGGCTGGACGAGGTTTGAAGCCCGTCTGGCCACACCGAGGATGGCGTCGCTAGAGTCCAGCAGCAGGATGCGTTCCGCGTCCGCGCCTTCGCTGCCAAAAGCCTGGCCGTTTCTCAGCGCGGCCAATTCGGCTGCCTGTGGCTGGAAAAACTCAAAGCCCGTGAACAGCTGCCGGGGCGGATGGAAAGCGGACTGGAAATTCTCGGGGGTCAGCGCGTCAAGTTGCCAGGCTTCATCCAGCCCCACCGCGCCGATGGCCTCACGCCGCAGGGCAACAGTGTGTCCCACCGTGTTCAGGCAGCCGGCGAGGTATTCGCTTAAGCTGCGGATGTAGGTGCCCTTGGAAACACGGCAAACATAGCGCAGATCGGGAGGAGAGTAGCTCAAGACCTTGAATTCGCTGATCATTACAGGGCGCGGGGCAAGTTCCAACAGCTCACCCTGGCGGGCGTAGGCATAGGCCGGGCGGCCGTTCACCTTCAGGGCTGAATGTTGGGGAGGACGCAGTTCCCGCAGCCGGGTCACCTGCTGCAGAAGGCAAGCCTCATCCACCTGGTCCGGAACCGGGCCATCCAAGCGCACAAACTCGCCCTCGGTGTCGCCGGTATTGGTCTGGCTGCCCAAGCGCAGGGTGGCGCTGTAGCTTTTATCCTCCGCCTCCAGATATTTGCACAGCCGGGTGGCAGGCCCGAGCGCGCAGATCAGCAGTCCGGTGGCAAAGGGATCGAGGGTGCCGGTGTGGCCAATCTTCCTGATCCCGGTGATTTTTCGCAGCCTGCGCACCATATCGAAGGAGCTGCAGCCCGCGGGCTTGTCGATCAGTAGGAATCCGCTTGGTTCAGGCATTCGCCGGGAAATCGCGCAAAGTTCGGTCCAGCTTGTTCAGAATATCGGCCTTGAGCGTGTCCAGATCGCCGCGCAGGTTGGCCCCGGAAGCGCTTACATGGCCGCCTCCGCCGTAGGAGGAGGCCACCGAATTCACGTCGAATCTGGGCGAGCGCAGGCTGAGCTTGTACTCGCCGGGCTTTTCTTCCCTCAGGTAGGCCACGATGTCGATGTCCCGAACGCCCTGCACCCAGCGGGTGATGTTCATGATGGAATCGGCCGTGAGCTTGTTGCGGGTCTGCATGTCCAGGGTGGAATACATGTAGAGAACGCGGTCTCCGTTGTGCAGCTCGATGGTGGAGAGCACTTCACCGATGTAGCGCATCTCCAGGGCTTCGTGATTGAGGAAATACTGCTTGTACAGCTTTGCCGGCGAAATGCCCAGTTCGCCAAGCTCCGAGGCGATGCGGAAGACCTCGGCGTCGGTGTTGGCATTGATGAAATTGTTGGTGTCGTTGATGATGGTCACATAGATGCAGTTGGCCACGGCGATCCTCACGTCCTCCGGCAAAGCGGCTATCTCGCTCTGCAGGGCCCTGTGGATGATGGCCCCGGCCGAAACGGCGGAGGTGTCCACAAAGCTGAAATCGGTTTTGATGACGCCGTTTTCCGGAACGTGATGATCGATCAGGATCACGTGGCGGGAAGACCGGATCAGGGCTTCACGCTGGGCCACCCGGCTGTAGCTGTTGCAATCCAGCACGATCAGCAGATCGTAGCTCATGCCCTCTTCGTGGGTGAGCACCGCTGCTCCCTCCATCAGGAAGGCAAAGCGTTCCAGATGCGAATCCGGGTCCACGACAATCTCGCTGGACAGGCCCCGGGCCTTAAGAATCTTTTGCAGGGCCAGGCTGGCCGCGAAGCCGTCACCGTCGGGTTCCACGTGGGACATGATGCCCACCGTCCGGCCCGGAAGCAGTTCGGCCAGAAGTTTATCGTGCAGTTCCTGTGTGTTTTTCATGTTGATTTCCCCCACCTTGGCCCTCGCCCGGGTTGGCACAGCCAGAAACGGGTTCAGGGGCGGACGGGCCTATTTGTCCTCGTCTTCTTCCTCTTCCTCTTCCTCGATGAACTCGTTGTAGAGCTCTTCGTCTTCGTCCACGTCGTAAACGTCGTCTTCGTCCAGATAGTCGTCCAGGTCGATATCCGGGTCATAATCGTCATCTTCGTCACCGTACCTGTCTTTGAGCGAGGCCAGCAAGACGTCAACCGCCTCGGCCCGGTCCTCGGTCTCGTCATAGAAGAAGGTCAGTTCGGGAATGGTTCTCATGATGTGTGCTCCTGCGATTTGTTTTTTGAGGAACCCCGACGTTTTGATCAGGTGTTCCCTGATGCTGGCGTGGGTGGCGGGGTTGTTGTAATGCGAAAAATAGAGCTTGGCGTATCTAAGGTCCTTGGAAATGACCACGTCCGTGATCGTCACCCAATCCAGCGCGGGATCCCGCAGTTTCTGGCTGAGGGCGATGTTGAAGAGCTTTTTGAGCTCTTCCTGCAAACGGGGTATGCGGTGCGATTTCATCAGAGTTTCTTGGCCACCTCTTCAAGCACATAGCATTCCAATACGTCGCCTTCCTTGATGTCGGAGAAATTCGCCAGGGAAAGGCCACACTCGGTTCCCGCCTTCACTTCGGCCACATCGTTGGCATAGTGCTTCAGCGAGGAAAGGTCGTCTTCCGCCACCAACACGTCGTTGCGGTAGAGGCGAACCTTGCAGACCCTTCTGATTACGCCGCGGTCCACCTGGCAGCCGGCGATGGTGCCCACTTTCTTGATCTTGAAGACCTGGCGGATGGTTGCGGAGCCGATCACGGTTTCCTCGATGCTGGGCTTGAGCATGCCTTCCAGCGATTGGCGCACGTCGTCGATGGCGTCGTAGATCACCTGATAGAGCTTGATCTCCACGCCCTCATCCTCTGCGAGTTTGCGCGCGAGCTGGCTTGCCCGCACGTGGAAGCCAATGATCACGGCGTTGGAAGCCGAGGCCAGGCTTACGTCGGCTTCGTTGATCCCGCCCACGCTTTTGTGGATGATGCTCACCTGCACCTCATCGTTGGCGATCTTCTCCAGGGAATCGGCCAAAGCTTCAGCGGAGCCGTCGGTATCGGTTTTAATGATGATGTTGAGCTCGTTGATCGCCTCTTCCTTGATGCGGGCGAAGATATTCTGCAGCGAGGACTTGTTCTGGAATTTTTCGCGTTCCAGGCGGATGTGGGTACGCTCGGAGCTGATGCTGCGGGCGGTTTTTTCGCTTTCCACCTGGTTGAGGACGTCGCCGGCCTTGGGGGTGTCGTTCAGGCCGTAGATCCTGCCCACGTCCGAGGGATGGAGTATCTTCACATCCTGGCCGCGTTCGTTCTCGATCTTGCGGATCCTGCCGTGGGTTGCGCCACAAACAATGATGTCGCCCTTGCTGAGGGTGCCTTCCTGCAAGAGCACTGTGGCCACCGAACCCATGCGCGTGTCTTTGGCGGATTCGATCACCACGGCCAGCCCGGGTACTTCCCGGCGGGCTTTGAGTTCCATCATTTCCGATGTCAGCAGGATCAGCTCGATCAGGTTCAGCACCCCTTCCCCGGTCACCACCGAGGTTTTGCACCAGGGCACCTCTCCCCCGTACTGTTCCAGCAGCACGCCATATTCCAGCAGCTGTGCGATCACGCGGTCCACGTTGGCGTCCGGCAGGTCGATCTTGTTGATGGCGATGATCAGATGCACCCCGGCGGCCTTGGCGTGGTCGATGGCCTCACGGGTCTGGGGTTTCATCCCCTCGTTGGCCGCCACCACGATCACCGCGATGTCCGTAACGTTGGCGCCCCTGGCCCGCATGGCCGTGAAGGCCTCGTGGCCGGGCGTATCCAGGAAAGTGATCTTGTTCTTGTTGATCTCGATCTGATAGGCGCCGATATGCTGGGTGATGCCTCCGGATTCCCCCGCCACGATGTTCGTGTTGCGGATGTAATCCAGGATCGAGGTCTTGCCGTGGTCAACGTGGCCCATTATGGTCACCACGGGTGCCCGGGGCTCCTCCTCCACATCGGTGTACATATCTTTGTTGCCTTCCAGAACGTCGGTTCCGAACTCTTCCTCAAAGCGGAAGGGCACCTGAAACTCGTCGCAGATCATTTCCAGCGAATCGCGGTCCAGACGCTGGTTGATCGTCACCAACTGCCCCATGGCGAAAAACTTGCTGATGATCTCAGCCGCCGAAACATTCAGGATCTTGGCCAGTTCGCTCACGGAGGTGAATTCGCGGATCACGGCCAGACCGTCGCCGCTGTCTTCCACTTGCTGGGCTTCGCGATGGTATTTTTTCTTTTTCCCGGTCTTTTGCAGCACTTTCTTGATGTTGCGGGAAATCTCGGCTTCGTTGGCTTCTTCCAGCGGGACTTCCTTCTGCTTGGCCTTTTTGGCCGTGCCGATGATGGCCTTTTTGTGGCGGCTCTTGTCGCCCAGATCGTCGTGGCTGACCTTGGTCTTGCCAAATTTCTTGCCCTCGGCTTCTTTCACGGCCACCACGGGTGGCGCGGATTCCGCCGGGCCAGGTTTTTTGCGCGGTTCCTCGGCGCGTTTTCTGGCGTCGGGTTTGGGCCGGGTGCCGCTTCTCTCATCCCCCCGTTCCAGGAAGGATTTAGGCCGGGCCGGTTTGCTGCCCCGGGGCTGGACCGGGGTGGCCTGGGTGTAGGGAACGATCACGCGATGTTTGGGCGCTTCCTTCGTGGGGGGAACGTATATCTCCGGCTGGGCCGGGGCTGCCGGCGCTTCTTCCTCTGGCTCGGGTGCGGCCGCCGCGGAGGTTTCCGGCGCGGGTTCCGGCTGCGGTTCGGCTTTTTTGCGTCCTTTCTTCTCTTTCACGGGCTTGGCCGGTTCTGCCTCCGGCACTTCCTCCGGGGGCGCTTCCTGGGCCGGGGCAGGTTCGGTTTTGGCGGTCTTGGCCGCCTGACGCATTTCCATGAAACGCTTCCTGTCCTTTTCCGCTTTCTTTTCCGCGTCCATCTGTTCGTTGTATTTCCTGCGGATAAGGTTCGCCACATCCTCTTCCACGAGGCTCATGTGGCTTTTCACGATCACGTTCAGATCGGTCAGGTGTTTTTTCAGCGCCATGGTGCTGATCTTCAGTTCCTTGGCCAGTTCATGTACTCTTATTTGCACTTGGTTCCTCCACTTTGGCGATGCCGCTGTGATACTCCAGCATCCGGGTGGCAAATTGTTTGTCAGTTATTCCGTAGATCCCTGTGATGGGCACGCCCAGCGCGGCGCTAAGCTCTTGCTGCGTGCCCAGGCGAAGAATGGTTGCCGGGTTTTGCTCCGCGGCCGCTTCCATGCGCGCTGCCGAGCGTTCCGCGGTGTCCGTGGCGATGATGATCAGCCGCAGCCCCCGGGAATGAAGTTCCCGCAGGCAGGCGTCCGTTCCCGCGATCAGTTTTCCCGCCTTGCGGGCGAACTGCATCAGGTTGATTATCTTGCGGGTCAGTTCGGCGCTGCTGTCCATCATTGTTTCCCCGCGGAACCGAAAATGGCTTCCGAGCGCAGGTTGAACCTGCGTTTCAGATGGTTCCGCCTCCATTTGTCCAGGCCACGCAGACATTCCGGACCGGGGCAGACGTAAAATTTGCGTCGTTGCACCCGCCGCTGCGGATCGAACACGATGCCCTGGGGCAGCACGAAGAAACTGAGCAGTTCCCCCGCCTCCCTTTTGGCCCGGCAGACCACACAGGTCCGCTCCGGCACGTGTTTCGCGTGGCTGTTTTGGTTTGGCATCAGAAATATTTGGCGGCTTCCTTGAGCCGTTCGGCGGTTTTTTGTCCCACCCCTTCCAGGTTGCAAAGTTCCTCCACCGAGGCGGCATAGATGTCCTGAACGGAGGTGTAGCCGGATTGGCGCAGGATCTCGGCGATCTTGGCGGTCACGCCGTCCAGATCGGTGATGTGGCTAACGGTGCGGCGTTCCTTGGCCATCTTTTCCTCAAACTCCTCTTGGGTGAAGATGTCGATCTTCATCCCGGTGAGTTTGGCGGCCAGCTTCACGTTTTTGCCGCCCTTGCCGATGGCGACCACCTTGTCCGGCTCTTCCACGATCACGCTGGCGGCGCGGTTGCGCTCGATGATCACGCGTTTCACCTTTTCCACGCCCAGGGCGCGTTCGATCATCTTTTCCGGGTCCTCGTCGTGCACCACGATGTCGATCTGTTCGCCGCGCAGCTCCTTGCGGATGCTGTCGATGCGGGCGCCGCGGGAGCCGATGCAAACGGCCACGGGATCCAGCTTGGGATCGGTGCTGAGTAGCTCCACCTTGGTGCGAATGCCGGGTTCGCGCACGATCTTCATGATCTTGATGGTGCCGTCATAAACTTCCGGGATCTCCGCCTCGAAGAGCTTCTTCACAAATTCCGGGTTCGTGCGCGAGAGGATGATCGTCACGTTCGACTGGTGGGTGCGGATGTTCGTCACGTAGGCTTTGATGTTGTCGCCCACGCGGTAATACTCGTTTTCCACCTGCTCGTCGGCGGGCAGCAGGGCGTCCGTGTAGCTGATGTCGATGCGGTAGCCGCCGGTGTCGTCGATGGTCTTGATCTTGCCGCTCACAATGGTGTTCTTCTGCTTGTTGAAATCGCTCTGGATCTTGTCTTCCTCCAGCTGGCGGATCTTGTCCTGGATCGCCTTCTGGGCGGTCTTGATCAGTTTGGGCTCAAACTCATGCATGGCCATCAGCCGGGGCACGAATTCCCCCGGTTGGGTGGCGTTGCCGTAAAGCTGCCGGGCCTCTTCCAGCGAAATCTCGCCCAGCTTTGTCTCGGTTTCCACCACTTCGCAGAGATAGCGGGCCTTGATGGTGCTGCTGGCTTCCTCGATGAAGACCTCCAGCTCGTTTTCCGGCTCCAGCTTCTTGCTCAGGGTGGCGTGGATGGCCTCCACGATCATCTCCTGGATCAGTTCCTTGTCCAGCTGTTTGATGGCGGCAAGCTTAACCACCGCGTCCAAAATGTTCGCGTTCATTCCTGCTCCTCCCTCTTCGGGGTGGCGAGATAGACTGTTTTGGCCCGGGAGATCGATTTCAGCTCGATCTCCACCCGGCTGCCCCGGTCGTCCAGGACCACGCTGTCCTGGTTCACCTCGACCAGCGTGCCCAAGGTGGAATTCTTCTGCTCGCCCTCGCCCCATTGCACCGCCACCTTTTCGTTGATCGCGCTCACCCAATGGCTCTTCAGCTTCAGGGGACGTTCCAGCCCGGGTGACGACACTTCCAGGAAATAACGGTCCGGGATCAGGTCAAATTCCTCCAGCTCCGCCCCCAGGGCGCGGCTGAACCGGGCACACTCGTCCAAGGTCACCCCGCCGATCTTGGTGAGGTAAACCGTGATGATGCGCCCCTTGCCGGACATCTTTTCATCGAGGTCGTACAGCGCCAGATGCTGCTCCTGGCAGATCCGGCGGGCAATGTCTTCAACTTGCGGACGGTAATATTCCATCTTGCTTCCTTTACACACTCATTTTGCGTCAAAAAAAATAGCTAACTTCCGTAGCTATTCGTCCTTACAAAGGCAATTCTATAACCTGAACCAGCGGCCCTTGCACCGCTTTCCAAACTGGCGGTCATTTTCTGGGCGGCTGTTTTGGTGTCAAGCGGAATTTTCCGCCCCCGCTTCGTCTTTCCGGGGATGCGCCGTGGCGCAGGATTCCGATCCTGCGAAACTCACCCGTGGCCCAGGATTCCGATCCTGCGGATATCGCTGGGTGTTCTCACCTGAAACCTTCGCCGCTGCGTCATTCCGGAACGGAGCACCCCCGGCGCCCAGAGACGGGATCCAAGCCTTGCGGGAATGGCCAATATGACATGGATGTGGGGTCGATACAGACTGCTTCTTGATCGCCCTTCCCTTCCTATCCGCGCTTCCTCTGTCGCTCTGTGCCTCTGTTTTCATAAAATCCTCTGCTTTTCTCTGCCCGTC
>ENA-UOWO01004762-UOWO01004762.1-activated-sludge-metagenome-genome-assembly--contig:-NODE-4762-length-14800-cov-4.717599_pt1 | contig 14800 bp, 10 predicted proteins | sample MGYA00238148_ERZ761564 | MGnify/ENA primary metagenome ERZ761564 (study PRJEB28885, sample SAMN05720194) | activated sludge metagenome | isolation source: Anaerobic digester | place: USA...
CATCAATCTCGGGGCGCTGTTTGCGTCATTGGTTTGCGGTTACCTCGGCCAGACTTTCGGATGGAAATACGGTTTCGGTGCTGCCGGTATCGGTATGATTCTCGGCCTGCTGCAATTTCTCTGGGGTCAGAAATATCTCCACGGTCATGCTGAGCCACCACAGACTTTGCAGCGTTCAAAAGAATTTTCGATCTACGCTGGTGCGATTGCCGGATTGCTACCTTTGGCTGGCCTGATGTGGGCAGTCGCAAACGGTGCATTCAAATTACCCGGCGATATTTCGCTGGCACTGGGCCTGATGATTCTGGTGATGATCGGCGTACTGATCTGGTTCATGTGGTTCATCCTGAGCAAATGCACGCCGGTGCAACGCCACCAGATGATTTCCCTAATGACACTGATTTTCATGTGCCTGGTGTTCTTCGTTTTATACGAGCAAACCTACGGTAGCTGGGTCACGTTTACCGACCGCTTGCTGACCAAGGACATCGCGCCTTCCATGGTGCATGCGCAATCGCAAATTGTTTGGTCGAATGACTGGATGTCTAACTTCAGCATGTTCCTGAAAACCGTTCCGTGGTCGATTGTTTCACTGCTGCTGGCACCGGCCTCCTTCATGTTGGCGGCAACGCTCTCGGATCGAAACCCGGCATCGAAAGCACCTAAATTATTATTTGCCGGTGCTTTCGCATTGATGCTGATTTTCCTGATTCGCGACTCGGTGGTGTTGCCACAAACCGGCGGCTCGCTGACCTATCTGGGAGCAATGTTCCTGGTGTTGTTGGCGCCAATATTCACAGGCTTATGGGGCTGGCTGGACAAAGTGGGCGCCGACCCCTCGAAGCCTATTAAAAGCGCGCTGGGCTTGATGTTTGCAGGCTTGAGTTTCATCCCGCTCGCCATGGCTGCGCAACAAACCGGCGCAAGCGGAGAACAGGCAAGCGTCTGGTGGCTGGTGTTGGCTTATTTCATTCTTGAAGTAGGCGAAATGTGTTTATCGCCGGTGGGACTGTCGGCCGTTACGCAATTATCCATGCCGCGTGTCGTTAGCCTGATGATGGGCACCTGGTTTCTGGCAACGGCTTTCTCTGAAACATTGGCCGCTCTGTTTGGAAAACTGGCAGCCATTGAAATCGAAGATGGCGGCACACTGGTTCAACACAGTGCCGAATGGACATCGGCGGCCGCCAAATACGAACACCTCTTCTGGCTGATGATGTGGATCGGACTCGGTTTCGCCGCCCTGGCATTTATTGCATCCCCCTTGATCAAGCGAGGAATGCATGGCGTGAAATAAGCCATACATCATCATGCATAAAAAAACGGCACCGCAAGGTGCCGTTTTTATTGATACAGGATTTTTTGTTTTTACTTGGCTTGACTGCCGGAACCGATATTCCTGTCCAAAAAGGCAAGCAGCCGATTGGCAAAATCGAGACGATTTTTCATCAGGTAATTGCCGTGGCCTTCTTTTTCATAGATGACCAGTTCGACCGGCTTGTTCAATCTTTTCAGTGCGTCATTCATCATTCTGGAATGGGCAACGGGTGCGACATCGTCTTCATCACCGGCAGCGAGCAATACCGGAATCTGGATCTTGTCCGCCATCTTGTTGGGTGAATTGGCTGCCGTTGCCGACGAACCGAACCAGCGATCCATCCTGGCTTTTCCGTAATTGGAATCAGCTGCACCATCCGTGTAAGTTTTCGCCAGATCATAGACACCCACATTGCCGACTGCGCAGGCATACAGGTTGGGCTCTTTGACAGCCCCCATCAAGGCTGCGTAGGCACCGTAACTGGCTCCGTAGATGCAAATGCGTTTTGGATTCGCAAGGCCCTGCGCAATCGCCCATTTTGTGGCATCGGTAAGGTCGTCCTGCATGGCACCGCCCCACTGGCCATAGCCACTGACTTCAAAATTCCGGCCATGGTTGCCCGAGCCACGGAAGTTCACTTGCAGGACGGCATAACCTCGATTGGCAAGCAGCTGCACCTCGCGATCCAGGCCCCACTCATCGGCTTCACCGAAAGGGCCGCCATGCACATTGATGACCAGCGGCAGATTTTTGCCATCGCTACCTTTCGGCAGAGTCAGTAAACCATTCAAAGGCATGTTATCGCGCGCCGTAAACTTGACCGGCTTGGTATTGCTCATCAGGTCAGGATCCAGATCGGGAGATCCGGAGGCGAGATAGGTGGCATCCTTCGTCTTCAAGTCATACAAATAATAATCACCGGAATTGGTATCGGAATAGACGTAATACAGACCAAGATTCCCGTCCTTGGTGAAGGATGTCGGAACTACGGCAGCACCAGGAAAGCTGGCCTGCATGCCACGCAGTACTTTCGCATAAGGATTTTCCGGATTGACGTATCGGTACTTCGGAATGCCATCCAGATAGCGAATGGCGTAAACACCACCGTCAAGCGGCGAAGACAAGGCGAATTCAGGATCTACCGTGTCATCCTTGAACAGCAATTTTCTTTCCTTCGTTACGGTATTGAACTCGTAAACGGCATCTGGACCCGTCTCTTCCTCGATCTTCAAATACGCAATCACGCCGTCGGCAGAGTAAGCGATGGGCTCGACGTTGAGGGAAGTTTGCTGTTGGTTGTTGATGACAGTCCAATCTTTGCTTTCGCTCTCGCGGTAATACATCGTGGTGTCGAGGAATTCGTTCAAGCTGGTCGCGAAACGCACGTCGCCTTTATTGTCGCTGTAGAAGTCAACGTTTTTCCCGGGCGCGCGAGTCGGCACTTCGGTCAGCTTGCCGGTATTCACGTTCATGCGGGCGACCTGGTATTCGTTCCAGGTATCGTTGAAAAGCAACACGAGCGCACGGTTATCGTCGTAACGCAGGGTGTCGAGAACAGCCAATACGTAGTAGCTGTCGAAATGCGTGCTGGGCGCCGAAAAATTATCCACCCGACCCTGACCACTGCCATCGGCATTCACTGAAAACACGCCTCGTGTTCCGCGCGGTGAACTGAGACGCCCCTGCTTTTTCGCAGCGGTAAACAGCACACGTTTGTCGTTCACCCAATCAAACCATTTCACGTGGGCTTTTTCTTCCAGTACGACCTTGCCAGTAACCGACAAATTGTCGCGACGAAGAATAACCAGAACGGTACGATTCTCTGCTGGCAGTGTTGCCGCCAGAAACTCCCCCGTGGGCGACAGCTTGATGTCCTCGAACTGATTCAATGCGAGGAATTTCTCGACCGGAATAGTCTCGACTGCTACCGCATTGCCAGAAATACCTATACCGCCGAGCATCAGGCAGAGGCTAAAAAATGTTGAACGCATAAATATATCCATTATTGATGGTTGCGAAAGACGGTAATTTGCCGATTGTTCGCGAGTGTCGGCATGATACGTGCTTTGACATCCAAAAACGAAAACGGCATCCATTGGATGCCGTTTTGTGGTCTGTGTTCAGGATTTAATTTGCCTTGACCTGCTGGCCGCCAGAACCTATGTGTTTGTTCAGGAATCCGAGCAGTCGCTGGTAAAAATCGATCTGATTCTTGAGCAGAAAATTGCCGTGCCCCTCGCCATCGTAAATCACCATTTCGGATTGTTTTCCGGCTTTGAGCAAGGCAGCGTGCATCATTTCGGTATGTTTCGGTGCAGCACGCGCGTCTTCACGGCCTGCCGCGAGGTAAACCGGAGCCTTGATGCGATCAACCAATTTATTCGGCGAGATCGAATCGAGATCTTTATGACCCAGGGTTTCATCAAGAAAATTCTCGCCCGACTTTGATTCGGGAATATCACCCGTGTGGTACATCGCCGTCATGTCATAAACACCCACATTGCCGAATGCGCAGCGGTAAAGGTCCGGCTCTTTGGCAACCGCCATGATTGACGAATAACCGCCGTAGCTTGCACCGTACATGCAAATGCGATTTTTGTTTGCAATACCTTCACTGATTGCCCAGCGTGTGGCATCAGTCAAATCATCCTGCATGGTACGGCCCCATTGCTTGTAGCCCAGATGCATGAAGCTGCGTCCGTAGCCACCAGAACCACGGAAGTTGATTTGCAGTACCGCATAACCATTTGCAGCAAGAATCTGGACGTCCGGGTTATAACCCCAATCATCTTTCGGTCCAAACGGGCCGCCATGCGGGTTTACCACCAAGGGTAAATTCTTGCCGTTGCTACCCACGGGAACCGTCAAGAAACCACTGATCGGCGTACCGTCTCTCGCAATGAAATAAATCGGCTCCATTTTTGCCAGCATTTCCGGCTTGAACCAGGCATTCTTGCTGACCAGATATTCCAGCTTGTTCTTAGTCCGATCAAAAAGGTAAAAATCTCCTGGTACATTGTCGGCATAACCAATTACCAAGGCCAGATTGCCGTCGGCGGTGTAGGAAGTCGGCGACATAACCTGCGAGGGCAAAGTCTTTTGCAGACTAGCGTGCATCACCGCAAACGGATTTTCCGGATCGAAATAATCATAACGCGGCTTTCCATCGTCGTAAGCGATGCCGTACATGCCACCATCAACCGGGGACCTTAAATAACCGGCAGGATCAACATTGTCGTCTTTGCGTAACAAGCTCATTTTTTTTGTTGTATCGTCGAAGATGTAGACGCCGTTGGGGCCTTCTGCTTCTTCGGATTCAAGATAGACGATTTTACCATCGGCAGAAAACCCTGCCGATGTGACGGATTTTTCGGTAACGGCTTCATCATTGATCAGTTCCCAATCCGACTTGTCGTCCTTGCGATAATAGGTCTTGGAACGATTGTCACTGCCTGCACCGGTTACCAGTCTTACGTGACCCAATGGATCAGCAGCAAAACTGCCATTGCGAACGGGTGACTTCACGACCGTAATATATTTGCCGGTATTCACATTCATTTTGGCGACTTGACTGGTACCTCCCTCACCGCGAATGGTGACCAATACATAGTCATCCACTTTCAGCAGCGTGCTGAGGAGCGAGGCAGAAACAAATCGGCTGCCGCTGGCTGAAGAGCGGGCGCCGACCAGCGCATTGCCCTGTCCCTTGCCATCTGCATTGACACCATATATTTCGCCGAACGAGGTTGGCCTTTCCAGCTCACCGGCTTTTTCACCAATGGAGAACAAAATCCTGTTGGGATTCACCCAGTTAAAACCGACAACATAGGTGTCTTTGGGCAGTACGACTTTCCCGGTCAGTTTCATGTCGGACCGGCGCAGGATAACCAGACTTGAGCCGTCGTCTTTCGGAATGGTGGCGGCAAAATATTCGCCTGTCGGAGAAATGCTCATGGTTCCGAATACATCTCGCTTCAGGAACTGCTCCAACGGAATCGGTGCTTTCACTTGAGCATTTACATGGACCGGACTGAGGCCAAGCAATGCTATGGCCAGACCGGATAAAAATTTATTCATAAAAAACCCCTGTGTTGAAACGAAAATTAAACACCGCAAGCAAATTCGCCTGCTGATCATACAAAGCTATTTGCGCTTATGGCTGTGCCATTAGTTCTAGCTGCCGGATGCTGAATTCAGCAACATGAAATCAAACCATCTCCGCCAATACCTGATTCAAGCCCAGCCGCCAGTTAGGAAGTCGCATGCCGAAATCTGTTTCAAAACGGCTGCAATCCAGTCGTGAATACATGGGGCGCCGGGCCTTGGTGGGATATTCATTGCTCGGAATTCCCACCAACCTCGGAGCCTTATCAAGCACGCCTGCCGACAGAGCTTCCTGATAAATCGTCTGGGCAAATTGATGCCAGCTGCATTCCCCTTCAGCGGCAACATGCCAGGTACCGCTGGCGTCGAAATTCTTGCTGATGGCCAATGCAGTCGCTGCGGCCAACCAGCGCGCAGGTGTCGGCGAACCGATCTGGTCATTGACGATTCTCAGCTCGTCACGTTCTTTCGCCAATTTCAAAGCTGTGCGCAGGAAATTCTGCCCGCGTGCGGCATAAAGCCATGCAGTTCGAAAGATGAAATGCGAGCAATCCGCTTCACGAATCGCCAGCTCGCCTGCGAGCTTTGTCTTGCCATACACGCTTACCGGTGCGGTCGGATCGTCTTCGCGAATCGGTCGCAACAAAGTACCGCTGAAAACATAATCGGTCGAGTAGTGAACCAATTTGCTTTTGTTTGCCTTGCAGGCCAGAGCGAGTTCGGCGACAGCATCCGCATTCACGCGTTGCGACAGGGCGGGCTCGTCTTCGGCGCGATCCACCTGGGTATGGGCAACGGCATTGAGCACAAGATCCGGTTTTTCATGCTGCACAAGCCGCTCCAGATCGCCCGGTTTTTCGAAATCGATTTTAGTGCAGGCATTCCCGCCCGGCAGCAGGCCGCTATAGGTGCAGGCAATAATTTCTCCGAGCGGTGCAAAAGCGCGGTGCAACTCGAATCCAACCTGACCATCTGCACCCAGTAACAAGATTTTCATGCTTCCACTCTTGGCAATTTTTCCGGCGCAATATCACATAAAAACGGGGCTTTGGCATCCTTGCCGGAAAGCAAAGGCTTGCCGACAGGCCAGTCGATGGCCAACTCGGCATCATCCCATCGCAGGCTGGCGTCACATTCGGGATCATACATTTCGGTACACAGGTAGCTGAAGAGTACGCGCTCGCTGAGCGCCAGGAAGCCATGCGCGAAACCGGGCGGAATCCAGAACTGGCGCTTATTGTCAGCCGAAAGAATTACCGATTCCCAGTGCCCGAACGTGGGGGAACCGCGTCGAATATCCACCGCAACATCGTACACCTCGCCTTCAAGCACATGGACCAGCTTCCCCTGTGGTTTTGGCCATTGATAATGCAGGCCACGCAGTACGCCGCGTGCCGACGAGGAAACATTGGATTGTGTGAATTCAAGATTCAATCCCAGGCCAGCAAAGACTTGCTTGTTCCATGTCTCGTAAAAAAAACCGCGTTCGTCGGCGAATACCTTTGGCTCCAGTACCAGACAACCAGGTAAACGGGTCTCTATCACTCTCATTCCGCCGCACCGTATTCGAGCAAGGCAAGCAGATATTGTCCGTAGCCATTCTTCGACAAGGGGGCCGCCAATTTTTTCAATTGGTCGGCATCGATCCAGTGATTGAAGTAGGCGATTTCCTCGGGACAGCAAACACGTAGTCCCTGGCGTTGTTCGATGGTTTCGATGAAGTTCGACGCCTGCAGCAGCGACTCGTGCGTACCGGTATCCAGCCAGGCATAACCTCGTCCCATTTTCTCGAGTCGCAGATTCGCCTGTTGCAGGTAAAGCCGGTTCAAATCGGTAATTTCCAGTTCACCCCGCGCGGATGGCTTCAATTGTGCGGCCAGCTCCGGCGCACGCCCATCATAAAAATACAGGCCGGTGACGGCGTAATGGGATCTCGGCTTTTCGGGTTTTTCCTCGAGACCAACCACATGCCCGGAATCGTCGAATTCCGCGACGCCGTAACGTTCCGGATCACGTACCCAGTAGCCGAATACGGTTGCGCCATCTATCTGCGCATCGGCCTTGCTCAGCAATAAATTAAGGCCTTGCCCGTGAAAAATATTATCGCCCAGTACCAGGCAGCATGGAGCGCCGGCAAGGAAATCCTTTGCGATCAACAAGGCCTGTGCAAGACCGTCAGGGGAGGCCTGCACGGCGTATTCGATCTTCATGCCCCATTGCGTGCCATCCCCCAGCAGGCGCTTGAACTGTTCCTGCTCGTGCGGTGTATTGATGACCAGCACTTCACGAATACCCGCCTGCATCAATACCGCGAGCGGATAGTAGATCATCGGTTTGTCGTACACCGGCAGGAGCTGTTTACTCACGGCCTGGGTAATGGGATATAGGCGCGTTCCGGATCCACCGGCGAGAATGATTCCCTTGCGTTTCATGCCGACACTCCCTGTCCAATTCGTTCCAGCCGGTAACTGCCGTCGAGCACATGCTTTACCCAGTCCTGGTGATCGAGATACCACTGCACGGTAAGTTCCATGCCCTGCTCGAAATTCACCGTCGGCTGCCAGGACAATTCTTTCCTGATTTTTGCAGCATCGATCGCATAGCGACGATCATGGCCGGGCCGGTCTTTCACGAACACCTTCTGGTTCGCATAAGATTCGCCATCGGCACGCGGGCGTCTGGAATCGAGTATCGAACAAATGGCATCCACGACGGCAATATTTTCACGCTCGGCATCACCACCAACGTTATAGGCTTCACCGATACGCCCCGCTTCCAGTACGCGCAAAATCGCGCTGCAATGGTCGCTGACATAAAGCCAGTCACGGACATTCCTGCCGTCACCGTAAATTGGCAATGGCGCGCCTTCCAATGCTTTTTGAATGACCAGTGGAATCAGTTTTTCCGGAAACTGGAAGGGGCCGTAATTATTCGAGCAATTGGTGGTCAAGGTCGGCAGCCCATAGGTGTGATGGAAAGCACGCACCAGATGATCGGAAGCTGCCTTGCTCGCGGCATAGGGCGAGTTGGGGGCAAACGCGGTTTGTTCGGTAAATGCTCCCGTATCGCCCAATGAGCCATACACTTCATCGGTCGATACATGCAGAAAACGAAAACGGTTTTGCATGTCACTGGCCAATGCTAGCCAATAATCGCGCGCACATTCCAGCAAATTCAGAGTGCCGACTACATTGGTTTGAATGAAGGCGGCAGGCCCGTCAATCGATCTGTCGACATGGCTTTCCGCGGCAAAGTTGACGATGGCATCCGGCTCGTAGCGATTCAGCAGCTCGGCCATCCTGCTCTTGTCGGCAATATCGGCACGGGTAAAAACATAAGCGGAATCCCGGGTAATGTTTTTCAGCGATTCCAGATTGCCCGCGTACGTCAATGCATCGACATTGAGGATGCGGTGACCCTTTGCCACCGCCATCTGGACGAAATTACTGCCGATAAAACCTGCACCGCCGGTCACCAATATATTCATGTCTGTTTTTTTGATATTGCCGCTTCGGTGGAGGTGGGGTCAGGAACGATGGGTATCACGGCTGGCTGTCGTGCAACGTTGATGATAGCTGCGCAAAGTTTCAAGAGCCCACTCGTGTTCGTATATTAAGGCATCCAGTTGCTGCGTGATATCGTCGAGCCGTTTTGCATGCACGCTTTCCTCAATTTTGCCTGCCAGCTTCGACAGGTGATCCAGCCCCATATTGGCACTGGTGGATTTCAGGCTGTGGCTCGCGCGATGGAGCGTTTCCATGTCCTTTTGCACCCAGGCGTTTTGCATCTGGCTTGCCAGCTCGGGCGCATTTTCAAAATAGAGTTTCAGCAGGCCTTCACGCAAATCCGGCTTGCCAGGCAATTTGATCATGGCCATTTGCTCAAGTCTGCTTTCATTGAAACGTTCGGAGGCGGCAGGCTTCACGTCGCGCAATGGTGTTTCCAGCATCCTGTCAAGTTGGCCAGGCAACACATGCTCCGGTTGATCGACCAGAATTTGCTCCTGCGGATTTTTCACCCAGCGATCGAGTTTTTCGAGAATCTGCTGGCTATTGAACGGCTTGCTCAGATAGTCATCCATGCCTTTTGCTATACACAGATCGCGATAACCGGAAGTGGCATGCGCGGTCAGTGCGATGATCGGCGTGTGTTTCATTCTCAAGGCCGGATTGGCTTCCATTTTGCGGATTTTTTCCGTGGCTTCAAAACCATCCATGCCCGGCATCTGGCAATCCATGAAAATGATATCGAACGCCGATTTCTTGGCTTCCTCAATCGCGGAAAACCCATCCGATGCCAGTGATACCTCGCACCCCATGTTCTGCAACAGCAGCGAGGCGAATTCCTGATTTACGGGATTGTCTTCGACCAACAGCACTTTGGTGCCTTCGTAGGAATTGGCAGCGTTTTCATCGCCCTCCTCCATTGCCGGCCTGTCTGAATTGATACGGACGAATTCCTGCAGGGTATTTCGCAAAGAAGATCGGTCAATCGGCTTCAGGATTCTCGCGAGCACATCCAGCTGCGATATTTCCATGGTGGCGTAAATGCTCGACGCAGGAGTCATTGCAATGACTTTGGGATGAATCGGAAAGACTCCCTGCTGTATGTCCTTGGCAAGAATGGCCGCATTGCTGTCGGGCAAGCTCCAGTCAAGCAAAACAAGATTGATCGCGAGCGGGTATTTTTCCGCAGTGGCGAGCACCAGTGTAGCTTCGTTCGATGTTTGCACCAGCAAACTGGAGATTCGCCATTTTTGCAAAATGCGCTGCAACATGCCGCCCACACGCGGGTTGGACTCCACGATCAGCACGCGCATCGGAATTTCAAAAACAGGCTCGCCAACATCGATTTCTTCGTCTTGCGTGTTGGGGGCCTGCAGTTGCACCGTGACGTAGAAGCGGGAACCGCTGCCCATTTGGCCAATCATGCCGATACTGCCGCCCATCAATTCGGCGAGTTGCTTGGAAATTGCAAGGCCAAGGCCAGTACCGCCGAAACGGCGGGCCGTGGAACTATCGGCCTGCGCAAAGGCATCGAAGATGCGGGACTGGGCGTCATCACTGATGCCAATGCCGGTATCCATGACGTCGATCCGCAAGCCGTATTCGTTGTCGCTGTCCTGATTGTGCGAAACGATGACGCTGACGCAACCCTGCTCGGTAAACTTGATGGCATTGCTGACAAGATTATTGAGTATTTGCCTCAAGCGAATAGAGTCGCCGCGCACCCTGACCGGTACTTCTTCATCGATTTCCAGCGACAAGTCCAAACCCTTGCGGCCGGCGCGCTCGGCGAACAGGCCAATGGTGTCTTCCGCCAATTCCCACAAATCGTAATCCGCTTCTTCCAGGGTCAATTTGCCGGCTTCGATGCGCGACAAATCGAGGATGTCGTTCAATACTTCAAGCAAGGCATGCCCCGAACGCCACACGGTATCGGCCAATCGACGCTGATCCGGCTGCAGCTTTGACGCAAGCAGCAATTCCGTCATTCCGAGCACACCATTCATGGGTGTCCGGATTTCATGGCTCATATTGGCAAGAAACTGCGACTTGGCGCGATTGGCAGCCTCCGCGGTATCACGCGCCACTTCCAGCTCGTAGACGGTCCTCTGCAGGCTTTCGTTCGCCACCTCGACTTCCCGAGCACGTCTGTTGACCAAGGCTTCCAGTTGGTCCTGGTAGCCGTAGGAGCTCATCTCCCTTTCCTGCAAATGCGCAAGAAGATGGTTGAAGGCAATGGCGGTATCACCAATTTCATCCTTGCTCTGCACATCAACCCGTTCACTGAAATCAGTGGACGTCGTCACCAGTTTGATCTTTTCCAATACCGTTTGCAGGGGCTTGTGTACCAACTTCCGGGTACGCGAAGCGGTATAGATGCCGAACCAGACTGCAATCAGAAATCCCGCCAGTACCAGCCAGTAAAACCAGTAAGGTCGATCCTGCAATTCAATGTAATTCGCCGTAATTTCAAGACGGCCGATGACATCGTTCTTGATTTTGATGTCCTGGGTCGCCACAAGCTTGTCGGCCTGCTCGTATGCCTTGCTTCGATTGGCGGCCTGGGCTGGGATGACCAAACTGTCTTTTTCCCAGGTCACCTCGGACAGCACGCTGCCGTCTTTTCGATAAACCCGCGCATTCACAATATCGGGGTAGGCCATCACATTGAGCAAATATTCTTTCGCCATCTTTTCGTCATCGAAAAAGGTGGCCGGCGCGACGTTCAGGGCCATGATCCTGGCGATATCCTGGACATGCTTTTCTTCCTTGCTGCGGTCGGCGACAACCTCTGCGCTCAGGAGGGCTAGGCAAAACAGGAAAACCGCAATCATGCTGGCGGCAAGGACGCTTAGGCTCAATCTCCTAGCAACACTGCCCTTATCACCAAAGATGGAACTCAGCCGCATAATGTTTGTCCAGGACTCGCCGTTTCTGCCAAATCAATCGAAATTTTGTACACAGGCCAATTGCCGGAACGACCGTTAGCCTGTGAAAATAAGCCATTCGTTCAGATAGAAGCCGATGTACGCTATCGCAACATGCTACAAATTGTTACATTAATCACTATTCTGACATCGCGAGTTGAAAAATAGTGGAAAACAAGCTATCCCCTCGCCCGCAAGTGGCTCATGTGGAAGACGATCCCAGCCATCGCTTATTGGTGGCTACTTTACTGGAAAGCGCCGGTTTTGAAGTTCACAGCTTTGCCGATACGGACAGTTTCCGTCGACATGTGCGCGGCAGTTCCGTCGATCTGGTGCTGCTCGACTGGATGTTGCCCGATGGCTGCGGCCTCGAATTGCTGGAATGGATTCGCGCATCGAACCAATCGAAGCTGCCGGTCATCCTGATCACCGGTCGCGAAACCGATGAAGATGTCGTTACCGGCCTGACTGCCGGTGCCGATGATTACATCGTCAAACCACCCCATCCGGCGCAATTGCTTGCCCGGATCAATGCCGTGATGCGTCGTTCGGGTTTTGCGGCACAGACCTCCAGCAATAACGAATTCGCTCCTTACTTCCTGCGTGAAGATTTGCGTGAGATCCACCTCAACAACGAACGCATTCCGACCACGGACCGGGAATTCGATCTAATGCAATATCTGTTCCGCCGTCGCGGCAATATCGTCAGCCGCGAAACCCTGCTCAAGCAGGTCTGGAACATGCAAGGTCTGGTGAGCTCGCGCACCGTTGACACCCATATCAGTCGCCTGCGCAAGAAGCTGGAATTGGAAGGCCAGCATGGCTGGACGCTTTCCGGCGTGTTCCAGCATGGTTACCGGCTCGAGCAGAATGCCGAGGCAATCAAGTCGGCCTGACAGCACGAAAATGTATTACCCCAAAACGGCGCCGAGGCGCCGTTTTTCATTGTCTAAAACAAGTCGAACTGGGGCGATGGTTTGCGAGGGGGAATAAACTTACCGGAATCAAGCGGACCTAGCCGCCCGAATCCGAGTCGCTTGTGGGCCTTGGCAAACCGTTGAGCAATCAGGTCTGCGAATGGCCCTTGCCCACGCATGCGGTTTCCGAAAGTACTGTCGTAATCCTTGCCGCCGTGCATCTGTTGCATCAGGCTCATCACATGGGCCGCACGTTCGGGATAATGCAGTTCCAGCCACTCGCGCCAGATTTGTTTCAACTCATGCGGCAGCCGAAGCAGCACATAACCCGCCGATGCCGCACCTGCTTCGCGGGCGGCTTCCAGAATATGCTCGAGATCGCGATCGGTAATCATCGGAATAACCGGCGCCACCAATACACCCACGGGTACACCGGCCTCGTGCAAGGCTTGTATGGTCTTTAAGCGGGTATGCGGGGCGGAAGCTCTCGGCTCCAGTTTTGCCGATAATTTATTATCCAGGCTTGTGACCGATAGATAGACGCTGACCAGATTCTGTTTTGCCATCGATGCGAGTAAATCAAGATCGCGGGTAATCAGCGAGCCCTTGGTAACAAAGCTCACGGGATGCCGGCATTCGGCCAATACTTCGAGTATTTCGCGGCTTACCTTGTAATCGCGTTCAATAGGTTGATAACTGTCGGTATTGATCCCGAGTGCAATCGGAGCAGGTGTATAGCCGGGCTTGGCCAATTCAATCCGAAGTTGCTCTGCGGCATTGGTCTTGGCAAACAACTTCGTTTCGAAATCCAGACCCGGCGACAATTCCAGATAGGCGTGGCTGGGCCGTGCAAAGCAGTAAACACAGCCATGTTCGCATCCCCGGTATGGATTCACCGACTGGCTGAAGCCGATATCGGGAGAATTATTGCGACTGATGATGCTCCTTGCACGTTCTTCACTTACCGTGGTCCGAAGCCGTTCCGGATCACCTTCCTTGTCATAAGCAGAACCCCAGCCATCATCCTCGCCAATGGCAATCGTCTTTTCGTAGCGACCCGCTACCCATGAGGCAGAGCCGCGCCCCTTGATAGGTGCCAGTGGTTTGCGTGTGTCGTCCATACGCTTAAGCTAATTCTTTCTTGTCGCAAAGCCTGCGACATGGGGACATCGGTAACAAACAAAAAAAGCCGCATCACAATCAAATGCGATGCGGCCTCGATTGAAGCGAACACATATCCGGTTCAGCCGATTACTCAGAACGGGATATCGTCTTCCGGGAACGGATCGTCATTGCGGGATGGAGGCATTTGATTGCTGCCGCCGCCACGTGATTCATTCGAACCGCCGCCGTATCCGCCACCACCGCCGCTACTGCGTGGAGCACCGCCACCCATTGGGCGCGAGCTGCCGCCACCGCCACCCTCACCACCACTCATTTTACCGCCGAGCATTTGCATGTCGTCTGCAAAAACGTCGGTGGTGTAGCGTTCAATACCGTTCTTGTCGGTGTACTTGTCGGTGCGCAGTCTTCCTTCAACGTAGACTTGACTGCCTTTTTTCAGGTATTCACCGGCAATTTCGGCCAGCTTGCCGAAAAATTTCACGCGGTGCCATTCGGTGCGTTCTTTTTGTTCGCCAGTAGCCTTGTCTTTCCATGACTCGGAAGTGGCAATGCTGATCGTGGTCATGGCGGAGCCCGACTGTGAATAGCGCACTTCCGGATCATTACCTAGATTGCCGACCAAAATTACTTTGTTGATACCGCGAGCCATGGGTTAATCCTTCTCTGGGAGTTCAAATACAGCTTAATTATAAGCCGAAGTGGCGGCTGTCGGGATTTACCTTCATTTTGAGTAAGAATTCCCCTAAAGCCTTTATAATTGACCCATGTCTGCTCAAATACTGAATCCGGCCCTGCCCGGCATCAAAGAAATCCAAGCCCTGACGGCCGATGAAAGGGCCGCAGATAACGATTTGATTCGCGATAGACTGTGTTCCGAAGTCTCGCGGATCAACCAGATTTCCG
>ENA-UOWO01004764-UOWO01004764.1-activated-sludge-metagenome-genome-assembly--contig:-NODE-4764-length-14796-cov-5.085883_pt1 | contig 14796 bp, 9 predicted proteins | sample MGYA00238148_ERZ761564 | MGnify/ENA primary metagenome ERZ761564 (study PRJEB28885, sample SAMN05720194) | activated sludge metagenome | isolation source: Anaerobic digester | place: USA...
AACGACAATGCCTTACAACGGAATACTCACAATAAAAGCAGCACCTTCACCTGGAGAAGAATTCAATTCAATTGTGCCCTGAAGTTTCTTCACCAACATGCTTACAGTAGCAAGTCCTAATCCATTTGAACTTTCTCCACCCGTAGGTCGCGCACTCAGTTTTTGAAACTTGCCGTATATTTTTTGTCGATCCATTTCGGTGAAACCAGGGCCTTGATCAATTACTTCAAAGGTTACTTGCGTACCATCGCACTGTGCTTTTAAAGTAACGACCTTTTGTGCTGGTGAAAATTTTAATGCATTCGAAGTGAGATTTTGAAGAATACGTTTCACCAGAATTTTGTCAGTGAAGACATTACCTTCTCCTGCTGAAACAATAAGGTTAATTTCTTTGCTCTTTGCCAGCAACTCAAATTCATCTTTTAATTCGTGCAACAGTTTGGGTAAATCAATTGACTCCTGACTTTGTTTAACTGAACGCTCCTCTAATTCGCGCACTTCTAAAAGCTGATGGATAATATCGTTACCAAATGATAACGCTTTCCGTCCATGTTGTATCAGTGTTGTAGTAGATTCGCTTTTGTCTTTCTCAAATTCCAGCAAGGTAAAAATACCTTGAATCGAATTGAAGGGGGATTTTAAATCGTGAATGATGGTGTGTACTAATCCATTGATCTCCGTGTTGAGTTCGTGCAGTTCCTTATTTTTTTGTTGAAGTTCTTCATTTGCTTTTCTTCTAGCAAGACTGGACCTACGCACCAGGAACACCACCGCGAGTAAACTTAGTGCTACAATAGTGATGAGCACATTGACTAATCTATGTCCTGTTAATTGTCGGTTGCTTTCAAGCAAAATGGAGGCAATGGATTCCTTGTCTTTTTGAAGAGATTGCTTTTCCAATCGCTCGCGCTCAAGTCTTGCATTAAAAGCTTTGGCATCAAGACTACCTGAAATGGTTTGATCCATGATGCTGTCTTTATACAAGGAGGCAAGGCGCAAATAGGTAAAGGCTTTTGCTGTTTGATTTTGCTTCTGGTAGATGTTGGCCATCAGCTCGCAATTTTTTAAAGTCAGTGGTTTATTGTTTATCGCCTTACAGAGTTGATAGGCTTTATCACCCATAGCGAGTGCCGCGGCATATTTCTTTTCCAAAAAAAGACATTGTGCCAACGCTGTAGTAGCGTTGAGCATTACTTCCGAATGTGGATTCTGTTCGTTGCGTTCAATGCAAGAATTAAAAAATATTCGCGCGCTATCATATCGCTCTTGCATCACATGAATTTCACCAAGGTGCATCAGATCAAGATCTTCGATATAAGAAATTTTTGCTTTCCGCGCCAGGGCAACCGATTTCTTAATGTAGAAGTAAGCAGAATCTACATTTTTGGTTTTTATAAAGATTGAACCAAGACTTTCGGCCGAATAGGCTTGCAAGAACTCGTCCTGAATTGCCACAAAATTGTGTAAGGATCGATGAGAATAGTATAGAGCCATTTCATAATTTTTGGCACCCATATACGCTGCAGCCAGATTAATATAATCAGAGCCAAGGCCTGAGATGTCATTTATTTTCTCATCAATGGCCACGGCTTTGAGTAAATATTCTGCCGCCAGTGCAAACTCCCCCAATTGATTATACACGATACCGATGTTGTTATTACAGGCAGAAATCTGAGTGAGGTTTTTTGTCTCTTCGACCAGTGCCAGAGATTCAAATTGATAATCAAGAGAAGGAATGTATTTGCCTTGAGCCTCAAGTACAGAACCTCTTACGGATAACGTCCTGGCAATTATATTTTTATCATTAACCATTTCAATAAGCCCAACGGCATCCATTGAAAATTTCTCTGAACGCTCGAGGTCTACATCGAGGTAATAAAAGGCGATTTTATTTGAAATGATGATACGGTCTGCTGCTGAGAGTGTAGTTTTAAGTGCGTGTTCAAGGCTATCGATAGATTGACCATAGCCGCGAATAATTGTGGCAAACAACAGCAATACAAGAAAAGATAACCTCCACGTTTTTCTTCTCATTCGATTTAGGATCAGGCAACGGTCTAAATTAAGGTAATTGTCTCAGAACTGCGAGAGGATGTAAGAATTAGCATAAAATAAAGCGGAAGAAGCCAAGTTCATTACTTTTATTCATTTCCTATTTCTTGCAGTATGAGATTGGGTAATCTGAATGATCATGAAATAAAAACAATAAGTGTACTTTTGTCTAACTCTAAATCTCTGTGCGAGGTATCGTTATACTAAAAACAGTTTATTTTTAAATATGGTTGGACTCTACACGCCCGTTTTAATTTTACAAGCCTTCTGTCTATATCACGCCTACAAGCATAATTCTGTACAACAATGGTACTGGCTGATCATATTTTTACCGGGTATTGGAAGTGCCCTTTACCTGTATCATAGTTTCTATAATCGAAGTAACATTGAAACTTTGACTGACGGTGTGAAGAATGTTGTGAATAGCAATTATAAGATAGAACAACTTGAAAAGGCTCATCGATTAAGCGATAACGTTACAACCAAAACAAATTTGGCGAATGCTTATGTAACGTATGAGCGGTATGATGATGCCGTTACCTTATATAAAGAATGTCTTACTGGCTTTATGGAGGATGATCCTGTGCTGCTTATGAAATTGCTTCAGGCTTACTTTCTGAAGAAAGATTATGATGCGGTCATTGATTGTGGAAGAAAACTCGAGTCCGACAAGTCATTTAAAAAAGCAGAAGAAAGAATAAGCTATGCTTGGGCTTACTATCATAAAGGTATTATGGGCAAAGCAGAAGAAACCTTTATGGATATGGATAGATCATTTTCCAACTACGTTCATAGACTGGAATACTGTAAGTTTCTGCTGGCCATAAAAAGACAAGATGCCTTTCGTGACAAACTAAAAACATTGATGGAAGAATTTGAGGTCATGAAAGGAACTGAGCGTAAATTCAACATCAACGTCATAAGACAGGCCCGTGAGTTGTATTCAAAGAATCCGACTCCTTAATTATTCAGAAGATAGCAGTTTATAAAAAAAACCGGTGGATTATTTCCACCGGCATTTATATTTAAGTCTATTGTATTACCCGTTCATTGAACTTAAGAACTCATCATTGTTACGGGTACCTTTCATTTTGCTTTGAAGGAATTCCATCGCTTCCACAGAGTTCATATCTGCCATGTACTTACGAAGAATCCATACGCGTTGAAGTTCGTCTTCACGCAATAACAAATCTTCACGTCTTGTGCCCGATGCCGGAACGTCCATAGAAGGATACATTCTTCTGTTTGAAAGTTTACGGTCAAGTTGCAATTCCATGTTACCGGTTCCCTTAAACTCTTCGAAAATTACTTCGTCCATTTTCGAACCGGTATCAATCAAGGCTGTAGCAATGATCGTTAATGAACCGCCATTTTCAATTTTACGTGCAGCACCAAAGAAACGTTTTGGCTTATGCAACGCGTTAGCATCTACACCACCCGAAAGTATTTTACCTGACGATGGAACAACTGTATTATAAGCTCTTGCCAAACGTGTGAGGGAATCCAAAAGGATTACAACATCATGTCCGCATTCTACCATGCGCTTTGCTTTTTCAAGAACGATGCTGGCTACCTTTACGTGGCGTTCAGCTTGTTCATCAAAAGTAGAAGCCACCACTTCAGCTTTTACACTGCGGGCCATGTCCGTAACTTCTTCCGGACGTTCATCAATCAACAATACGATCAAATAAACTTCAGGATGGTTTTCGGCAATCGCGTTAGCAATGTCTTTCAATAAAACAGTTTTACCTGTTTTAGGCTGCGCCACAATCATACCGCGTTGTCCTTTACCTATCGGTGAAAACAAATCGAGGATACGAGTTGAAAGATTACTTGGCGTTGTGCTTAATTTTAATTTTTCATTCGGAAAAAGCGGAGTGAGGTATTCAAAGGAAACGCGGTCGCGGATTTCTTCGGTTGTCTTTCCGCTAACCGATTCAACCTTAAGGAGCGCAAAATATTTTTCGCCTTCTTTTGGTGGGCGAATTAACCCCTTAACGGTATCGCCTGTCTTCAAACCAAACAATTTGATTTGAGAGGGTGAAACATAAATATCATCAGGGCTCGCTAAGTAATTGTAATCAGATGAACGGAGGAATCCGTATCCATCCTGCATAATTTCCAATACCCCTTCGTTGGTAATGGCGCCATCAAACTCACGGATTGCTGTGCGAATTTGCTGTTGAGTCTGGCGGTTATCGGGTCTGCGCTCTGGCACAGGACGCTCTTCTACAGGAAGTCCAAGCGAAGTTGCTTGTTGTGGTGATGCTGAAGGTTGCTGATCGAAGTTGACTAGCGAACGATCAAATTCAAGGTTAATGGAATCCAGCTCGTCATCGGGTGGTAATTCCATATCTATTTTTTCTACTGGTGCTGGCGCTACGTTCTCACGTCTCCGCGGACGGAGTTTGCGTTCTTCGCCTTCCTTTGGTTCGGTAGCAGACGGTGGCGTTGCAACTTTAGCAGGTTTAACTTCAACAGCCGCAGCTTGGGGAGACAGCGCTTGTTGATCAAGGATTTTGTAGATCAGGTCTTGCTTGGCAAGCTTCTTGGCGTTTTTTACGCCCATTCCTTCTGCAATTTCTTTCAATTCAGAAAGAAGTCTGACATTCAGATCGTCAATAGTGTACATGATGTGTTAGAAATGAATTGTGTTTTAAGATTTGGTTTGAATAATAGAGTTATCAGGACAACGCTGATTTTTTGTTACAGAACAAGAAAATTGTAATTGAGATTCGACAAGTAAAAAAATCCGGATTTATTTGCAGAGGGCCAGTTGATAAAGCCGTATGACCCTGCAATTATAGCCGAATTTTGAATAGTATCCAATTATGCAAAATATTTTATACGACCCTTTAGCCACAGATTCACTAATTTTTCTTCAAAAGAGTTATTAGAATCAGTGAATCTGTGGCCAATAAAAACCTCCGAAATCAGTTAATCGACATTCGTTCAAAAAAACTAATTTTGAACCCTTTAAATAATACCAACTCATGCTACAACTGGCAGTCATCCGCGAACAACAAGAGAAAATACTGGAAGGTTTGCGTAAGCGGAACTTTAAAGATGGCGAATCATTGATCCGCCAGATCATCAATAACGATCAATTAAGACGCGATACTCAAAAAACGCTTGATGAAATCAAGGCCAAGTCGAATGCGGATGCTAAAGCCATTGGCGATTTGATGAAAAGCGGCAAGGCTGAGGAAGCTACTGCTCTCCGCGCTCAGGTTGCTGCAGATAAAGACAAGGTAAAAGCGCTCGAGGCGGACTTTGAAGCGTACGATAAAAAGCAAATCGAACTGCTGTATAAAATTCCGAACGTTCCTCATGAGAAAGTTCCGGCAGGTGTTGGTGCAGATGACAATCTCAATGTTTACGAACATGGAACCGTACCTACTTTAGATGCAGATGCATTACCGCATTGGGAGTTGATTAAGAAATATGACATCATCGATTTTGATCTCGGGAATAAAATTGCCGGTGCAGGCTTTCCGGTTTATAAAGGTAAAGGAGCCAGACTTCAACGCGCATTAATCAATTTCTTTTTGGATGAGGCAACCGCAAAAGGATACAAAGAAATTCAACCACCAATAGTAGTGAACGAAGCTTCCGGGTATGGCACTGGTCAACTTCCGGATAAAGAAGGACAGATGTATTTTATAGGAGAAGATAAACTCTACTTGATACCTACTGCAGAAGTGCCCATCACGAATTTATATCGCGATGTAATTGTAAATGAAAACGATCTTCCGATTAAGAATGCAGGTTATACTCCTTGCTTTAGACGCGAAGCAGGAAGCTGGGGTGCGCACGTTCGTGGATTAAATCGGCTTCATCAATTTGATAAAGTTGAAATTGTTCAGATCAGAAAACCTGAAGAATCGTATGATGTATTGGAAGAGATGACATCACATGTTCAAAGCTTGTTAGAGAAACTGGAATTGCCTTACCGAAAACTTTTACTCTGTGGTGGCGATATGGGTTTCAATTCCGCCATGACATATGACCTTGAGGTTTTTTCTGCAGCACAACAACGTTGGTTGGAAGTAAGCTCTGTCAGTAACTTCGAAACATTCCAGGCCAATCGTCTGAAGCTTCGTTACAAAAACAAAGAAGGTAAAATGCAATTGCTTCATACCTTAAATGGAAGTGCGCTTGCGTTGCCTCGTATTGTTGCTGCTATTCTGGAAAACAATCAAACGAAAGAAGGTATTCACATTCCAAAAGTGTTGGTACCGTACACGGGTTTCAATATTATCTCGTGATCAACGCATCGCAGAGTAGAATTAACCAGGCCTCCGTTCACATCGTAGGTAATAAGAGTAAGGATGAAGCCTTAGAACTTTCGGAAGAGCCGTTGGCATTGGATGATGAAAAAGTAAATGAACTTTTGCTTACGTATTTCCTTTCCAATTTTAGAGCACCAGAGTTTCACAGCTTTACCTTTTCGAATGAGGACTTTGCCCTCAATCCAATTTACCAGTTTGCCTCTGAGATTTTTTCGGATAATGAAACACTACATGTGCATTCCATTAATATGGCGAAGCATTTGTTTGAAGCGTCACAACATCCCAACATTAAGGCAGGAGATTTTTATGTAGCCCATATTGAAGGTGTGAACATTGAGAACACCATAGTCGATGCTATTGGAATATTTAAATCAGAGAACAAAGACACTTACCTTAAACTGAAGGCATCGAAAGGTAATTTTAAATTGAATGCCGATGAAGGTACGAACATTAAGAAACTGGATAAAGGTTGTCTGATTTTGAATTTAGAAAGCGAAGCGGGGTATAAGATTCTATTGGTTGACAATGCCAACCAGGGCGATGCACAATTCTGGAAGCAGGATTTCCTCAATGTAAAGCCATGGTCGGATGCATTTCATCATACCCACAACTTCATGAATCTGACCAAGCAATATGTGGCCGATCAGCTCGATGAGGAATTCAGTGTATCGAAAGCAGATCAGATTGATTTGCTAAATCGTTCCATGAACTTTTTCAAATCGCGCGAGCAATTTGATCAACGTGAGTTCGAAGTAGAAGTGTTGGCGGATGCTGATGTTATTCAATCCTTCCGGAAATTTGAAAAGAATTTTGGTGAAGAGATTGTTGACTCCTTTGAAATATCGGTGCACGCAGTAAAACGTCAGGCCCGCATTTTTAAAAGTGTATTAAAGCTGGACAAGAACTTCCATATCTATATTCATGGAAACAGAGAGCTGATTGAAAAGGGATATGATGAAGCGCGGGGAGAGCACTTTTATAAGATTTATTTTAAAGAGGAGAGTTGAGATGGTGTTTTATTTAAGTCTAAAGTGACCATACCTAGCAACTCGTCAAAATCATCGAATGAAAGACTTCATAAAACTGAATAGAGGTAAGATACTCCTTGGCCTTAAATGGTCGTCTATAATTTTTACTTCGTTTGTGCTTTCAATTTTCATCTATAGTCATTCAACAGGTAAAGGACCCTAGTTGGAACTTATGTTAATAGTGATATTCGTTGCCGGAATAGTTTTTCCTGTCTTCAAAATGGTAATGGGAACACTTTCTGGCTTTTTGGAATATAAGATCATCAAAAAAACTTTTAATAAGTATCCATTTGATCAATTGACAAAATGGGGATTTCGTGAGGTTCCATTGAATGAAGAATCTAACTGGACTCTCACGATGGTTAAGTTGGTTGGATATTTTGATGGCTATCCAATATTATGTAAAGCAGAGGATGGTCTTTTAAAAGTGATCGCAATTACACGTAAGGAAATGGTAAATGACATGCACGTTGCAGAATTAAAATTGAAGTTTGGCGAATCTAAGATATTATACGATTGGTCTGGAATAGGAATGAGTTATACGGCAAAAGGAGACACACTTTTGACTTTTGGCCAAATGGAGTCAGAGTTAAAAGAACTTGTCAAGTATTTTAATGAAAGAGGAATTGAATCATCCGAAATGACGGCAGTATGCTTAGGGATAAAAGCATAAGTGTTTCTGTGAATTTCTATCATCTCACCACTCATCACTTTAGTCTTGCCCGGTTTTAATAAGGTATTTACTTTGATCATCTAATGTCAATCTGAATGAAAACAAATCGAATCATACTCACTGCAAGCATGGCCGTCTTTACTATGGCGTGTTCAGAAAAGAAAACGGAAATAGCAAACATGAATTATCCCGAAACAAAGAAAGTAGACACGGTCGATACCTATTTTGGAGCGCAAGTGGCGGATCCATACCGTTGGCTTGAAAATGACACAACAAAAGAGACAGGTGATTGGGTGAAGGCGCAGAATGATGTAACGTTCGGCTTTCTAAGTAAAATTCCCTATCGTGAAACCGTTAAGAAACGGCTTGAAGAAATTTTCAACTATGAACGTTTAAGTGCACCCTTTAAAGAGGGTGATTATTTCTACTTCTATAAAAATGATGGACTTCAAAATCAAAGTGTTCTCTACCGCAAGAAAGGGGAGAACGGAAAAGTAGAAGAATTTCTTAATCCGAATAAGTTTAAAGAAGACGGTACCATTTCCCTTGCCGGAGTTTCCTTTAGCAAGGATGGCTCGCTGGCCGCTTATCAAATTTCAAAGGGTGGAGCCGATTGGAAAGAAGCAATCGTTCTCCGTACCTCCGACAAAACAGTGGTTGAAGATACGATTCGAAACATCAAGTTTGGCGGCATTGCCTGGAAAGGTAACGAGGGCTTCTATTACAGCACCTATGATAAGCCAAAGGGAAGCCAACTTTCAGAGAAGACTCAGTATCACAAGCTCTATTATCATGTTTTGGGTACACCACAAGAAAAAGATGTTATACTATTCGGAGGAGAAAAAACACCACGCAGATATATCGGAGCGTACTTAACGGAAGACGAAAGATTCCTTGTGATTACAGCTTCCACCAGCACAAATGGAAATGAATTGTATGTTCAGGATTTAAAAGATCCGAAAGGCAAACTGGTTGCATTGGTTGATAACTTTGATAACAATCATTTTGTAATGGCCAATGAAGGAACACGCCTTCTGATTAATACGAACTTGAATGCGCCCAACACACGTGTTGTAGAGACAGACTTTTCAAATCCAACATCAGAGCATTGGAAGGATGTAATTCCCGAAACAGAAAATGTATTAAACACTTCAATGGTTGGTGGAAAAATATTTGCCGACTACCTGGTGGATGTAAAGACAGTCATAAAACAATTTGATACAAAAGGTAAACTGGAACGCGAAGTTGAACTGCCTGGGATAGGAACTGCCGGTGGCTTTGGTGGACGAATTGAGGATAAAGAAACGTACTACACGTTTACGTCTTTCACTTACCCATCCACGATTTTTAAATTTGATATAGCTTCTGGCAAATCAACCCTTTATGAAAAGCCAAAAGTAGATTTCATTCCAGAAGATTATGAGACCAAGCAAGTCTTCTACACGAGCAAAGACGGAACGATAGTGCCAATGTTTATCGTGCATAAAAAAGGACTTGAGTTAAATGGAAAGAACCCAACCATGCTATATGGATATGGTGGCTTTAATATCAGTCTTACCCCCGGATTTAGTACAGCACGCATTGTATGGTTAGAAAATGGTGGTGTGTTTGCTCAACCTAATCTTCGCGGTGGTGGTGAGTATGGTGAGAAGTGGCACGTAGCGGGAACAAAACTGCAGAAACAAAATGTGTTCGATGACTTCATCGCTGCTGCTGAATATTTGATAGCCGAGAAATATACATCAAGCGATTACCTCGCATTGTCTGGTGGATCGAATGGTGGGTTGTTAGTAGGAGCAACGATGACACAACGTCCTGAATTGGCGAAGGTGGCCTTCCCTGCAGTGGGTGTGATGGATATGCTTCGTTACAACAAGTTTACCGCGGGTGCGGGATGGGCATATGATTACGGGACAGCAGAAGATTCTAAAGAGATGTTTGAATATCTGAAAACATATTCACCTCTGCATGCCTTAAAGCCTGGGACAAAATATCCGGCCACAATGATAACAACGGGAGATCATGATGATCGTGTGGTCCCCGCTCACTCGTTTAAATTTGCCGCCACGTTACAAGCAAATCATGCTGGTACAAATCCAGTACTCATTCGCATTGAAACGGATGCAGGTCACGGTACAGGTACACCGATTTCAAAAACGATTGAACAAGTAGCGGATCAATATTCTTTCGCGTGGTATAATATGGGCATCGTTCCTCCGGTAGCGAAGAAAGAGATGTAGTTAATTCAGCATTTAGAATGTAAGAGTTACCTGCCTGCCACCAGGCAGGGAATTTAGAATAGTTCAGCTTAAAATTTCAGAGACTCAAAAAGTATTGCCATCACTCAAAGCGATGACAATACTTTTTGATTATAACTTTATTTCATTCACTAACGCTTCACCTTTTTCGAATGCTTTCAGATTAGATAAGGTCGTCTTGGCAATTTGAGTTAATGCCTCGTGGGTAAAGAAGCCCTGGTGAGCCGTTATCAGCACATTCGGAAAACTTCCCAGTCTTGAGATAACATCGTCTTTAATTATATTTTCCGAGAGATCGCGGAAGAATAATTTTTCTTCCTGTTCATATACATCAATACCCAGTGAACCAATGATACCAGACTTAAGTCCATCGATCACCGCCTTTGTATCAATGAGTCCCCCGCGACTGGTATTGATCAGCATGACGCCTTTCTTCATCGTTTGAATAGAGTGATCGTTGATCAGGTATCGGGTGTGTTCGTTCAAAGGACAGTGAAGGGAAATGATATCCGATTGCTCGAATATTTCGTTAAGATCCACATACTGCACGCCTGTTTTAATCAAAGCATCATTCGGACGAACTTCATAAGCAAGAACCTTTGTTCCGAAGCCAAGCATGATGGAACAAAAAACCTGTCCGATGTTTCCGGTGCCAACCACACCAACCGTTTTGCCAAACAGATCAAACCCAAGAAGGCCATTGAGTGAAAAGTTTTGTTCGCGAACACGATTATACGCTTTATGTATTTTTCGATTCAACGTCATGATCATGGCGAGAGCATGTTCGGCAACAGCATGGGGTGAGTAGCTCGGGACTCGCACAACATGAATGTTATTATCCACAGCGGCTTGAATATCTACATTGTTGAAACCAGCACAGCGAAGCGCTATTATTTTTACTCCGCGTTGCGCCAATTGTTCAATTACGGGTCGGTTTACCTGGTCGTTTACAAAAACACAAACGGCATTGACATCCTGGAGCAGGTTAACCGTTTTTTCGTTCAGCGATGTTTCATAATAGTCAAGTGTATATCTGAAGGATGCATTATGTTCATCGAAGAATTTTTTATCGTAAAGCTGGGTGCTGAAGAAGGCGATTTTCATAAGCGAATTATTAACGGAACAATATACTATGTGCAAAACAAAAAAAGTCTGATCAAAATCATTCGATTTAGTGGTGCCACCGCTCAAAGCGGTGGCACCACTTCTAAACAAAACAAAAGAGCCCGATCATTTGACCGGGCTCTTCTATATTCTAAATTCTATATTCTTGCAATTAACTACCACAAGCCTCACAAGCATCTGGATTATCCAATGAGCACATCATATCCGCACGATTCTGATCGTAGTCCGGTAGATATTGAATGCTCTGTTGGTTTTCAGCAACTACAGTTTGAGCCATGGCTGCTTCTGCAAGTATTGCGGTTTCAGCTATTACTTCACCTTCAACACCAGCAACTTCTTTAACCGCTTCTTTATCCAATGTGAATTTAATCGCATCCGCTGCAGCAGTGGAACGCAAGTAATACATGCCGGTCTTCAATCCTTTCTTCCATGCGTAGAAGTGCATTGAAGTAAGCTTACCGAAATTCGGGTTCGTGATGTGAATGTTCAAACTTTGCGACTGGCAAATGAATGCACCACGGTCAGCTGACATGTCGATGATAGCCTTTTGAGAAATCTCCCAAACGGTTTTATACAAATCCTTAATGTTTTGTGGAATTTCAGCGATGTCTTGAACCGATCCGTTCGCACGGATTAATTTTTGACGCATATCATCATTCCATAATCCAAGTGCCATTAGATCACGCATCAGGAATTTATTGGCAATAATAAATTCGCCAGACAATGTTCTGCGTGAATAAATGTTTGATGTATATGGTTCGAAGCATTCGTTGTTTCCTAAAATCTGAGAAGTAGAAGCAGTTGGCATCGGAGCAAGCAACAAAGAGTTACGCACACCATGTTGTTTCACTTCACGCTTCAGATTTTCCCAATCCCAGCGACCTGAGCTTGGTGTTACATTCCACATATCGAATTGGAAAATACCTTTCGATACAGGTGAGCCTTTGAAGGTCTCGTATGGACCGTGTTCTTTTGCTTGCTCCATAGAAGACTCCATGGCAGCAAAATAGATCGTCTCAAAAATATCCGTGTTCAAACCGCGCGCTTCCGGAGAATCGAATGGCATGCGCAACATGATGAACGCATCGGCCAAACCTTGCACACCAATCCCGATAGGACGGTGACGCATGTTTGAGGTACGCGCCTCTTCAACCGGATAATAATTGATATCAATTACCTTATTCAGGTTGCGTGTAATCACTTTCGTGATTTCATATAAACGCTGATGATCAAACTTGCCATCTTCCGTTACAAACTTTGGAAGGGCAATAGAAGCTAAATTACAAACCGCAATCTCTTCAGAGGAAGTGTATTCCATAATCTCCGTACACAAGTTACTTGACTTGATGGTACCCAGATTTTTCTGATTTGATTTTTTGTTTGCTGCGTCTTTATAAAGAATATAAGGTGTTCCGGTTTCGATTTGTGATTCCAGAATTTCAAACCACAAGTCTTGAGCCTTTATTTGTTTTCTGGCTTTGCCATCTTTCTCATACTTCTCATACAAGCGTTCGAACTCTTCGCCATAGCAATCTGCTAATCCTGGACACTCATGCGGACAGAAGAGCGACCATGTATCATTGTTCTCTACACGTTGCATGAACAAATCCGGAAGCCACATTGCATAGAAAAGATCGCGTGCACGCATTTCTTCTTTGCCGTGATTTTTCTTCAGGTCAAGGAATTCGAAAATATCAGCATGCCAAGGCTCAAGGTAAATCGCAAAGCTGCCTTTACGTTTTCCACCACCTTGATCAACGTAGCGAGCGGTCATGTCGAAGTTTCTCAACATTGGCACGATGCCGTTTGATGTTCCGCCTGTTCCTTTGATGTAAGAACCTTTCGCGCGAACATTATGAATGCTCAATCCAATACCACCAGCTGATTGAGAAATCTTTGCGCAATTCTTTAACGTATCATAGATACCATCGATGCTATCATCTTTCATCGTCAGCAAGAAGCAAGATGAAAGTTGTGGGCGTGGTGTACCTGCGTTGAATAAAGTAGGAGTAGCATGAGTAAACCACTTCTCTGACATCAGATTGTATGATTCGATAGCGGCTGCAATATCTTCTCCATGAATACCAACAGCAACACGCATGATCAAGTGTTGAGGACGCTCAACCACTTTGCCATCGACCTTCATTAAGTATGAACGTTCGAGCGTTTTGAAACCAAAGTAGTCGTATGCAAAATCACGATCGTAGAGAATTGCTTCGTCTAACTCAGCCGCGTGATCTTTTATTACCTTCCAGGTTTCTTTTGAAATCAATGGAGCATTTTGTCCAGTTTTCGGATCCACATAGGTGTAGAGTCTTTTCATCGTGTTTGAAAAAGACTTACTTGTTACTTTGTGGAGGTTTGAAATCGCGATACGCGCAGCAAGCTTGGCAAAGTCCGGATGACGAGTCGTCATAGTCGCGGCAATCTCTGCAGCAAGATTATCAAGTTCTAAGGTCGTGACACCATCGTAGAGACCATTGATTACCTTCATGGCAACTTCTACAGGATTGATGTGTTTGGGATCCAGACCGTAACATAGCTTTTCAATTCGAGCGGTGATCTTGTCGAATTTCACGGACTCACGGTGCCCGTCACGTTTAATTACCAGCATGTCTTGATTAGGGGTTGTTAATAGTTTAAAAAGTAATTCAATGTAATTAAAAATCTTCGTTGAGTGAAAACTTCGGACCAGTTTCTTTTTCTGTACTGTTCATCACTCCTGCTTTTTGATATTCGGCTACGCGCTTCTCAAAAAAGTTAGTCTTGCCTCTCAATGAAATCATTTCCATGAAGTCGAAAGGGTTGGTCGCATTATAAACCTTTTGACCGATCAATTCATTCAGCAAACGATCCGCAACAAACTCGATGTACTGACGCATTTGCTCTGCATTCATACCAATTAAGTTTACTGGCAACGCATCGGTAACAAATTCTTTTTCTATTTCTACCGCATCTTTAATAATGCCAATCACGGTTTCGTCTGATAATTTATTGACAACGTGATCTGTATAAAGATGACAAGCAAAATCACAGTGCAAACCTTCATCACGGGAAATCAATTCGTTCGAGAAACTTAAGCCTGGCATAAGTCCACGTTTCTTCAACCAAAAGATAGAACAGAATGAACCCGAGAAGAAAATACCTTCTACTGCTGCGAAGGCAATCAATCTTTCCTGGAAGCTACCTTTGTCGATCCACCGTAAAGCCCAGTCTGCTTTTTTCTTCACACAATCCATGGTTTCGATGCCGTGAAAAAGTTTATCCTTTTCTTTTGGATCTTTCACGTAGGTGTCGATCAATAAAGAATAGGTTTCGGAGTGAATGTTTTCAATGGCGATTTGAAAGCCATAAAAGAATTTAGCCTC